>Ga0310124_10003505_pt1 | contig 10527 bp, 12 predicted proteins | sample CB11b_AW_Bot5_MG_FD_203507 | JGI IMG/M metagenome (GOLD analysis project Ga0310124, IMG submission 203507) | Marine microbial communities from Western Arctic Ocean, Canada - CB11b_AW_Bot5 | ecosystem: Environmental > Aquatic > Marine > Oceanic | place: Canada: Western Arctic Ocean | collected...
TGCTCGAAGTTCTTGTCGTAAGCCTCCGACTCGAGCATCTCTCCGCCGGTATAAGCGGGGTCCCATGGAACCTTGTCACCGGCGTACAAAGCGTTCCAGGTATCAAATAGTCCAAAGTCCATCGTTGTCATGTTGTCACTCCATCCTTGCTTTTCGTGATATTGCTGAGGTATCGCCATGCCTGCTGTGCGAGCACCTCATTTGCTGAGGTATGGCTAAGCCCGCTTGGCAAGCCCTTCATTTACTGAGGCATGGCTAAGCCTGCTGGGCAAGCTCTTCAACTGTCGGCTCCGGCATGCCGTCGCTCCAGGTGGGGTCGCGCAGTTCCAGTTTATTGCCGCTGGGGTCGAAGAAATACAGCTCCCGGCCCGTGAAGAACCCCTGTTTGCGGTGCACCAGTCCATCGACGGGCACTTTATGCTCAAGGAACAGCTTACACGCCTTGACCAGCGTCTCGGGGCTGACCGTGAACGAATGATGCACCACCTCCTCGGCCTGGGCCGCCACGTCCTGCGGGTTTGTCCGTTCGGCGAGGAGGATCCGGTGCTCGGCCACCTTGAAACAGGTCATCCGCGAGTTGCCCAGCCGGCCCATATGTTCCAGGCCAAGGAACTCACCGTAGAACTCTTCGGATTCCTCCAGATTGTTCACTGCAATGGACCAGTGGGTCACGTCCTGAATGTCTAAAAGTCCCATGAGTCCCTCCCGATCTGTTACGAATCCAGGTATTGGAAACTAGATTCCAGGTTATCGAACACCGCGGCGTTCGAGGGTATCTCCATGATAGCCGCGCCGGCATAGCCCTTGGCGTCCAGGATGTCCCTCATCTTGTGGCAATCAAGGTCGCCGTCCGCGACGCTGGGAAGACTCTCTCCGCCTACTATCTGCTTGAAGTGGACGATCTTGATCATGTCCAGGGGCAGCGCGTCCAGCTCCGCCAACGGGTCGGAGTCGGGGAAACGGCGTAGTTGGTTGGTGGGGTCGGGGCAGAGGCCCAGTCCCTGTCCGGCTGTTTCCGAAATCATGCCCCGCACCTTTTCCACCAGCATGGCCATGTTGCGAATGGGCAGCGACGAGTTTTCCATGGACATGATCACGCCCTGATTCGCGGCCTCCGTGGCCAATCCGGCCAGGCCCAGGGCCTCCTCGGGGATGTCGCTAGGCGAAACCCAAGGCCCTTCCAACGCCGAAGGGTCGACCACCCGGAGGTGGGGCTGGGCGCCGCCGACCAGTTTGGCCCCGGCCAGCGCTGCTTGGAACATCTCGCCTTGGGGGTCGATCTTCTGCGTCAGGCATGGCAGGGCCATGGCCAGGTCGAAGGTCAGGGCGGGGTAGGCGTCAACCACAGCTTGTAGCCGTTTCAGGTTGGGACGCCAATCGTCTCCGGCCCCCTGCTCACATTCTCCCAGGCAGGTTTGCCGAAGTTCGATGTGCTTGGCGCCCTTTTCCACCGCCGCGCCCACCAGTTCCTTAACCGTGTGCGAGGGCAACTGCTCCCGCCACGAGTTGGTTATCGCGCCGTAGATCATGATGTGCTCCTAAATTTAGACCAGGACTCCGAAGCCGGAGACGGTGCAGATCTCGATGCGGTTGCCGTCGAGGTCGTTCAGGTAGAAGGCGCGTTGGCCATCGTTCCTGGTTTGGATGTCGGTGGTCTCTATTCCCTTGGTGGCGAAGTATTTGTGTGACTCTTCGATCTCATCCACCTCGAAGGCGGTGTGATGGGAAGGGGCCGAGGGAGCATCGACGTTCTCAATGATGTGGATCATGGCCCCGCTGGGCAGTTGCAGCCAGTATAGGTGGTCGCCGTTGACCATCTTGGGGATCTGGCCCACGCCGAGGATGTCCTGGTACCACTTCAGAGCAGCGTCCTTGTCTTTGACGTTGTAGGTGATGTGGTTGATATTTTTCAGCCGGATGTTGTCTGCGAGCATCGGGTCCTCCGATTGTTTAGTGTGAGCCTTATTTACGCCAACTATAATAGTCCGCCCAGCGCAGAAACGAAATACCGGGATTTTCTTTTATTCAGCCGGAAACTCAGCCGGAAACTCAGCCGGAAACTCAGTTGGGAACTCAGTCGGGAACTCAGTCGGGGACTCAGTTGCCGGTGGACGCCATGCCCGCCACGACGGTAATATTCCCCCAACGAACGCGGTCAGCGCCCGGGCGTTGGCAGAGGACACGAAGCATGAAGGCATCTATGTTCGCCGCCATGGGATATTCCAAGCGGCACACTTTTCCCTCCACATGGCCGATCTCGCCGGTCCACGCCGACCCCGCGACCTCGGTGCAGAGTTACCGGGAAGGCATGGACGAGTGCGAGTTGGCCGAGGAGATGGGCTTCGACTGGCTCAGCTTCTCCGAACACCACTATTCGGGCCGCATACCCACCGGCACCCCCGCCGTCATGGCCTCCGCTGTGGCTGAACGTTGCAGAAAGATCACCATCGCTGTGCTGGGACACCTGCTGCCGCTGAACAACCCGGTGCGCGTCGCCGAAGAGCTGGCCCTGTTGGATAACTTAACCAACGGCCGTTTGGTGGCTGGGTTCCTTCGAGGCACGCCCAACGAGGACCAAGTCTACACGATGAACCCGGCTGAGGGCCGGGGCCGCCTGCTGGAGGGCATGGACCTGATCTTGAAGGCGCTGACGGAGCCGCACCCTTTCTCCTGGGAAGGCCGCTACTACCAGTTCCGCACTGTGGCGGTCTGGCCCCGGCCGGTGCAGCAGCCGACTCCGCCCGTGATCGTCGGCACCCGGAGCGACGACACCATCCGCTACGCCGCGGAGCACCGGCTTGGCCTGGGAGTGTCGTTCCTGCCGGTGGAACAGACGGCGGCTATAACCGACAAGTACCGTGCCTGGTGCGAAGAGGCGGGCTGGACCCCCGGCCCGGACAACATCGTCTACCGGGGCAGCATCTATGTGGCCGAGACCGATGGACTGGCCCAAGAATGGTTCAAAGGCCTGCAGCAGTCCAAGCCGGGACCGAACATCCCCATGCGCCGGACGGTTTCTGAGGCGATAAATGCAGCCCGTGCCGGCAATGTCTTTGACCTTCGGGGCGTGGTTGCTGGCAGTCCGGAGGGCGACGTCGTGGGCAACTCCCTGGGGATCAATTTCCTGGGCGGCCCGGATACGGTGGCCAAACAGATCAAGGAATTTCACGACCGGTGCGGCGTTGGCGTGATCGACATGCCGTTCCAACAGAACAAGGTGGACCACGAAGCCGTATTGAAAGAGATCGAACTGTTTGGAAGGGCGGTCATCCCCCAACTCAGGGAGTTCTAGCCATGGTTTTCCAGGAAAGAGAGGTAGAAGCCGACGGCTTTAAGATCCGCTACTGGGAGGCTGGTCAAGGTCAGCCGGTGGTGATGCTGGACTCGACCGGATGGCGTGGGACTATTCTCCACGAAGCCCTAGCCGAGAAATACCGCGTGTTCTCGCTGGAGTTGCCCGGCACAGGGGATTCGCCGGTAAACATGGAATCGAAGTCGATGGAATACTTGGCAGCAACCGCCGCCAAGGCCGCCGCTGGGCTGACCAAGGAGCGCTACACTCTGATCGGCACGTCATTCGGGGCTAACCTCGCCATCTGGCAGGCGATCCAGGACCCGGACCTAGTCGAGGCGCTGATCCTAATTTCGCCCACCGCCATCCAACCGCAAAATGCTCCAGCCAGCGCGACCGCCGAAGATGTTCACAAGATGGCGTTCGCCCATGGGGAGAACGCCGGCAAGCACGTGGCCCTGTCTCCGGAAGTCTTCGCCAAGGAGTCGGAGTTGGCGGGGCGGCTGGTCTCAGACGTCGAGTCCAGGCTTGGCGATATCCATTGCCCCACGTTGGCGGTCTTCGGACAGGAGGACCGCTTGGTCTCGCAAGAGGCGGCCAGGGTTTACCGGGAGAAGATACCCAACTGCAACATAGCTCTTGTCTACGACGCCGGACACTGCATCATTGGTGACCGCCCGGAGGCCCTGCTAAACACCGTCATCGATTACACCGAACACTGGGAGACCTTTATCATCGGCCATCAAACCGGTCTGATCAATCCGTAGCTTATAACCCCATCGTGGGGCGCCCGGATAACGTAGGGGCAGGTTTCTAACCTGCCCTGTCACACATCCATGATCTTTGCCGGACCGAATAACCGTTGGGGTCGATGGACGGGAACGTTTTCTACAAGAAAAAGGGCGGGTTGGAAACCCGCCCATACAAGATCGTTACTCCCCTATACGGCGCCAGATTACTCTGTGGCGTCGTCGATGAGTTTGTCGGCGATGGCCCCGTCCCGGAGTCCCGAGTTCTTCTCGATATGGGAGCGGATGCCAGCCAAGGCCTTGTCGACCATGCCCGCGTCCAGCAGCTTCGCGGCGTCGTTGTATTCGGCGGTCTCGAGCAGCTCTGCGCCGTTGTCCTTGATCTGGGAGAGCGCCCATTCTACTTGGTCCGAAACCCGCACCAGGCCTTCTGGGAAATCGGTGTGGGAGTTTCCGGGGCTGCCCAGTTTGTCGTAGCCACCGGTGTGCCAATGACCGGGGGTGTCGTGGCAGTCGTACCGAACCACTTCTTCATTTCCTACATCGACGCCGATGGTCGGTCCGCCCATGCCCATGCCGCGCACGTTCAATATCCTGCAGGGCCACACGTATATCGAAACTTGTCCGTCCTGGGACAGAGGCAGTGTTATCGCTTCACCACGGTAGGTCTCGCCGGCTATCTTGGTCGCCATTCTCTGGTCCTCCAACATCGGCCGTTCGCGCCGGTGTTTTTTGATATTAAGATGCTTAAAAAATAGCACACTCGTCGGCATGCTCCAAGTCGGGGCCGCCATTTACGCCCGGTTGGCGTCCGGGTCCTGCCATGCTTCAGGGCCGCCGAGACCGTGTTCCAGGTTCCAGGTGGGCACGTCGAAACACTTTCCGGTGATGCCGGCGCTGGCGTCCTGACCGGCCAGGAACAGGGTGATGGGGACGATGTGCTCCGGCGTCATGGAGAACCGGCCCGGCCTGTTGCTGCTGCCGGTCTGGCCTTCCGCTCGCCTGGCTTCGTTCTGCTCGTCGTAGCCGGTGGTGCGGGCGTTGCCGGGTATCAGGATATTCACCGAAACGTTGCTCTCTTGGACCTCGTCGGCCAGGTAGAACATCATGGTCAAGGTGGCCGCCTTGGCCGATTGGTATGGCATCTCCCGGCTGCTGGAACGCTGGGCCACATATGCTCCTCCCACAGCGGTGTGCATCGCGCCGCCACTGATGACCGAGATGATGGTGCCGCTCCGCCGCTCCAGCATGGGTTGGATGAACTTGCGGGTGACTTTCAGAGTCCCAAACACGCCCACACCGAACATCTTTTCCCAGTCCGAGTCCTTGGTTTCCAGGGTTGTGATCTTGCCGGTGGGCGGGAACAGGTTCCGCTGCCGCAGTCCGGCATTGTTGATCAGCGCGTCCACGGTGCCGAACTTGTCCATAGTAGCCTGGTAGGAGACTTCGACAGCCGCGGCGTCGCTGATGTCCACCGTGGATACCAGGACATCATCCTGGCGGTCTTGGAGTTCCTTCAGGAAGGCGTCGTCGTTGTCGCCGGAGAACCCTGTGGGGTTCCAAGAGACGTCCATGGCCACCACCTTGGCGCCCTCGGCCAGAAATCCCCTGACCATGGCCCGTCCCATGCCTCTGGCGGCGCCGGTGACCGCGACAACACGGCCCTTCAATTCAGGCATCCCGACACTTCCTTTTTGGATGACTTCAGCCATCATACACGCCGTTAAACGCACCGTGGGCTCGTGCTATTATTGGGCCGCAATCCCGAGCACGGAGGACCATTATGCCCCCGACAGGTAACGACTGGCTGGCGTTGACCACTGAAGAGACCCTGGAGCCGGATATCCCCATCTGCGACCCCCACCACCATTTCTGGGTCCAACGCCCGGAGCCCGTCGACTACCAGCAGTATCTTTTGCCCGAACTGGCCGGCGACGTTAACAGCGGCCACAACGTGCGATCCACCGTGTTCATCGAGGTCCGCTGCGAGTACCGCACTGATGGCCCCGACGAGATGAAACCGGTGGGCGAGGTCGAATATATCCAGACCATCGCCGACGCCAGCGCCGCCGGCAACCACGGCCCCACCAAGGCCGCCGCGGCCATCATCGGACATGCCGACTTGAAACTGGGCGAGGGTGTGCGCCCGGTGTTGGAAGCCATGCAGGCTGCCAGCCCCAACCGCTTCCGGGGCGTCCGGCACTCGGTGGGTTGGGATGAGAGCCCGGAACTGGCCAACCGCGAGATCAAAGGCGCCCTAGGCACAGAAGGCTACCAGGCCGGGGCCAAAGTTCTGGCCGATATGGGCCTGATCCTGGAGAACTCCCTTTACTTTCATCAGGCTGGGGAATTGGTTGATTTCGCCAATTCCGTGCCTGAACTAACCATCGTCTTGAACCATATCGGTGGGCTGGTCCGTGTCGGCCCTTATGCCAACCGCGACGACGAAGTTCTGCCCGCATGGCGCAAAGGCATCGAGGATATGGCCAAATGCCCCAATATCGTCCTGAAGCTGGGCGGTGTCGGCCAAACCCGCTTCGCCTACGGCTGGGACCAACGGGAGAAGCCCATCGGCTCCGAGGAATTAGCTGAGCAGTTGGGACCCCTCATGAACCATTGCATCCAGCAGTTCGGGCCGGACCGCTGCATGTTTGAGAGCAACTACCCTGTGGACAAGATCTCCTATTCCTACAACGTGCTGTGGAACGCATTCAAGCGGCTGTCTAAGGGCTATTCGGCCACCGAACGGGCCGCCATGTTCCACGACACCGCCGCCCGCGTTTACAAGATCACTTATTAACCGAGCCCCAAAAGGAGCAACCCTGAGATGGATGTCAGACCCTTCACCATTGCCGTGGAAGACAGCGTCCTGGAAGACCTGCAACAACGCCTGGCGGACACCCGCTGGCCCGACGAGATTCCCAATTCCGGGTGGGACTACGGCAGCAACCTGGGCTACCTTAAGGAGCTGGTCGAGTATTGGCGGACCAAGTTCGATTGGCGCGCACAGGAAGCCAAGCTCAACGCCTTCAACCACTTCAAGTCCGAGGTTGACGGCCTGGACATCCACTTCATCCACGAGAAGGGCAAGGGGCCGGACCCCATCCCCCTGATCATCACCCACGGCTGGCCAAGCTGTTTCTTCGAGATGACCAAGATCATCCCTCTGCTGGCCGACCCTGCCAGCCACGGCGGCGACGCGGCCGATTCCTTCGATGTTGTCGCGCCGTCTCTGCCCGGCTTTGGGTTCTCCGACCATGCCCAGGACCGCGGCATGGAGGTGCAGCGGGTGGCCGGCATGTGGAACAAATTGATGACCCAGAACCTGGGCTACCACAAGTTCGCCGCCCAGGGTGGGGACATCGGCAGCGGGGTAACCGCCCGGCTGGGGTTTGCCCACTCGGATACCCTGTTCGGCATCCACCTGACATCCATCACCCGGCCCACCCCTTACCTGGGCCCCGGCTCCAAGCCTGTCACCGACGCCGAACAAGCGCTCATCACCCAGCGTGACAAATGGTTCGCCGACGAGGGCGGGTACAACCACATCCAGGGCACCAAGCCCCAGACCCTGGCCTACGGGCTGAACGACTCCCCCGTTGGGTTGGCGGCGTGGATCGTGGAGAAATACCGCACTTGGAGCGACTGCGGCGGCGACGTGGAGAAGAGCTACACCAAGGATGAACTGCTTACCATCGTAACCATTTATTGGGTGACCCAGACGATCAGCTCGTCCACCCGCATGTACTTCGAGAACCAGAAGAACCTGTGGACCATGGAGAAGGACCAAAAAGTGCCCGCGCCGGCCGGGATGGCCATGTTCCCCCAAGAGATATCCAAGCCGCCCAGAGAGTGGGGCGAGCGCTCCTATGACGTGCGGCGGTGGACCGAAATGACCAGCGGCGGCCACTTTGCCGCGTTGGAAGAGCCCCAGCAATTGGCCGAAGAGGTCCGGGCCTTCTTCCGGGACTTCAGGTAGCCCTAGCGACCGGTGCCCTATCGAATAGAGACCTTGAAAGTGAACGGCGATGGGACGTCGGACGCCGGGCTCTGCAGATAGAGTTTCTGGGAGCCGTCCTCTTCGAATATGTAAGTGGCGGTTCGGTTAGTGACTATCAGATTGGTCTCGACGATGTAGCCTTGCGCGTCGGCGTTCCAGATGCCCACGGTGTCGTCGTCCAGGCTGGTCAGTTCGAATTCATAGGCAACGCCCTCGCGGACGTCGATAACGAAGGTCTGTGATTTCCATTCGCCGTCGTCCGAGCCTGACGATGTGATGGTCCCGGACACCAGTTGACCAACGCTGACCTCCGTGCCCCCGCCGCCACAAGCCATAAGGGCAACCATCAGTCCTGTAATGGCGAATACTAGAAGCTTCATCAGTCCCCCAACCCGAAGTCTTATTCCCCACTGTAACCGTATCCTTAAGGCAGAGAGAATGTGTGTTGATTACGGTTTGCCCAAATCTTATACTGCCAGCGGGCTAACAGCATCACAGGAGGGCGAATGGCTTCATTCGAAGAGCGGGCCAGTTTATATAAGTCTGAATCAGTGGCTTTCCAGGAATACCTGAAAGGTCTTCCGGCGGAAGCGTGGACCAAGCAGAGCGCTTGCGACGAATGGCTGGTCGGCGATGTGGTCGCCCATCTGGTGGGCAACTCCGAGTTCTACGCCGGCACCGTCGCCCGTGGCTTGCAGGGTGGGTCATCCCCGCCCGAGGGACGCCCCGAGGCTGGGACAGGTCATCCATCCATCAGTGCCGCTGCCCTGGCCAAGTCCTCCATCGCCGCCAAGGAGAGGCTGGGAGACCAACTTCTCAGCGCCTACATCGAGAAGGACAACGTCCTGATAAGCCTTCTCACCGGCCTCAGCCCTGAGGACCAGGCCAAGCCCTGCTACCACCCCGGCAGCATCGTTCCCGCCGGCAACTTCGTGGACCTGCGCTTCAAAGAGATTGTGCTCCACCAGTGGGACATCCGGTCGGCCATCGAGGACAAAGCAGGCCTTTCCGCCGCCGCTTTGGGCTCCATGGTCATATTGATCCAGGAGTCATTCGCGTCTGGTTCGCTTAGGTGGGCATTCTGGGCGGGGCCGCCACTCGACCGTCCGGTGCGCTACCGGTTCGAGGTAAAGACCCCAGTGCCGGTGACGGCTGACATCGTGGTTGAGGGAGACAAGTTCCGCTACGAAGAGTCGCCCCAGGGCGACGCCGACGTGATGTTCCGCTGCCATACCCACATCTTCGCCCTGCTGATGTACGGCCGGATGCAAGCCTCCGAGGCGATGGCCGCCGGGCACTTGGCGGTTGACGGGGATAGCGGGCTAGCGGAGCAATTCAGCCAATGGTTCAAGGGGATCTAGTCCGTTGGCCTCAAACGTTTCAAGGCATCGCCGGACAGGCGGTAGATGTACCACCCTTCTAGCCGCTCGGCGCCCAGGTTCTCGTAGAAGCCAATGGCAGGCTCGTTCCAGTCAAGCACCGACCATTCCATCCGAGGGTAGCCGCGAGACTGGGCCAGGCCTGCGCCGTAGGCCATCAATTCCCGGCCAACACCGTGGGCCCGCCACTCGGGCAGCACGAAGATGTCTTCCAAGTACAGGCTAGAGCGCCCCGAGTAGGTGGAATAGTGCTGGCAGAAAATCGCACAGCCGACGGCTTCGTCCTCATGGTAGGCGAGGTATGCTTCAGCATTGGCGTTTGGGCCAAATAGCGACTCGCGGACATTGTCCTCGGTGGCCACAACTTCGTCGGACAGCTTCTCGTAGTCAGCTAGGCCCTTGATGAATTGCAGCACGAGCGCCGCGTCGCTGGGCTTGGCTGGTTCGATCCTGATTTTCTTTTGCTCGGCCATCTGCCTACCCTACCCGGTACCGGTTCAAGAGGTCCATGTTCAGTTCGTAGCCGATGCCCGGCCTGTCGGGCACGGTCACGAACCCGTCCTCGTCGGGCCGCAGCAGCGGCTGAAACATCTCGGCCCGCAGCGGGTCCACGGCCACGGGGTAGATCTCAAGGAACTCGCCGTGGGGGATGGACGCCGCGAAGGGTAGCTGCAATTCCTGACAGCCGTGGGGAGCAATCGAAATGCCACGCTCGGCGGCCAGGTCTGCTATGTCCATGGCCACGTCGTAGCCAGGCACGATGCCAACGTCCACGTTCAGGATGGACGCGCCTTTGTGGTCCAGCAAGGTCTTGAAGTGGGCCAGGTGGTAGCCGTTCTCGCCGGTGGCGATCTTGACGCTGGAGGCCTCGGCGAGTTGGCCGTGTCCCTCATAGTCGTGGATGGGCAATGGCTCTTCGAACCAGTAGACGTCGTATTGGGGAAGTTGCCGGGCGAACTCAAGTGAAGTTTCCAGGTCCAGCGCGCAGTTGGCGTCCACCATGAGGGTAGTGTTGTCACCGATGGCGTTGCGGGCGGCCTCGACCCGGCGCATGTCTCCGGCAAAGCCCACGTTGGGGTCGCCGATCTTGATCTTTACCGCTGAGGC
>Ga0310124_10003506_pt1 | contig 10526 bp, 5 predicted proteins | sample CB11b_AW_Bot5_MG_FD_203507 | JGI IMG/M metagenome (GOLD analysis project Ga0310124, IMG submission 203507) | Marine microbial communities from Western Arctic Ocean, Canada - CB11b_AW_Bot5 | ecosystem: Environmental > Aquatic > Marine > Oceanic | place: Canada: Western Arctic Ocean | collected...
CAGGCATGCCGGGTCACCAGGGGACAAATTGAAAGCAGGTTTTAACTTGTCCTATTAAACAAATGGACGATGTGCCAGCTTAAGGGCATCTTTCCCCTGTTACTATTGTAACATTGTTGGCTGCCGGAGACAGCGCGGGTTATCGGGGGAAGTTGCCAAGACGGTTGTTTTAAAGGGAGTTCTTCAGCTTTCATAGAGAATTATCGGTGTTTCATTCCACATAAATCAATTCATTGGTGCAAAGCAATGCGTGGCAATATTTTAGCCAGCGTTCGTCATGTTCGTTTTCGCCGGTTTTCTCTGCAGGGACCGGTTCGGGTGACGCTGGGTTAAAGAATTGCTGTGCAATAGAGATTTCTCCCTGGCCGGGAGGACGTCCGTAAAGCAACCTGTAAAGCGCGTCCAGTTTTACCACCAAGTCGGCCGATTCCTGGTGCTGGATCCGCTGGGCCAATGCCTGCGCAATTTGGATGGTGGTCGGGTGGTTCATCAAGAATAGGGCCTGGGGCGCTGTGGTGGAAACCATGCGCTGGTGAACAAGCAAGTCGGGGTCCGCGGCATCCAACACAAAGGGGCCTTCGGATTTTTCAGAACGGACAGTCATCACATACAGGGCCCGTCGCGGGCTGCTGTAGTCAGCGGGAATTCGCCGGGACCGTGAATAAGTTTCATGGTACCGCGGTGCAGAAGGTCCTTGCATGCGACGATCCAGAAGACCTGCTACTGAATACAACGTATCTCGTATTGCCTCGACCTCGAGTCGGCGCAGATTGGCACGGGATAGCCAGCGGTTCTCAGGGTCTTTTTCGAAGGATTCTGTTGTGCCGCGAACCGATTGCTGGTAGGCCGCCGAACTCATGATCATCCGGTGTATGGCTTTCCAGGACCCTCCTTGGTCCACGAATCGACTGGCTAAATAATCGAGCAACTCGGGATGCGTGGGACGCTCGCCCTGGATGCCAAAGTCGCCCGGCGTTCGGACGATCCCCTGCCCCAAGTGGTGGAGCCAAATCCGATTGACCATCACGCGCGGCGTGAGCGGATGTTGATCATGGGTGATCCATCTGGCAAGTTCCAACCTGCCGCTGCCTGTTGCGATCGGTGTTTGTTGATCGCCAGCAAGGATTTTGGGAAAGCCACGAGGAACACTTGCACCCAAGCGCTTGTAATCTCCGCGGATATGGATTTTTGCATCGTGGAATCCGGCGTATTGCGTACCCGGTACGCCGCCTTCACGGGCTACCAGGGCCTGAGGAAGAAGAGGTACCTGTTTTTTAGCCTCTTCCAATTTAGCCATGAGTGCGTCGCGTTGTTCTTTTCCCAGCCCTGTGGGGGCCGCGGCGATAGCCTTGTACAAGGGACCTTCGGGTGAAGTGAGGATTGCAAATAAAGAATCTATTTGGGAAGGATCGTGATTCTCCCTGGTTACCTCGCCAGGCGGTTGTACCTTTTTCGCCGCAATGTTGAGAGTAGCCTGAATCTGTTCGGCGGCCTGTTTCAGGACGGTACGATCTGCCCTGCCCTGGCCCACGTTCTCGACCGCATCGAACCAGGCTCGTAAGTTTTGTCGATGGGCAGTTTTCAGGGGAGTCCTTTTTTTTTGATTTGCCAGGTGCAGGAAGTGCCAGACGTCCGTATGACCGTAAGCGTCACTATGTGGATTCCCCTGACCGTTTTCATAGGGATCGTTAACGACGTCCTGTTCCAGGTTCCAGACCTGGCCCCTGCCGTCGAGCGACGTGATTTGGAATTCAATTCGTGTCAGATCACAAACGAAATCGCCTCCAGGCCAGATCACGATCCGCAAAGTGTCACCTTGATCGACCGACACGTCGGCCAGTGTCGGGTAACTACCGATATCCAGTGGTTGGCTTCCCGAAGAGGGGATAGATCCTTGGGCTAGAATCGCCCCGTTCGGGGAACCGTGGCGTTCGACGGTCCAAACCACACCGTCACCACCGGTATGGGCATCGGAAATACGTCCCGAGATACTGAATCTTCCTGTCAGGGGGCTTTTCCAAGCTACGGCCACCGCCATTTCGGGAGGTGGGTGAACGGCGACCGAACGGGCGCGTAAATTCCCCGGTACGCTGACGTCCTGGTCACTCGTGTTGACCAGAAACAAGGGTTGATTCTCAGCGCCTTTCCAGGCAAAAACCTGTTGATTCCCCGCAAACGCCATCACGGCATTGCTGAGCAGAGTTCCCGCATCGCTATCTGGTGACTTCAGGAAATCACTCCACGCACGAAAGATCACAGGGTTCAGACTGCGGTCCTGGCAAAGTTGTTCCACGGACGTTCTTTGTTGTTTGGTCTTGTCGCCCGGTTTTTGTGATTCCTGTATTTGGTAGTCTCCCACAGCGAGAAGATAATCGGAGGATTGGGTGACGAGGTTTCCGACCGTTTGCTTGTGTTGCTGTTGGATCTGCGTCTCTAAATCGGCAATCATTGCCAGATGTTGATCATAGCGGGCCTGGTCTTGTGGTTCGGGAATAGCGATCCGCATCAAGGGTGCGTCGGTTCGTGGTGTGGCAATCTGGGTGCTGAAGAAAATACCGGCCATGGCATAATAGTCGCGAGTCAGCAACGGATCGAACTTGTGATCATGACAGCGGGCACAGGTGAGGGATAACCCCATGAAGGTCTGACTGATAACATGAATTTGGTCATCCACGATGTCGGCATACATTTTTTTTGCATCGGCATCGCCCGATCCCCATTCGCCGATCACCAACATCCCGGTAGCGATTTTACGCGCCCGACTTGCCTTATCTTCCCGGGATCCGGCCAGAATATCACCAGCCAGTTGATCGGTGATAAAATCACTGTAGGCCATGTCACGGTTCACTGCATTGACGACCCAGTCACGATATCGCCAGGCTTCATTCACATCGTACGGCTGTCCGGTGTGCCGGACGTCACGAGAGTCACAGTAACGGACCACGTCAAGCCAGTGACGGCCCCATCGTTCGCCGTGCGCCGGCGAAGCAAGTAAGCGATCGATCAGTTTTTCAAAGGCATGCGGAGAGGAGTCTGACAGGAAGGCAGCGATTTCTTCCGGTGTGGGCGGCAGGCCGATCAAGTCGTAAGTTGCACGGCGAATCAATTTGCTGCGGCTGATTTTTTTGGCCGGCTCGAAGGATTCGCGGCTCATGCTCGACAAGATGAAACGGTCCACCGGCGTTTGTGGCCATTGTGAATCAGAAACCGCAGGTAACCGGGGACGTGTCACCGGTTGCAACGACCAGAACTCACGATCAGCGAGGGTCAAACCCCCGCTGCGCACAACAGCAGCGCCCGGTTGAGCAGTGGCGGAAGATTCGTTTTGAGGCCAGTAAGCCCCCGCTTGAATCCAGCGGGTCAATTTTTCAATTTGCGCAGCGGTTAGTTTTTCATCGGGCGGCATTTGGATGTCGCCCTCGTGACGGATAGCTTTGATTAGCGGACTGTTTTCCGGATTGCCCACGATGACGGCAGGTCCGCTGAGGCCGCCCTTCAGGATGCCGGTGCCCGTGTCCAGGCGAAGATCGGATTCCTGTTTTTTAGGTCCGTGGCATTGGTAGCACTTTTCGGCCAGGACGGGACGTACGTGTCGTTCGAAGAATTCGCGCTGTTCAGCGGAGGACAGTTGGGCGTGGAGCGGCGTGCTGTCCAGGCCCCAGAACCGAACAAGCAGGATGGCGAATGCAGGTAAAAGGGAAAACGAAAATCGCCAGGTGATCAATTGCGGAAGAACGTCCAAAAATTTAGCTTTCATCGACCGATCCAAAACGTCACTCCCCAGGATGGATCATACAGTTGTGGCTTGTGCCCGACTATTTCCAAATGGGCACAGGCAAATTCCAAATGGGCACGGGCGAACGTCATTATTATAGGATGGGCGGCATGCAGTGCCAAGAGACAATTGGTCTGGCCATTGTCAGCGAGGGTCAGCCAGGCCGATGTTTTACCCACAGGCTGCAGCGAGTTGTGCCATTGGCCGGACGCTGAATCATGGCCAGCTGAAAGCCACGTTGCGGTAATAACGATCAACAGAGTTTGGCAAGTTTTGAACATGGATTTCGGCTCTTTGATAGGGACAGAAGAGGAGTTCCTGCAAGACACGCAAGCGATGTCTTGTTCTAGCCGTTGGCCGTCGCCAGGAAGACCCCTTGTCGGGAAAGAAGTGACTTGCCGGGAGGCGTTGTTTTTGAACTGGCGATTACGCCAGGATGTCGTTGACCACATGGCCATGCACGTCAGTCAAACGGAAATCGCGTCCCGAATAATGATAGGTCAAACGTTCGTGGTCCAATCCCATCAGATGCAAAATGGTTGCGTGGAAATCGTGAACGTGGACACCGTCCTGGGCAACCAAATTACCAATTTCATCGCTCTGGCCGTAAATCGAGCCTCCCTGCACTCCCCCGCCTGCCATCAGACACGTGAAAACGTGACTGTGGTGGTTGCGGCCTTTTTCGTCTTTGGTACCCGAGGGGGCGCGGCCAAATTCCGTCCAGATCACCACCAGGGTTTCATCAAGCATGCCGCGCGTCTCAAGGTCTTGCACGAGTGCAGCAATGGGCTGGTCGACCTGCCTGGCCAAGCCACGATGGTTTTGCATGTTGCCGTGCGAGTCCCAATTGCCACCGGACCCGGTGTGGATAACTTCAACAACACGGACGCCATTTTCCACCATCCGCCGAGCCGCCAGGCATTGCCAGGCTGCCGAAGTCTGGTCTCCCGGCTCAAGGCCATAGAGGTTGAGCGTTTCGCGGGTTTCGCTGTTGATATCCAGAACCTGGGGTGCCAGCTTCATCATTCCATCGGCCGTGTCAAAACTTGCAATCCGTCCCGCAAGCAGGTTGTCGTTGGCACGCAGCCGCAGGTGTTCGTCATTGATGTTTTGCAGCATCATGTGTTCCAGATCCTGCACGCTCACCGATGGCAAAGGACTTTTTAAATTTGGAATCGGGTCGGATCCCGGGATCAGCCGGGTGCCGGTGTGATAGGCAGGTAGAAAACTTGCATCGAACGGTTGCGCTCCCATGTAGGGAAGGTGCGAGCACAACACCACGAACGAAGGCAGGTTGGCATTGAGTGTTCCCAATGCGTAGCTGATCCATGAACCCACGCTGGGAAGTGGCAACGAGGGCGAACCGGTATGCATCATCAGCGTTGCCTGGCCGTGGCTGATATGATCCGAATTCAACGACCGGATGACTGCCAATTTGTCGATCACCGATCCCATTTGCGGGAACAGTTCACTGATCATCAATCCGGATTCACCATAGGGTTGGAAACTGAATGGCGAAGCATTGAGAAAGAACGGACGACCGCGCCAGTCCACGGTCTTGCCGTGGCCGGCCTGCAGCTCTGGTTTGTAGTCGAAGGAATCGACGTGCGACAAACCTCCCGTCAGGGAAATGATGATCAGGTTTTTCGCTCGGGGTTGGGAGTGGCTTGGGCGAGGTGCCAGGGGATGACCACCGCCCAGTCGTGCTGCCAGCGCAAGTCGGTCGTACTGGCTCAGTCCGGCTGCCGCCATGGCTGCCGAGGAAGCCTGTAAAAAACGTCGCCGGGGAAACGGGTGAGACGGTTGCATAACGGTGTGAGTCATCTGGGGGTGAAAACTTATTCGGACGCTCTATTATCGGATTTCTCGAGGGGAAAATCCAGAGCAGAGATGATAAAAAGGCCGACGGTGTCCATCCGGACAGCCGTTCGGATGAGGGGATTTCTCAGTCCACGAAAAAAAACTCGTTGGAGGCCAGCAATAAACGTGCGTAGCTGGCCCAGGCCATTTCTTTTAACCGTTGCGGATGCAGTTCAGGAACTTGACCTTCAATGGCAATATCCCAGACGCGCAACTCGTCCACCAGTCCGCGGAAACATCGTTCGGTACCGGGCGCAATGCCGTTGCCCACGCGAAAGGTTGTTGAAGTGGGTTGCATTTTTGCCGTTGAACTTACCTCGCCACACAATTCGCGGTTAATGTAAAAGCGAAAATGCGTTGGTGATTTTACCATCGCCACGTGTTGCCAGCGTCCTGGTACCAGGGCGGTCGATCGGCTCATGACCCATTGGTTGTTGCCAGCTCCATAAGAGATCAGGAAGCGGTTTGTCTGGTTGCCGTCTTGTTGCATAACAAAACCGAATCCGCCGCCGGCGTGATTGCCAAAGATGTCGTTGAACTGAATTTGATTGGTCGCAGGATTGACCCAACATTCGACGGTGAACGTGTCGCTCAACTCCCGAAGTGTCGTTCCGGTGTCCAGGTAATCGCTCCCGCCGAACGAGAGACACTGTCCTTTGTGTCCGGGGGCAAAGGTGGGTTGGCCGATGACTTTTCCCACATGTCCGTTTTTTGCGCTGTCTTCAAAGTGTCCGTCAAACGACAACTCGAGTAATAGATGGTCTCTGCTGGGGGGCTCATTGGAATGCGCTGCCGCTTGCGCCCGATAGTGTTGTTCAATGGTCTGTTGATAACGTTCCACATAAGCGACGGCCGATTTGACATCCTGGGTTGTTGCCTCGCGTGACCAGGCTTGTTGAACTGCGATGTGGACACGTTGTGCGGGATCGTCGGATACCGATAGCAACCATTGAGCCAAAGCATCAGCTTGCTCGTGGACGAATGGATTGTTACGCACAAACAATGCTTGCAGGGCCACCATGCTCTCCCGGCGCTGGGTGGTTGCCCGGCTGGGGTCCGCGCCGTCGAAGAGCGCCAGGATCGGATGTCGCTGGACGCGCTGTGTCATCAGGTAGACGCTGCGGTTACGTGATGGATAGACCGCCTTAAAGGGACCGTGCTGGCTAAATCCCCAGCTTTTTCGATTCGGAAATGGATGGGGGCCAGGTAGCGTTTTGTCGAGCGTGTTGCTGACCGATAACATTGAATCGCGAATCGTTTCAGCATCCAACCGCCGCCGGTTGTGATACCAGTACCAGCGGTTGACTGGATCTTGGGCCAGGGACAAATTTTGGGTATCGGCCCTACTTGCCAGTCGATAGGTGGATGACGCCAGAATAGAACGATGCATGGTTTTGACCGACCAGCCACTGGACATAAAACGTTGCGCCAGCCAATCCAGTAATGCGGGGTGAGTGGGTGGTGATCCGGATAATCCAAAATTGTCGCTGGTGGAAACAATTCCTCTGCCGAAATGGAATTGCCATAAATAATTCACAGCAACACGAGGCGTGAGCGGATTTTCAGGACTGGTAATCCAACGCGCCAATTCGAGCCGGCCGCTGGTTCCCGCCGGAATTTTAATTTGGCCGGCTGTTGCGAATCGATCGGGAATCCCACGTGCCACGATCGGGCCATGACGGAAGGGATCACCAGCAATCTGGATTCGTTGGTCGCCCGGGATTGCTTCCCGCATCGCATAGGCCCGCGAGATACCGACCATTTCCTCTGCCGAGCGTAGTTTCTCACGCAGTGTACGTACGTTGTCATCAATTTTCGCGAGCACTTCACGATGTCGGACATCCTGGTCGTCGATACTGATCCGCAGCGCAACATCGTCCTCGCCTTGTTGTAGCTTTTGATTGAACGTGGCAATGTCGCGGTTGAGTTTTTCGAGCTTTTTCTGGGCGTCTTTTTGTGCCGGGTTGGCGGCCAGGGCCTGTTCGATTTCTGCCCTGAGGGACTCGATTTCCGTTTTTTTGTCCTGGGCAAGTTCGCTCCACTTTTGTGCATTGATTAACGGGACCAAACCGTCAGCGGAGTATTTAGGCAACTCGGCGCCGCTGAAGGGGAACTTTGAACTGGCAAAGATACCGTACATGCGATAGTAGTCGGCCGCGCTGATGGGTTCGAATTTGTGATCGTGGCAACGAGCACAACGGATCGACAATCCAAGAATCGATCGACCAATGGTGTCGATGGCGTCCTCGATAATTAGCTCAGGATGATAGAGTTTGAAAATGCCGTTGCGAATCGAAAGGCCGACAAAACCGGTAGCAATGATGCGTTCATTGGACCCTTGGTCGGGTGTTTGAGCAGCCAGAATGTCGCCGGCAATCTGTTCTTGGATGAACTGGTCGTACGGTTTGTCGACATGGAAGGCATCGATAACGTAGTCACGGTAAAATCGGGCTTCAGGGATGGGCACATCACAACTGCCACCCTGGGTATCAGAATAGCGGGCCAGATCCAGCCAGTGCCGGCCCCAGCGTTCACCATAGTGTCGTGAGGCCAGCAGGCGGTCGATCAGCCGTGTCCAGGCAGCTGGGTGCGTGTCATCAAGGAACTCTTCTACCTGGGATGGCGTTGGGGGCAGACCCAGCAGGTTCAAATAAAGGCGACGTACAAGCGTACGACGATTTGCCGGACCGACAGGTTTTAACTGGTGTTGTTGATGGGCTGCCGCAATGAACGTATCGATGGGTTCAGCGGACCAGGCGGTTGGGTCGCTCGGTGGAATTGGATGGGACACGGCAGCGAAAGCCCAATGGGAGGTGTCCGACGGTACGATGTCAGAGGCTGTTGTTGAACTCGGGTCCGGCCAATAGGCTCCCTGGTTGACCCATTGCTCCAGGAGGGCGATTTGGTGGGCGGGCAATTTGCCCGTGGGTGGCATGCTCAAGTCGTCATTGGTCGCCCGTACGGCTTGAATGATCAGGCTCTCTCCGGCGTCACCTGGTACCATCGCTGGGCCCCTGTCGCCCCCTTGCAGGATTGCCTGACGAGAATCGATCCGTAGCTCGCCGCTCACTTTTTCACCGCCATGGCACTTAACACAGCGCTGCACCAGCAGTGGCCGGATTTTCGCTTCAAAGAATTCGGCCTCAGTGGCCGGGAAATCCTGCGCGGCAGCGGCAGTGCCGACCGGCGTGAAGACCAGTAAGATGACAGAAGAATGAAACACAAAAGTCGCATTCTATTAGCGTAGTGGAGGTAGCTTTGTGTGTCAATCTTTCCCTGTTTCAGCAGCCAGGCGGGGTAGATGGGGAGTTGAGCGGTGGCTGCAACACGGTTCTAGTCTTGGGGTTCGAATCGGAAGGAGTACAGATCGGCGTCTTTCAAAAAAAATCGCAGCCGAACCGGTTTGCCGGACAGGGATGCCAGGGTTTGATTGTCTTTCCAGGGAATGATGCGTCGCAATGTGTCGCCAAAAATTTCGGGACATTGATCCAGCTTGAATCCTTCGATTGAAGAACCGTCAGGGTTCTGGATCTCGATGCGAATGCTGCCGGCCGCCGAGGTGGCAAAGTTCAGTTCAAGCTGCTGGCCAGCAAAAACGATCGGCTTGGTCACGAGTTCGCCCCCTTTCATGGGTGCGTTGACCGAGACAAAACCGTCTACCCGGATGGTCCAGCGGCGATGGGCAGAATGTTTTCGATCGGGAGTAATTTCATTGACGTAGAATGACAGTTCGTCAATGGCGTCATCGAGAAAGGAACGGGTCGGGACGAGGCCCCAGCTCTGGTAGTTGCTGCCGTAAAACCAACCGTTGTTTTCCTGCAGTCCCGGTCGCAGGAAAGATTCGTGCCAGACGGTGAAGTTGCGCCCGTCACGACTGGCCATCAAAACGCCGTCGGTCAAAGCGGTGCCTTCCCGCTGGTCGCTGGTGGCCCGCAGGCGGCGGAATTCGAGTTGTGGCAGCGCCTCCATCGACGGTGACCAGCCGCGGTCCAGGTAGCGTGTCGGGAACCCCAGGTAAATGTGCGGAGCACGATCGTAGGGGAGCACCTGGTTGGTGTAGTGTTCGTTAGCCCGACCCGATGAGTATTCGAGCCAGCCTTGCTCGCGCCAGTTGAGAAAATCATCCGAGACGCGTGTCAGGATATCCCGTCCGCCGTCACGGAAAGCGCGAAAAAAGACACGGTACAACTGGTGTTCACTGTCCCAAAAGGCCAGGTTCTGAGAATCAAAGGCGCCATCGGTAAGGATGGGTTGTTCCTGCATCTTTTTCCAATGGATCGCGTCGGGTGAGCAGTAGGCGTAGAGGCCACCGATCACGCCACCGACTCCCTTGTAACGCTCCGCTGCGGGTACGCCGGGACGGTCATCTCGGAAAGGACAAAAGTTGTGAGTGGCATGTTTTTCATTGGCAAAAGTCAGCACGATGTTGTTCTGTCTGGAGTTGCCCGACTCGAAGAGGCCTAGTTTTGGCTTGCGCCAATGAATGCCGTCATCGCTTTCGGCGTAGCAGGTCACCTGTTCATTGGACTGGATCCATTTGCCTTCGAGGTATTCGACATTCAGGCCGCGGTAATACATCCGGTAGAGTGGCCCGTCCTGGAACACCGTCATGTAACAGCAACCTTTCCCTTCCCAAGGTTCATCGTGAATGATCGCCACATTACGGGGCGTGGGATGATGCAGTCGCAGCTGCGCACCGTCAAGTTTTTCGATCAAGTACCGGTCAACAAAAAGTTCGCGGCGTGATCCAAGGTTGATCGGTTCTGCGGAAAGACGGGGTAACGAGATGTCGATCAGGCCACACATCAGCAGGATCAATCTCGGATAGGAAACGTGGAAATTCATGGTAGACCTCTTTGCTTGGCCACGCGCCGTAAGCAGGACACGTCCT
>Ga0310124_10003507_pt1 | contig 10524 bp, 8 predicted proteins | sample CB11b_AW_Bot5_MG_FD_203507 | JGI IMG/M metagenome (GOLD analysis project Ga0310124, IMG submission 203507) | Marine microbial communities from Western Arctic Ocean, Canada - CB11b_AW_Bot5 | ecosystem: Environmental > Aquatic > Marine > Oceanic | place: Canada: Western Arctic Ocean | collected...
TGCCCTACTTCCTCTGCGTAAGCACTTCCAACTGTTCTGTAACCTACGTCCTGCGCAAATCCACAAGGGTTTAGAGTCGTTCTCTCCTTTACGTGCTGACATTTCAGGTAATGGTTTCGACATCGTTGTAGTTCGTGAACTAACCGGCGGCATCTACTTCGGCCAACCTAAAGGTCGTGAAGGCGAAGGCGCAACAGAGAAAGCCTTTGATACTGAGGTTTACCACCGTTACGAAATCGAACGTATTGCGAAGATTGCTTTTGAATCTGCTCGTCTACGTAACAAAAACGTTTACTCAATCGATAAAGCGAACGTTCTTCAGAGCTCTATCTTATGGCGTGAAGTGGTTGAAGAAATCTCGAAAGACTACCCAGATGTCACGCTAAACCACATGTACATCGACAACGCGACCATGCAGTTAATCAAAGATCCATCTCAGTTTGACGTAATGCTATGTTCAAACATCTTCGGTGACATCATCTCTGATGAGTGTGCAATGATCACTGGCTCTATGGGTATGCTTCCTTCTGCAAGCTTGAACGAAAGCAACTTCGGCCTATACGAACCAGCAGGAGGCAGCGCTCCAGATATCGCAGGCAAGAACATCGCGAACCCAGTCGCGCAAATTCTTTCTGCAGCGCTAATGCTTCGTTACAGCCTAGGCGAAGAAGCCGCAGCGCAAGACATCGAAACAGCGGTATCTAAGGCCCTTTCTGCAGGCGAGCTAACCGCTGACCTTGCAGGCAAAAACCAAGCGCTGACTACCTCTGAAATGGGTGACAAGATCGCTGAGTACATCTTAGCTTCATAAGCTAGATGCTTAGATTAGAAGCAAGTACATAAGAATAATATCAAGCCAAGTCAGCTTAAATAGCATGACTTGGCTCGAAACAAACACTGGGACTGATGCTCCCAAGGAAGAAAAGCTATGTCGACAAACCAGCAAGCAAAAACCTTATACGAAAAAGTTTATGACGCTCACGTTGCAGTTGCAGCGAAAGGCGAAACGCCAATCCTTTATATCGATCGCCACTTAGTCCACGAAGTAACGTCGCCACAAGCCTTTGATGGCCTGCGTGAAAAAGGTCGTAAAGTTCGCCAAGTAGGTAAAACTTTTGCGACCATGGACCACAACGTATCGACACAAACGAAAGACATCAACGCTTCTGGCGAGATGGCTCGTATCCAAATGGAAACACTATCGAAGAACTGTGAAGAGTTTGGTGTCACGCTTTACGACCTAAACCACAAATACCAAGGCATTGTGCACGTAATGGGCCCTGAGCTAGGTATCACGCTACCGGGCATGACCATCGTCTGTGGTGACTCACACACGGCTACACACGGTGCATTTGGTTCATTGGCATTCGGTATCGGTACTTCAGAAGTTGAGCACGTTCTAGCAACGCAAACACTAAAACAAGCTCGCGCTAAAACCATGAAGATTGAAGTCAAAGGTCAAGTAGCGGAAGGTATTACAGCAAAAGATATCGTACTGGCGATCATCGGCAAGACAACGGCGGCTGGCGGTACAGGCTACGTGGTTGAATTCTGTGGTGAGGCGATTACCGACCTTACAATGGAAGGTCGTATGACGGTATGTAACATGGCGATCGAGCTTGGTGCTAAAGCGGGTCTAATTGCTCCAGATGCAACAACATACGAATACATCAAAGGCCGTAAGTTCTCTCCACAAGGCGAAGACTTAGAAGCGGCAATTGAATACTGGAACACATTGAAAACCGATGCTGATGCAGAGTTCGATGCTGTTGTAACGCTAGAAGCGGCTGACATCAAACCACAAGTCACTTGGGGTACTAACCCAGGTCAGGTGATCTCAGTAGACACACCAATCCCTGCACCAGAAAGCTTCGCAGACCCTGTTGAAAAAGCATCGGCTGAAAAAGCGCTAGCTTACATGGGACTTGAAGCGGGTAAATCTTTATCTGATTACAACGTCGATAAAGTGTTTGTTGGTTCTTGTACTAACTCTCGTATCGAAGACATGCGCGCAGCAGCAGCGGTAGCGAAAGGCCGCCAAGTAGCGAAACATGTTCAAGCATTGATCGTTCCAGGCTCTGAGCAAGTAAAAGCGCAAGCTGAAGCTGAAGGCCTAGATAAGATCTTCATCGAAGCAGGCTTTGAATGGCGCCTACCAGGCTGCTCTATGTGTCTTGCAATGAACAATGACCGTCTTGGTCCACAAGAGCGCTGTGCTTCTACATCAAACCGTAACTTTGAAGGTCGCCAAGGCCGTGATGGTCGTACGCACCTAGTTAGCCCAGCAATGGCAGCCGCAGCGGCAATCGCTGGTCACTTTGTCGATATTCGTGAACTTTAATTAGAGGATTTAACATGTCAGGTTTTCAACAACACACCGGATTAGTCGTTCCTCTAGATACGGCCAACATCGATACTGATGCGATCATTCCCAAGCAGTTTCTACAGAAAGTGAACCGTATTGGCTTTGGTAAGCACTTGTTCCACGATTGGCGCTTCCTTGATGACGCAGGCCAACAGCCAAACCCTGAGTTTGTAATGAACGCCCCACGTTATAAAGGCGCTTCAATTCTACTGGCTCGTGAAAACTTTGGTTGTGGTTCATCTCGTGAACATGCACCTTGGGCGCTTGCCGATTACGGTATTCAAGTGATGATCGCGCCAAGCTTTGCAGATATTTTCTACGGTAACTCGATCAATAACCAGATGGTTCCTGTTCGTCTTACTGATCAAGAAGTTGATGAGATTTTCCAATTCGTTGAAGCGAATGAAGGTGCTGAGATCGACGTTGATTTAGAAGCAATGAAAGTCAGTGCAAATGGAAAAGAGTACTCGTTTGAAATTGATGAGTTCCGTCGTCACTGCTTGCTGAATGGTCTAGATAACATCGGCCTAACGCTTCAACACGCAGATAAGATTTCAGAGTTTGAAGCTAAGATTCCTAGCTTTCTGAAATAGCATCACACAGTTTTGTGTACATATAAAAGGTTGGCCTAGTGCCAACCTTTTTTATTTGGCTGAGCTTTTAGCTTAACTTAATGTGCTTATTAGGCTCAGCCCTTTATTTTGATCAGTTCCGCTATTTAACTGAAGAGCTATGAAAGAAAATCGTAAAGCATAAGGTCTTAATAGTCAGTCATCAGGAGAATGCCATGAAACAACTACTTTTTATTGTCAGCCTACTTTTCTCAACCTTAGCTTGGTCTGCGCCTAAATCTGATCTTTGGCCATACTGGAACCAAAGCAATGAAACCAACCAAGAACAGGTATCTCATCAAGACTGGCAGCAATTTATCGATAACTACTTAGTTAAACAAGGGCAAAACACCCTAGTTCGCTATCAAGCTGTGAGCACTGCAGATAAGACAAAGCTCAAGCAATACATCAAGAGGCTAGAGCAGTTGAATCCACTCGACTACTCAAAAGCGGAACAATATGCCTACTGGGTTAATCTATATAACGCCGTGACTGTCGATCTAATTCTCAATGCTTACCCAATAAAATCCATCACCAAGCTCGGCGGACTGTTTAGTTTTGGGCCATGGGGAGATGATGTGGTAATCGTTAACGGGAAGTCACTAACACTCAATGATATCGAACATCGAATTCTAAGACCGATTTGGCAAGATCCGCGCACGCATTATGCAGTGAATTGTGCGAGTTTGGGTTGCCCTAACTTGCAGCCTGAAGCTTTTACCTCTGACAACACTGCAGCCTTGTTAGAACAAGCTGCTAGTGATTTTGTAAATAGTGATAAGGGCGTGTTAATTGAAAACAATAAACTACAACTATCATCGATTTACGATTGGTTTGCTGTGGATTTTGGTACAGAGAAACAACTCATTCAACACTTAGACCAGTATCGAACAAAGCCGGTGACGAACACTGAAAAAATCAGTTATGACTATGATTGGTCGCTTAACCAAGCAAACTAGTTTTAACGTTAAAGCTCATGAATGCAGCTAAACAAAAAAGAGGCAAGAGGTTTTTATTAACCTCTAGCCTCTTCTCAATTCTTTGACCGTATTTCTACGATTAAAAGCTTGAGCCCGGTTGCTGTAAGAATTCAATTTCTTCGGGAGTCGAAGCTCGCCCTAACACTTCATTACGGTGTGGGTAACGACCAAAACGCTCAATGATCACCTTGTGCTTAAACTCAAAATCAAGGTTATTCTCTAGCCCTGTTTGGGAAAAAAGCAGCACCGCTTGTTCATGCATCAGCAAAGATTCACTATGCATATAAGGCATGTAGAGGAAGCTTTTCTGTTGTTGATTGAGTTGGTGATCAAAACCACCCGCTACCGCCTCTTGCGCTAAAACCAACGCCATAGGATCAGCCAAAAATGCTACAGGACTGTTTCGACCCATATTTCGAGAAAACTGATCAAGCACGATAATTTCAGCCAAGCGCCCTTCTGCATTTTGTCGCCATTCAAATAGCTCACCTTGGATAGCGGCTTTGTGCAGTTTAGCAAAACGAGACTCAATCAAAGTATCGATCTCTTCACCGCCAGTAAACCAGTCTTTTGGCGTCAGTTCATCGAACCAAAACTCTAGAACATCCTGATACGTTACCGTCATATAATTCCCTTTAATAAAAAACCGAGTCATTTAATATCATGACTCGGTCTATATTCAATTACTTAAAACCTTTTACTTTCTTTATCAGATCATAAGCGTTCTGAATTTCTTGCGATTTCTCTTTCGCAACATTCATCATCTCAGGCGGTAAGCCCTTCGCCATCAGTTTATCTGGGTGATGCTCATTCATCAGCTTGCGGTAAGCTTTCTTAACCTCTTTACCGTCGGCACTTTCACTCACACCGAGAACTTTAAACGCATCGGCCAATTGGTTTTGTTGTGAAGCCTGTTGCCAACCCGATGATTGCCCATGGCCTTGATGGCCACCAAAGCTTCCACCTTGCTGTTGAAAACGAAATGCTGCTTCTTGCATCTGTAAGCGGCGCTCTAGCTGTTCTGCAGAAAATCCAAGGCCTTGCGCTATCTTATGCAGAACCTGACGTTCACTCGGGTGCAAGCTTCCATCGGCAAATGCTGCGGACACTTGTAGCTCCAGAAAAAACTGCAGAAGGTCAAAACGACCACCCGATGAGATTTTCACACGCTCAAGCACATCGCTTAACGGGAAGTCACTCTCTTTGCCGTCACGGAAAGCATCTTGAGCCGCTTTACGTTGTTCGCCATGCAGGTTCATACGCTCCATCATTGTAGAAGCGAGCTGAATCTCTTCTGGTGTAACCTGCCCCTTAGCTTTAGCAACGTGTCCCATAACCGCAAAAGCAGATTTGAAAAACTCGTTTTGTCTTTCAGCTTGGCTTGGACCTCGGCCAAAACCAGAGCTATTGAAGCCCGATTGGCTTAAACGTCGAGCCTTATCAAATTGATGCCCTAAAAACAGACCAAAAACTAAACCGAGCGGCCCTCCAAATAAAAAGCCAAAAAACGCGCCCAAAATTTTGCCAAATATTTGCATTATGTGTTCTCTATCTATGAATTTTATCTGAGTAACGCTGTCTGATGATGCTGAATGCTAATATTTCCTTTATCATAAGGAAAATGCTTTATTAATTGGATTGATACTAGATCAACCCTTCATCTAGTGACACAGGATAGTTCAACTTCATGCAATCTTTTTCCCGCACCTTGTTAGCCGCGTCTATAAGTACGGCATTATACGTGTCGACAACTCAAGCTGAAACAATCACCGATAGTAGTGTGCAGGAAATGCCCTCTATAGATCAATGCTTGATCGAGCCCGCTGCAGAAAACGAGACACAGCTACCCGCTCATGTTGAGTCAGATCGCTTAGAAGCTATCAATGGTGACAAGGCAATATATTCGGGTGACGTAAGAGTTACGCAAGGGAACAAGACCATCCTTGCCGATAATGTGACCCTACACCAACAAGAAAATATCGTTGTAGCTGAAGGCAACGTAAACTTTAGTGATGGTCAAATCAAATCAGTGTCAGACAGAGCAACCAACAATCTGACGACCGATGAAATGACGCTAGAAAATACTGACTACGAATTTCTTTGCGAACCAGGCCGAGGAAATGCTGTATATGTATCGAAGACAGGTAAAGCGGTTTATGAGATCGAAGATGGTTCGATCACCTCTTGCCCTATTGGCGACAATGCTTGGCGCCTAAGAGCATCAAGCATCAGTGTCGACCAAGACGAAGAACAAGCCACCTTTTATAATCCACGTTTTGAAATCCAGAGTGTTCCCGTCTTTTACTTACCCTACTTAACGGTACCTGTCGGCGACACACGTAAAACTGGTTTCTTGTACCCAACTGTTTCATACGGTTCAAGTGATGGCTTTGAAGCTGAAATCCCCGTTTACTGGAACTTAGCGCCAAACTACGATTTGGAAACTACCTTCAAGTACATGCAAGAGCGTGGTACCCAACTTAACAGTAAATTCCGTTACTTGAGCGATTTTGGCTCAGGTAGTATCGAGTCTGAATATTTACCGGATGACAAAAAATACTCCGAGAAAGGCGACCGTTGGGGGGCTCAACTACAGCATTCAGGGATATTCCAGGAATCATGGTTGTTTGAAGTCGACTACTCAAAAGTCAGCGATATTGATTACTTTACCGATCTAAGTTCTGGTATTGGTAACCGTGAAGATGGTCAATTACTTCAAGAAGGCCGAGCGACCTACCGTTCACAGAACTGGGATGCTTCTGTACTTGTCCGAGATTTCCAAGTCCTAACAGATACAACAAACAACTTACCGTATCGTTTAATGCCTCAGTTAGAGTACAACTACTACGCTCCTGAGGTCATGGATTACCTAGATTTCGACCTCATTAGCCATGTGTCATTGTTCGATACTGATGCCTCGGGCAAACCATCTGCCACTCGTGTCCACGTTGAACCTGGCATTACAATTCCGGTAGGCAATACCTGGGGTACCTGGACAACAGAAGCTCGCTTACTTGGTACGTATTACCAACAAGATCTTGATGGCGTTGATACGGGCGCAGGCTCTGATTATGAAGATTTGGAAGAATCAGTAAGTCGCGTGATCCCTGAATTTAGAAGCCATGCGGGTGTCGTACTAGAACGAGATACCACTATTGTTGGCAACTATACTCAAACACTAGAGCCACAAGTCCAATACTTGTATGTTCCAGAAGAAGATCAAAGTGATATTGGTCTTTACGATACAACACTACTGCAGACTGATTACTACGGCCTGTTCAGAAGCCGCAAATACAGTGGCGTGGATCGTATAGCAGCCGCAAACCAAGTGAGTTACGGCGCATCCTCTCGCTTCTTTGATGATGAATACAAAGAACGCCTAAATATATCATTTGGTCAAATATTCTATTTTGATAAAGATACAAAGCAAACCCTGAGTAGTGAAGGTTCTGATGCTAAAACTAATTATTCTTCTTGGGCTATTGAAATGGACTTCAACTACGATGACTACCTGTTCTACCATGGTGGCGTGCAATACGATATCGACACTTCGGCTATGCAGCTAGCAAACAGTACTATTGAATACCGTTTTGGTGGTGGTTACATACAAACCAACTATCGCTACGTTACAGAAGAATACATAAATGAAACGGTTGATTTTGACGTATCATCAATAACAAGAGATGGCATCTCTCAAGCAGGCTTACTTGGCGCTTACCAAATTTCACCGAAATGGAATACCAGTGCTCAATATTTCTATGATTTGACTACACAAGAAAATCTCGAGTGGTTAGCTCGGTTAAACTATAAATCGGATTGTTGGTACATCGGCTTTACCTATAGTAACCGTTTGACAAATAACATTAGTGACCCAAACACTACTCCTGAATATGAAAATAACTTCAGTGTGAACTTCGGTATTGTCGGCTTTGGCACTAATATCGGCTCTGACTCTGGCGCTGTTGGGGATAGTAGTTCTGATAACTCTCTGAGCTACGGCCGCCCATTCTTCTTAAACAACTAATTTTCTTTACTGATAAAACATCAGTAAATTTAAAGGATTACACATGACATTGTGGAAACGCACATTAATTGCCATCGCAGCAGCTTGCACTGTATCAGTAAGCTACGCAGCGCCGGTAGAACTAGACAGCGTAAAAGTTATCGTTAACGAAGGCGTGATCTTACAAAGCGACATCGATGCTTCAATGAAGACGCTGCGCGCAAATGCTAAGAAAAGCGGCCAAACACTACCATCGCAAGACGTTCTCAATGAGCAAGTGCTTGAAAAGCTGATCATCGATACCATTCAAACACAAGAAGCAGAGCGTATTGGGGTTCGTATCGATGATGCTCGACTTGATCAAGCAATCGAAGGCATCGCGAAAGACAACAACCAGACTGTAGAACAATTAACAGCATCGGTTGCTGAAGAAGGCCTTAGTTACAATGCATTTCGCGAACAAGTAAGAAAAGAGATTGCGGCAAGTGAAGCGCGTAACGCCTTAGTGCGTCGTCGTATCAACATTCTTCCAGCTGAAGTCGATAACCTTGCGGATATCTTGGCGCAAGAGACTAACGCGACCGTTCAATACAAAATCGGCCACATCCAACTTCGCTTTAATGATGACCAAACCAAAGAAGAAATAGAAGCTCAAGCTAAAGAAGTGGTTGAGGAACTTAACTCAGGCAAAGATTTCAGCACCATGGCTTATACTTATTCAAAAGGCCCTAAAGCGCTACAAGGTGGTGACTGGGGCTGGATGCGTAAAGAAGAGATGCCTACCATTTTTGCAGACCAAATCAAAATGCAGAATAAAGGCAGCATCATCGGTCCTTTCCGAAGTGGCGTTGGTTTCCACATTCTAAAAATTGAAGATGTTAAAGGTTTGGAAACGGTAGCGGTAACGGAAGTTAATGCTCGTCATATCCTGATTAAGCCGACCGTCATCTTAAGTGATGATGGCGCGAAGGAACAACTTGAAGAAATCACGCGTCGTGTAAACGCGGGTGAAGCGAGCTTTGGTGAACTTGCGCAGCAATACAGCCAAGATCCAGGCTCTGCAGTGCAAGATGGTGAACTAGGCTACCAAACACCGGATTTGTATGTACCTGAATTTAAGCACCAAGTAGAAACGCTACCTGAAGGTAAGATCAGCGCACCATTTAAAACCGTGCATGGCTGGCACATTGTTGAAGTACTAGACCGTCGAGAAGTAGACCGTACCGATTCAGCTTTGAAAAACAAAGCTTACCAAATTCTATTTAACCGTAAGTTCAACGAAGAAGCTGGTGCTTGGCTGCAAGAAGTAAGAGCAAGTGCCTTTGTTGAAATGGTTGAGGATGACCAAGATGACAACTAAACGCCTTGTCATTACGGCAGGTGAGCCAGCAGGAATTGGGCCAGATTTAACTCTGGCTCTATCTCAAGAAAGCTGGCCACATCAGCTAGTAGTTTGTGCGGACAAAACCCTACTAGCAGAGCGAGCTGAAATGTTAGGGATTGAGGTTGATCTGTTGGACTACGACTCAACAGCGCCTAAGCAACCTCAACGCTCTGGAACACTGGTTGTGAAACATGTTCCACTCGCTGAAGTCGCCGTTGCGGGTCAACTTAATGAAGCGAACGGCCACTACGTATTAAATACATTAGAAACCGCAGCAATTGGCTGTATGAATGATGAATTTGATGCTATTGTCACCGGCCCTGTTCACAAGGGTGTAATTAACCGAGCTGGCGTTGCTTTTAGCGGCCATACCGAGTTCTTTGCAGAGAAGTCCAATACTCCACTTGTCGTGATGATGTTGGCAACAGAAGGGCTGCGTGTTGCTCTCGTAACAACGCACATCCCACTAGCTTATGTATCTCAAGCAGTGACCGAAGACAGATTAGAGCAAATCATTGCTATTCTGCATCAAGATTTGGTCGAAAAGTTTGCTATAGAGAAACCAACTATTTACGTGTGTGGATTGAACCCACATGCGGGTGAAGATGGTTGTTTGGGTCGTGAAGAGATAGAAACTATCACCCCTACGCTAGAAAAAATTCGCCAGAAAGATGGTATTAATTTAGTTGGCCCATTGCCAGCAGACACCATCTTTAATGAAAAATATTTGCAAGATGCAGATGCTGTTTTAGGTATGTATCACGACCAAGTACTCCCGGTATTGAAATACAAAGGGTTTGGTCGCTCAGTGAACATCACGCTTGGCTTACCGTTTATTCGCACATCAGTCGATCACGGTACCGCCTTAGACTTGGCAGGGAAAGGCCAAGCCGATACAGGGAGCTTTAGAACAGCGCTCACGCACGCCATTGAATTAGTAGAGAAAAAGCAATGAGAAATGATGTCCACTTAGGGCACAAAGCGCGTAAACGTTTTGGTCAAAACTTCCTTAACGATCCATACATTATTGATGGAATCGTATCGAGTATTAACCCACTACCAGGCCAGAACTTAGTAGAAATCGGCCCTGGTCTTGGTGCGATTACGGAGCCTGTTGGTAAACTTGTCGACAAGTTCACAGTGATTGAACTGGATAGAGATCTTGCTGAACGTCTGCGTAA
>Ga0310124_10003511_pt1 | contig 10522 bp, 9 predicted proteins | sample CB11b_AW_Bot5_MG_FD_203507 | JGI IMG/M metagenome (GOLD analysis project Ga0310124, IMG submission 203507) | Marine microbial communities from Western Arctic Ocean, Canada - CB11b_AW_Bot5 | ecosystem: Environmental > Aquatic > Marine > Oceanic | place: Canada: Western Arctic Ocean | collected...
GGCTGGACGTAGGGCGTGTGCGCGACGGTCTAGTGCGGCTCGCCGGCGAGTGGCGCCAGGTTCTCGCCGATGACCCGACACACGCTCGGCCGATCGTCTCGCAGTTGCTCAAGGGCCGGGTGCGCTTCCGTCCGATCGAGCGCGGGCGGTGGGAAATGAGTGGGGAAGGAACGCTCACGGGCATCTTCTCTCGCGACGTTTTCCCGCAGGTATGGCGTCCCCAACGGGATTCGAACCCGTGTTTCAGCCTTGAAAGGGCTGCGTCCTAGGCCTCTGGACGATGGGGACTTCTTGTTCTATTAATGGGTCATCGCATGCAGAAATCATTCAACAGACGACAATACGCTAGTGTAGCATGGTCGATTCGAAGCTACTTCAGTGTCCCTCGTGTAGTTCGATACGACGGCTATTCGTTTCCAGCGATACTTTCCCGTGCGTGCATAAGCGCATCTCGAGCTTCGTCGTCTGCGCGTTCACAAATCACCAAGAGTGTCTGATAGTAGCTGTGAGCGAGGTCTATGTCGCCAATCCGCTCGGCAGCTTGCGCGGCTCCAAATAGCGCGCCGAATCGACCAGGCTCTTCATTCATGGCTGGCTTGAATTCTTCAAGAGCTGCACCAGGGAGGCCTGCTGCGAGGAGCATTTCGCCGAGTAGCTCTCTCGATGGCGCTATAGGGCCAGGCGAAATTCCTGACTTTTCAGTGAGATCCTCTCGATCCGCCGCGAGACGCATCAGAGCAAGTGCGTCGTTGGTTTTCCCTTCAGCAAATAAAATCCACGCTTCAGCGACCTGTCGTTGAATGTCAACTTTCGTGCCCCAAAAACTTGTGTTACCCAGAGACTCGGCCGCACGTTTTAATTGGTCGAGATCGTTTTGAGCAGCGTCAGGCATATTGGCACGGGCGGCCCCGAGGGCTCTGGCGAAGTAGGTGATGGCATCGACGAAGGGGACCGGTGTTCGACGCACATTAAGCGTCGCAGCTTGGGTCCAATCCTTGCGTTCAAGGGCGTGACGGGCATCGATTGCCGCGATCGCATAGGAGCCACCCAAGCCACGGCTATTTGGAGATTCCATGGTCTCTAAGATGAGTTTCATTTCTTCAACAACTTGTCCCGCAGCCACATCCTGGCCAGTTTGCAGATAACCGTAAATCATGTAATCCATTGCATGAAGCGCTTCAGCAGGGGACTTATCTTCCAGAGCCGCAGTTGCCGATTTGATATTCGTGTCAATCGAATTTTGCCAGTAGCCGAGTCGCGTAAACGTGTGAGACGGCATGTGAAGCGCATGGGGGGCTAATGGTGCAATGGCTGCGTAGCGCTCCGCAGCGTCCAGGGCTCGATTCGCCAGCGAGGGTACATCGAAACCGTGGATGATGTAATGCGCGACCCCTGGATGGTCAGGCTCTTCGATAAAGGCAGGCTCTAAAATAGCTGCTGCACGTAATGGCTTTGCGTACGACTTATCATTCGGGTCGGTTGCATTAACGATTGCGAGTGCATAAAAGATGGCGGCTTCCGAGTCGTCAGGGTACTTTGTGGCAAGAGCTTCCATCGCCTTTTCGTAGTCAAGGACACGAGGCCAGTCGACCGTCTCTGCATAGTCGTCATACAGATTAGCTAGTGCTTCAATGTAGTCACGTTCGCGTTCTGAGTTCGCACCGGTAGCGCGTGCCTGTTGAATCGCATCGAGTCCCGCTTGCAACTGCGCCGTCGGACGGCTCCCATCCTGATTTGCACCGGAACCTACTGGGTTACCCCAGGTGGCAAGCGCAATACCCCAATAGGAGATTCCGCAGGACGAATCAACTTCGAGCACGTCTTCAAAAACGTCGATTGCAGCCTGAAACCAAAACGAATGCAGTAAGGCGATGGCGCGATTGAATTGCGGTTGCACTTCGGCACTGCACGAAGTGGGAAAGTGTACCGTTCCAAGCGTTTCTTCGTCATGAACTCCCTGAGTTTGGCTTGCCGTGAATCCGTAAGTATTTGCATTAAAAAGAAAGCAGGCGGCTAGAAGCAAAACGAGTGGCAGAGGGCGGGGCATAAAGAACTCCAATCGGAACAGTTAAGATGAAAACTAAGACTAGAACTATCAATCTATTATAATGCCGCGGCTTTGTTCGGTGATATGAAGATGTCCACGTGGCTTTTCTCCATAGGGGTGGTGTTCAAGGAGACGACGAGAAGCACCAGACCGTTGGCGACTAATCCCCAAATTCCAGGATGAATGTCCTGCCATTGGAGGCTCGGCACCAGATTCCAAAGAAGTGTGACGCAGGAGCCGACGATTAAGCCGGAGAGTACAGCCGTCGGGGTTGATCGTCGCCAGTACAACGTGGCTAGTAACGCTGGCGCGATTTGCGCGATCATCCCATACGACAGAAGTAAAAGATAGACCAAGGAAATCTCAGAATTAATAGCGAAGTAATAGGCGACGGCCCCGATTGCGACAACTAGGTATTTGATCAGTGTTGTTTCCTGCTGGTCGTTGATTACTGGCCTAAACAGCACGCGGTAAAAGTCCTTGACGAGAATTGAGGCAGCCGCATGGACGATCGCATCACCCGAAGACATTGATGCCGCGAGAGCTCCGGCACAGAAGAGTCCGACAAAGACCGCAGGTAAGCCTAATGAAGTGACGATCGTCGGCAGGATTGTGTCGGCTGGTTCGATATTTGGAAAAGCGAGAACTCCGGAGAAACCAATAATGAGAATCGGTAGTAAAAAGAATGCGAATGTTGGGTAAAAGACGACCGTTTTTCGTAGTGTGGAGATGTTTTTAGCCGTATAGATCTTCATGAAATAATGTGGCCATACACTAAACCCAAACATCGAGATAGCAAGCGCGCTTGAGTACCCGCCCCAACTCCATTTAGCGCCGGTCGCGTCTAGTCCTGGTGCTTGGACCATATTTGGAGAGATAGCTGCTAGTTCTTTAAACATGGCTCCGATACCGCCATGTAGCACATACGGTAGGTAGAGGCCGAGGCCCCAGGCTAATACCATCATGAGAAGCCCTTGAAACATGTTGGTCCAAGCAATTCCCATGACCCCACGTCGACAGACATAGAACAAGACCACTCCGTAGGTTATGGCAGCGCCTGCCCACTGAGGTAATCGCCCTTCAGTAACGACAGAGAAGACGTAACCGGCCCCTTGCATCTGTAGTGTTAAGTAGGGTACGAAGGCGATGAGGCTAATGATCGCGAGCGTAACTGAAATGTAAGGATTTTTATATCGGTGTGCAAACAGTTGAGCTTGTGTGACGTATTTAAATCTCCGCCCAAGTCGGGCAACTTTAGGGCCGAAAAAATACAACGGAACCAGGCCCAGACTGGTGTAGCCAATAATGTAGAACGATGCAGCCCCCCGCGAGTACGCCCAGCCAGGTCCACCAAGGAACGCGAAGGCACTGAAGATCGATGCACCCATAATAAAATAAAGGGACAAAAATCCAAGTTGTCGGTCTCCTGCAACGTACCCTTCTGTTCCACGGGATGTCGTGCGGCCTGAACAAAGGCCGACCGTAAGTGACAGTCCGAGATAAAGCAGAATAATGATGAAGACCGTCATCCATGAGGGCATGTTAGAGGTCTTCTCCACGATTCAAGAAATGATCGTAGAACCACAAGAGCACAAATGACAGGAACACGAGGCCCAGCACGTAGAACAACGAAAAGGGGAGTCCAAAGACAAAGGGTTGGATTCGACTCGCTAGGGGATACACTGGCCAGATTAGACCAGCAAAGATTGCGATGAACAGGACCGCAAGTAGTTTTGGGCCGAACGTCGGCATAGCCGTAATCTAGATAGCTCGATGAAGAATGTGGGACGGCCTAATATCCTTAATCGTGGGTGTTCCTGCCTGGCGCATCACCATTTCAAGTTCACGACGAAGCATTTGCAGTACAGCCTCAACTCCGGCCTGCCCGAATGATGCCAATCCCCAGAGATAAGGTCGGCCTACTCCTACCGCAGTAGCGCCGAGTGCCAAAGCCTTAAAGATATCGGTTCCACGCCTGAATCCACTATCAATCAGAACGGGAATTCGTCCGTCAACAGCATCAATGACTTCTGGTAAGCATTCAATGGTGGACCTACCGCTAGCGGAAGCGCGTGCTCCATGGTTTGACACAATGAGGCCGTCAGCTCCATAGCTGACAGCCAAGTGCGCATCTTCTCGAGTCACGACTCCTTTTAAAACCAGCTTCATCTGAGTTGCATCCTTAAGGCGAGCGATGAAATCCCATGTGAGACGCCGGCTCATGCTTTCTCCAGTCGGATCTGGAAGATTCTGGCCCATCGGTTTGACCGATCGGCTGTAGAGACTCGTGGCAGTTGGCTCGTGACAAACGGAGCAGTTTCGATCGTCAGTACGCGCCAAACGCGTTGCTGTCTCAGTATTACGTCCCCCAAGGAGGTCAATAGTCCAGACCAGGACGGGTGTGCCAGTGGCTTCCGCTCGTTTAACCATGGCTAGGGTGCGATTCCAAAAGCTATCGGCGTAAAGTTGGTACCAGATTGGCTCACCTCGTGCGGCAGTAACGTCCTCAATGGCACTTGAGGCCACCGTTGAAAGCATTTGAAGATGGTCTTTAGCGCGGGCGGCTTTGGCAACCGCAATTTCGGCGCCAGGATGAAACGCTGCGTTGCTGCTCGTTGGTTGGATAGTGATTGGAGTACTCCAGCGTTTGCCGAACAGTTCGATCGAGGGATCAATTGATCGAATGTCGATGAGGCGACGCATTCGGAGCCCGAATCGATCGAAGCCTTCGCGGTTAACGCGCAACATATTGTCATTATCGATACTCGTTGCCATGTAGCCATAATGGGCAGGCGGCAAGACTTGTTTTGCAACTACCTGAAAATCAAAGACGTTGAGGGCCTCGGCTTCTGAAGCAATCGCGATCTCCTGTTTGCTGACTTCGTTCATAAAGAGTTCAAGGTCAGGAGCGCCGCCTGGGCCACTTGCTATCAGTTCGTCAACGAGGCCTCCAGTTAGTCCAGCCGACGCCATGAGGGGACTGGCGGCCAGAAACTTAAGGAATTGCCGGCGTTTAGTGACAGGATCGACAGCGTCAGCCATGTAAAAATCCTTTCAAATGAGATGTGCGGCAGAATAGCACAGCCTCGAGGTTGAAGCGAGATTTGAGGTTGATATATCCAAAGTGTTGATTCAGAGGAGTTATAGTAGTTCGTCCCGTACGATATTTAGACTGAGGGTAAAGGAGATCTTATGGATTTATCACGAAGAGCATTCGTTCGGTCTGTTGGACTCGGTGGCGCTGGTGCACTTTCGACGGCCTTTATCATCGCGCGCGGTCGCGAGGAATTAGCGGCGTCCGGTCTTGAGACTGTGCAAAATCCTCCGCTGGTACCTCCAGGATTCATTCGCATTAGTGGAAATGAGAATCCACGGGGACCCGGACACTCGGCATTAGCTGCTTTAGACGGCCGCGTTACGCCTGGTGTTGGACGTTATCCTGATAATCCTCCAGATTTAGCGGACACGATTGGTGAGATGTATGGCACGGACTCAGACCATGTCCTTGTTAGTACAGGTTCGGCTGGTCTGCTTGCCGCAGCGGTGCGAGCGTTTACGTCACCAACACAAGCATTGGTTAATGGTTCCCCATCGTATGGTGCTCCCGTTGGCACTGCCAGACGAATCGGCACGCCAGTCAAAGAGGTGCCAGTGAAGGCAAACTTGGAACTCGATCTGGATGGGATGGTGGAGGCGGCTCAAGGGGCCGGATTAGTGTTTCTTTGTAATCCGAATAACCCAACCTCAACTTTTTATTCGCTCGATCAAGTAGCGAACTTTATCAGTCGTGTGCGGTCTACATCACCAAACACAATGATTCATGTTGATGAGGCTTATATCGATTATGCCGATCACTTTGGTGAGACGGCTATTCCGTTGTCTTTGAGGGACTCCCATGTGTTTGTGACTCGGACATTCTCAAAGGCGTATGGAATGGCTGGCTTACGGTTGGGGTATGCGATTGGGCAACCGAGAACTCTGCAAGCGATGAACAATGTCTGGGGATTGGGTAGCGTAAATAGTTTTACCGCGGCGGCTGCGATCGCGTCGTTAGGCGATCCGGAGCATATGGTTCGCGAGCGAGCAGAGAACAAACGCGTTCGTGATTATACGCTGAAGACCTTTAAGGACTTGGGCGTGAATGCTCCCGCTTCACAGACAAACTTTTTATTTATCAATCTCGGTCATCCGGCGAATGTTTTCCGAACCTCATGTCTGCAGCATAATGTGCAAGTTGGTCGAGATTTTCCTCCAATGGAAAACACCCACTGCCGAGTGTCAATTGGCACCATGGAGGAAATGGAGGTGGCGGCAGGGGTGTTCAAGAGTGTTTTGAAAGCTTGAACGGTAGATTAGTTGACCGATTTAAAAGAGGGTCCATGCCACTGAGGAGGCTTTCGAAGCCTCCCCGAGTGGCTCTGTCCACGTAAGCAGTTATTTAAGTTGCAAGAGTTGTTGAGGGTCCACTCGCACAACGAGATAGGCAATATCTTCTTCAATCTTCGTGAATCCGTGTGGGACACCGGCTGGGATAATAACCATGTCACCCGTAGCTATACGACGGGCAGTACCGCCGTCGACGCCTTGGCCAACATCACTCGGTCCAGTTAGGACCTCCACTGTCTGACTATCAGCGGCAAGTTCTCGGCTGTCGATAAGTGTTCCTCCGGTAACCAGCATGCCAGCACCAGCAATGACCCGATAAACTTCGGTGAGTGCATGATGTTGGATAGCGCTCGCTCTGTTGGTGGCGGGCCGTTGGACTATGCCGATGCCTACGTTGTATCCCCCCGCATCGACTAGTCGAATAGAGTCGTCCGTGACCCTGTCTTCCGCTGCTGCGTTTGCAACAGTAGTGATATCGGCATCGCTAACATGGGTAGCCACGAGTGCGTCTGTTTGAGGCACGGTGAGACCCAGCAATACGGCAAGGGCGGCTAAATTGATCATGGTTTTGCCTCTAATGAAAATGAAGCCCGAAGAAGTTTGTGTTTCTTCGGGCCTCAGAAAGATACGCGTAGTTGTTACGTTCGATCGGCGTCGTTAATTGAGCGACCGATATCTTACGGTGGTTATTGACTGGCTGGAGGCACAAGGCCATTCATCCGATGATAAACCGTCATAACTCCATATTCCGACCACGTGTGAATCATATTGTTGTAAACACAACGAGCCTTTGTTGAAGTGCCTAGGTATGAGCAGTCAATAACTTCTTGAATCGACTCGTTAGTCTCGCCGCCGAGGACCGCCGCACCATAATCGAACGAGGCGATCATCGCCTGAATTATGACAGCCTTTTCGTTCGCTTCTTCTGGCATGGCCGGGGCTTCGAGATCAGAACCAAGGGGCCCCATTAGTCCGACTTGAGCACCCGTGATGTGCATGATTTGTTCAGCGAAGTTACGCAGCTCTTCCGTTGGTTTGTATTCGTAAAGCTCCGCCGGCATGGCTTCTGCTTGGCTTACCATTCGGTCTTTCAACCGATTCCAGTCGGTTAGTAAGTCTGCAGCAACATCACCACTGGGTGCCGCGGCTTCTTCGACCTCTGCAGCTGCGGGTTCCATCTCGGATTCGGTCGCGCAGGCCGACAGGCCGAACGCCAGAAAAGCAGTCATGGGTAAGGTAATCATCAGTGAACGGAAACGGGATAGCATTTTTCCTCCTTCTTGATACGAAGAATATCTGCAGCCCACACAACGTCATGACTGCGATAAATTGATTATAGTGCAATTGTTTTTAACGATCTCGAGTTCCTTGGACCCAGCTGACTATCGTTTGCCATTCCGGGTCACTTTGTGAAGCCCAGTGTTTGCCACCAGGATGAAAGGAATTACCACCATTCTTTTCCGCAAGTGGAACGCTGAGTAGGGGGCTTTCTAGTAGCCCGTCGGGTCGAATCATGCGTCGAGAGGCAACAAAATTACGACGCGATTGCTCATCCGTCCAGGTTTCACCGTCGGCTGGTAGAGGCTGTAGTCGAAATCGTGTCCGAGTGGAGTGACACACAACGCAACGTGCAATACCTATACGTTTCCTGACAAAGATCGGCTCGACGTTCGTCCGATAGAAATCGTAGTCGAAAGGTTCCCGTGACGCCATTGACGTACCACCGGATTGACCAGCGCTCCAGTTTTCAATTGAAGTTCGTGGGATCTGCGCGGTGATCACTCGCTTGGGGACCTGGCCGACAGGAATCTGAGTTACTTCAGTCATGGCTTCAATACTTACAACAGAGGTCGAATTAGATCCAGCGTTTGCGACATAGACATGCTGACTGTCTGGCGAAAAGGTTAGCCAATCAGGATGACTTCCAACGTGAACGCCGCCGAGATAATTGAGTTCGGGTAGCGAGTAGGCATAGACGAAGCTGTTTACTTTACTGCAGAGCCAAAGCGACGTGCCATCCGGCGTCACACCTTGACCGTGCGATGGTGATCCTTGAAGAAATTCGCTGTGGCGTTCGTCTTCGGGAACCGATGGCAATTCAACACGATTACCAACTTCACGACGTTCCTCAAAATCAACGATTGCGAAACCATGGAAATTAGATAGTTGAACAAAGATACGACTTGTCGAACCATCTGGGTTAGTTTCAAAGGACATTGGTCGCACGCCTGCATCAAAAAACAGTGACCAGACTGCGGTTTCTGTCTCTGAGTCAATCACAGTGAGGTTTCGACCGGCGATTGAACCTGCTACGACGTACTTTCCATCCGGTGTTGTGAACGTGTTATGAACACCTCCCGCGGTATTTATGCTTGTCGCAAGTGTGGCTGATGCGGCGTCGATAACATCAACCGCCCCCGGTGCCGATACAATGGCCACATAAACACGAGCGCCATCGTGACGAATAGCCACGTTGTTTGGTCGTCCGCTCAACGGAACTCTATGGGTTATCTGGAGGTTTTTTGCATCAACGATATCTAGCGTGTGGTCGACTTCATTGGTAACGTAAAAGTAACTACCATCGGGTGCCGCTGCAATTCCGTGATTTACTTCTATGCCAGAGATTTCTCCGACGATGGTGTTCGAAGCTGGGTCAATAAGGTGAATATTGTCACCGGCCGCATTAGTTTGAACGATGAGTGGGTCGACTGCTTGCGCAGTGGAAGGAGTGGAACTCCCAAGGACGATAGTTAAAAGCAGGAAGACTCTAAGGTAGTAGCCGCACGCACGTTGTTTCGACTTGCGCATGAGTCCTCCTTCTGTTCTAGTGTTCGACGTTACGCCAGTTTCGCGAGAACTTTCAATAGGCGAGCAACGTCAGCTTGGTTGTTGTACATTCCGACGCTTGCGCGAATTAAAGCTCCACTCTCCTGGAATGTGATGCTGACCCGTTCTTCCTCAAGCGCTCGTTGAATTTCGTCTGTATCTCGACCATGCCAAAAGCTCATAATGTGTGAGGGGTTGTTAGGCGGTGTAAACATTTCGTAACCAAGATTCGCGACCCCATTCCGAAGATTCTGGGCGAGGCCCACTGTGTGTTTCTCGATTCGATCCAATCCGACCTCTCCGATAAACCCCAGCGCGGCGCCGAGTTGAGCGACGGTTCCGTATATTAGGCCGGCATGCTCGTACTTGGCGGCTGTTTGTTCCAATTCAAAATGAAAATCCGGCAAGCTTTTCGCGACTTGGTTATGACCAAATCGGTCGGGGGTGATGAGATTGAGGTGTTCTTCGCGGACGTAAAATGGTGCTGCACCCCAACTGGATAAGAGGTATTTGTAGGAGTTGCCACATGCGAAATCCACGCCAAGATCATTCAAGTTCACTGGAAAAGCTCCAAAGCACTGAATGCCGTCAGCGAAAAGGTAACCACCATGACGGTGGGCGAGCTCCGCCAGACTTTTTAGATCATGTCGATAACCATTTCGATTTGAGACCCAGGCGACCGAGATCATTCGAGTTCGGGCATCGACTCTGGCTTCAAAGTCCTCAATACGGGCCTGGCCATTTACGTGGGGCACGATACGGAGTTCGATACCTTTCGTGGCTTCCAGGTTTCGATAGAGCACAAAAGTTGTAGCGAAATGAAGCTCGTCCACAACCACATTGTCGCCAGGTTTTAAGTCCAAGGAGTCAGTCACAATGTTTTCGGCATCGCTAGTCGAAAATAAAAGACTGATTTCATTTGGGTTGGCGCCGAATAGATTGGCAAACTTAATGCGAACCTGCTCCTTGATTTCCCGGGACTCAAAATAACTGGCCGCGGGATTCAGCCGTTGCTTGTCGGCGTACGCAATGGCGGCATCATGAACAACAGTTGGCATTGGGCCGACCAACGATATGTTCAGATAGGTTAGATTGCGAGTGACGTGGAAGTCGTCTCGAATACCTAGAGGGTCCTGTTCTACTGAAAGCGCTAAGCCGTGCCGAGCCGAAGGTAGAGAGGTTAGTCCTAAGGCGGCTGTCGTTTTCATGAAATTCCGTCGATTAATCGGGCTCATGTTGTTCTCCTCGGACTATTAATTGTTA
>Ga0310124_10003512_pt1 | contig 10519 bp, 9 predicted proteins | sample CB11b_AW_Bot5_MG_FD_203507 | JGI IMG/M metagenome (GOLD analysis project Ga0310124, IMG submission 203507) | Marine microbial communities from Western Arctic Ocean, Canada - CB11b_AW_Bot5 | ecosystem: Environmental > Aquatic > Marine > Oceanic | place: Canada: Western Arctic Ocean | collected...
ATACCCGTCGAGACCGGTCAGATCAGCGCCATCGGCATCGATGGAGGGGGCGCTCCAGCCCACTGTGATCTGACCAGGATCGTTCTCATCGGCCACAGCCGAGACATTCCGTGGTGCACTGGGGGAGACTTCGTCGGCCTGAACCTCGGCGCTGACGAAGGTCGAAAGTTCGCTGAATGCCCCGTCCCGCCCCACGGCACGGACACGGTAGAAAAACAGGTCTCCACCTGCCAGACTGCTGTCGATGTACGCCGTGCGGCCGGTGGTGAAGCTGCCACCCTCGGTACCCGCCAATCGCTGATACCCACCGTCGGACTGGGCGGACCGGAAGATGTCGTAGCCGATAAGGGCGTCGTCATCGACGGCCCCCCAGGTGACGACGACGCGGCCGATATCGTCAGCCGCACGTAAGCCCTCCGGCGTTGGCAATCCGGGCGTTGTGACCTGCACTGCCGCGGCTGGGCCACTGGTGTTCCCCGCGGCGTCGAAGGCGACCATGCTGTAGCTGTAGGCGGTCAGCGTCTTCAACCCAGAATCCTGATACAGTCGCGTGCCGGCAGCGAGGGTGTCGACGGGCACGACGCCACCGATGCCAGACTCGGCGCGCAGAATGATGTAACCAGCCAGGCCGGACAGATCGCGGCCATCGCTGTCGGTTTGTGGTGCCGACCAGCGCAGCACGATCTGACCGAGTACGTCCTCAACGGGTACCGCCGATAAACTCTGCGGCGCGTCGGGTGCGATATTGTCTTCGAGAGCGGTGGCACCGACAAAGGCGGTCAACTCGCTCTGCAGCCCGGCTGTATCGACGGCGGCAACGCGGTAGAAGAATGTCCGATTGACAGTGCGGATCGAATCGGCAAAGCTCGTCTTGCCGGTCGTGATTCCCGCTGTGGAGTCGCCATCACCGGTGACGAACGAGTAGGTTCCATTCGACCGCTCGGCACGGAACAAAGCGTATCCGGCGAGGTCACGATCGGTGCCCCCTTGCCAGCCCAGGCGAATAAGGCCTACGCCTGCATGGGCAACCAACTGCGCAGGTGCCTCCGGGCGATTCTGCACAAAGTCTGATTGAGGGTCGAGTGGATTGCTACGATCTCGATCGCAACCAACTGCGACGAGGGCCAGCAGAAGGGCGGCGGCGAAAGCGGCGCCCGGATTCGTCTTATTCATCATTAATGGTTCTGGCTCGCTCAGAAAAAGTCGTGTTGCAGGCGCAGTCCGACGACTCGGCGCGTGACAGCAGGCGTCAGCGACAGAGACGGGCGGGTATCACGATGGCTCTCTGTCGATGCATGGGCGTTTGACCTTGTCACGGCACCCGTGCCATCACCAGTCAGCGCCAGGCGCAACCCCGTAATGCCAAAAGCGGCGGCCAGAGCCCAGCTTACCTGACTCTTGACGTCGCGATTTGTCGTGCGCTGGTAGAATTTTTCGATCTCGGCAGCGACGGTGGCCGATTCGTAGGAATCATAGAATTCGTCCGCCTCGTCCTTGAAGTCGTTGCCCTGCTGTACCAGGGCAGCACTGCCGACCAGAAAGGCGACACCCAGAGCGCGTCTGAGGGTGAACAAGCCACCGGAGTCAGCATCCAAGCTCTGTTGCCCGGTCAAAGCTGGCGGAGCTTGCGCGAGAATGGGACGGGGGGCCGACAACAGCATGAACCCCAGCATGAAAACGGTGCAGACAGTGACACCCGTGAGACGGGCGATCGTGCCAGTTTTGTTCGTCATTTTTTATGGCAACCCTATGATACTGACCGACTTACGTCAATTATGTGTAACGGTAGAGAGAAGGGTGGACTTTGTCAACAAACAGCCCCACTCTTGTCCAACGGGGCGATGGTTGGCAAGACGTGCCCATAAGCTGCCGAAGAAACAGGTGCTTGCGAGAACCTGACGCTGCTGCTGTGTCTTGACAAATGAACGGATGTGCAGTAAATATGAGTGCAGGTATCGCCGTCTCGCGAGCCCTGCAGCCTGGACCGGGACGCGCACCCTAAAAATACTGGAGAAGACCAGGCCATGCCCAAAGAACTGACCGATCGCCAGCAGGAAATTTTCGACTTTATCGCCACCATCATCCGCAGTCGTGGCGCGCCACCCACGATCCGCGAGATCATGGACGAGTTCGACATCAATTCGACCAATGGCGTTCGCACCACCTTGGCGGCCCTGGAAAAAAAGGGCCACATCCGGCGCCATCCCAGACTCTCTCGGGGCATCGAGTTGGTCGATTCAAGACCGGAGCCAATCTCTCTCGACACCCTCGAAGTCCCCATTCTGGGTCGTGTCGCCGCCGGCGCCCCGATTCTGGCCGAAGAGCACGTGGAAGCCACCGTACACGTGGACCGCTCGCTGATTCCGTCCTCGGGTAATGTCTTCGCCCTTCGGGTTCAGGGAGACAGCATGATCGACGCCGGCATTCTCGACGGCGACATCGTCGTCGCCCGCCAGCAGGAAACGGCCAATCGCGGCGAAATCGTCGTCGCCCTCATCGATGACGAAGCGACGGTGAAGCGCTTTGATCACGACGCAGATGGCGTGCGGCTGTTGCCTGAAAATTCGGCTTATTCACCGATCGTCATCAATGGCGAGGACGGCGTCGAGTTCCGTATCGCGGGCCGTGTCGTCGGTCTGATGCGGCAGTTCTGACCATCGCGTGAGTTCACCGCCCCTTCAGGTCGAAGCTGAACCGGAGGCGTTGCGGCGGCGCGAGGACGGCCTGGCCATCTTTGACGCCGCTGTGGCAGCCGTCGATCCAGCAGCACTTGTCAGCAACAACCTCCGTCTCGACGGCGATCGACTCGTCATCGGCGCAGACGAACTGCCCCTGTCCAGCGACGGACGGATCGTCGTCGTCGGCGCCGGCAAAGCAACACCGGCCATGGCCGTCGCCGCGGAACGAGCCCTTGGAGACCATATCCATGCGGGCGCCATCAACACCAAATACGATCACGCGTTGCCTCTTGAACGCATCCAGACATTGGAGTGCGCCCATCCACTACCGGACCAAGCCGGGGTCGAGGGCGCGGCACGAATCGTTCAGCTTGCAGATCAGCTCACGGAGCAGGACATCCTGCTGTGTCTGCTCTCCGGAGGTGGCTCCGCCCTCATGCCGGCCCCTTGTCCAGGGATCACGCTTGAAGACAAGGTAGACACGACATCCTCCCTGCTGGCATGCGGCGCCACCATCGACGAGATCAATACAATTCGCAAACACCTATCCACCATCAAGGGGGGCGGGTTGGCCCGGCTCGCGGCACCAGCCCGGGTCGTATCTCTCATGATCTCCGACGTCATCGGTGATCCGGTGGACACGATCGCCTCAGGGCCGACGGCACCGGACCCGACGACATTTGCTGACTGCCTCGAGATCATCGACCGGTATGCTCTGCGCAGTGAGCTCCCAACAGCCGTCGTCCGGCACTTGCTTGCCGGCAGCAAGGGCGAACGCCCGGAGAACCCCAAGGTTGATGATCCGATTTTCTCCACAACCCTCAACCTGGTGGTGGGAAACAACACGCTCGCCCTCAACGCCGCCCGACAGGAAGCCACGCGGCGGGGGTATCACGCACTCGTCCTGTCCTCGCGGATCGCCGGTGAAACCCGCCACATCGCCTCTATGCACGCCGCCATCGCCCGCGAGATACTCGACAGCGCACAGCCCCTTGCCCGGCCGGCCTGTATCATCAGCGGGGGTGAAACAACCGTTACCCTGAGCGGCGATGGCAAGGGTGGCCGCAACCAGGAGTTCGCCCTGGCAGCCGCCATCTGCCTCGAGGGCTGCAATGGCATCACCGCCCTCAGCTGTGGCACCGACGGCACGGACGGGCCCACGGACGCCGCCGGCGCCATCGCCGATGGTACAAGCGTTGCACGTGCTGAGGCGATGGCGCTGCAAGCGCGCGATCACCTGCAGCGCAACGATTCCTACGAGTTCTTTGCCGCCCTTGGTGACCTCATCATCTGTGGCCCTACCGGCACGAATGTGATGGATCTACGCCTGCTGCTGATCAGCTGAAATCAACCGCTCTTCGCGCCTGCAGGGAACCAGGTGCACGTGTGAGGCGTGTGCCCTTCAGTCCAGAGCGAGTAGACGAAAGTCAGTGGACGAATCTGGGGGGTGTTCGTACAATGTTCGTGCCGCCAATGACCAAACGTCTCTTGCCAATTATTCTGCTTGTCGCCGTCGCCTCCGGCACAGCTACCCCTGTGCGTGCCGCCAGCGGCTATGCCGGTGAGTTCCTCGCTGTCGGTGCCGGTGCTCGCGGCCTGGCGCTGGGTGGCGCTTTTGTCGCCCTCGTCGATGACGCCAGCGCCGGATATTGGAATCCTGCCGCTCTGGCCAGCCCGCATCCCAGAGAGGCGCATTTCATGCACGCCGAGCGCTACTCCGGTCTCGTCGACCAGGATTTTGTCGCCATCGTGGGTGGTGGTGGGCTCATGTTCGACGGACTCGCCGTGAGTCTGCTCCGTCTCGGTGTCGACGGCATCGAATTCACTTCGGTCCCTGATGCCGCCGCCCCCGTGGGTCCCGACAATCGCCCCGTCGTATCCTCCTCCGAAAGCGCCGCCGACTATGCCTTGTATCTGTCCGGTGGCCGCCACTTGGGGGAACGACTCGATGTCGGTGCCAGCGCCAAGGTCATCTACCGAGCCGTTGCCGACTTCACCGCCTACGGGGTAGGCGTTGATCTGGCGGCCCGCTATCGGTTGGCTCAAGGCGTGACCGTGGCGGCCAACTTGCGCGATGCCACGACGACACCCGTGTTCTGGGATACGGACACGACCGATCGCATCCAACCATCCCTGTCGTTGGGTATCGCCTTCGTGCGCCAACTGGCCGGTGGTCAAGCCTCCTTCGCCGTGAGTTCTCGCGCCGGAGGGAATGCCGCGGATGACAGTGGCGCCACACCCGTCAATGCTGGCTTCGAGTATCAGGCGGGGCGTGTCGCCATACGCTCCGGCTTCGAGGAGGAACGTCAGACCTACGGCGTCGGACTGCGTCTCGGGCAACGCATGACGGTGGATGTCGCCTACCTGCAACATGATGCGCTCGAGGGAACCTATCTGCTCTCCGCCACCGTCGGTTTCTGAGCCCGCCTCGCAGGGCGGCAATGACGGCCAAGGCGGCCACCGCTTCGGCTATATCACCCTCGTCGGCCGCCCCAATGCGGGCAAGTCCACCCTGTTCAATGCCTTTCTCGGTCAGCGGCTGTCCATCGTCACGGCACGACCACAGACCACCCGTGGCCGCATTCTCGGCATCCTCACCCGGCCTGCGTCACAACTCGTCGTGCTTGACACACCCGGATTGCTCGAACCTACCTACAAACTGCACGAGACCATGGAGCGACAGATCCGCCGGGCCTGTAGCGATGGCGACGCGGTGGTCTTGCTGCTCGATGCGACCCGGCCCGATGATCGTGTCGATCTGATCAGAGACTTTCTGGCACGCAACAGCAAGCCATTGCTGACCGTGCTCAACAAAATTGATCAGGTCCCGCCCAAGGCGCTGGAACCACTGATGGCGAGCATGGCGGCTACCTATGGCATCGACAGTCCGTTGCCCCTGTCGGCGCTGACGGGAGCCAATGTGCCGCAACTGCTGGAGCACGTCGACACGCTCCTACCTGTAGGTCCACCACTCTATCCAGAGGACATGGTCGCCGAACAACCGGAGCGCTTTTTTGCCGCGGAGTTGATTCGTGAGACCGCCTTTGAGCAACTCACCGACGAACTTCCATACGCGATCCAGGTCGAGATTGACGAGTTTCGCGATCCAGAAGAGGATGATTCGGGTTCACACAAGGGACGCAAGACCTACCTTCACGCCACACTATACGTCGAACGGGACAGCCAGAAGGGCATCGTCATCGGCAAGCGTGGCTCCCGTCTGAAGAGCATAGGTACCGGCGCCCGACACAAGGTCGAGGAACTCGTCGGTGGCCCCGTCTTCCTTGAGTTGCGGGTGCGCGTTCGACCCGACTGGCGCAAGCGCGACAGAGATCTGAAAGAATTCGGCTACGTTTGATCCTCCCAACACTTCCCCTCTCACGCCACTGGAGATGAGTGCGTTGCCCATGAAGGTCCTCATTGTCGGCAAGGGTGCTCGCGAGCATGCCCTCGCCTGGAAGTTGGCTCAGTCCCCCGACATCGAACAACTCTTCGCTGCCCCTGGCAGCCCCGGCATCGCCGACCACGCGACCTGCCTGGAGCAGATCCGCGTCGATCTCGATATCTCACAACGACCCCAGCTGGAGGCGGAAATCCTCAAGCTGCGGGATTTTGCCACTTCTGCAGGCATCGATCTCACCGTGGTCGGGCCCGAGGCGGCACTTGCCGCAGGGATCGTCGACCGTTTCCAGGAAGTGGGGCTGACCATCTTCGGGCCAACGGAAGGGGCAGCACGGATCGAGTGCGACAAGACTTTTTCCAAAGAACTGATGGCCAGCATCGGTGTGCCCACAGCGGCGCACCGCTCGTTTGACAGCAGTTCCGAGGCCCTGGCTTACGTGCACGAGCATGGTGCGCCGATCGTCATCAAAGCTTCGGGCTTGGCCGCCGGCAAAGGGGTCACCGTCTGCCACACAGAGGCGGAAGCCGTCGGCGCCATTCAACAGATCATGGATGATCGCATTTTCGGCGAATCGGGCGCACAACTCGTGATCGAAGAGTTCATGGAGGGCGAAGAAGCCTCCCTCTTCGCTATCTGCGACGGTGAGCGCTATGTCAACCTGGTTACGGCGCAGGACCACAAGGCCATCGGTGAAGGGGATACGGGCCCCAACACGGGCGGCATGGGTGCCTATGCGCCGGCGTCAGTGTTGACACCTGCATTGATCGAACAAGCGAATGAGCAGATCGTCGAACCAGTACTCACGGAGATGGCGCGGCGCGGCTCTCCCTATCGAGGTGTGCTCTATGTCGGCTTGATGCTGACCGCGGCAGGGCCAAAGGTTGTCGAATTCAATTGCCGCTTCGGTGACCCCGAGATTCAGGTCGTATTGCCCCTGCTGCGCTCCGACCTACTCGAATTGCTGCTGGGTTCTGCACGGGGCGACCTGTCCCAAGCGGGACCGGTGGTGCTTGACGATGAACACGCCGCCGTGTGCGTCGTCATGGCCTCAGGCGGATACCCTGGGAAGTATGAGACGGGGCGTGCCATCGAGGGCGCCACATCGACAGAGGACATCGTGATCTTCCACGCCGGCACCGCCCGACAGGCAGAGCGGCTGGTCACCGCCGGCGGACGTGTCCTGGCCGTGACGGCGATCGATACTGACATTCCTGCTGCCGTTCAGGCCGCTTACGGGGCGGTTGACCGAATTCATTTCGACGATGCGTATTGGCGGCGCGACATCGCCCATAGAGCCCTGCAGCGTGTGGGAACCGGCGCGGCATAACGGGGAGTTTGGCCAGAACGAAGGAAGCGCCGCAGAAGAAACTGCACTCACCCCGGCGCTTCGTGTCAAAAACTGCTGTAGAACTGCTGCTAAGCTCATCTTCCGGCGGGGAAGGGGCTTGCTCTCTTAGGTGAGTGTATCGAGTGCGTCGCCTGTGCCTTCCTGGCGAGTTCCGGCGGGGCACCGCTGCTGATCCTCAAACGGCCTCCTCGCGTTGCGCTTCCTGCGCCTGGCTGGTGCGTTCTTCTCGATGTGCCTGCTGGTTTTGGGCCAGAGCTGCACGAGCTTCGCGTCGGTCATCGACGCACGTCTCACGTTTCTCTCCGGCTTCGGCCTGCTGTTCGGCCCGTCGCTCCGCCCGTTGTTCGCGGGCGTCTCGAACCTGCTGTTGCTGCTGGCTATCCAGGGAGACCTCTTGGGCTCCCTGGATCTGCTGTGTAGCACTAGGGATCTCTGACATGGTGCTATCCTCCTTACAGCGGTACTAATGAAAAGCCGACCCCCTCGCTCCTTGCGCCGTGATGAGGCGTGGAGGAACAACCTTCCTACTGGCAATATCGCTCGAGCCCCTATGAAGTCATAGCAACTCATTCCGGAGGGACCAGTGACCGATTTCCTACGCCTTCGCAACATGCTCTTTTTTGCCCATCACGGCCTCCTGCCGGAAGAGGCCCGCCTCGGGCAACGCTTCGAGGTCGACGTGGAGTTACGACTCTCCCTGTCGGCGGCAGGGCTCGGTGATGATCCGGCGTCGACGGTGGACTATGCTCGCCTGTACAAGATTGTCGAGGACGCGGTCACGGCAGGTCCTCGCTTCGATCTGGTCGAAGCCGTAGCCGAAGCTGTGGCCACCGCCATTGGCAAGGCTTTTGAGCGAGTCGACAGTGTGCGGGTCTGGGTGCGCAAACCGAATCCACCCGTCGCCGGCAATTTCGACGGACTGGAAATCGAAATCGAGCGTATTTTCGATCGTGGTTGAAGTCGCCTACATCGGACTTGGCTCCAACATCGGCGACCGTCTCGCCGTGCTGCATCTGGCACTCGCCGATCTGGCGGACCACGACGGCATCACGCTGGTGGCCGCCTCGGGGGCGTGGGAAACATCGCCTGTGGGCGGCGGCGCGCAGGAGGATTATCTCAATGCTGCCGCCAGCGTCTCAACCGAACTTACCCCACGCCAGTTGCTCGACACGCTGCTTGCGATAGAACGTGAACACGGGCGGCAACGACGGGTTCGTTGGGGACCCCGGACGCTGGATCTGGATCTGTTGTTGTATGCCGATCACCAGGTTGATGAGCCGGGTCTCACGGTCCCCCACCCCTGGCTGGAGCGACGACGCTTCGTGCTGGAACCGTTGATCGAGATCGCACCAGATCTCACACACCCATCGAGTGGCCACCGGCTGGCCGATGTTCTACACGACCTGCAACAACAGCAACAGCAACAAGCCTGTCGAGTAGCGGCGCTTGACGTACCTGGGGACTGCTTCGGTCGATGATCGGTTAGCGAATCAGCGACAGCCTCTGCACATGTTCGTTGGCATTGAGGCGTAGTCGCGTCAGATACGTGCCTGACGCGGCGGCATGTCCGGCGGCGTCCAGTCCATCCCAGACAACCTCGTATCGTCCTGGCGCACGCGCCTGGCTGACCAGACGTCGCACCTGCTGACCGGCGAGATCGTAGATGGCCAGTTCGACATCTGCTTGCATGGCGACGTTGTAGGGAATACGGACACTGCTGTTGAAGGGATTGGGATAGGCCGGCGCCAACGCCGGAGCTGCCCGCAACACCGCCACTTCGTCGACCACTGTTGGCTTAGAGGCCCGCGCCGACAAACGAAAGTTCTGGCCCTGCTGCGATGTGCGGCCGACGATGACAAGGGCACTGTCGATGCCACTGAGTTGCGCCAAGCCACGATTGTTGGAACCGATGACGACCTCCCTCAGCGTCGCCCCTGCGGGGCTCATGGCGTAGGTCCACACATTGTAACGTCCGACATCGTCACTGGCATCAAAATCGATCAGCAGGTCGCCCGGCGTGCGGAACAGGACGTTGGCGGTACCCCATCTGCCGCTGATACCTAGGGGGGCATTCTCTAGTGGCAGCATGTCGATCTCTACATCGAGGGTTTGCACTCGCCGCTGACCCAAAGCGCCGTAGCCGAATCCCGTCTCTGCCGCCGCATAGTTGCCTACCGTCCACTTCTGCCACACGTCGATAAAACGGTCCGTCTCCTGACGAGCCTCCATCGCCGCGTCGAGGCCCGCCGTACCATTGCGTGGTTGGGCGACGAATTCGCTGATCAGCCTGGCACCATAACGCTCTGCGAGGAATGACATGAATAGATAGGTGACGCCATAGGAACGTGTGGCGCTGGTAAAGTTCCAATCGGTGAGCGATGTGTGCGGACTCTGCAGGAATTGGGGTACGGCATTCGGATCCGCTTCAGGAAAACCGACGAGTTCTTCGGCGAAACCGGAAAGTCCCTCGTCGACCCAGATGTCCTCGTCCTCGTCCCAACCCCAGTGGATGAGATGCTGGAACTCGTGGGCGAGTGTGCCGAGAGCGAGGTAATTGCTGCGACGCAATTTTTTTTCGCCGATGAACAGGACATCACGGCGATATTCCGGAATCTCATACGCCGCCACGGCAGGGTCGAAATAACCGACGACATTGCCCTGAATGATGTCGAGCACGAGCAGGAAGATCCGGGGATCTCCATCCACATCCGCGGCGGCACCGAAGGTCTCGATCTCGAGTTCGTAGACTCCACGCGTGGGGTCGGCGGGGCTCGTCGTGTCGAACAGTTCGCTGAGAGCATCGACATGAGACTGCAGAATGGAGCCGCCGTTGGTGTCCCAGTGACGATTCTCGACAAAGACGTAGGCATGTGCCCCGACTCGCTGACAGGTGGCTGGAATCAGCGAACCAGAACCGCCGCCGACGGGAAACAACAACTCCGTACCCACCTGGATGGGGGCTGAATCCTGGGCTCTCTTGCTGGCGCTTGCTGGTACTGGTTGTGGCAACTGCATGCGCCCCGCCGCCCGTTCCCGTCGCAGCCAATTGGTACCACAACGCACAGCGGGGCCTTCGTCTGGTGGGACAGC
>Ga0310124_10003513_pt1 | contig 10516 bp, 7 predicted proteins | sample CB11b_AW_Bot5_MG_FD_203507 | JGI IMG/M metagenome (GOLD analysis project Ga0310124, IMG submission 203507) | Marine microbial communities from Western Arctic Ocean, Canada - CB11b_AW_Bot5 | ecosystem: Environmental > Aquatic > Marine > Oceanic | place: Canada: Western Arctic Ocean | collected...
TAATCCGTGTCGAAATAACTATCGAGCAAGTTATTCAAGATGCCAAGTATGATGGTGATTCTGTATTGAGTACAGGGATTGACGTTGCAGAAGTGACTAGAGAGTCAAAGCTAATTTTACCATCGCATTTAATCAGGTAAAAGCAACTAACATGGCGTTTAAACGGAACTAAAACAGTTGGTTAGGCTCCGCTTCACTCCACATTATAACCAACAATTTTAGTCCGCTTAACGCAGCGTTATATGAATTGGAGAGTTTATGTCTCAAGCAAAAATAGAATTTGAATTGGCAATGTCTGATTCCGAGGAGCTTATCTCCTGTTACGATTCAATGAATGATTGCAATAACAAATTACGACCTCCAGAGGTACTTAAAAGAGCTACTCTGATCATGACTTTAACCGCTTGGGAAACATACGTTGAAGACGTTGCTAGTGAGTTAATTAATGCAAAATACGGCATGGTTATGGGGTCTCAAATTGGGAGCATCGTAACTGGTAGACTAAATGACCACCTCAAAACGTTTAATAACCCTGACTCAAAAAAAACTAAAGACCTCTTCCAAGAGTTCTTTGGTATTGACGTTACTGAAAGTTGGGTGTGGGGAAATTTCCATACCGCAAAAGACGCTCGAACAGCCCTTAATTCTTGGCTGCGTAAACGTGGTGAGGCGGTACATCGAGCACAGATCGATAAACAATCTCCTCACATAGTAAAAAGAGATGAACTAGATAAGTGCATAAGGTTTTTTAGAGAACTAGTCGACGTCACAGATAAGAGATTGTCCGAAATTTAATTCATATAACAAATTGTTCAACTGGATTCCAAAATGCTTGGCAATTTTATGATGGTCAAATTTTGTGATTACGGTGGTCATATTAGGGTTGGTGGCATTGTTTTGTCACTAGTTAACAAGGCGTTAGGAAAATAATAAGTTATGAGAACAATGGACAGTATATTCAGTTTTATTCTTAAGTTAATCGAAGCTCTGAAGCCAAAATTTTACAACAAGATCACTTGGCTCATTGTGGTTTCTGGGCTTTCTTTAATGAGCACTCCTTTGTGGATTACAGTTGTTAATGCCGTATTCGAACGAGCCTTTGAACTATCCTTAACTAACGGCTCAGATACGGCTTGGGGCTTTGCTCTGTGTTGCTTGGGTCTCATTTATCATCTTGTAAATTCAGGGCTGTACGAAATGGCTTTGTCAGTGGATACGAAGGCTAAAGCTGAAAAACGAGATAAGCATGACCTTGAGGTGTTCAAAGGGCTGAATGAGGCTATGAGTGAAGACTATTTAAACAACCTTATTTCTTGGGTTAGAACAGGTGACTCTCTTCATTGGGACGACTATGGGAAATTAAAAGGCTTTATAGACCAAGCATCTTCGTCTACTAATTCATTTCTCAACTCAGAGCTTAGTGGTACTACTCTTCAATTCAGTCAGTCTTTATCAAACTTCACCTCATTCGTAGATGAGAATTTTGATGAGTATCCATATGGTCAAACAGTCACTAATTTTAAAATGTGTCTTGCTCCTCAGCTTAATTGTGATCGTGCAGGGAGTTGGGAAGACTCGGCAGAATATGGTGAATTAGCTCGCGAGATGGTTGATATTACAGAGGCTATTGTTCAATCCTATCGTGGTTGGCGAAAGTCTATAAAGAAAAACCTGTACATTTAAGTCAACATTTGCTTAACAAACAACTATGGCACGATTCACCAGACTAGAAGTAATCCGTACATATCTAAATTAGCAGATTCACTGACACGGAAATGTCGTTCAATGAGCTGCCAGTCATTGAACGACAGTGTAATCACCAAGCGATTCTGTCGTATTAATTACCAAGTAACTTTGTCATTACGTTAACTACAGAGAGAAAATGACCCAGAATAGGCAGGGAGTGTTAATACGATAAAAGTTCTACTTATACGACTTTCTGATCTATAACACAGTATTTTCTATACTTAGGTGAATGCGTGTTCACGTAAGTATAAAATAACTAAGTTATTGTATTTAATTTAGAAGGATTTTTAAGTGCTCGACGTGATCCAAAAATTAGTTCATTTTTTCCTAATAGCGATATTTGTCTTTGTCTTGGTGGTGTTATTTTTATCTAACCCACTTATGGGTATCGCTGTTGCCGTAGCTGCAGGTTTAATCTTTTATAAAGTTAAGTTGGCGACGAATACATATAACTTTTTCTCTAAGTCGAATTCGGGTAGAACAAGCATTGCGTCGACGCCATGTCATGGCAGTGAACTAACTAAATCAAAGAAAAGCTCTTACGAAATAGTCATTGAGAACAGCAAAGATCTTGAAGGTCGGTTAGCTAAAGTTGGAGCTACAGGTAAAGGGTTGCATGAAAAAACATCTTCAGTTTCTGCGATGCTTGCTCCAGAGCTTGTCAAAGAGTTAAGAGCTGTTGCGACGATCAGAAATAAACTAATCCATGAAGAGGATTTTACCCTCACTCAACGCGAGTTAGATGATTTTGAAGATCTAGCATATTCAGCATACAAACAGCTAAGAGACATTCCAACTTTACCTAAAATATTAGCTCATCACTTTACTTGTTCCAAATGTATGAAAACGGATATTGCTCATATCACAATGAAACATGCTGTACCGTTGTTTGCACAATGTCAGTATTGCGGTGAGCAATTAGATCTTGAGCCGGAAGGTTTCCGTTCGGATACCCCCCCGACATAACAAACGACTAATGCATTACAGGTTGCGTTTGGGGTTAGTTTTCCATATTCAAACGAATCTATTTCTTGCCCATTTAGTTAAATCGCTAACAAGGTTCTGTCCAAAAGCGTGTTACATGACCGCTTGGTGATGCGCTTTTACTATAACGAGGAGACAATGCTTTTATCTATATCAGCCTGAAAAGCTCCCAATAGTTTCTTTATCTCACCAAGTGCTGCGGTAGGCGTTAACTCCTTCCTTGCGATCTGTTCTTCTAACAACTCAATCTGACGCTTTGCCAAGTCAACACTCGACTTTAGAGATACTGCGTTATACACCTCTGTGTAACCGTGAATATCGGTAAAGGCAAGATCAATGTAGATATCTAAAGAACTAAGATTTGTATGGCCTGTCCATTGTTGTAACTGCATTTTAAACGTTTGTGTATGAAGTAGATGCTTTCGGAAGTCGTTCTTATCATTCACTTCTTTAGTGGCAAGAATAAGCTCTTTAAGCTTATCTGTTATGAATGCGTGTCTCCACAAATGCGGGTGTAACTCTCCCTCGATACTAAGCTCTTTTTTCCATGAGTTCATGTACGTTGTCCATGAATCGGCAGATAGGCGTAGACCTGTTTTTAAGCTGATAAATAGATAATCATGCTGGGCTTTTTTCTTCCTCACGACTTTCTTGCGAACTTTGATGTAATCCGAAATCACTGATAACAGAAGGTGTGTCACTGGTATCTTTCGCGTTGTGTTCTCGTCTTTACGTTTCAAAGTGGTAAGCGTGAGCATACCTGTGCGCCTAGCTTCCTCGTAATCAGTTATTTTAATTAAATGAAGCTCCGATACCCGAGCGCCTAATTGCTCCATTGCGGCATATAGCGCCATGTCCCTTCTGCGTTTGTCTTTGTTTTTCTGATTCTTTATGAACTCCCACACACTCAAGGCATCATCTTCTGAAACAGGGTGACGTTTCTTGAGCTCGTCTTTAGTTGGCACAGCAGAATGGGTAATCTTAGTGCCTTCAATGAACCCTTTGTAGCCTTCCTGTTTGCGTTTGTAATGCTTCTCAAGTATCTGAATCGAGTTATCTTTATCTTTGCCAATAAAAGCACTCAAATCATGAAATCCTTGGATAAACTGCAAAAAATCCAAACAGGTATGTGCAATCTTTATAACGGAGTTATTCTTACGTTTAAGTTCGCCAAGTGGTGTTCTCTCTGCCTGTAGTGATTGAACGAAAAGAGTGAATGTTGCATCAGTAAGCTGACTAAATCGACTCAATAGTGGCTGCTTTTCAATAAAGTGAACCAAGTGGATAATATCGTGGGCATACCCTCGAATAGTGTCACTTTTTAAGTTTCTCACCATCAAACTATGGATGTAGGCATTGGCTTCATAGCAAGGAGTATGATTACTGTAAGTTACGAAAGGAATATCCTGAGGCTTACGAAAGACAAGCTTGCCATCAAACCCAAGATGACTCCATTGCTCAAAACCTTTAAGCTTACGAACCGCCATCAAACCTCTCCATTCAAAGTGAGATTCATCTGCGCTTCAATCTTCCGATTGTGCTCTCGATAAAGCTCCTGTCGCTCTTCTACTGTCCCTTCATGATTCGCTAGTTGTTTTAGTCTAGAGCATAGCTCTGAGACCATAACAGTCAGTAAAAAATTGCTGCGCTGGGCTGCATCTAACTCTGATTCAAGACCTGCGACTTTGTGCTTTAAACCCACTACAGTCTGCTTGTTGCCTTTGGAAGCTTTTTCATCGAGATGTGCAGCCTCTAACGCCAGTTTTGCATTAATACGAAGTTCATCTAATGATAAGAACCCCCTTTCCAGCAGTGCTTCTGAGATGCTTTTGACCGTGTTTAACGAGCATGATGTGATATTACGTTCATCATTCTGATATTTAGCGATGCCAGATTGTGATTTAAGAGCCTTCATAAGCTCTTCATCATCTTTAAATTCAGTGGGAGAGGTGATGATTTCCCTCAACAGCTTTTCTGTTTCAAGTATCTTAGTTTGGTTTTTCTCTAAAACTTTCATTGTCCCACCCCCTCAATCAAGGTCTTTGATTTTTAAAATTAGATTAAAGGTTTGAGTTGTATTTCCATCAGCATCTTCGATGGTAAAGAACTCTGGCTCAAGCGTGATTCGACCTTCTTCTAAAAGCTGAATAATCTCTGTTTCAATGTCTTGCTCTTTTTGAAGTTGGCTTATATGAGGGACGGTAAGATAAGATTCATCATCGTAATCTTCTGCTGCTTCACTCACTGATTCTATAGTGATTGGTGTTGAGCTATCGCCTGTCAAACGTTCGGCAATGATTTTACGAACCTCTTCTACCCCTTCGAGCTTCGCAAGCTCAGACGTAGAATCAACCACACCACGAACAATCACACTAGCTTTAGCCCCGTTTAGTACCGCCCCTGTCTCTGATTCTGAAATGTAATGGTAAAGATGTCTCAGATCCGAGTGTCCCAACATCCAACGCAGAGAATCCAAACCATTAGTACTTTTAGACCAGAAAAATACCATTGCAAAGAAGCGCCTTAATTGATGCTGACGTACATAGTTACGGCGATAATCATCGTTATCATACTTAACCAAGTCAGTTTCAAAATAGTCACATAAAGCATCTAGGTGTTGGTTGTATGAACTGTGGATCACTGCATTTAATTTATCTCGGTTTGAATCTAAGTTGTTAAAGAGTGAAAGCTTACTATTAGTTAATTTTAATTTGCTTGCTTTAATATTGAATTGCTCAAGTTGCCAAATGAATTTGGCAATAGATAAGGGAATAGGTCTCTCGATTGTGGCATTTATTCCGTTTGATCCTGTTTTTTTTACTTTAAATATCAGGTTGTATTCTTTTTTTGAGTCTTCACCTATGAAAGGACTAATGTTTGGTGATAAATTGCCATGAGGTTTTAATTTAATTAATTCATCTTGCCTCCGAGCCATGATTGCACCAATCAAAACCTGTATTGCGCCTTGCAGTATAGAGAATAGATCAAACAAGCTTTCGTTAGCTCTAATGCGTTTAAATCGATTTTGTGTGTTTTCTGAAATATGAAGGATTTGCTTAACTCCTTTATTTTGGTATTCATCACTCAAGAGAGTGGTCGCTTGCGTTTGAAGCCAGTAACCACGCTCAGTGCCAGGCATATTTCGGTGTAACTTTTCATCCCAACAAGATTGTCTGGGTAGTGGGCGAAAAGAGTTGGAATACTCTTTTTTTGATTTATTTTGTACTTTTGTAAGTATATTTAACACTTCATCTAGCAAAGTCACTACACCTTTGTCTGTAGGTAAATGTTCTTTGGCAAACTCATAACTCCGATTAATTAATTTGAACACAAAGTGCGGAGATAAAGTGTGAGTGCGACCAGCTTTATTTAAGCTGACTAACTTACTAATGCTGTCAGCATTAACTCGTTCAGAAAGGTGCGGAGGTGTTGCGGCGTCTTTGCGTCCTAAGTTAGTGTGAATTAATTTAATGCTTTCGATGTATACAGATATAGTGCTCAAAATCGTACCTGGAGATAATTCCATATTATTAACAGAACCGTATTCCGTGTTTGGTTTTGGTTTTTTAAGAGCAAGCTCTGGATAGGAGGGGGCTTTAATATCGTGATACAAAACCTTACCTTCAAACAGTAATTTAGAGAGCACACTTCCTATGCCCTTATAATCAATGCTTGTACTAGTATTGCGCTTGTAATAACCTTTTTCAAAAAGCCAAGCGCACGCTTTCCCCCTTGTTTCTATAGAAAAAAGTGTTTCATCTTTAGTAATAGTTCGGGAAGTATAGGGGTATTTTTCTACAAAATCTTGGGATTTTTTATCGGTTACGAATTGAGTAATGTTATTCAGCAATGTTTTCGTACGTTTATCAAATTCGTAAACGCCTTGAAAGTTTCCGTGAATAGCAAACTTCATCAAAATATTCAGCCAAAAGTCATCACTCACATTTTGAAGGTGATATTTTGCTAGTTTTAATTCTTTTGAATGCAATAAGATAGCATTAATCAATGAAATAATTCGGCTGACTTTAGCTTTTGCCGTCCTAATGGAGATAATTTTTCCACCGTTTTCTAGGGGGTTATCTGCTGCCACAACCCAGTACTTGAAGCTATTTAGTAATTTTATATGCTTTGTGTCGGTCAGCTTTTCCTCACCTTCTAGGTAGATAGTATCCCAATGTATTATCCTTGTTGATGTTCCCAATTTGAGAACCCATTTTTGTTCATAAAATTTGGATGCTAACCATGCTGGTTGTCTTTCATCATAGTCATAAATACCTGTATGAATATTGGCTAGGATATTTAATACTCGATAGTCATTGTTGGCTATTGAGTAATCTATTATTTCCTCAAGTTGAACTGAATTTATGCCGTGGAGCATGGAGTGATCTTGTACGATATCCTCAATTAGCTCATCTATAGAACTATTGTCGATGGAAACACTTAACATAGCAGCGCTCCTTTAATTGATTCAGAGTCCAATTTATTATTGGTTGCAATCTTAAGCATCTCCATCAACTTATCATCAGAGCTATACCTGCCAGAGCTCAAGGTATCTAAAATAAACACTGCTGATTGATACCAATGAGAAACGACATCAAAAAAAGAAGCTTTATTATCACTATCTTCAACAACAAAACGTATAGCCATCAGTAGCTGTAAAAGAGCGGTGGAGATAGTGTACGTCAACTGGTCAAAGGCCAAAGGTTCAGAAGTCCCATTATCAACAGCAACCTGTTGATTGAAGCCGTGTATGAAGTGCTGTGGTATATTGCTGATACCATGATTTTTTAAGAACTCCTCAATGTCTTGAGTACTCATGTTTACGGCATCAAGTCGGTATACTGAGTTTTTCATGGCTTCGAGTAAAATAGCGTTTTGGAATTGACGTATCCAGCGCTCATTAAAAAAATCCATCAATGGCTTAGGAAGGTAAACAGTCAGTAGATCTGGAATTGTCTTTTCGTGACCCAGCGCCTCGGCAACAGCATCCATCGATCGTGTTTTTAAGTAGATTTGTAAGGCTCGGTGTCGTCTAATTGAACGTAGCGTATGAATTTTAGAGATTGTTTGTGCATCAGTTAGGGTGATATCACTAGCTTTATCAAAGAGCGATTCATCCTGAAGCCAGCTATAGAAGTCAACCGCTGTTTTTAAAGGTGTAGGAAGTTTGGTTGAGAAAAGTGACGTAGAATTAGTTGCTGTTAAAACCATCTTTCGCCAATTTACGTCTCCTTTTTTCTTTAGGTGTTCACGAGCTTTATGGGTGTGCTGTTCCAAGAACTCAACTATTGTTTTTGATAAATCATTAAGAATTACAGGTTGTTGAGCATAAGTTATACCTTTGCGTGATTTAGAACTAACGGCTACATATTGATTACCAACTTGTTTATATCCAGTCTTGTTATCGTGAGTGTCAAATAGTTCCCACTTTTCTAACCAAGACGGTGTTATTAAGGGATGCTCCATAACGAGTAAAGTAAATAGAACATTCAAGGTTGAGAATGTTGGTAGGTTTAACTCAGTGTTAAGATACTTAGAGTCTTTGAATCCCAAGAAGCGAGCATAGAATGGTTTCGCTCCAATCCCATGTGCCCAAAAGGTTGCTACGGTATTTTCCAGTTTATCTATGCCGACAAAAAAATTGTATTTATTCCTACCTCTAGGAGCATCTAATGGCTTAACTTCGCCACTGTTGATTAAGGTTTTATTTCTACCTTCTCGTTCTTGAAGTTCTTTAAATTTCAATAGGCATATGTGCCTGATATGCGCCATGTCCCTATCTACACGCTTCTGAATAACTGCAATAGCTTCTGCATCTTTAATTTTAAGAGGAATGTCGGCAAACCACCGAATGTCTTCGTCCTTCGTTGTATCACCACCAATGGAAAATATAGGAGCAGTGTCTTTTGGGGCTTTCCAATGGGGAACAATAAACGGCTTTAACGGTGAATCAAAGATATTAGTATTGATAAAGCACTCAGTGTAAATGCTAACCATACTAGCCCAATTTGTGTGAAAACTCTTTGGACAATATTGACTTGCTTGAGAGCGTGCGAATAGCACTATGTAAATTTTATAAAAAAAAGACTGCACATGATTACAGCTCAGGAGTGTATTTATCGTTAGTCCATCGGTCTTATTACAAACGGTTGTCATACCAATGAAAAGTTGTTTAAATCTACCTAGTCTGCCCCTAAGAGTGGTCGTATTTTGTGTAAGGCCATAATTGATTAGAGCTAAATGAACTTTGTTTGTAAACTCGACACCAAAATTCACATAAAGCGAATCAAGCCGAACCTCAGAAGCTGTACCTTCTTTAGATACAACCTGCCAACCATTTATATAATCTAATTTAGCCTGATCTTTGTCTTGCTGACAATATAGCTCTATGCAGTACCAAACATCAGTTGTGATCTTGCTTGGTGATACCTCAATTTCATCTAAATTTAATTGTTTGTCCTGTGCAATATAGCAAAACAATTTCTTGGTGTAATTGCACAGTAAATATCTATAGTCGAGAGATAAATTATTGCAATCATAAATAAAGCCAATTAATAACTGAAAGTGTGTATTGAATGAGCCAGAGTTACTCAATACATCTAATGCAGTATAGTTACGATGCCCAAGTGAATAGCAATGTGCTGAATAAATATTCATGATTATATCGTGGTAATACTTACTAACTACAGTTTTACATGCAGATTTGAGGTAGAGAGAGTATTGTTTTGACAGGGTAGAACCTAATAAAGAAAGCTCATTTAATATTTTTACATTCACAATAAAGCACCAAATTTGACAACTAACAGTCAACCTAGTTGTCACTTTGACTGTTGTCAATTATATTTTGAGCTAAAATTTTTGGTTTGATGTATTGTAATTATAGGGTTTGGTGGCTCTTTGACTTTTATTTATTATTGGGATTAGGCGAAATGGGCAGTTTTTAAAGCTAACAAGTTTTATCATGGTTGACTCCGAATTAGGTCATTAATTTGTATTTGTACCCCTAAGACGAACGCCAAAACCGAAAGACGAAAAATAATTCTATTTTTGTGGAAATAATTAAATACGAAGGCAACTAAAGGAAGTCACTTTAAGTCGTCACTTTAAGTCGTCACTTTAGGTAGGAACTTTAGATAATATATTTGAATGCCTAATTACGCGCAGCTAGACGATCAAAGATATTGCAATAGATGCCATGATCACGCCAACGACCAATTCCAACACCTTCCACGCTCTCGGGTTCTTAAACATTGGAGCCAAGAAGCGTGCGCCATATCCAAGTGAAAAGAAGAACACAAACGACGCCGATACTGCACCAGCGCCAAACAACATTTGATTAGGTTGATATTGCGTTGAGATAGAACCCAGCAATACCACAGTATCCAAATACACATGCGGATTAAGCCAAGTAAACGCCAAACACATCGCAATCGCTTTGGTTAGCGAGTCTTTGGTTTCTGTAGTGGCTTCTAATGCGTGGTTTTCAATGAATGCTGAGCGAAAGCTTAAGAATGAGTAGACACCCAAAAAGATAGCGCCGCCATAACGAGCGAGCTGCTCAATTTGTGGGAACTGTTTAACGATTGCGCCAAAGCCTGTAACGCCGAAGCTAATTAGTAAGGCATCAGAAATGGCACATACAGCACAAACTGCCAATACGTGTTGATTCTTAAGCCCTTGCTTTAAAACAAATGCATTTTGAGAACCGATTGCAAGAATCAGCGAAAGCCCAAGGGAAAAACCAGCAAAATAAGTCGTCATGGAAAAAGGTCTGTAAAAGTAGTGA
>Ga0310124_10003515_pt1 | contig 10511 bp, 8 predicted proteins | sample CB11b_AW_Bot5_MG_FD_203507 | JGI IMG/M metagenome (GOLD analysis project Ga0310124, IMG submission 203507) | Marine microbial communities from Western Arctic Ocean, Canada - CB11b_AW_Bot5 | ecosystem: Environmental > Aquatic > Marine > Oceanic | place: Canada: Western Arctic Ocean | collected...
GACTGGCTGGCGATGCTCAGGTTGTACTGGCGGCTGTCTCCGGTCTGAAAGATCTCGCTGACCTCAAGCCAGGGGTGTTCGGTTGTCCAACCCGAGCTGTAGGTCAGCAGTTCGCCATCGTCTGCGCCGCTGAGTACGAACTTCAGGTCGCCGACGGTGTCGGCGATCGAGACCCACAGTCTGAGTCGATACTGGGTCTGTGGAACCAGGGCGATCGGTTCGGAGACGATTTGGCTATAGGGCCACGGGTGCGGGTCGTTGGGGTCAACGAACAGTGCCAGTGCACGGCGGCCCTTCATGGTCATCGTGGACTCGGGCCGGACTTTGCCCTTGGCGAGCGTCCAGCCGAACGGTTTCCCCTTGTCCCACTTCTCAAAGCTGCCGTTGGCCAGTGCCGCGTGTCCGTTGGGGAGTGTTCGCGGAGTCGGTTGGGGTGGGGCCTTGGCTCGCCGCACCAGGGCGGCCAGGGCCATGGGTTTCAGCGATGCCGCGGGGGGCTGGAAGTCCTCGGTGTAGCGGATGTCGTTGGAAATGGCGAAGTCGTCGATCCACCCGTTGGTTCCCGAGCGGTCTCCGAGGTAGAAGCTCTCGAGCCCGAAGCGGAACGGGTCGAGTTTTTCGGTGTGCAGCCGGCGTGTCCCGTCGACATAGACCTCGAGCCGTCCTTTTTTCGGACCGGCGGTGGTGTCCCAGGTCACTGCAAAGTGCTGCCATTTTCCGGGGCCAATGAAGCGTTCCGAGTAATAGTCCCATCCGTGGTGGCCGTTGAAGAGGTAACCCAGGACCAGTCCCTGCCCCCGTGGGCGATGGCCCAGGGACAGCGTGAAGCCTCCGTTGCCCGGGAAGGTGAAGTACCTGTGAGCTGTCTGGCCGGTCTTATTCGGGTCGACTTTGGCGAAGAACTCGATCGTGCCGCGTGAGAGGTCGATGTTTCCGTCCGACTCGTAGCGCAGGCTGCGGCCGTCGGTCGAGGCGGTCACATCCAGCGCTCGGCTCCAGTGTCCCTGCGTCTGTTGGGTCAGTCCCGCGAGTGCTTCGCCCCGCCGGGCGGTGGCGAGGTTGTTGCCGATGGCGAACTCGGCACGAGGCGACTCGTCAAACGACGCGAAGAAGGTCAACTCGGCTCTGGCCGTCGACGGCCAGAGCCACAGCGTGATGATGACGGCGGCCTGGAGGTTGAGGAGCCTGGGGCGAGGAGATGGCATGGCAGATGTCCTGGCAGTGCGTCTTGCCTCTGAACGGGCAGGCGTGATTTCCCCGATTGCACAGCGTTGCCCGTGCGACCGCAACTCCATGTGCCCGGCTCGGCCCGGTGGACCGAGTGCTCGAGGCCCCTGGTGTTGATTGCCCGGTGGCCTCACGGGCGTTAGGTTGACGGGGAACCGGCCGATCGAGTGGGCCGTGGCTGTGGGACCATGAAACAGGGAAACGCACCGATTGTATTCTGGAGAGCCAGTTGAGCCGGAAAACCCACCAGAGAAGTCGTCGCCAGGCGATCAAGAGCCTGGGTCTGGGTGGACTCGCAGGTCTCGCCACCCCGGCCCTGCTGGCTGCAGCTCCGGCCCGCCGCAAGAAGCTCCCCGTCGCGGCGGTGATCACCGAGTACTGGAAGTACTCGCACGCAGACGTGATCCTTGGCAAGATTCTCAATGGCTGGCGTCAGGCCGGAGGCGAGGGGCCGGACCTGGAACTGGTGTCGGTCTACGTCGACCAGTTTCCCGAGAACGACCTCAGTCGAGGCCTGGCCCGGAAGCATGGGTTCCGCATCGCCGGGACGATCGATGAGGCGTTGACCCTGGGCACGAACAAGGTTGCGGTTGCCGGTGTGCTGAGTATCGCTGAGCACGGCAAGTACCCCTACACCACCGACACCCGGCAGCACATGTATCCGCGGCGGCGGTTTTACGACGGCATCGTGGCTGCGATGAAGCGGTGCGGTCAGTTCGTGCCGGTGTTCAACGACAAGCACCTGGGTTATCGCTGGCAGGACGCCAGTCACATGGTCCAGATGGCTCGACGTCACCGCATGCCGCTGATGGCCGGCTCGTCGATTCCGGTCACCTGGCGTTATCCGGCCACCGAGCTCCCCATCGGCAGCCGTCTCGAGCAGGCCCTGGTGGTCGGTCATAGCACCAGCGAGTCGTACCTGTTCCACGCTCTGGAGGGTTTGCAGTGCATTGTCGAGCGTCGTCGGGGAGGCGAAAGCGGGATCAAGGCGGTCAGGGCGATTCGAGGCGAGGAGATCTGGGCTGCGGAGAAGCGTGGCGACTGGTCCCAGTCGTTGCTGAAGGCGGCACTCGGCACTCTCGACTCACCCACCGACGAGTTGAAAGCGCGGATCGGCCATGCTGACACGGTGTTTTTCCTGATCGAGTACCGCGACGGCCTGAAGGCGACGGCCGCCATGTTCCCCAGCGCGATCGGCCCCAAGCCTCCGAAGTTCAGTTGCCAGCTCGCGGTGGCCTGCCAGGTCGCTCGGCAATCCAAGCCGTTTGCCTGCTGGCTGAAGACTCCGGGGATCCCCTTCCCGCACTTTGCCGAGCTGTTGCGTGGGATCGAGCACATGGTGCACACCGGGAAGCCGGCCTATCCGGTCGAACGGACGCTGCTGACGACCGGCCTGCTGGATCGCATGATGCACGGCATGCATCCCCAGAAGGGAAAGCGGCTGCGGACCCCGGAGTTGGCGATTCGTTATGAGCCGCCGACCTGGGGATTTGCCAATCGCAAAGGAACGGACCGACCAGAAGCCGGTTGAAGGCTGTAGTCGTCGGCTCGCTTGCGGTGTGATAGTCTGTCGCGGTCCATGCAGGTTGTCGCATCAACATCCTATTTCGCAATCAAGTGACATGAGCCACGGTCTCGATTCTCAGCAGCAGCAGGCGTACCGGGACAACGGCGTGCTGTTTCCGTTGTCGGCGATCGGGGCTAACGAGGCTGCTGTGGCCTGCGGGCACGCGCAGGCCTTCCTCGAGTGCCAGGGCTCACAGGCTCGTGCCGTCGATTCCTCGCAGTCGCACCTCTTTCTGCCCTGGGCCTTTGACCTGGTGACCGATCCGCGTGTCGTGGATGCGGTCGAGGGAGTGTTGGGGCCGAACATCATTGGCTGGGCCACGACGCTGTTCGCCAAGCCGCCCGGCGACCCGTCGCGGGTGACCTGGCACCAGGATGGGACCTACTGGGGCCTCGATTCGACCCGGGTCACAACCGCCTGGCTCGCGTTGACCGCAAGCAACACCTCCAACGGCTGCATGCGAGTGGTCCCGGGCACCCAGCAGTTGGCCATCCAGCCTCACCAGGACACCTTCGCCGAGGACAACCTGCTCTCTCGGGGACAGGAGATCCAGGTGGAGGTGGACGAGGCCGAGGTGGTGGACCTGGTGCTGGGGCCGGGCGAGATGTCGTTGCACCACGTCAACCTGGTGCATGGGTCGAACCCGAACCCCACCGACGGCTGGCGCATCGGTTTCACGGTGCGGTACGTCACGCCCGACGTGCGTCAGGAGGGTGGGGCTCGGCCATTGGCAGTGCTGGTTCGTGGTCGCGACGACCACGGGAATTATCAACTGGTTGATCGTCCGATCGAGCGACCCCTGGGCGAGGCGGTCGATGCGTTACGCGAGTTCAACCGCGAATTCCTGGCACGGCTGATGCCGTCGTCGGAGACACCCCGTTAGCCGAGCCGGTCGCGAGATCAGCCTTCGGACCGGGATGCGGCAGGCAGCGACGGGCTGGTGCTCAGACGATGAACCGCAGGCTGCTGGGTTCACCCGCGTCCAGGGCCGCACAGTGGGACTCGAAGTTCAGCATCTCCATCAGGCTGGTTCCCTCCGCCATCCGGCCTTGCATGATCTCCTCGGTCCGCTGGATCTCCTCGGCAATCGGCACCGCGGCAGCCAGTTCCTCGACCGTGGCGAAGACCAGCCCATCGTCGTCGCCCAGGACGACATCGCCGGGATGGACGGTGACGCCGCCGCAGGTGACCGCGACCTGTGTCTCGCCGAGGTTCGTGGTGGTTCCGGCGTAGGGGGTGCTCGAGCGGGCGTAGTAGGGCAGATCGAGAGTCCCGACGGTCTGGGTGTCGCGACAGGGGCCATCGATGACGATTCCGGCCAGGCCCTTGCGAATCGCCTCGGTCGGGAACATCCCTCCGGCCACCGCTCGATCGCTTCCCTGCGAATCGATCACCAGGACTTCTCCGGCCACAGCATCACGAAGTCCCTTGATCACCGTCAGGAAGTCGTTGTGACACCGAATCGTGTGGGCTCGACCGACCAGTTTCAGGCCGCAGCGGATGGGTCGGATGCCTGCATCCGCGATCCGCAGCAGCGGCACCTGGGGATCGGCCCCGCGGAGTGCCTTGTTCGCGTCGCAGACGCAGGCCGAATCGAGCGGCATCAGCCGCGAACGCAGTTCTTCAAAGTCCATGTCCTCGAGGCCTCATTCTGACTACCGGTTTGTTGTCGTGTTGCTTTCGATTGTCGGTGACTAATTGTTGAGAATCAGTCTGCCCCGATCGTCCTCGCTGATCGTGTCTCGTTGACCACGTCCACTGATCCTGAAGACGATTCCGCACAGGCACAGGACGGCGAGAATTGTCCATTCGATGGGTTGGAATACGGCGGGGCTGGCCGGGATCACCATCGCCAATACGACCAGCAACGAACCCATCGCCGCACAACGGGCTACCCATTCCCCGGCAGGCCGTCGATAGGGGCGATCCAGGTCCGCTGCGATCTTCCGCAGGCGAAGCAGGGAGAGGGCCACGCCGACGAATGCCATTGAGATGCAGAACGATCCGACATTGACGAACGCCAGCAGTGCCCCGCGACCCAGCGCGAACAATACCCGGGTTCCTGCCGGGAAGAACCCGTTCCAGCTTGTCAGCAGCCCGATCACGCCGGCGGACAGCACCAGGTTGGCGAGTGCCGGCGACTCGAAGGCCGATACCGCCAAGTACCCGAATCCCAGGAACCAGCCGACCCCGACCATCGATCCAAACGCCAGCGACAGGAAGCCCAGCCCGCCGATGAACTGTTTGAAGCGGGGACGTGACAGCGGCTCGTTGCTCATGTCCGGTCCGCTTTTCGAGAAGTTCGTGAGCTGTGCTGGTGACCAGATCCTGGACGGAAGTCGCCGGGATCTCGGTGAGACAACTCAACGCCTGTTCAGCGGAATGGCCATTCACGACTGAACAGCACGAAGAATATGGCAAGAAAGGTAATGACGCCGAGCGAAGCGCCAGTCAGCATGCATCGGGCTGCGAGCGGTATTCGCCCGTCCGCGGTCCTTCTCAGAGCCTTGCGCACTCCGCCCTTGATTACGATCAGGACGAACGCGATGTTGATCAGGGTCCCTCCGGCAAGACCAACAACCGCCACGATCAAGAACGGGATCATCTCTGCCTTCATGCCGCTGCGTCCCTGATGTGAAGCCGCGGAATTCCGGCTTGTGTTGAGAGTATCTACTGGTCCAGCGATCCCGGTCGTCGGGGTTCATCATCCTTGGCTAAAGCGTCGTCGATTCCCGGCTCGGTCAGAACAGCTCGGCAATCGGTTCGCCGTGGTAGATATTGTGCGGCCGATTCAGGTCGTCGTACCAGGCCGCGTCGTCGGGGATGCCCAGCGAGTGGTAGATCGTCGCGGCCAGGTTTTCGGGCTTTTGCGGATTGGCGGCGGGGTAGCCGGCGATCTTGTCGGAGGAGCCGACCACCGTGCCGCCTCGGGTTCCTCCCCCGGCGAAAAACACCGTCTGCACCGCGCCCCAGTGGTCCCGGCCGGGCAACTTGTAGTGCCGGTTGGTTTCCAGCTTGGGGGTCCGGCCGAATTCGCCGGCCATCACGATCAGGGTCGATTCGAGCAGGCCTCGATCGTGCAGGTCATCGAGCAGAGCCGACAGGCCCCGGTCCGTTGGCGGAAACAGTTTCTGCTTGAACCGCGGGAAGGCGTCGCCGTGGGTGTCCCAGGTCTCGTTGTTGCCGAGGTTGACCTGTACCAGCGGCACACCCGCCTCGATCAGGCGACGGGCCATCAGCAACGACCAGCCGTAGCTGTTGCGGCCGTAGCGGATCTGCTCGGTGTCCTTCTCGTTGGTCACATCGAAGGCGTGTTGCACCTTGGGGTCGTTCAGCAGCGAGATCGCCCCGTCGCGGAGTCGGCCGAAGCTGCGGGCCGAGGCGGCCTCGTCGAGGTGCCGCTGCTGGCGTTCGATGTTGCGGAGCACGTCGAGTCGCCGGGTGAAGCGTGACGAGGTCAGGCTGTGCGGCAGGGTCAGGTTGGGGGCCCGGAACACCCGATCCTCTTCCCGGAACGGCAGGCCGAGGTTCGGGAAGTTGTACTCGGGGTACGCGCCCCGCTGGATGTTGTGGTACGGCGACGCTTCGATGAACCACGGGTCGTGACGATAACTCATCTGGCCGCCGAACTGGCCGGGGATGGTGCCACCGGACCAGTGAATCAGGGTCTCGGGGACGACGGCCGCCGTTGGGAGCTGCGTGTTCTCGCAAGCAACCTGCGGGTGATTCTTCACCGCGTAGCCGGCGGTCGAGAGTATCGAGGGGTAATCGCCGGGCCGCGGTTGCCGGTCACCTCGAAAACCGAGATTCTTGACCGAGCGGCCGGTGAGCATGAAGTAGTGGCCCAGCGTGTGGCCGTTGGTCGAGTGGGTCATCGATCGGCAGGTCGACCACAGGTGGCTCCGCTGGGCGAGGCCCGGCAGGTGCTCACAGATTGTGACGCCGGGAGTCCGGGTGGCGACGGGGCGGAATTCGCCACGGATCGAGACCGGGGCGTCCGGCTTCAGGTCGAAACTGTCCTGCTGGGCCAGTCCGCCCGAGAGAAAGATGTAGATGCAGCGGCGGAATTCGGTCGGGGGTTTCGAGGTCGAGGGCGCTGCCCGCAGACCTTCGACCTGGTTCATCCCCAGCCCGAGCAATCCGAGCGTCCCCGCCTGGACGGCATTGCGTCGCGAGACCAGGGGGTGCGGTGGAATGGGCGGGGGGCGGTACATGGTCTGAGGCCTGTTGGATACTCCACGTTCGTTCCGGGACGAGACCGTATAGTACGCCAGAGACGGTACGGGGATCTACCGGGAACTGCTCACTCGGCGGTGTTGCTGCCGACGCTGCCGGGAGGCGGTTCCGTCCAATGCGTCGAGAGTCTGGAACTGGGATTCGTGCGGCGGGTGCAATGGGGGTACAATCGTCGACTGGCGACGGAATCTGCTTCGGCTACGACCGGGACCCATGCTGACTGTTTTTTCGGACAACACGTCGAGTTTTCGGCAGGGGATGACTCGCCGAGCGTTCGTGCAGGCGGGCACCTGCACGGTCGGCGGGTTCTCGTTGGCCGACATGCTGAGGCTCGAGGCGTCCCAGGCCGTGGAGACTCCGTTCGTCAAGGACATCTCGATCGTCTTCCTGTATTTCTCGGGAGGAGCCAGCCACATCGAGACGTTCGATCCGATGATGGGTGCCGCGGCGGAGGTTCGCAGCCAGACGGGCGAAGTGGCGACGACGATTCCGGGAGTCACCTTCGGCGGCACGTTTCCCCGGCTGGCGCGGCATGCCGAGGGCATGTCGGTCGTGCGGTCGTTTCACCATCGCAATACCGATCATGTGAAGGCCCATGTCATGGTGCTCACCGGCGGCACCGACCCGACCGGCGAGCGGAAGACCGGTTTCAGCATGGGGTCGCTCTACGCCAAGCTCGCCGGTACGAACAGTCCGCGGACCGGCATGCCGATCTACAGCCTGCTGACCACGCCCGAGATCGACCCGCAGTATCGGCAAGAGCTGACCCGGGTCCGGCGAGGCTCGTGGGCCGGGGCACTGGGCTCGCCCTATTCGCCATTCGAGCCGGGCAACCGGAGCTCGATCCTGGAGAACATGTCGCTGCACATTCCCCAGGACCGGTTTGCCGACCGGCGGCTGTTGCTGGCGTCGCTGGACCAGTGGAAACGTCGGCACGAGATGATCGCGTCGGTCGGAGGCTCTTCGAAGTTCAACGACCAGGCCGTCGATCTGCTGCTGGGCAGCGCATCCACTGCCCTGGACATTTCTCGTGAAGACCCGGCGCTGGTCCGGCGATACGACACCAGTCGCATCCCGGTGGGCTTCAAGAAATTCAAGCCATCGCCGCTGGGCAAGCAGATGCTGATGGCGCGGCGGTTGTGCCAGGCCGGGTGCCGGTTCGTGACCGTCCACAGTCCCGGGTGGGACATGCATGCCGACAAGAACAACCCGGGCATGGCGACCGGCATGGAGATGCTCGGACGGACCGCCGACCAGGCTGTCTCGACATTCCTGGAAGACGTGGCCCAGCGGGGACTCTCGAGGAAGATCCTGCTGATCCTCTCGGGTGATTTTGGCCGCACACCCCGGGTCAACAAGAATGGCGGACGTGACCACTGGCCCCGGCTGTGCACGCTGGCGTTTGCCGGAGGTGACCTGAGGATGGGGCAGGTCGTGGGAAAAGCTGCACCCAACGGCGGGGAACCCGGGGCGTTTCCGGTCTCACTCTCGCAGTTCCACGCGACCGTCATGCAGAGCCTGATCGACGTGGGCCAGTTTCGGGTCAACAGCAGCTTCCCGAGAGAACTGTCTGCGCTGGTCGAAAACCGCACGCCCATCGCACAACTGATGCCCTGAGGCGTTTCCGGTCCACGGTCTCTCAACGAAAACGGAATGAGAACAGGTCGGCGTCTTTCAGGATGAATCTCAGCCGGATCGGCTGCGAGGCGAGTCGGGACACGCTGCCGGAGTCCTTCCAGGTCACGACCCGTTCGATCTCGTCTCCGAAGACCTCGTGTGAGTCGGCCCGGGCAAACCCCTTGATCGGTTTCCCGTCGGCATCCTGGATCTCGACCCAGACTCCGCCGGCGGCCGATGTCGAGTAGTTGATGACCAGCCGGTCTCCGCTGAAGATCAGCGGCCGGGTCACGAATTCGCCGCCCGAAAGCGATGCCCGCATCGAGACGAACCCGTCGGTGCGAATCGAATACCGCCGCAGGTTCATGCCCTTGCCTGCCCAGTAGCCCTCCGAGGCAAACAGCGACAGTTCGCGAGGAGCCTGCGGCAGGTCCGAGGGGGTGCTGAGCAGTCCCCAGGCGATGATGTTGTCGCCGTAGACCCATGAGTTGGTCCGCGAGGGGCCGGGCCGCAGAATCGCCTCGCCCCACCGCTTGAACGTCAAACCGTCGCGGCTGGTCATCATCAACCCGTCGGTGACGGCACTGCCGTAACGCGGGGAAGCCTGGGTTCGAAGCAGCCGCAGTTCGGGATCAGGCAGCTTGGCGGTGGAATCCACGTGGCCACGGTCGACGTAACGCATCGGAAAGCCGAAGAGGATGTGTGGAGCGCGGGCGTATGGGGCGATCTGGTTTGTGTAGAGATGCTCATGCGGGGAGCCCGGGAAGACCAGCCACTCGGACTTGCTCCACTTCAGAAAGTCTTTCGAGGTGGCCGTCTTGATGCCGCGAATCCCATCACGGAAGTCGCGGAAGTAGGCCCGGTATTCGCCGCGAGCCGAGTCCCAGAAGGCGAGGTTTTCGGAGTCGAAGGCGCCGTCGGTCAGGATCAACTGCGTGGAAAGCGGCGAGAAGCGGAGGCCATCGGACGACTTCAACGCGAACAGGCCCTTCTGCTGACGCGAGCGGATGATTGCCTTGTACTGCTCACCGGGTGGGCACTTCGGGTTGCTGTCCTTGAACACCGCGATGTGAGCGGGGTCGACGGGGATCTCCTTGATGGTTCCCTCGGCCAGCACAATGTTGTTCTGGGTGGATCCCTCGAAGTCGACCAGACCCAGCTTGGGCTTGGTCCAGTGGATCCCGTCGCGGCTTTCCGCATAGCAGGTGTGCGGTCGGTGGCCCTGGATCAGCTTGTTCTTGGTCATCACGTAGTGGAGAGACCCAAAGTACATCCGATACCGTTCGCCGTCCTGGAAGACCGAGGTGTAGGTGCACGCGTTGCCTTCCCATTTGTTGTCGGTGACCACCGCTACGTTGCGACGGACGGGCCTGTGCATCTGCAGTCGAATGCCCCCCCTGGTCGAGGCGACCAGGTGATCGTCGATCATCAGTTCCAGCCGCGATCCGATATGAATCGGTTCCGCCGCTTCGAGGGAGCCGCACACCAGCAGGGCGAACACCATCGCCTGGATCCGTGTCATGAGCATCTCCGGTTGGCCTGGCCAAATTCGTGTCCTGTCAGCCCGCAACCTATCCACAGGCCGCGATGGCTTCCAGCCATCACCGGTCCGGTTGACTTTCAGATCTCCAGCCCGGAGTCTGCCACGTGGGATCGTGGCGACTGCTTTGTCTCGAGTTGCAGCCGGTGCGTGTCAAGAACCACGGTACGGTGGTCCGGGGATTTTCAGCATGAGCAGCATCAAGGGGCCGGCCGTCTTCCTGGCACAGTTCCTTCGTGACGAACCACCGTTCGATGCGTTGGAGTCGATCGCCGGGTGGTTTGCCGAACTGGGTTACCGGGGAGTGCAGATTCCGGGCTGGGA
>Ga0310124_10003516_pt1 | contig 10510 bp, 9 predicted proteins | sample CB11b_AW_Bot5_MG_FD_203507 | JGI IMG/M metagenome (GOLD analysis project Ga0310124, IMG submission 203507) | Marine microbial communities from Western Arctic Ocean, Canada - CB11b_AW_Bot5 | ecosystem: Environmental > Aquatic > Marine > Oceanic | place: Canada: Western Arctic Ocean | collected...
CCTCGCCGGTGAATGTCTCGATGGTGCGCCAACCTTCGCCCAGCACGCGCTCGCTGAGGCTGGCCGCGAGCACGACACGCTCCGGGCCGTACGCAGACTCGACGAGGGCGTAACTCTCGGCCGGACCGACGGCGAGCGCCATGTTGGCGGTGAGCGTCCACGGAGTCGTGGTCCATGCCATGAACGACGGCTTCAGCCCCGACCACACGCCATCGGCATAGCCAAGCGTCGCGAGCACGCCGGCGTCCACACCATGATCGGCAGATTGCACGTCCTTCAGCGGGAAACGGACGTAGACGGACGGGTCGGGCGTGTTCTCCTGGTAGCCGAGCGCCACCTCGTGGGACGACAGGCTCGTGACACAACGCGGGCAGTGCGGCGTCACCTTGTACCCCTCGTAGATCAGCCCCTTGTCCCAGAGCTGCTTGAGCACCCACCAGCCGGTCTCGATGTAGCTGTTCTCGTACGTGACGTACGCGTGATCCATGTCCAGCCATACGCCGGCACGCTCGGTCATGGCCTCCCAGTCCTTGACGTACCGGAATACGCTTTCGCGGCACCGCCGGTTGAACTCCTCGACGCCAAACTCCTCGATCTCCTGCTTGGTGGTGAAGCCGAGCTCCTTCTCGATCTCGAGCTCGACGGGCAGGCCATGAGTGTCCCATCCGCCCCTGCGCAGGGGACGGAAGCCCTTCATGGTCTGGAAACGGAGGATGACGTCCTTGAACGATCGCGACAGCACGTGGTGGATACCGGGGCTGCCGTTGGCGGTCGGCGGCCCTTCGTAGAAGACGAACATGGGCGCATCGGCACGCACCCGCTCCACCTCGTGGAAGGTGTCTGCGTCGCGCCAATGCTGCAGGACGGCCTCCTCCAGCTGGGGAAAGTCGACCTTGCTGCCTACCGACTCGAAACGTCGCTTCTCTTCTACCATTCGCTCCTCACCTGCCTGGTGTGGGCAACAAAAAAACCGTCCGCATCGGCGGACGGGCATACACCCGCGGTACCACCACCATTCCCCCGGCTAGCGGGGGCTCTCGCTGGGGCCGCGTAACGGGCGGCTGGTCCGGCCAAGCCTACTCGCCTCCTTACCGCGTTCGAGGGGCGTTCGGTTGGCGGCTCAGGAGGGATGCTTGCGGGCTCCGCGCACCGGGCTCGCACCATCTCCCCGGCTCGCTGGGCGCATCGTGACCGCTGGCGTGTCTCCGTCGTGGCCTGTCGGACGATAGTAGCGCAGGGCGCGCCTGGTTGTCTAACTATGCGCCTGCGCTTCGCTACGGCTCCGGACTAACGGTCGCAGCTTTCGCCGCTCCTGCGTAGCGAAACCGTACAGCAACTCGCCAGTGCAGGGCGACGCCCTGCCGGGGCACGGGAGTGTCCCCTGACGTCCGCGTGCTGGAGAGTGGGAATGCATGGCCGGCATCGCTGAGCGGCAGCGAGTGCTTCCTAGCGGCGGCGGCGGCGGCGGGTGGGACGACCGCTGCGCCGCGCGCGTGCGGGGTCTTGCTCCTGTAGTACCACAGGAACTTCTTGCGAAGAGGGAGAATGCTCGGCCCAGCGTGGCTCCTGCGAAAGGGACCCGCGCAGCCGCACGAGGGCCACGACGAACCCGAACTGCAGGCCGACGAGCGCGAACCAGCGCACCGCATGCTCGACGACCTGGACGATCGACAGCTCACCTCTGAGGAGCGGATCCTCCCAGCTCGCGAAGACGCCGTGGGCGAAGGTGAGTGCGACGATCGAGACCACAACCCGCGTGGTGTGCTCGGGCGGCGCCTCCACGAGGCGGCGTGCGAGGAAGGCAAGCAAGCCAAACTCGAACAGCATGCGGATCGCGGCGATGAGGGTTACCCAGCTCGCGCCGGCCACGGCGTGCGCCGACGCCTGCTCGAACACGGGGAATCTCGCCGCCTGGGTCATGATGAAGAAGGCAACGAGCACGATGGCCAGGTGTCCGCCGCGAGCTGCCACGAGCATAGCGGAGGCGAGCACCATCGCGAAGATCAGGACATAGGCGACGATGAGCGCGATCCCGATTGCGGCATCCGGCGTGCCGGCCACGAAGCCGGTGGTGAGGAGAACTAGCGCGCCCTGTCCTGCGGGCACCCAGGTAAGCATGCCCACAGGCAGCCGCCGGCCGAGCGCGACGATGGTCAGGCCGACGGTGCCGACCAGGAGCATCAAGCCGATGGGCGTGAGCGTCCCCAGCACGCCGGGAATGCCCCAGGCTCGCCAGGGCCACGCGATGAGTGATGCGCCTGCGAGGAGCACGTACGGGAGGGCCAGCACCGGAAGCAGGCGCTCCCTCGAGAGTCGGAGCGCCGGACGGCTCGCTTGCTTCGCGCTCACGGGGCCTCGATCACTCGCGGTCGTCGCTCCGGACGGGTGGACGCCTGCGCCTTCCGCCATCCGACCCGGACGACTGCCGTGGTCCCGGCTGGCCCGTCGGAGTAATCGTGACGCGCCGCTGACTCCCTTCGCCGGAGCTTGCCGTCGTGACGCCGGTGTTGTCGGCCAGGGTCATGTGGATGATCCTGCGATCGCCGGCCGGCATGGCGTCGAGCGTGACCGGGTCCCCATCAGCGATGGCACGCTGAGCCATGCGATTCGCGATGGTCTCCAGCTGGCCCTGACGACGCTCGCGATAGCTCTCCACGTCGACGACAACGCGTGTCGGCTGATCCTCGTGGCGGCTCAAGACGACATTGGCGAGGAACTGCAAAGCACGAAGCGTTTCGCCACGCCTGCCGATCACCAGACTGGCGTCTTCACCCTGGATGTCGATAACCGCGGGGTCGTCCGGGCCCGTGCCTGTGCTGCGGATGGTGGGCGTTGCCTCGACGAGCATGCCGCGTAACAAGTTGCCCACGACGCCCAGGGCAATGCCGGCGCTGCTGCCGGACTCTCCGAGTAACCGAACGCGAACCTTCGCCGGCTCGGCTCCGATTCCGAGGATGCCGGCGCGTCCTCTGCTAACGACGTCTACCTCGATTTCGTCGCGGTCGACGCCGAGCTCGAGGGTCGCTAGCTCGATCGCTTCTTCCACTGTCTTGGCCGTCCGTACGATGCTCTGGTCGTCCATCGTCGACTTGCTCCTTGTCCGGTAGTGAACCGGGAAGCTGCGGACCCAGGCGAGAGCGTCCGCTGGACGCTGACGCCGTGGTGGGTTTCAAAGCCCCCCAACCGGTGATGAAATACTGCATCACGATCCCGATGGCGTTCGAAGCCACCCAGTAGATGACGAGTCCGATCGGAAAGAAAAGGCTGAACATGCCGAACATGACCGGGAACATGAGGGTCATCATCCGCTGCTGACTCATCTGCGCAGGGTCGGACGAAGGCACCTGCGTCATCTTCTGCTGCACGTACATGCTGATGCCGGAGAATCCGACCAAGGCGAAACCGATGATGCTCCCCGACCTCACCGGGTCCAGGGCAAGGTCCATGCCCAAGAAGTGCCGGTTCACCGGAACCACAGAATCGAGGCTCGGCAGGAAGCTGTAAAGCTTGCTCGACAGGCCCGCCAAGTTCTCGGGCGTGAAAGGCAACACGTTGTTGATCGCCCAGAACAGGCCGATGAAGATCGGCATCTGGATCACCAGCGGTCCTAGGCAGCCGACCGGGTTGACGCCCTGCTCTTTGTACAGGGACATGACCTGGCGGCCGCGTTCCTGCGGGTTGTTCTTGTACTTCTCGTTGACGGCCTTGATGAGGGGCTGCAGCTCTTGCATCTTGCGGGTGGATCGCAGCTGCCGGACGACGAGAGGGTACGTGAGTCCCCTGACCACGACGGTGAACGCGATAATCGCGAGGCCCAAGTTGCCGGCCAGCAGCACGTACAACAGCAGGAGGCTGTTGGTCATGGGCTTGGTGATGATCTCGTCCCAGAGGAGTCCGAAAAACTCCATCATGCTCCTAGTCGATATCGTCCAGGTCCCGCTCCCATTCGTCATCGAGGAAGCGGTCCAATACACGGAAAGCGCTGACGCCCTCGTCCAGAGCGTGCACGTACACGATGTCGCCGACGGCGACGAGCTGCGCTCGCACCTTGTCGCCGACGCTGATGCTATGCAACTGATCCCCATTGCGGTCGAGCAGGCGGACCGCCCCGCTGTCGGATGCAACGACCACGCGCCCGTCAACGATGACGGGAGTGGAAAGGATGGGGTCGTCGTCGTCGAACTCAGCCGCCGTGATCGGTGACCCGGAGGCGATGTCGTAGATATACAGCCGACCATCGAGGTTGGGTGCGTATATACGCTTGCCGTCGGTGGCCGCGCCCGCCCAGAACCAACTCTCGGCCGTTAGCAGCACCCGTGGTTGGCCGTTTGAGCGCCCTATGGCGTAGAGCGTGCGGTCGAATGCGCCGACGTACAAGTCGTTTCCCACGATCACCGGAGAGGCGGCCACACCCCCGCCGAGCTCGGCAGGCCGGTCCCACCGAGAGACACAGTCGTCGATCGACACGGCATGCACCTGGTGGTCGTGGTCACCGAAGTAGGCGATTCCTTCGACCACGTTCGGCGTGGTCCACATCTGACCGATGCCCGGGAGTCCCTCTCCTGGATAGCGGCAATGCTCCCGTAGAGAAAGTGCATCGAGGACGTAGAGCCGGCCCATGTCGGAGTCCTCGGAGGCGGCGACCACGAGCCGCAGACCTGCCGGCGTTTCCACGGGTACGACTCCGCCGGCGATACCCTGGGCGAGCGGGTTGCCGTCCACGGTCCAGGTGCGCTCGTCGGATAAGCTCTCAGCGTTCAGGGAATAGACGACGCCGTTGTAGCCGCCAACGAAAACTCTCCCGCTGGCAACCGTGGGGGTTCCGTAGAATGCCGGCGCCGTGTCTCCTTCGGCTTCCGGAGGTCCGAACGCTCTGCCCCGCTGCACGAGTTGGCCGCCGCCGGCGGTGCTTGCCAGCGTGAGCTGGACGAGCCGGCCCTCCTTCGTGCCGATGAACGCAGTCGCCCCGCCGTCGGCATTCTCGACGACCGCGACCCCCGACCAGCTTTGCGAAGCCGTGGTACGACCTCGAGCGCAGCCGCCGAGCACGAGCAGCGCGACGGCCGCGAGCATCAATGCGACGGTCAGGCGGTACGTGAAGGAGCCTGCGTTCGCTTCGGAGCTAGTCAACGCTGCATCCCTTGCTGGCCGCGGCCGGGCCGCGCCGGTGACTGCGTGCGGTACCTGTGGGGTACGGGATCGTATCCCTGCCCACCCCAGGGCGTGCAGCTGGCGATGCGCCGGAGCGCCATCCAACCTCCGCGGAGGACGCCGTACTCTTCGATGGCGTCCTGCGCATAGTGCGAGCAGGAGGGTGTATAGCGGCATGAGCCGGGCCAGATGGGCGACAGTGCATGCTGATAGAAAGAGATAAGCCGGATCGCAGCCCCACTCATCATTTCCCCTCCGCCTCCGGCATGGGCGCCTTGAGAACCCCGGCTCTCCGCTCCAAATCCAATACGGCCTCCCTCAGGGTCTGAAAGTCAGCTGGAACGGCGTCTCGACGTGCGATCAGCAGCACGTCCCAACCGGCGCTCACGCCAGAGCGACGCGCGATCTCCCGAAGGCGACGACGCACCCGATTCCTGTCGACCGCGTGCGCGGCGACGCGCCGCCCGACTATGAAGCCGATACGAGGGTACGGTAAACCGTTTGCGGCTGCGCGGAGTATGCAGAGTGGGTGCGCGCGGGAGAATCCCCGCTCTCGGAGCGCCTGGAAGTCGCTCCGGTGCCGAAGCCGCTGTTCCCGCGGGAAGGCTTGAGTCGCCATATATGCGGACGCCGGTCGCCCGCCTGCCAGTCGCCTACACCGCTACGCGGTGTCTGCCCTTGAAACGACGCGCGCTGACGACCCTTCGGCCACCGGGCGTTTGCATCCGCGCCATGAATCCGTGCCGACGGAGTCGGCGCCGTTTCTTTGGTTGCCACGTTCGTTTGGGCACAGCCGATCAGTACCTTTCCACGTTTGCTGAGGGCCGTCGCCCGAGGGCTGAGTATAATGGCCGCGGCGCATGAGTGTCAAACCCGCGCGCCTGAAGATGGAGCCGTTCCCGGCCTTCCGCGAGGCCACCGCGGGGCGGCCCGAAATCGCACCGGAAGGCCCATGGCGAAGCGCAAAACGAAGCCGACCAAGGCCCGGGCCGACCAACTCATGATCGAGCGAGGGCTGGCCGCGACCAGGGAGAAGGCGCGGGCCATGATTCTCGCCGGCGAGCTGTTCTCCGGGGAGCGCCGGATCGAAAAGGCTGGGCAGCTTATGGCGGGAGATGCCGAGCTGCGCCTGGCCGCTCGTCCGAGGTACGTCGGTCGGGGCGGCGAGAAGCTGCAAGGAGCGCTGGAGTCGTTCGCCCTGGACGTAGAGGGGGTGACGGCCCTGGATGTGGGCTCCTCCACCGGCGGTTTCACGGACTGCCTGCTGCAACACGGCGCTCAGCGCGTGTACGCGGTGGACGTGGGCCGCGCCCAGCTAGCGGAGCCGCTGCGACGGGACGCCCGCGTCGTCGTCATGGAAGGCGTAAATGCTCGCCATGGAATCGACATACCGGAGCCGGTGGGCCTGGTGGTGGCCGACGTGTCGTTCATCTCGTTGCGTCTGGTGCTGCCCCCAGCGCTGGCGCATCTGAAACCGGGTGGCAGGCTTCTGGCGCTGGTGAAGCCACAGTTCGAGGCGGGCAAGGGGAAGGTCGGCCGGGGGGGCATCGTCAGGGACGAGCGCGAGCACGCCGCGGTGGTTGGCGGCTTCTGCCTGTGGGCGATCGCCGCGGCGAGGACGCTGCGGCTGCGGGGGGTCCGTCCCTCGGTGCTGCGAGGGGACGCGGGCAACCAGGAATATTTCGTGCTGCTGGAAGCGGTCGCATAATTGGAAGCAGGCACACAAGAATCCATTGTTCCTCATGCTGTAGAATAGTGGCGTCCGGGCCACCATCGCCTACCGCAGGACGGTCACATGACCGAGACAGACGGCTACCCAGGCAACAGCTCCGATGTCCCTCATGAATCGTGTGGGGTGATTGGGGTATATCTCCCGACATCCACCGAAAGCGACGCGGCACGCGTCGCTTTTTTCGGTCTCTACGCCCTCCAGCACCGAGGGCAGGAGAGCGCCGGCATCGCCGCGGCCGACGGGCGCACGCTGCGGAACTTCACCAATGTGGGATTGGTCTCCAACGCGTTCCACCAAGAGGACCTGGACCGGCTCCCCGGCCACCTCGCCATCGGCCACACGCGCTACTCGACGACGGGCTCGACGGGAGCGCTCAACGCGCAGCCCATCGTTTCTAAGAGCCCGACCATGGAGTTGGCGCTGGGTCACAACGGCAACGTGATCAATGCCGCGGAGTTGCGGGAGCGGCTGAGCGAGTGGGGCGTGACCTGCACCACGGGAACCGACTCCGAAGTTATCGCGCACCTACTGGCGTGGGCGCCAGGCGAGAGCTGGAGCGAGAAGACGGCCTACCTGATGCGGGCACTGAAGGGTGCGTATTCGCTGGTCGTATGCACGACCGACTCAGTGGTCGGCATACGGGACCCGCACGGCGTGCGTCCGCTCTGCATCGGCCGGTACCCGAACGGCGGGTGGGTGATCGCGTCCGAGAGCGCCGCGCTCGATCATATCGGCGCTCAGTTCGTGCGTGAGATCGAGCCCGGCGAGACGGTGGTGCTGGACCGGAAGGGTCTTAGTAGCATCCCCTCGCCGATGCCCAATGCGCGCGGCGCACACTGTGTGTTCGAGCATATCTACTTCGCCCGCCCCGACTCGATCCTCGACGGCCGGCTGACGCACATATCCCGGACGAACATGGGTATGGCGCTTGCGCATGAGCATCCGGTGGAAGCGGACATCGTCATACCGATCCCCGAGTCGGCGAACTCCGCGGCGGTGGGATACGCCCAGGCCTCGGGTATTCCGTTCGGGTATGGGTTAATCAAGAACCGCTACGTCGGGCGGACGTTCATCGAGCCGGACCAACGGTTCCGGGAGCTCGGCGTTCGGAACAAGTTCAACCCCCTGCCAGAAGTACTCATGGGCAAGCGGATCGTGGTGGTGGACGATAGCATCGTGCGCGGCACCACGACGCCGCCAATCATCGCGCTGCTGCGGCGTGCAGGTGCGGCCGAAGTGCACGTCCGAGTGTGCGCTCCGCCAATCAGCAATCCGTGCCACTTCGGCGTGGACATGTCGACGAAGGCTGAGCTCATCGCCACCGACCGGTCGGTGGAGGAGATCCGGAAGCTGATCGGCGCCGACTCGCTCGGCTACCTGAGCGTTGAGGGTCTCCACGAGGCGGTCAGCGACGATCGCTCCGGAACGGGCTTCTGCGACGCATGTTTCACGGGCCAGTACCCCATCCCAGTGCAACTGCAGATGGACAAGCTTTCGCTGGAGCGGACGACCGTTCGCCCTGTCGAGTAGCCGGTCGCGTCCATGGCCCTCTCCGACGATACGGAACGTACGATAACGAACCTCCCTGTGCTGCTGGCACGGTTGAGCGCGGTCGATCGAAAGCGCTTCGATCGCATCTATGACGTGCGCGTGGCCGAGGGCAGGATGCGTGTGCCGACTGAGATGGTACCGTGGGTGGAGCGGACGTTCGGTCCCGTCGGCGAGGTCGAGACCCAGACGGTGGTGCGTGTGTCGAATCGGGTGACGGGCGAGGGTACGTTGTTCAACGGTCTGCGCGCACGCAGACCGGTTGGCGCGTTCCTCCGCCAGCCGGACGATCTCGCCGAAGAGCTCCGCGACGACGCCTGGGCGGACCCGCTGACGTCGACGCCGGAAGATGCGTTCGGACGTGTGCAAAACGAGCACGGCGTAAGCGCCGCGAACGTGGCGCGCTTCGACGCGGCGCACAGCATCATCGTGTTCTCGGAGCCGAGCCCTCTGGCGTTCACCAGGGAGTCGGTGGCCGGTCAGATGGAGCTGGCACGTCAGTGGATCGCGGCAGCGAACCGGGATGAGCCCGCAGCCCGCTTCCCCTATGTGATGTGGAACTGCCTCTGGCGCGCCGGCGGATCAATCGTGCACGGCCACGCCCAGGTGACCCTGGCACGCGGCCGGCACTACGGGAAGATTGAGCGGCTGCGCGCCGATGCGGCCGCCTACGAAGCAGAGCATGGGATCGGCTATTTCGGCGATCTGGCTGCGGTCCACGCGTCGCTCGGCCTCGCATCGGACCGGGGTGGGGTGCGGCGGCTGGCCCACCTGAGCCCCGTGAAGGAGAAAGAGGTCGTGCTGCTCGCGGACGCGTTCGACGATGCGGCGGCGTGGGCAATCCACGACACGCTGGCGGTCTTCAGGGACGCGCTGGCCGTGCGGTCGTTCAACATGGGCGTACTGCTCGCGCCGATGACCGGGGACGCCGCCGGCTGGGAGGGTTTCCCCGTGGTGATCCGAATGGTCGACCGTGGCTCGTTGAGCACCAGGACAAGCGATATCGGCGGGATGGAGATGTTCGCAGAGAGCGTGGTGGCGTCGGACCCGTTCGCGATCCACCAGGCGCTGAGCGAGGCGGGGGTGTAGCGTTGGCGTCGGTGGATGTGGTCATACCCGTGCTGAACGAGGAGCGTGCGCTGCCCGCTTGCCTGGATACGCTTGGCCGATTCCTCGGGCAGGAGCTCACGCAGCACGCCTGCCGGATCGTGGTGGCGGACAACGGCTCGACCGACGGCACGCTGAGCGTGGCGCAGGAGTACGAAAGCAGGATGCCGGGAAGGGTCGCCGTGACGCACCTTGACGTTCGCGGGCGCGGACGAGCGCTCCGGAAGGCGTGGATCGAGAGCTCGGCGGACGTGCTCAGCTACATGGACGTCGACCTCTCGACCGGCCTTGACGCGTTCCCCAAGCTGGTGGATGCGATCGTGACGGAGGGGTGCCACGTGGCGTTCGGAAGCCGGTTGGCTCCCGGTGCTCGGACGACGCGGTCGTTGAAGCGAGAGCTGATCTCCCGGGCGTACAACGCCATCATTCGCCTCAGCGTGGGAACGCACTTCCGGGACGCGCAATGCGGCTTCAAGGCCGTGAGCCGCGCCACCGCACAGACCATCGTGCCGGCGATAGTGGACAACGCATGGTTCTTCGACACGGAGCTCCTCGTGATCGCGGAGAAGCGCGGGTTCCGCATGAAGGAGATCCCGGTGACCTGGCGGGAGGATCCGGACTCGCGAGTGAAGATCATGCAGACGAGCATGGAAGACCTCAAGGGATTGGCGCGCTTGCGCTTGCGCGGTATTCCGCGGGTTTCGCCTTCGGATCGAGCGGAAAGAGTCGACCATACAGAACCCAGCAGGGACTGACGGAGCCGCTTGCGCACCGGCCTCCCTGTGCGTAGCATGCTTACGGCCCCTCAAGACAACCGTCGTCCATACCTACCGGTAGCATGGCACAGAGCAACCCATCCTTCGAAGTACGCCCCTCGGTGATCACCGGGGATACGGCCGACGTCTACCTGCATCGCACCCAGCGGGTCCTGCGCAACGAAGGCCTGAATCCGACGGTGGTGATGGAGTTCGC
>Ga0310124_10003518_pt1 | contig 10503 bp, 9 predicted proteins | sample CB11b_AW_Bot5_MG_FD_203507 | JGI IMG/M metagenome (GOLD analysis project Ga0310124, IMG submission 203507) | Marine microbial communities from Western Arctic Ocean, Canada - CB11b_AW_Bot5 | ecosystem: Environmental > Aquatic > Marine > Oceanic | place: Canada: Western Arctic Ocean | collected...
AATGATTGGTTTGGATGTAAATAAAGTCAATTGATTTGAATGGTGATTACGATTGATTTATAAAATGCCTTTTGTGAATATCTTTGAGGTTATGTGGCAAAGCACGGCCTCAAAACCTTATCTTCAAGTGATGGTAATTAAATGAAAATTAACGTTTTACTCCCTACCTTATTTTCGATTTTAGCCCTAATGTCGGGTTGTTCAGATGTAGTCAGCGATGAATACTCGACTTATGCACAAGCCAAAGAGGAGCGCTTGTTTGACAGAGGTTGGTTACCCGACATTCTGCCTAAGTCTACCGTGACGATTAAAGTGAGTAACGATCTGGATGCGAATACTTCAAAAGGACGCTTTATCATCAACGAGCCAGCATTGTCCGAGTTTATTGCGAAACTAAAGCCGACTGAATCGACCAGTGAATTTCACTTTGTAGACGGCGAAAATGTTTGGGTGTTCATTGTGGGAGAAGACAGTGTAGTTAACTACACACAAAACAAGCGTGAAGACTAAGTTATTGAATTCCAGAATATATCTGTTTATTGCTGATATGGGTTGATAAATAACACGTTTCACCAAGGTACCAGCAAGCACTCATCATGGTTATTCTTCGGAAGGTAATCATGGAATTCAAATCGTTGAATTTGTCGACGCTGTGCTTTCGTCGTCGTTAACCCAAAGAGGCGACGAATAATGTGCAATCTTAGGGTTCAGTTCTTTGTATATGGATATAAAAGACATGAGGATAAATTCGTATTTTCTCGTTCTTCTTATTACATTGCTTCAGTTAACCATCAGATTTTACTTACTTTTTTTGACTGCATGTCTCAGTTCTTCTTGCTCCAGTAATTATGTTTTGAATTAAGCTCGCATATGCAACTAAGTTAATTTTATTATGTGTAATATCTATCGTTAAGATGTGCGCTCATCGAGTTGATGAATTCATAAAACATAATTATAAAGGTGATGTATGCGTAGTACACATTTACTAATGCTATTTCCGATAGCTTTCACGTCTCAAGCTGCCAACGTTGTCGACTATTCAAAAGTTGACTTGTCTAAAGTACTTAATAATACAAAACAAGGGTTTACAGCCGTAAGTGAGCCGCTTTCTTATCAAGATATAACCCAAGTCAACATAGATACAACAACGCTGTTACGTAAGAAGCAATTCCATTATGGAGTACCTGTTTACGGACAATCTGTGGTCGTGGATCTTTCTAGGCAAGGTATTGCAACAGCCGTTGATGGCCAAGTCTTAACAGGCATCGAGTCTGATATTGGTTCAACACTACCGCTGATTAACGCTAAACAAGCCGTTGAAATTGCGAAATCAAAGCACAAAGGTATTGCAGCAGCGACCATTCGTGACCCTAATACCGAGCTTGTTATCTGGCTTGATCAACAGGAACAAGCACGCCTCATCTACAAGATTGATTTCTTACAAACCAAAGGAATGGGGCCTTCAAGACCAATTACGCTTGTTGATGCGAAATCGGGAGAGTTACTCGATCAGTGGGAAGGCATTGCTTTCATTGAAGCTGAGGGGCCTGGTGGAAACGAGAAAAGCGGTCGTTACTATTTTGGTTCAAATACGGGATTTGGAGGATTTCAAGTTAACTCGAATTGCCAAATGGACAGCCAGAATGTTGTCACTCTGAACATGAACAATCAGCAGAGTTCAGGACAAATACATCGGTTTAGTTGTAACGGTAACAATGGCGTGAACGTTAACAATTATCGCGCAGTGAATGGTGCTTATGCGCCTCTGAATGACGCTCATTATTTTGGACAACGTGTATTCGACATGTACCAAGATTGGCTAAATACACGTCCGATTAAGCAAAAACTCACGATGCGTGTTCACTATGGTTCAAACTATGGGAACGCATTTTGGGATGGTCGCCAAATGACATTTGGTGATGGCGACCAATCTATGTACCCGTTAGCGACATGGGATGTAATTGCCCATGAGGTAAGCCACGGTTTTACTGAACAAAACTCCGGACTTGAGTACCGTGGAATGTCAGGCGGTATGAATGAATCTTTCTCAGATGTGGCCGCTGCTGCATTAAGTGAATTTGTGCACGGTAGCTTCAATTGGAAGATGGGCGAGCATGTAATGAAAAATAGTGATGCAATGCGTTACTTCATTCAACCAAGCCAAGATGGTATATCTATCGACCACGTCAACCAATACTATAGCGGCATTGATGTACACCACAGTTCAGGGGTCTTTAATAAAGCGTTCTACCATTTGTCGACAAGTAATAACTGGGGTATTAAAAAAGCGTTCAAGGCCTACGCGACGGCTAACCAGCTTTACTGGACACCTAACTCGGATTTTCAACAAGGTGCTGACGGTGTCTGTAAAGCCGCTAAAGATCTTGGTTATGAAACCTCAGCTGTAAGTTCAGCGTTTAGTCAGGTAGGTATTGATGTTCAAAACTGTGGTGCGGGCCAGCCAAATCCAAATCCTAACCCGCCAACTCCGGGTGTTGTAGAGCTAGAGATCAATACACCAACGCCTATACAAGGCGAAAGAGAGAATCAACAACAATTTGTGCTTAAGAACGCGCCGGCTGATGAAGTGTGGATTCAGACTTATAATGGCTACGGCGATGTCGATATGTACGTTGCAATCGGTCGACCAGCAACGATCAATGACTATGATTGTTCTTCGACCAATCAGGGTAACCGTGAATACTGTGGTTTTAGTGGGATACAGGGAAGTGACGTATACGTGATGGCTGCTGGGACTCTAGGTTCGATGGATGCGTATGTTGCTGTGAGTGCTGACATAGAAACTCCTCAGCCTGAGCCAGAACCAGAACCACAAGGCTTGTGTGACAACCTTCAAGAGTGGAATCCAAACTACTACTATCCTACTGGTGCGGCTGTTCAATATTATGGCCACCGATTCACTGCATCGGCGGACAATTGGGGTGCAGATCCGTTCGATAATTATTGGTATTGGGCATTTGAAGGTGCTTGTTACTAGTTAAAACGGTTTAAAGTGACGTAATACCTATGATAAGGGAGCGCAGTCAGTGCTCCCTTTATTCGTTCAAAGTGAGAAGTGAAGATGTACGCTTATCTTGTGTTAGTAAATCTAACATTAGAGTATGTAACTTAGCGTTATTCAGCATTTAATATTCAACATTTAGTAACGACGAGACAAGGACGATTAAATTGGAAATCAGTCAGTTGGATCATTTGGTATTAACCGTGACAGATTTACAAGTTACGGTCGATTTTTACCAACGGGTACTGGGAATGAAGCCTATCGAATTTGGCGAGGGCAGGTTGGCGTTGTCATTTGGAACGCAGAAGATCAATTTACACCTCAGAGGTAGCGAGTTCGAGCCAAAGGCAAGGCGTGTGCAGGTCGGTAGTGCAGATCTCTGCTTTATTACCAATATGCCAATTGCTGAAGTCGCCGAACATATCCAAGCGCAAGGCGTCGTGATAGAAGAGGGACCAGTACAGCGAACCGGTGCGACGGGAAAAATTGTTTCCGTTTATATTCGAGATCCTGATGGCAATCTGATTGAAGTCTCGAATTGTTAGTTATAGACCTACAATCGTACGCTTTTCTTTACTCTTCAAGTACATGACATTTCACTTTTACGCTGCTTGGTGCTGGATGTAGTCAATCAAATAAATTACAATCGAACGATGTTTTATTAATTCGTGCTTTATCACTATGATGAGAAACTTACTCATATTCATCGTTAGCCTATTTTTCTTAACAGCTTGTTCTTCAACGAGTAATCATCAGCTAGACGAGAATACATTGAGCAACGAAGACGCAATGTCGAAAAGCTTGGAAGAAGAGAGCAATATCGATGTTGCAATTGATACAAGTGCTGAGACCAACGTTGAATCTTCCCATGAGTCGTTCGTTAATCATCAACCAATAACTGATCATGAATCAAACTCAAACCTTGATTCAAATAAAGACACGATAACTCACGCCAATGCAGAGCCAGAATCTGTGGAACCCTCCCAAATAGCAGCGACAGAAACAACGGAAAGCGATGCTAAGAGTGGCGGTGAAAAAGGCATCGGAAGCTATTTTATTCGTCATAACAAACCGACTAAGACCGTGATTAAATCACTAGAGGGCGTGACAGATGCATTGAACGTCATGACGTTTGGGATATTTGCCACCGGAAATGGTTAAACCGTTAACCAAGAACGCCAACCTAATAGATAGAATGAGACGTGAAGGCGAGCCAAGTGGTTCGCCTTTTTTGATCTTCTAAATCTGGCCACCGTTCTAACTAAGAATCGTGCTCACTTATCTGAGCGCTGAGTCAGGCGACGGTTAACGAAAATAGGAAATTATTAGTTCTGGAAGGGACTCGCCGAATTTACCCTGTTTGACTTGTTATATGCATCAAGGGTTCTAATACTCATCCCAAAGTAAGCAATGAAATCTAATCTTACAAAGACAAATCTTATATTCACTTACGAGCATAGTAAGATGTTTGCTGTTAAGTGCGGTTAGGTTTAGTTATCAATATTCTAGGGAAGAAAAATGAAGAATAAGAGTGTGTTTTTAAGTGTCGCGATGGTGATGTTGTCAGCTCATGCAAATGCATCTGACGCGAACGATGAGTCTGTATCAGATGGTGTTATCGCAGAACAAAGAGCGAAGCTTTCTGAAAACACCCAAGGGCAAGGTTTTGGCCCGCAAGCCCCACGAGATTTGGGTTCATTGAAAGGAACAAATACCAGACTGTTCTCGGATGCCCCTGATTCAACAGCAATGAACTTATGTAATATTCACTTCCATAAGAACGCTGAGCACAAAGGCGGCGAGTTTACTCAATACGCTGGCAATGGTGATGGGAAGGGCTTCCAGAGTGGTTTTAAATACACAGGTAAGTTGAGTTCAGCTGAGCTGAAACCATTTGAGGGTAAGGTTTGTCCGAGCGATCATGGTTCTTTGCATTCGGGCGACACCATTGAAGTTCACTATGTTTATTCAACGGCGCAAGTTGAACCGGGTGAAACACTGGGTGCTTGTTTTAACGACGCGATTACCAACCCGCAACTGCGTGTTGAAACTCAAGTCTATGTATTAGTTAATGACGACAAAGCTCTCGACTTTGAAGCATTAGCGAAACACTCTAAAGTCAACGGTTTAAACCAAGCACCAAATATTCCACAAAATACGGGGCCAGCGATTCAATACGCAGGCTCTACAACAGGCCCTGGTTACAATGAACAAGGTTCACCTTTCCAAGTAACATGGAGCGTTAGACCACAAGTCGCGAAAGTAAATATCGCGACAGTGGGTAGCTGGTGTGAAGGTAATGACTTTAACGAAGATCACGCCCACGGTGTAAGAAATATAGTCGTAAACCCAGAGTTACTGTCTCCAATCGCTAACTAATCTTGTCACGTTGATTTTCTATCATTGTTTTCGAAGGCGAGCCTCTAGGTTCGCCTTTTTTGTGTCTTAACGAAAAACACTTTGGTGACTGGTGACTGGTTTAAGTTTATGTTTGGGGCTGGGCCTAGGTCTAAGCGTAGTGGGGGAAATTACGTGTGACACTTATTCAAAACATGAGTTGTGTTAAACGCGCTTAGTCAAAAACGTTCTTTACCCGAATCGAAGCTCCATGATACGTTCATGATCAATTATGTTGGGTTATAGATAAGGACAGTCTAATGTCACTAGAAGGTGCGATTACATTCTTTATTGCCATGTTTATATTTGGTATTACTCCGGGGCCTGGCGTATTTGCCATTTTAGCTCGAGGCATGGTTAATGGTTGGCGAAAGTGCATCACTCTCTCGTTAGGGATGATATGCAGTGATCTTATCTATCTTGCACTTGCCTGTTTCGGTCTCGCAACGATTGCCGAGAATTGGTCGATTGCGTTTGAGGTGATTCGCTACGTTGGTGCAGCTTATTTGATTTACTTGGGCTACAAGATGTTTAAGAGCCTGCCTGAAGTGCAAGGCTCAGCGGAACTTGCGGCCAAACAGAGCCAGAAATCCGAACTCGCGAGTTTCGCGCAAGGCTTTTTGATTTCAGCTTCAAACCCTAAAGTGATTCTGTTTTATATTTCGTTCTTGCCGACTTTCATTGATCTGACTATTTTACGCTCACAAGATATCGTATTGGTTTCCGCTTTAGCATCTGTCGCTCTAATGTCTGGTCTAATGCTTATCGCTGTAGGCGCGGGTAGAATGGCAGGTTTGCTAAAAACGCCACGCGCACATAGAAGATTAAATCAAAGTGCTGGTGGAATAATGATTGCTGCTGGCTCATATTTGGCGATAAATCGATAAATATGATTCTTTAAACAGGAAGGCGAACCGATGGGTTCGCCTTTTTATTATCGGAAAGTATCCAATGTTAGCTTACTATGCGTCTACGAAAATCACTTCACCAGTAAGAAAACCATCGACCGAACGCTCAAACGCTTTGCCAACAAGCTTGCTCGGTACAGGTTCAAAACCTGGCATCATTTCACCGTAAACATCCCATGCTTCAGCAAGAACGGTCGGGTTAATGACATTGATACGTGTGTTTCTTGGCATTTCATAAGCGACAGTCTTAACGAAGGTATCAATTGCTCCGCTAGTGGTTGCATCAGCAATCGCAAAAGGAATGGGTTTAACATTCAAGATACCGCTAATCAGAGTAAATGAACCGCCATCAGCAATGTACTTTTGGCCGATGCGAACAAGGTTGATTTGTCCCATCATTTTGCTCATTACCGTGGTCATCCATTGATCGTCAGTCATATCCACAAAGGTATTGTATTCACAGAGGCCAACGGTGTTCACAACCGCATCAAAGTGTCCCACGTTCTTGTACAGCGCTTCAATTGATTGCGGGTCAGTGATATCGACGATGTGGTCGACATCGCCAGAGCGACCCGCTGTGATTACGTTGTGATTGCCTAACCCCATTAGTGCTGCTTGACCCATCTTGCCACGTGCGCCAATTAGAATGATTGTTTTCATGTTGTTCTCCGATCTGTATGTGTTTCGTTTCGATGGAAGAACTTTAATCAAATAGCTAAACAAGTAGAAACAAAGCTTAATTGTGAGTGTTACTGGTTTTTCTTGTTGAGTGTTACACTGACATGGAATCCAACTTCACCGAGCGAGTGCGTGTGAGCAAACTAGACCGATTAGACATAAAGCAACTTAGAGTTTTCCAAGCTTTAATCCGTGAAGAGAACGCCTCCAAAGCCGCGAATCAATTGGGGATGACCCAGCAAGCTGTTAGTGAGCATTTGAAGAAACTGCGAGAAGTGTTTGATGATAGGTTGTTTGTGAGAAAAACCAACGGCTTTGTTCCGACCACCTTCGCACAAGAGTTGTCTGTCGGTGTCGATCGTTTACTGATTGACTTCAATTTGTTGTTATCTAAAACAAACTTCGTACCAGAGAAAGCTAAAGGGACGTTTGTGATTGCGGCGACGGATTATGCCCAGCAGATCATCTTACCAAGCTTAATTGCAAAGCTAAGGGAACAAGCTCCAGAGTTAAAGCTGATTGTGCGTGACTTCGAAATTGACAACCTGCACGAGCTAATGGAAAGCGGCAAGGTTAACTTAGCGATCGCGTTTCCGGACTACATTCCAAGCAGCTACAAAGTAATCAAGCTGTTTGAAGAACACCATGTGTGTGTTGCATCTCCTCATGCTTCAATAGCACAAACCACACCTTCATTAGAGGAGGTGGCGACTTATCCAACCATTATTGCTTCACCATCTCGTCCAAACTTCAAAGGATCGATTGATGAATGGTTCGGTCAGTTTGGGTTAAAGCGCAACGTGGTGGTCTCCGCACCGTGTTTCTCCATCGTACCCATGTATTTAAACACCACAGATTCTATTGCGTTCTTGCCATCCAGAGCTATTGAAGGACTGAACTTGGTGACTATTCCAATGGAACAATCCCCCGAGAGTTTTGATGTGATAGCCGCATGGCACCCAAGGTATAACGATGATCCGCTACAAAAATGGGTGACGTCTTTGTTAGAAGTCGATTAATGGGAAGAGTGTTTTTGTATCGCAGCGAACTAAAGAAGGCTCTTATTGGGCTGTCTATGTGATTGGATTAGATTCGATTAGATTAGGTATTTCGACCTGGACCGACGCTAATTTAATTGGTGTTCTTGCACTTATTTGTTCATCGATATTTTTTCTTCTAACCTGAACTCCAACTAACTGATTTCCAGTTAATTGACCTTTATTGAATGATTTTGCGTGTTGCATAAACGTGATCAATATATGTTTTTTGTATTCTTCGGCTAAAGTTATCGGGCTTTTTACAGATAAAGGAATAGAGGCGAGCTCTAACACGAGATAAAACGTGCGAGCTTTGGTTTCGCTTTTTGAAACCTTTAGAGAACTTTTAACAAACTGCGTCGAGACAACCTAAATGAAGAAAACAATCCTATTTGCCGTTTTTATTATGTTTGGCATTGCAGTCGCTGCGAGTATGGCGTCAACCTATTTCATTTCAAGTGAAAAAATCGATGAGATAATATTGAACAAATCTCAAGTTCAAGCCGAATTCTTGGCTGGAAATGCTGGGTATATCTTAGAGAATTCAGACAACCCAGTTCAAGATTTACAAAAGCTGGTGGGTGAGCTGAAACAGCGATCTGATGTCACTTATGCCATTGTTATTGATAGTAACGTAAGTGCTATTGCTCACAGCGATAAAAATAAACTTAATAAGGTTTACGAAGATAGCTATACCGTTAAAGGTGCAACCCAAGGCGTACAACAGTATTCAAAATGGTACGCTGATGTTCAAAAAGTATGGGTGTTTGACATCATGGCACCTATCTACGTCAACGGTGAGCTGTACGGCACCTTTGATATCGGCATTCCTATCACAGAGGTTAGCCAAGCAACGAACGGTATTATTAGCTACCAGCTAGCTTCAATGGTTTTCATTTTTGTTGTTTGTCTCGTTGTTCTATCGCTTCTTCTTAGCAAACTGATGCAGCCTCTCTTGGTATTGAAAAACACATTACACGATATTTCTGAAGGTGATGGCGATCTATCGGTACGTTTGCCTATCAAAGGGAATGACGAAGTTGCTCAAATCTCATCGGCTTTCAATGTGTTCGTTGGCAAGGTGCACGAGATAATTACGCAAACAGTGAATACGGGTGTTGAATTAAATAGCACCGCTATTGGGCTTCGTGAACAGTCGCAGCAAGCATTGCAAAGAGGACAAGAGCAGAACGAACAAACCATGTTGGTCGTGACATCTATGAATGAAATGATCGCCACGGTTAATGAAATTGCGTCTAGCGCGGCTGGTGCTGCAAGCGCGGCAAACATGGCGGCAAGTGAAACTCAAGAAGGTCATAAGACGATCGAGAAGACCACAAATTCGATTGCAAACCTTGAAGCCGAAATGAATAGTGCTTCTAACATCATCGTGAGCCTTGCTGATAATACTCAGTCGATCGGTACTATTCTTGACGTTATTCGAGGTATCTCTGAGCAAACAAACTTGCTTGCACTCAACGCTGCAATTGAAGCTGCACGTGCTGGTGAAGCTGGCCGAGGCTTTGCGGTTGTTGCTGACGAAGTTCGTAACCTTGCGACAAAAACAGCACAGTCGACCGATGAAATTGACACTATGATCAACCAACTTCAAACCGAAGCTAAGAACGCTGTTAGCTCGATGAGTAATAGTAAGAACCTAATTGATGAGGGTACGACTGAAACTGAAATGGCTCGCCAAGCTTTGGAAAAGATTTCAACGCAAGTTTTGGCTATTCTCGATATTAATACGCAAGTCGCAACGGCAACGGAGCAGCAGTCAGCGGTAGCGAATGAAATTAATATGAACATGGATACGGTTAATAGCTCAGTCAAAAATGGTTTGAGCGCCAGTGAGAAGTTAGAGCAATCAAGCCAGCAGTTGGCAGAGTTATCACAAGTTCTCGATCGTTATGTCGGTTCATTTAAAATCTAGAACTCCCAACATATCTCATTAAGAGATGTGTTGAGCCTCCAGTAATTTAATAGCGCTTATGTCATACATGAGCGCTATTTTTCTGTGATATGCCGACGCCGAAATCCACCATTGGTTTAAACGATTCATCGTAGATGAGACTATATTTGTAGTAGATGTAGCAATAATGCGCTACACAAGTTATGAATGTACTATTCGCGTTGTGAACGATGAGTGTTAAACCAAGCACATCATCTGGTTTATAGAAATTCAATAAAAAATCGCGTTATTGCCGAGTAGCAATAACGCGCTATTTTGTCTTAGCTTAATGATTTGTCTTAGCTTAATGATTTGTCTTAGTTTAATGTTCTATCTTAGTTTACCAATGGAGCACTTGCTGGTGGCAAGTCACGCTTCTTAATCACGTGTCGCAAGCGAATTAACATCAGCGTCGCTGAAACGCTCAAGCCCGTTAGGATACCAATCCAAAAGCCTTCTTCACCCATTGCAGGAACAATGTGGTCTGTTAAGCCCAACACCATGCCCAGT
>Ga0310124_10003519_pt1 | contig 10500 bp, 9 predicted proteins | sample CB11b_AW_Bot5_MG_FD_203507 | JGI IMG/M metagenome (GOLD analysis project Ga0310124, IMG submission 203507) | Marine microbial communities from Western Arctic Ocean, Canada - CB11b_AW_Bot5 | ecosystem: Environmental > Aquatic > Marine > Oceanic | place: Canada: Western Arctic Ocean | collected...
ATGTATTTTAGAAAAAGCTACCAAAATAAAATAGGTGTATTAGTGCCTTAAGCCTTTTTATCTAAATACGAAAAACAAGTGTTTGTGCTTTTTATGTTTTTTAAAATACTTAATATCAAACTTTTTGTTATTTTTATCTTATTTGTTTTGATTACAGGATGTCCTCAAGTGAAAATTCTTCCTCAAATTAAAATGTTTGGAGAATCGTATTCTCAAGAATTCAAAGAATTAAATAAAGAGGAGCGCTTGATCCGCCAAAATCTTAAAAACCATATAGAATTTTTGGCAGGTACACTTGGTGAGCGTAATATGTTTGTACCAAAAAACCTGGAAAATGCCGCAGCTTATATTGATAAAAGTTTCCGTGCCCAGGGTCACAAAGTAAGTTTCCATGAGTACGTCCTCCAAAAGGGGTTCTCGCGTAATACAATAGTAATGGACACTTTCCGAGGTATCTTTCCGTCAAATATTCCGTCAGGTTCCAAGGAACCTGTAGCTACAAATATCGAGATAGAAGTTACGGGAAATGTTTATGTGGATGAAATCATTTTGGTAGGTGCACATTACGATTCTGTAGTTGGATCGCCTGGCGCAAACGACAACGCGTCAGGTACGGCGGGTTTGTTGGAAATTGGGAATTTGCTGTCTGGAAAAAAACTAAAAAGGACGATCCGACTGGTCGCTTTTGTCAATGAAGAGCCACCTTTTTTTGCTACACAAAATATGGGCAGTTATGTTTATGCGCAACGAAGTCGAGAAAGAGGGGAAAATATTCAAGGAATGATTTCGTTAGAAATGCTAGGTTACTATTCTACACAAAAGGGAACTCAAAAGTACCCCTTTCCTCTAGGACTATTCAAATCCGACACCGGAAATTTTATTGCTTTTGTCTCCAATCTTAATTCCAAAAAATTGTTGAACGATTTTATAAAACGATTTAGAAACATTGTGGAGTTTCCTTCTGATGGGGTGGCGTTTCCTCAAATCATTCCTGGAATCGGCTGGTCTGATCATCAGTCATTTTGGAAGTTTAATTACCCCGCCATCATGGTGACCGATACGGCTTTTTTTCGCTACCCTTATTACCATTCTCAGGAAGATACTCCTGATAAAATCTGTTACGATCATATGGCGAGGGTGGTTTCAGGTTTATCAAAAGTCATTGAGGATTTAGCTAATGGGCCCTCCTTGCCAACACTTTAATACGTTTTGATTTTAAAAATTTTATCAGACACGATTTTTTTTCCAATGATAGGATGAAGATTGGGAATAAGCATGACTTAATGTTTCGCTGGAATTTTATTTGTTGAAAGCAACGGGTTAGTTCTCAAGATAAATCTTGTATGTTACATAACAAACTGCCAATGAAAAGATTGTGGCAAATATATACATGATTGTTCCACTCTAAAGGGAAGTTGCTGAACTAATTAATACCCTTGATGAAAGCAAGAGTGTGCATTTAAAGAACAGTTCTTCTTTTTAACCTTTCTCGAGCGCTTCTTTTTTTTGACGCCAACTTGCGTTCTGAGTAAAGTTTGTATGCGAAATAACACACTGTCAACAAAACGATCACCAACAGGAAGGGCTTCCCAGAGGAGTTAAGCTACTACAGGGTAATTTATGAACATTAATTTGCGATTAACAGGTTGTTAATTTTAAATTAATGGGAAATGTAAATATGTTCATTAAAAAATATGTTCATTAAAAGAGTAAACTTTAAAACCTTACTTAATATGTTACGTTGGTCAACGCTACAAGTTTGAAACGTATTCTACTCATTAGGCAGGTCATCCTTTTTTGAGGCAGAGCTAAACTTACCCCATTTTTTGTCGAAGAATATTTTAGAGAGGTAGATAATAAAAATAGGTGACTTAAATGGATTCCGTTAGCTCAGTTGGAACTTTTTCAGAAAAGGTTCAAACCTCCCAACCTTCGTTGACCAAAAGAGGGTTGGTATTGCAGGGTAAAAACGTCAATCCTTCATTGGGAGCGGAAAAAGTTGCAACCCAAGAAACCGCCCCTACCTCACAAACGCCTCAGAAGCATTTCGTAGATATTCAGGTCTAAATCTGTACGGGTTTTACCTTTTTCATAGAAGGAGGTTTGAGTTGTTACCTGATGATCAACCTGTCAATCGGGACTGGGAAAGGGGGTTACTATCGGATTGACAAAAACGAAGGGTGTTGTAAAATGAATACGTTCCAATATTTATTGGAGGTTATTATGGGAGCTGAGAATCCACCTGTGCATTGATTCACATAAGACAAATTCAATCTTTATTCCGATATAAGTTGGAATACACCCGATCTTGACCGAATGACTTAAAAGACGGGTCAACAAAAGAGAATAAAAGCCCCACAACCCTGCAACGGGGTTGATGGGGTTTTTTGATTGGGGGTGGGTGTTGACCTTTCTCTTGTCTTATCTCAATTTTAAATAGAAATTTTTTTTGCTCTTATGAGGGTAACTATATGAACAAAATATCGCACGCTTTTAAAGCATAAGAAAAATATTTTGTTTAATTTTAGAGCAATTATTTTTCTGAGTTAAACAATCATTTCGACTATTCCCTATAAATATCTGCGTTTAGAACCTTTTGTTAGTTTGGCATGAAATGTGTATTACTAAATTACTTTTGGCAAATACAGAAAAAAAATTCTTAAATAATCAATGAGGAAGTAGGTCATGGATAATTTGATCCGCAGGCTTAATAAACTTAAGGGTGATAGCTATACCGGCACGGTCACCTTGGCGTTTCATAAAGGTTGCGTATCAAAAAAAATAAAGTTGGAGGTCACAGAGAATACGCACACAGACCGAAAAATCAATCTAGAGCAAAACCAAAAGGAAATAGCTAGCAGTTGAATATTCGATTGCGCCTACACATTAGGTGAATATTTGGGGACCAACCCTGAGCGGGATGCCCCGAAATTAGAAATAACAAGGTCAAGGGACCAACAAAATACTTGATGCCCTGATGCAAGCGTTTTTTTAATGCTTGGATCAGGGCATTTTTTTTTTACAAAATACCAGAATTAAAAACAGGGTGAATATTTGATCAACATAAATTTCGGAGAAAATTCTAATGGAAGAACATAATCGCAGTCTTGGAAACCCTTGTTGTGAAGAACAACATAGCAGTCTTGGAAACCCTTATGATGCGAACACGAATCTTGAACACAACAGTTCCAGTCCACAAATACTTCAAAAGACAGTGGATAATGAGAATTCGGTGAACGAGGATCACCAGCATGATGATTTTCCAAAAACAGAAGAGGACATGATGGACCGCGCAGTTGAGAACGCAGTGATCCGCGCTATTTTCAACAATAATGAAATCGATCGCCGGAGGTTTATGAAAATGGTTGGTGCGAGTACCGCGGCGGCAGTGATAGCTAGCATTTTTCCATTGAACGCAGCAAAAGCAATTGCCAAAGAGGGTTTGAAAGGCGGACTTGAAACTAAAGATCTTTCCCTTGGTTTCATTCCCATAACTTGCGCCACCCCTATTATCATGTCCGAACCCATGGGATTTTATAAGAAAAATGGGCTGAACGCCAAAGTTCGGAAAGCCTCTGGATGGGCAATGGTACGTGACTGGGCCATCAACAAGGATGTTCAGGCAGCACATATGCTAAGTCCTATGCCTTTGTCAATAACCATGGGGGAAGGTTCTAAAAAAGTACCTTTTTTCATGCCAGCAGTTGAAAACATAAACGGACAAGCCATTACTCTTGCAAACAAACATAAAGGGGTAAAGACGGCTAAGGATATGAAGGGGTTCCGTTTTTGCGTGCCATTCGAGTACTCAATGCATAACTTCCTTTTACGTTATTTTCTAGCCGAGGGTGGGGTCCATCCCGATAAAGATGTCCAAATTCGTGTAGTACCACCGCCGGAAATGGTGGCTAACTTGATAGCAGGCAACGTGGATGGCTATTTGGCACCGGACCCTTTCAACCAACGCGCTGTTTATGAAAATGCAGGTTTTATCTATATGCTTTCAAAAGATATTTGGGCAGGCCATCCTTGTTGCGCCTTTGCTATTTCGCAAGAGTTTGCCGCTAAAAATCCTAATACTTTCTTGGCACTGTTTAAATCAATTGTAGAGGCAACTCATTTTGCTTCCAATCCGGATAACCGCAAAGACATCGCCAAAGCAATCGCTCCAAGAAATTATTTAAACCAGCCGGTGACTGTCTTAGAACAAGTGCTGACCGGAAGGTATGCCGACGGCCGAGGGAATATCGTAAATGTTCCGGATCGCATTGACTTCGACCCTTTCCCCTGGCACTCGATGGCCGTCTGGATTCTTACGCAAATGAAACGGTGGGGCTATGCGAAAGGGAATATTGACTATAAGAATATTTCTGAACAGGTTTACTTGGCAGCAGAGTGCGACAAAATTGCAAAAGATTTGGGATACAAAACTCATGACAAAACTTATAAAAAACATGTTCTGATGGGAGGCAAAGTGTTTGACCCCTCCAAGCCCGAAGAGTATCTCAAAAGTTTTCCCATACACAGCATGACATAAGCAATATATTTTTAAGGACATACTATGAAAGAACAAGAAAAAATAATAGGACAAAAAAATTCGGGTTTAGCTTCAGCTATGTTGTCCTTGATGTTGGTTGGGATTTTAATTGTTATTTGGCATTTAGCTACGGTTAAGCCTAAGTTTGACCCGACCGGACTCACCGAAGATAAACTCATGCTCTTAGAATTTAATGGCGATATCATTCGCACCGAGGAAGGGGGTTATGAGCATAACTCGGAAAAAAACCAAGGGATCCCCGGGCCTCTTACCGTCTTTAAATATTCGATCGCGCAACTTTCGGAACCTTTCCACAAGAAGGGAACCAACGATCATGGTATAGGCCATTTAATTGTTTATACAATTGAGAGGTTTTTCACCGGTTTTTTTCTGGCCTCGGTGATAGCAATTATCCTAGGTGTCGTTATAGGAGTTAATTCATTTTTATACGCGGCACTCAATCCATTTTTTCAAGTTTTGAAACCCGTTTCTCCTTTAGCTTGGATGCCTCTTTTGCTTTATACCGTTAAAGACCCCCAAACCACGGCAATCTTGGTGGTTTTTATGGCTTCTCTATGGCCAACCATGGCCAATACCGCCTTTGGCGTCAAGTCACTCAGAAAGGAATTTCTTCATGTTGCCAGCATTTTGCAGCTTACCCCGTTTTCCAGATTGTTCAGGATCGTTCTGCCAGGTGCAGCACCCGCGATTGTTGCAGGTTTAAGGATTTCTTTCGGTGCCGCGCTGGTGGCGGTTGTCCCAGCGGAAATGCTTCTGGGTGAACTGGGAGTGGGATATCTGACCTGGATTGAATGGAACAACCTAGACATTTCAGGTGTCCTCTTCTCCATCGGAGTGATTGGGGTAGTGGGCTGGTCTTTAGACTTGTTTTTTAATCGCATGGCGAACTCGTTAACCTATTCGGAATAATCTTAGGAGGCAGATCAACTAATGAGCTATCTTGAAGTTTCAAAAATCAGCAAGTATTTTAGAGACCCTGAACACAGAGGTACGTTTTGTGTGTTCGAGGATATCCATTTAAAAATTGAAAAAAGCGAATTCATCACTGTTGTAGGGCATTCGGGTTGCGGCAAAAGCACGCTACTCAATATTATTGCGGGCCTCGAAGACGCCTCAAGTGGTGGAGTAATACTGGAAGGAAAAGAAGTGGATAGTCCGGGCCTCGATCGCAGCGTGGTATTCCAAAACTTTGCCTTGATTCCTTGGATGACAGTTTTCGAAAATATTCGATTGGCCGTTAAGGCAGCAAACCCAGACTGGAGTAAAAGTCAGATCAAGGATTACACTTTCAAATATATCGATTTAGTTAATCTTCGCGAAGCGGCAAACAAGAAACCCTCTGCTTTATCGGGAGGCATGAAACAAAGAGTGGGACTGGCCCGTGCATTTTGCATTAACCCTAAGGTTTTGCTTTTGGATGAACCGTTTGCACAAATTGATGCCTTAACTCGTGGAGTGATACAGGATGAACTCGTAGAAATGTGGGAGGACTCGAAAAATACGGTTTTTATGGTCACTCATGATGTTGATGAAGCAATTTTATTGAGCGATCGAGTTGTCCTTATGACAAACGGACCCAATGCGCGTATTGGGGAAATTGTTGAGATTGATATCCCTCGACCAAGAACACGCGCTTCGATTATTGAGCACCCAAGCTATTATAAAATCCGTAATCATATTATTCATTTTTTGGTGGAGCGTTCTCAAAAACTGTCATCTGTTAACGACAATAAAGAAAGTAACAACGGAAATAAAATCGTATCTTTTAAAAAAGAGCCCAGTAGGGTTAATGCAAAATGCACGGGCCAGTCCCACTCTTTGTTTCATGCCTCCCGAGCCGAGCAAGTAAATCAGCTTAACAATTAAGCTAAGTCTATAAATTTTAAATGCTATAAAAAGGAGGTTCGTGATGGATAAGAAAGAGTTGGTAGAAAACTTACTTGCCGTTAAGGAAGCATCGGGAAAAACCTATGATGAAATCGCCGAGGCTCTTGATCTCTGCAATATTTACGTAGCGCAATTGTTTCGTGCCCAAGCTCAACTGAAAAAAGAAACAGCACCCAAATTAGCCAAATTGATTCCCGGCATTACCAAAGACCTGCTAAAGGAAATGCAGAAATGCCCCATGCGGTCTTTTGACCCAAGCGTTCTGCAAGAACCGCACATTTTCCGGATGACAGAAGTTTGCGCCCATTACGGAGAATCAATTTTATCGGTTATCAATGAAAAATTCGGCGATGGAATCATGTCCGCTATTGATTTTAAATTGAGTGTGGAAAAGATCAAGGGGGACAAGGGTGAAGACCGGGTAGTGATGACCTGGAACGGAAAGTTTTTACCTCATGTTGAACAAACAAGCCAATAGCTTGTTACAATTTCAACATTTGAATTCCTATTTCTTTTCATCGCTCACTTCCAACCATTTCTATTTATTTAGCCTTCACAACCACTCGATGGTTTAGTTTTTGTGTAGGCCGTGAATTATGGTCAATAAACTTTTGAAAATAACTAATTTGGTCTCTTGAGACTTCAATAGGAGTATCCAATACAAACCAGTTGACGTTTTCACTGCAGGGCGGAGTGGTTAAAGAACCAAAGTAATGAAAATATGGAGGAGTTAAGCGAAACTGACAATTTGATCGTTTACTGTCAGGGTGGTTATCGGTCCATTATTGCCACAAGTCTTTTAGAGAAAAGCGGTAAATGCAATGTATTTGATTTAGCCGGTGGTTATCAAGCGTGGGCTGCATTCAAACGCCGGTCATAGCATCAAAATGAGAGTTAAGAAAAGCGGTGATCTGTTTACCGGTTTTTCCGTAGGCCTACCAGGCCGAGGTGGTTGTTTATATTGTAAGTATTATTTGAGCACAAACATTTACTGATTATAGTAATTTCTTTTAACCGGGAGGTAATAATGAAACACATGTTTAGATCCATTTTTATGGTAAGCGTATTAAGCTTCGCAGTACTTGGTTTTATGGTGTCCCCTGCCATAAGTGGCGGGCCAGCAGACGGATATACTATTCACGTTCAGGCGCCTCATATGATGGCAGATGGTACAGTTGGTGGCCCTTATCATCATTACTGCAAGGGCATTCAAGAGGGTGCAATTCTACAGTGCCTACTCTTTGAATCAACAAAACCGGACGCCAGACTTGTGGCTGTGGAATACTTTATCGAAAAAAATCTAGCCCGAAAGAATGTTCCGCTTATTCAATGGAACCGGGCATTCCATGATCATGAGGTGGAGATAGCGACGGGTCGAGTGATAATTCTTGACCCTAAGGATCCTAAAGGAAAACAAGCCGTGGCGGCCGCTGCAGCAAAAACAGATGGTGTAATATTTCACCTGTGGGGAAAAGATCAGGTTGTTCCGGATGGAACTGTAACAATCCCTAACGCTGTGGGTCACGTACATAGAACAAAGTAAGACATTGTGCAGCAGGGGGGATTATCTGGTTCCCTCCTGTTTCATATGAAATCCACTGAAACTTAGGAATGCAGGTTGTGGTAAAAAGGATATTAGCGTTGTGTGTGATTTATTTGGTTTGTAACAGTGCCCTGCCAGTTATTAGTGAAGCTACTGACCCGCAAGTTTTAAAACTTCGTGTCCCAGCTGACCAGATAGATGAAGTGCGGACATGGGTTAACCCATTTTCTTCCACATCTCAAAATATTGAAAAGGGCAAAGCACTTTTTCATGGCAAGGCGTTTTGTGTTACATGCCATGGAAAGGATGGCAAGGGGTATGATCACATTCCAGGTTTACGTGGGAAGCTTCCTCGGAACTTTACAGATAAATCATGGCAAGCAGTGCGAACCGATGGGGAACTGATGTGGATTCTAAAAAATGGTAGTCTTGGCACTGCTATGGCTTCATTTGTTCCACTTGTTTTAACAGAAGAAGAAGCATGGCATGTTCTTTTGTACGTGCGATCATTTGGGCGGTAATGATGAGCTGAAGAACTATCAGAATTAAGTGTTTAATTCTCTGGCATTGCGACTTCGTCGTAATTACACAAAATTTTTCTCTCAGACAACCCATACATATATCAAGGAGGGCATACCCATGGGACTCCTACTTGGGGGTGGGGGTGGTTTAACCCATTCTTAATCTTCATGTAGCATCCCTAAGTCTTAGATACATTCAGCTATCATCCCCTTCCCTCTATTTTGAGGCTACTACTTAACCTCTTAAACTCAGTAAACCGCTAACTTATATGCTAACTTTAAGTAAAAATGGGTTACAGTTTAGGCTGTAGCCCATTTTTTATTCGTGTAGGCACGAGAGATCAAACAAATGAGGGTTTATGCTGGTTAGTGAGGGGTTGTGGCTAGTGTTTGGCCTCTGACTTAACGCCTTCTTCCTCTCACTTTGCTTATACCCATCAACTAACATAGAATAGCCTGATCCTTCCATGTAATAGAGGAACTTATGTCTGGCAACGCAAAAGTTCAGGTGGTTTCTTCTAGAACCGATCGTTATAGCGTTATTGGTTGTTACCTCATTAACAAGAATTAATGGTGATTGTTAATAAGGTTGAGGCTATATTGTGAGAGTGTTAATTAAAATTACAAATTAATGAATATTTCTAATAAAAACAAATTACTACTTACCATATTGGTCCTTTTAATCTCTGTGATTTTTGCCAATATAACTTCTGCATCTATGCACCATATGGATGATTCCAAATGCATGGAGCAAACTACCTGTAACAATTGTTATTTTTCTGCAGTATATAATTCATCTGATTACAATTTCCTCTGTTCAGAAACCTCTCCAATTATTAGCCTAGCCACCTTTTTTGAATATTGCTTGGTTGCCCCGCCTTCTCCACCTCCAAAAATTTAGTATTCATCAAAAGCTGTAAAGATTTTAATTCAAGGTATGAGTTGCGCCTGTTCAAACAGAAGTTGAGCTAAAGAGTTAAGTTTGTTCGCTCTGATTGGCGGAGGTGCTTCTAGATTCCATTACTATTCAATTTGATAAAGGTCACAGCAACATGAAAAAACTACTTTTTATTTCATGCAATTTATTGTTTCTATTTTGGATGTCAATGTCCTCTGTTTTTGCCAGTATTGTCGAATATAAACTTAATGTTAGTTATAAGACCATAAATATTACTGGCAAAAATGCGACAGCCATGACCTTAAATGATTCTATCCCTGGCCCTACACTACGTTTTCGTGAAGGAGATATAGCTCGAATCTATTTCAAAAACAACATGGACGTGGCAACATCTGTTCATTGGCATGGAATTCTTTTGCCTTACCGCCAAGACGGTGTCCCCTATGTAGCTAACCCACCTATTGCACCGGGAGAAACTGAGCTATTTGAATTTCCTATCAAACAAGCAGGCACCTATTGGTTCCACTCCCATACGGGTTTGCAGGAACAGCGTGGAGTTTATGGGTCTATCGTTATTACCCCAAAAGAGGGAGAGCTTATCTCATCAGATCAAGATAAAGTCATTGTTCTATCTGATTGGACTGATGAAAATCCGAATGAGATTTTGCGAACTTTAAAAAGTGGCAACGACTTTTACAGTTTAAAAAAAGGGGCCATGCAAAGCCTGTTTGGTGCAACAAAGGAAGGTGCTCTCATAAATGTTGCTAAACGCAGTCTAATGCGTATGCCTCCAATGGATATTTCCGATATTGCTTACGACGCCTTTCTAGCCAACGGAAAAGTAGAGATGACTGTCCCCGCCAATCCGGGAGAAAAAGTGCGTCTGCGTTTTATCAATGCCTCTACTGCAACTTATTTTTATATGCAGTTTGCAGGGGGCCTGGTTCAAATTATTTCTTCTGACGGTAAAGATATTCAGCCGGTAAGTGTAGATCGTTTTCTAATGACCATTGCTGAAACCTATGACCTCATTATTACGGTACCAGAAAAAGGCTCTTACGAATTCCGAGCTACAGCTCAAGATGGCTCCGGA
>Ga0310124_10003521_pt1 | contig 10500 bp, 7 predicted proteins | sample CB11b_AW_Bot5_MG_FD_203507 | JGI IMG/M metagenome (GOLD analysis project Ga0310124, IMG submission 203507) | Marine microbial communities from Western Arctic Ocean, Canada - CB11b_AW_Bot5 | ecosystem: Environmental > Aquatic > Marine > Oceanic | place: Canada: Western Arctic Ocean | collected...
ACCGGTACCGTTGTACATGCAGCGGGGTGACGGCCCGTATTACTACGACGTGGACGGGCACGAACTGCTTGATTACACGTTGGCGTGGGGTCCGCTGATTTTGGGTAACAACCACCCCAAGCTCACCGCGGCCGTTACCGACCAGATCGGCCGCGGCTACACCTATGGCGCTCAGCATCATGGGGAGATCGAGCTAGCCGAGTTGATGGTGTCCGTGCTGCCGGGTGTTGAGCGGGTGATTTTTTCCAACACGGGAAGCGAGGCGGTGCAGTCTACGCTGCGTTTGGCACGGGCGTATACCGGGCGTGACAAATTCATCAAATTTGAAGGCCATTACCACGGCTGGCTGAACAATGTGCTAGTGTCGGTGCATACGCCACGGGACCAATTGGGCCAGACGGTGGCCTCGACGGGCGGCCAGCCGGCGGCGGAATTCGAGCATACGCTGGTGTTGCCGTGGAACGATCCCGAGGCGCTCAAACGGGCTTTTGCTGAGCATGGCCAGGAGATTGCCTGCGTGATTACGGAGCCAATTAACGTCAACTCCGGCTCATGTATGCCGCAAGCTGGCTACCTCGAGCTGATCCTCGAGTTGTGCAGTCAGCACGGGGCGCTCTCGGTTTTTGACGAGGTTATCACGGGTTTTCGCATCGCGCTGGGTGGAGCGCGGCAATATTTTGATCTTGGTCCGGACTTGTCGATTTACGCCAAGGCGATAGCGGGCGGATTTTCCATGGCGGCGGTCGGCGGACGCGCTGAAGTGTTCGAGGTGTTGGCCGACGGACGCACGATGCACGCCGGGACGTACAACGGCAATCCCATTGGCACTGCTGCCGCGGCGGCGACGATCCGGGCCCTGTCGGAGCCTGGTTGCTTTGATCGCATGCTCGGGCACGGCCAGGCGATTCAACAGGCGGTACGCCAGGCGGCTGACAAATACGGCCACCAGCTTGCCATTGCTGGGGTGGGCACTGCATTTTCCGTTCATTTCGGGCTCGACCAACCACCGTGCAACTGGGCACAGGTCATGAAAGCCGACAGTGAGAAATATGACCGTTTCCGTGCCGCCATGCTCGAGCAGCACATTCAACTCTTGCCCGAGGGCCGCTGGTACGTCGGGGCAGTGCATACGGACAGGGAACTGGACAAGGTGGTCCCTGCCATCGAAACATGCATGCGGGGTTTGTAGAAGTCCGCTGCTAAATTGGAAACAGTCGCTATGAAGCTGGAAAACAAAGTCGCGTTGATTACGGGCGCCAGCATGGGCATTGGCCATTCGACGGCGGTCTTGTTCGCCCGTGAGGGGGCCAAGGTGGCGGTCAACAGCCAGAGCACACGCGGTCAGGCGGTGGTCGACCAGATCAAGGCCAGCGGCGGCGAGTCTATTTTCGTGCAGGGGAAGGTGGAAGATCCCAAGTCCGCCCAGGCGATGGTGGACAAGACCGTCGAAGCGTTCGGCCGGCTTGACATCCTTTTCAATAATGCCGGGATCGTGCTTCCCGGGCGGGTGGACAACACGACGGTTGAGGATTTCGACCGGATGGTGGCGGTAAACGTGCGCGGTGTGTTTCTGGTTTCGAAGTTCGCAGCCCAGCAGATGCTCAAACAGGGTGGCGGCGTGATCATCCACAATGCTTCGATCGCCGCGGTCAAGGGGTTGAAAGAGCGCTTGGGCTACTCAGCCTCAAAAGGCGCTGTCTGGGCCATGACCAAGGCAATGGCCATCGACTACATCCGTGACAACATCCGCGTCAACTGCATCAACCCGGGCACGACGCTGACCCCTTCACTGGAAGAACGCATCGCGGCTTTCGACGACCCGCAGGCTGCCCGTCAGAATTTCATTGATCGCCAGCCCATCGGCCGGCTGGGCAAACCCGAGGAGATCGCCGCCGCGGTGCTGCACCTGGCCAGTGACGAAGCTGCCTTTACGACGGGCCAGACGCTCAACGTTGATGGTGGATTAACGATCTGACTTGGTGTTGGCAAAGGCTCCGGCTAAAATGTCCGACCTACGCAGGCCAACGGACCCCGTCGTCTAGTTAGGTCCAGGACACCAGGTTTTCATCCTGGTAACACGGGTTCAAATCCCGTCGGGGTCATTTCATCTTAAATGTTTTGCCGCCGAGTCTCAGGCTGCCTACATTTCTGCACGTAGATCTGTGATGGTTATAGTGTCAGAAAATTCAGAGCTGCGATGTGCTTTGCATGGCGGAGATTAAAAATGTCAAGGCTTGAAGCAAAAGTTATCGTGACCACAGGCGGCACACAGGGGATTGGAGAGGCGATCGCGTTGCAATCAGCTCGCGAGGGAGCCGCGGGCGTTGTGCTTTGTGGCCGGCAGGAAGATAAGGGCCATGCCGTGGCAGCGAGCGTAGAGCAGTTGGGTTGCGCCGCCGAGTATGTTCATGCCGATCTCTCAATCGTGGAGGACTGTCGCAATGTCGTACGGCGATGTGACGAGCGTTTTGGCCGGGTTGACGGTCTGGTCAACTCCGCGGCGGATACGAACCGCAGCACGCTCGATGATCTGTCGCCAGAATTCTGGGACTACCAGTTTGCGGTCAACGTGCGAGCGCCATTTCTCTTGACGCAAGAGTGCGTTCGGGTCATGAAGCGGAAAAAAATCTCCGGATCAATTGTGAATATTCTATCCGCCGGAAAATACTGTGGTGTTCCCAGTCTGGTTGCATATTCTTCGACCAAGGGCGCGCTTTCCACATTCACCAAAAACATTGCCAACGGTCTGCGCGTGGATCGCATACGCGTCAATGGCATCAACCTTGGCTGGACCGACACGCCGGGCGAGCACGCTGTCCAAGGGAAAGTGGGAAGCCCTGGAAATTGGCTGGAAACCGCGGAAAAACAGTCGCCATTTGGCCGGCTGTTAAAGACGGACGATGTTGCACGGTTGTGTATGTACCTTTTAAGCGATGAATCGGGAATCCTGACGGGTTCCAACATCGACTATACGCAGCACGTCGTAGATTATTCCTCTTCCAGTTCGCCTCCATCTGGGCTAGTCTAGGTGGTCAGGATCGGCTTGTGCTCCGTGCGTTTACAGGTCGACCGGTAGACCTGTTCGGCTGGATTCCATGATCGCCTCGGCCAAAGCAATGGCGGCGTGACCGTCTTTAGCCGTGCATCGTGGTTCGGCCCCGCTGCGAATGCAATCATAGAAATGCTCATGTTCATTGGGGAACGCAACGGTGTTGTTACCCCAATCCGTTTCCCACGGCCACTGTTGCGTGGGCGGGCCGGACTGGTCCTGGCGCTCATATAGGGATAAGACATAATTTCCCTGCGCGTCCGGAAAGTGCATGGAGCCACTGGGCCCGATGATGTCAAGCGTGGGCCTTGCGTGTCGCCCGATACACTTGGGCTGCCAGCCGAACCCCGCAGCCGCCCATGACTCGGACCAGATCGCGCAGTCGCCTTCGGTGAAATGGATGACGGCGACAAACGTGTCGTCCGCGGTCGTGTCGTCAGGCTTGAATCTCGCCATGACCGCGTAAGCGCGCTTGGCGGGCCCGAAGGTCGAAAGCACAAAGTCCAACCAGTGCGTGTGCTCATACAGCACGCCGCCGCCAAGTTCCGCGTCATGGATCGATACGCTGGGCGCGCCTTTGCCCACGCCCCAGACGTCACGAAACCATATGGGCCGGCCAATTCGGCCGCTTTGAATCTGGTCGCGCAGATTCTGTGCGTCAGGGGCAAACCGCATGGGGTAACCCAGCAGCAGTATCGCGTCACTATGGCTCGCAGCGTCAATCACGTTGCGACATTGCTCCGTGGTTGTCGCCAGCGGCTTTTCGCAGAATACGTGCTTGCCTGCGCGCAGCGCGTCGACTGCGATCGCCGCGTGCATGGCCGGTGGCGTCAGGACAAATACTGCTTCGATCTGGCCGTCAGACAGCAGCGCGTGGTAATCCGTCGACCAGTGTTTCACCTCGAACGACTCGGCACGCTGCTTGGCAGACGCCTCAACGACGTCCGCCATCGCACGCACTTCATACCTGGGCGACGATGTCAACAGCGGCAAATGAATCGTGCTGACATGGCCACAACCAATGATGCCCAGTGTGACCTTGTCCATATGTTGTTGAGTGACTGCCATCTTGAGCGTTGATGGTAAAGTTGAAGCACAATGGCATCAACTCTTGCCGGAAAAGGATTGCTACGGCCCCATGGATGAGTTAGGTATCCGGGGGGCAAGGGCATGGCAACGATTTGCTGTGGCACCGCCAGATTCCCTGTCTTTGCTAGAATGCGGTCTGTTTCTACTGCCGGTTTGAGCCTGGGAGCGTCAAGGCACGTGCAACATGTTGAAATGAGCTATGTGGACTCCACCGCGCCCGAGTGGCCCATAGGTGTGACGGTAGGCGTGCCATGGCCATGCGGGGCGTTGCATAAGGGGCAAGAAGTCAGCCTGTTCGCCCATGATGGTCGCGCCATCCCTTCACAGAGTTGGCCGATCGGGTTCTGGCCGGACGGGAGTGTCAAGTGGATAGCTGTCGCAGCGACACCGCAGGCTGACCACGGCGAGCAATTGTGCGTAGGGCCTGCAAATCTTTCGGTACAGGTACAACCGCCCCTGACGGTGAAACAGTCCGGCGAGACTATCCTGATCGATAATGGCCTGTTCACCATGACGGTCAACACGCGTGGCCAGTACCTCACCGGCGCGATCCGCAAAGGAGATGTCGAGGTCTGTTCGGGGACCCGGTTGCTCGCGATCCTCGAACGGCGAACCGATGACCACGGTGGCGAAGTCATCACCCGGCACCCGCTCACCGGCGTGATCCGGCAAGCAACGGTTGAACAGTCCGGGCCCGTCCGGGCCGTGGTCAAGCTCGAGGGTACTCACGGCGACGGGTCGGCTGGCGAGCTGACGCTGCCGTTTACAGTTCGCCTCTACATCTACGCCAACGTCGATTCGGTCCGGATTGTGCATACGTTCATCTATGACGGGCAAGGTGATCAGGACTTCGTTGCCGGGATCGGTGTCCAGGCAGAGGTGCCGATGCGCGACGCGACATACAACAGGCGGGTGTGGTTTGCCCAGGAGGCGGGTGCGGTCTGGAGTGAGGCGGTAAGCGGGGTGCCGCCCATGATGTCCAGGCAGTCGGGCCACTTCCCGAATGCCAATCCTGACCGGGCGAGGCACATAGCAGGTGAAGCAATTGACTCACCCGGCGGGGCAGGGGCCATGCCGGTGTGGAATCAATTCGAGCAGGTGCAGGCCAGCGCCGATCATTTTGTGATTCGCAAGGGTGTTAAGCCGAACTACGCCCTTGTCGAGGCCCGGCACGGCCATCGAGCGGAGGGCACGGTGGCGCTGACGGATTGCCAAGGTGGTCTGGCGGCGAGTATTCGCGATTTCTGGCAGGCGTACCCGTCCTCGCTCTCAATCGAGAGAGCTGGCAGTGAGAGTTCGCCGGCGCTGGTCACGGCTTGGCTGTGGCCGCCGCAGGCTGCGGCGGCGGACATGCGGCACTACTCGGATTTGATGTACGGTCCCGAATACGAATCTCATGACTGTTTGAACTGGTCGTCCGGTCCAGTCGATCCGGAGCGGTCCGGCCCGTACGGCATTGCACGCACGAGCGAGTTGTTGCTGTGGCCGATGGGTCCGAAGACAACACGGTCCAGCGTCGCCACACGCGCAGCCCTGTGCGCGCAACCACCGTTGCTCGCGTGCAAGCCCGAGTACTATAACCGTTGCAAGGTGTTCGGCGTGTGGAGTTTGCCCGATCGCACGATACAGCCGAAGCGGGCACTAGAAGAGACACTCGAACAGTTACTCGACCATTATCTCGGTGAGATCGAGCAATCACGTTGGTACGGCTTCTGGGACTACGGCGACGTAATGCACAGCTACGACCAGGACCGTCACGTGTGGCGCTACGATGAGGGGGGCTATGCCTGGGACAATACCGAATGCGCGACCGACCTGTGGCCGTGGTATTCGTTTCTGCGGACCGGGCGGGCGGATGTCTACCGCTTCGCTGAGGCGATGAGCCGCCACAACGGCGAAGTGGACGTTTATCACATCGGGCCGCATGCCGGCCTCGGTTCCCGGCACAATGTCAGGCACTGGGGATGCGCATGTATAGAGCCTCGCATCAGCATGGCCAGTGGCCGACGGTTCCACTACTTCCTCACGGCCGACGAGCGCACCGGCGACCTGCTCAATGAGTCCTGCGATGCCTGGCCGAAGGAAAAGACGATGGTGCAGGCCGCTCCCTGGTGGGCGTGTTTCTGCTGGAACTGGTTCACAGCATGGGAACGCACCTGTGACAAGAAGTATCGCGATAAACTGCTTCGCGGTATGGAAGGCATCCTGGCTCGCAAGCCCCCGCTGATCGCCGGCCTGATCTTCGAGTTTGACCCGGACACGGGTGAGATGACTTTCGTGGAGGGGCAGGAGCCTTATGCTTATCACATGTCGCTTCCGTTCGGAGCGCCGGAAATCTGGATGGAAATGGTGGAAGTGATGGGCCCCGATGCGGAACCCTGGGGTGATGCCGTGGCCGATTTCGGCGAAGTATGGGCCATGAACCGTCAGCAGCGCAAGACGTTACTGGGTGAAGGCATCAAATATGACAACGATGAGGTGGCTGTGTTTTCGGCTCGGCTGATCGCTTATGCTGCGGCCCGTTACTGTAACCGTGATTTCGCAAGGCGGACTTGGCAGATACTGCAAAAGGGCATTCTCCACTTGGATAACGGGACGGATCCCAATACAAATAAACAGCGGCAGGAGTTGATGTCGGACGTGATGCCCGTGGGTCACACCAACCTGGCTGCGCAGTGGAGCTTGAATGTCATTGAGTCGCTGGCACTGGTTGGTTCCGAAATTTCCCGGGACGTGGATGACCAAGCCCACGTGCGTACTGAAGAATAGAAGTTTTCTAGATGGCCTGTCACGGCACCGGAGGGTACGTTACCATGGGATATAAGAATTCTGATAAGGTTTTTCGTGCGGTGGCAGAAAGGGACTTTTTCGGGCAAAGCGTTTCTCGGGTGCTTCGTGGCCAAACATTGAAATAAGTGGCGGAAAATATGTCTGACTACCCACTTGTTTTTCGCGTTCGCCAGAAGTTTGATGATCCACAGGTTGATGACGTGGCCGGTGAAGTCGATGCGCAGTTGTCACGGCTATCGCTGGGCGACAAGATCAAGTCCGGCCAAACCGTGGCGGTTACGGTGGGAAGCCGCGGCATCACGAATATCCGCGATATCACCAAGGCAATTATAGATCACCTCAAGCGCCTCGGCGCCGATCCGTTTATCGTGCCGGCCATGGGCAGCCACGGCGGCGGGACGGCCGAAGGGCAACGCGGCATTATTGAATCCTATGGCATGACCGAGGAGTTTTGCGGTTGTCCCATTCGTGCAAGCATGGAAACCGTGGTGGTGTGCCAAGCGGCCGAGGGCTTCCCGGTTCATTTCGACAAGCTGGCATTCAACGCCGATCACGTGGTGGTGTGCAACCGGATCAAGTCGCACACGATGTTTACCGGCGACGTGGAGAGCGGCCTGATGAAGATGATGCTGATCGGGCTGGGCAAGCATGTCGGTGCGAGTATCTATCACGGGGTGGTTCGAGATTACAGTTTCGGCCAGATCGTGCGCAGCGTTGCGGCCGAGGTGTTGGCCAAGTGTTCCATTGTCGCCGGGGTGGGCGTTGTTGAGAACAGTTACTGCCAGACTGGCAGGATTGAAGCGGTGGCGCCGCAGGAGTTGGAGCAGCGAGAAAAAGCAATGCTTGTTCAGGCGAAGCAATGGTCGCCGCGCTTGCCGTTTCGGACGGCGGATATCCTGCTGATTGATCAGATAGGCAAGGATATCAGCGGCGCCGGTATGGATGTCAACGTGGTAGGGCGTAAGCATCAGTTTCACCGATCGGCTGATGACGAGTACCCGAAGATCAAGATGATCGCCATTCGGGACCTGTCGCAGAGAACGCAGGGCAGTGCCATTGGCATCGGCCTAGCGGAGTTTTGTCGCACGCGGGCCATCGAGAAGATGGATGTTCAAAAGACGCGGCTCAATGTGCTGACCGCAGGTCATCACGCCGAGGCCATGCTCCCGATGGATTACGAGACGGACGAGCAGATGCTGCAGGTCATGTTAACCCAACTCGGGAGGACCGCTCCGGATGACGCGAATCTGATGTGGATTTGCAGCACGCGGGAACTGGCGGAGGTGGAATGCTCAGCGGCCTACCTGGACGAGGCACGAGGCCGCGATGACCTTGAGATGGTCAGCGACCTGCGTCCGCTGCCGTTTGACGAGGGCGGTAATCTGGATGACGAACGCATGAAACTTACGCTTGCGGTCCAGCATTGAGCCTTGCGCTGTGCGGCCGCAATTCTGGAGTCGCTCCAGTCGGTGGCAATCGAAGCAATGGCATAGGCAACGAAACCGTTGGCGCTTCCAGCGGATATGACCGCCTCCAAAGACCACGGTAAGACTTGGTCGGACAAGCGTCGCATGGCGATCTCTTTTGCTCAAATGGTGGGCCAGACGGGGGTCATCTGCCAGACGTCCATTGATTGGACCGTGGCAGTGCCGCCCCGGGCAGAAAGCCGGACGCCGACACTATCGGGGCGGCTGGGATAGATCCGCTTCGTGAGGCACAGGCGGCTGTTCGCAAAGACCTCGACGATCGATCGGTCCAGAAAGAGGCGCAGCTTCAACGCCTCTCCGGCAGCCAGTTGAAGGGGCGTCCGTTGTTCTTCCCGTCCGACGAAGTCCGGGCTCATGCTCGATTCCTTCACGTTCAGCGCCAGGTAGCTGTCGTCACGGCTATAGGTGATGACGGTCTGTTCGTCGGCTTCGGGAGAACAGCACACGCTGATCTCGAACACGTGTGCGTCGGCCGGGTCGATCTCCAGAGCCATCTCGAGGCAGTTGCCAAAAACGTCTTCCAACGCGCCGGGCGAATTCGCCGTCACCCGGATGTCGGCGAAGTGCTGATGATTATGGCGCAGCACCTCAAGCTCGGGGGCCGGCTCGGTCAGGAGCGTGTCGTCATCAGACAGAGTAAGCACCCGCGGCAGGCACAGGATGCCGGACCAGCCGGATGCTTTCTGGACTTCCAGGGTTCGACCCTCGGGGACCCAGGCGAAGAATATTCGCCGGCCCCGGTCGTCGGCATAAGAGGTGGGGGCGAAGAGATTGCCCTCCGTCAGGCCGATTCCACCGAAGTTCATCCTGCCGTGTCGCTGGGGTCGGAACTTGCGGTCCTCGTAGCTGCCTATGTAGTACTGTGCGCCGCGCGGGTGACTCGCGAAGAGCAGTACGTGCCTGTCGCCCATGGTGAAGAAATTGGGCACGGCGCAGTCCTCCCCCACGTCGGTGAACGGCGTTGGATCGTACAGGGGGTGCACATACTCCCAGTGGGCCAGATCCTTTGACTGGAAGAGGTACGCGACGTCTCTCTTCTGCGGCGTGTAACTGCCTGAAAGGGCATAATACGTGCCTCGGTCGATCCACGCACAGGGATCGTAGATCCGATACGGATCGCCCTCTTTCTCCTGCGGGATGACCGGGTTGCGGGGGTGTCTTTTCCAGTTCACCAGCATGTCTTCGCGGCTGGTGAAAAGGCACTGCCCCCGGTGAGCCCCGTAGAGGATGATGGTCGGCGTGCCCTCCACGTCGAGAAAGGAGTCGCCGCTGAAGCATCCGCCTGCGTCGGCCTCACCGGGGGTCGGGGCAATGGCGATCGGCAGGTCCGTCCAGTGCACCAGGTCCTCGCTAGCCGCGTGTGCCCAGTGCATCCTTGCAGAATGGTCGTAGGCCCCGTCGGGATTGTACTGGTAGAAGAGGTGGTGTCTTCCCTTCCAGAAGAGTATCCCGTGCGGATCACTCATGTAATTTGCCGGTGGCAAGAAGTGGTACAGGGGGCGATATGGGTCGGCCGCGAAATCGTGCCGACGGGGGTCAATGTGTGCGGTGAGGCTTGCGGGTTCGGTCATCTGATTGTCAGCCGTTGTAGTCCCTGATCGCCTTCAACATGGCGAGCATGTTCTCCAGCAGTGTGTTCGCCTGCATGTTGTGAATGGTGTTGAAGACGAGAGGCAATGTTCTCAATGATCAAGGCACTTCTCCTACCGACCATAGTCGGCAGTAACATGAAAATCGCTAAAAACAAATTTGTCCAATCAGGCCTGATTCCCCAACATCAAGGGCGATTTTACCCGATCGCCAGGTTCAATCCAGATGGTTCAAGTCCGATTGGATATGCTCAGATGATCACTCATATTGGCAGCAGTTTACTCCATGTAATCACCACGCTGTTGCCACGAACTTGACCACTGACGGTTATGGGTATCGTTAACGGCCAGATACCACGTTACAGGTCAGCGTAACTTTGCTTCGCGTCCATGCCAGTTTCAGGTTCGCCATAGTGCCGTGCTTCGCGGGCCATGGCTAGCACGGCTGTTCGGGCGCCGTAGCCGAGTTGGTAGTGCTGCGTCAGGTTGGTAAACA
>Ga0310124_10003522_pt1 | contig 10499 bp, 7 predicted proteins | sample CB11b_AW_Bot5_MG_FD_203507 | JGI IMG/M metagenome (GOLD analysis project Ga0310124, IMG submission 203507) | Marine microbial communities from Western Arctic Ocean, Canada - CB11b_AW_Bot5 | ecosystem: Environmental > Aquatic > Marine > Oceanic | place: Canada: Western Arctic Ocean | collected...
ATCGACGTTTCCGAAGCAGCAGCCTGGACAGCAACGGCCCGCGTGATCTTGAACCTTGACGAGTTCATAACCAGGGAATGACATGATGAGTATTTTAGAGCCGCCCCTTCGTGAAGCAACTCGTCGGCAGTTCTTTGCCAACACCGGTATCTCCATCGGTTCGCTCGGGTTGGCATCCCTTTTGGCCGACGGGCAACTGCTGGCACAAGGTGCTCCCGCTGGCGAGCATCCTTTGCAACCACGCCTCACCCATTTTTCTCCGCGGGCGACAAACGTCATTTTTCTATTCATGGCAGGCGGGCCAAGCCACCTGGACTTGTTTGATTACAAGCCAAAACTTCAAGATTTGAATGGCCAGGTGATTCCAGCATCATACGTCAAGAACAAACGTTTCGCGTTTCTGAAAAAGGATGCCAAACTTCTCGGTACGCGCCGTCGGTTCCGAAAATGGGGTCAAAGCGGCACAGAAATCTCAGAACTCTTACCCCACATCGGTTCAATCGCCGACCAGATTACCCTGATTCGTACCATGAAGACGGAAGTCTTCAACCATGGACCGGCGAAGCTATTTACTAACACCGGCTCGCCCCAATTCGGCCGGCCCGCCATGGGAGCATGGGTAACCTATGGCATCGGCAGTGATTCCCAGGACTTGCCTGGATTTCTCGTACTGCACTCTGGACCCCGTGGTCCACGAGGTGGAACGCCACTTTGGGGAAGTGGCTTTCTGCCTTCGACCTACCAGGGAGTTCCACTGCTCAATGGGGCTGACCCGATTCTTAATCTTTCCAGTCCCCAGGGAATTGACCGTGGCCGACAGGGCGAATTCGTCAAAGCGGTGAACGACCTGAACAGTGCACGATTGAAACAGGTCGGCGACCCCGAGATCGCCACACGGATTGCCACCTACGAAATGGCCTACCGTATGCAGACCAGTGCGCCCGAGTTGATGGATCTTTCCAATGAAACCAAGGACACGTTGAATGCATACGGTGCTAACCCCGCCCAACCTTCTTACGCGCGCAATTGCCTGTTGGCACGCCGCCTGGTCGAAAAGGGGGTCCGTTTTGTCCAACTTTACCATACCGACTGGGATCATCATGGCAGCCCCGGCACCAACCTGGGGAAACCACTGGAAGACCGCTGCCGGGAAGTGGATCGTGCGTCAGCCGCGCTGGTCATGGACCTCCAACAACGCGGCCTGCTGGATAACACCCTGGTGATTTGGGGCGGCGAATTCGGACGCACGCCTCAGGGTGAGCCCCGCGCCACCTTGGGCCGCGACCACCACATCGAAACGTATTCGTTGTGGCTCGCCGGGGGTGGCATCAAGGCTGGCCAGACAGTTGGCGCGTCGGACGAACTGGGCTACTACTCCATCGAAGACAAAATCCACGTCCACGACCTGCAAGCCACCCTATTGCACCAACTGGGCCTGGACCACCTGAAATTGACCTATCGATTCCAGGGCCGCGAATTCCGTTTGACGGACGTCGCCGGCAAAGTCGTGAAAAAACTTCTTTCCTAGCCACACCCGGATCACGAGCACCCCTGCAAACGGTTCCCATCGTGCTCTCGATTCAGCCCGGCAATTCACTTAGCGCGTCGCCGCTGGATTGTCACAGCAAAACATCCGACCAGCATCAGCAACAGGCCCGACGGCTCGGGCACGTTAAAAACGAGAACCGCGGCTGCGGACGTTTCAATCCAATAACCATTGCCACCTTGAAAAGAGGTCAGACTTCCTAGCCAGCCGTGTTCGGAGGACTTGTTGGCAGCCACACCTTCACCAATGATTTCTGTGATCACATTTTCCACATCATCGGGAAGGGCAGCACCAATGTCCACCGCTCCGTGATAGGGAAAGGAGACCAGATTACTGCCGGCGTGCAGTTGATAGGCAATTCCCGGATCGGTAGGAATTGCTCCAGTCAGGCATAAAGAAGTAGCATCATTGGTGTGTACCCAGTACCCAGAACGCGGGTTGATACTCGTCAAACTTCCCGTCCATCCCGTGCCCTCGACATACGATGCGGCAACACCCTCCCCAATGATTTTTGTCACCGCTCCCTGCGAAGATGACATGACATTCGCAACGGAGGCATCTTCAGGCAGACCATAAAAGCTGATTAAATTGGCTCCGGAATGCAGTTCCAAACAATAATCCAGGCCAGCACTATCGACAGACACATTTCCAGCTGCTTGAACCTGCACGACAGCAGAATGTGCAAAAACAATAACAACACCGAAGACAACCAGAGTTTTCAATGTAACACCTGATCTTTCCGACCGCAGCCTAATGCTCACCGGTCTAAAGTCATGAGATCGTTCGCCTTTGAAAACGGTCCGTTTCAATCGACCTGTCCACAACCCGACAGGTAAAACGTATTCCTGAATCTAGATCCTAGGGTTCACTGAAACCCGCGCCAATCAGCCTGACGATACAGAAACCGCGTTGAGAAAATTCTTTTTTTATTGTTTTTTTATCACCGTTGCTTCCAACTGGAATTCCCTGGAGATCGAGGCCTCTAACGCCTCATGGCCGACACAAAACTAACCGCCGAACCAGTCCCTCAGACGGGTATCGCGTTACCTCTCTGGTGACAGCGGGCAACCTGTCCCGTGGTCTGGCATTGGCCTACCCACCGTTGCCGACTGCTCTTGGGATCCCCTTGGCGACTGGAAGCTAATTCTGAATCGCGGCGATACGGAAGAACAATATCACCTCAAGACAAAACGATGATTGATTTCTCAGCAATTGGAACATGGAATCTGCACAACTGCTGGAATCGGTTGATGGAATTTCTTTTTCCGCCACCCGCTACGATCGATTCTCCCGGCTACCAACGGCAACGGACTTTTTTGCCACGGCTCAGGTCGACCCATCTCCAGAAACGCTAGATCAACTCGCTAATCGGTTCCCCGTGAGGCAGAATCCGCAGCGGGCGTCCGGAGAGGTCCGGAAAAGCATGTTCCTGATCAATGCCCAGGTGTCGGTAGACCGTGGCCCAGATATCGTCAGGAGAAAGCGCGCGGTCTCGAGGGTGTTCTCCCAGCTTATCGGACGAACCAATCACCTGGCCTGTTTTTAAACCACCCCCGGCCAGCAGCGCCGAATAGACGCCCGGCCAATGATCACGGCCCGGCTGGACAATTCCGTTTTGGGTCCCTTTATTATGGTTGATGCGCGGTGTGTGTCCAAATTCACCTGTCACCACCAACATGACCTTCTTGTCGAGACCCCGCTCGTAGAGATCCTCGATCAGCGCCGACACCGCCTGGTCGAAGGGAGGAAACCGCCAGCGTGCGTCGTCAAAGACGTGGCAGTTGACCGCGTGACAATCCCAATTGTAAACCACATTATTTTTGGGCGCAGCGATTCCAGGATGCTCCATCACCACGTTAGCAAAACTGGTACCCGACTCGATCAACCGGCGTGCCAACAAGGCCTGCTGACCATAGGGGTTCCGGCCATAACGATCCCTCAGCACAGGGTCCTCAAGCGAAAGGTCAAACGCCTGGCGAGCTTCATCGTTGGTCAACAAGTCAAAGGCTCTCTGCTGAAAGCGGTTGTGTGATGTCAGCGGGCCGTTTTGATCCAAATCCCTGCGGAGACGATCAAAACGATCTCGCAATGTCCAGCGGTCCTGAAGCCGTGGTTGCAGTTCGGGTAAAACGGCAAGATTTGGAATCGCCCAGTCCTCATTACTGGGATCCCCATGGACCAAGAATGGTGTGTAAGAAGCACCCAGCCACGCAGCCCCTTGTGAATAGGCATCTACATCTGTTTTATCTCGTTGCCCGGAGGTAAAAGCGAGTGTTTCTGGATGGACGTCCTTGCGAATTTTACAAACGATGGAACCGACTCCTGGAGCATCGTTAACAAAACCGGTGGGCGATTTCGGAACGCGTCCGGTTAAGACTCGTTTATGGGCGCCATCATGCCCGCCAAAACCGTGCGTTAACGAACGCACCAAGGAAAACCGGTCGGCGATGCGGGCATGCATTGGCAACAACTCGCAAATCTCCATCCCGGAAACATTTGTGGCAATCGGTCGAAAATCACCGCGATACTCTTCCGGGGCATCCGGCTTCATATCGTAGGTATCCATGTGTGACAGGCCGCCTGTCAACCAGACCAGGATCACAGCCGTATCCGGATGGCGATCGGTAGCGCCGGCCGACGCATCGCGCGCGCGCATGATTTCAGCCGACGCCAGGGCCAGGCTGGACAGTGAGCTCGTTTCCAGAAACCGTCGTCGCGTCACAAGACGGGGATGATTCATCTTACTTCGGTCGAGTAACTAAAAGGGGCCTGTTTTCAAACCGTTTGAAAACCGTGGTACTCAAATCATGATAACATTCGTTAACCAGGCGCTCGAGGTGAATTTTTTAAAAAAAAGAAACTGCACAAATACAAATCATGAGGAAATCAACCGCTTTACCCAACCCACCTTCTCACCTGCCCGCCATGCTCGTCTGGAACCGGGACCATTCGGCTGACCGATCGGTCTATTGACCCGGCACCGTTGTCCCTTCACCAACTCGTTCACACAAGGGCACTCCCCGGTACGGGTCTTCCCCGCCTGGTGCCAGATACCAGTAGGCGACACAGTCATAAAGCGTCGGCCGGTCATTGGAAAAATACTTCTCCATGGCACCTTCGAACGCCGTCTGAAAGGGCACATTGTCTCCCAAGTGCCAGCGGTTGAGCGACGAATGCCCATCCCTTCCCGCGTAATGGGTCTGGTTGTGAAAAGCATTACAGAACAAATTAGGATCGGCCCACGCATAGCCGAAATAGTCTTCCGTTCCGGTGCCAAAGATGGAGGGCATTTTTTCGTCATCGACGAAGAACTTTTCGTCACCTTCCCCCCACCAGCCACCCTCCGGCTGCCAGATGTGCAACGTGGTGCCAACGTAGCGGCCACGGCCGCGGGTCTTGAGCAAAGTCCAGTCGATGGGCCGCGCCGGATCTGAAAATGCATCGCGATGCCACTTGGCGTGAAAACGCCCGAGTTTCTCGATCGGCAAGGACAGGGGTGCCCGGGTAACCGAAAACTTAACGACAAGGTCGCTCTGGCCGTCATTGACAATCTCAACACGACCCCTCCGCGCGAAAGGCATGTACCAATACGAATAAAAACCTGCGTCGGTCATGCCCATCGGTAGTGAGCGGTAACGATTCCAGCCCGGTGCCGTGCCGAAAAAATCACCAAGTGGCGACCAGACGCTTGCCTGCTGATCGTCATCCCAAGTGATACGCAACACCAGCTCGCGCAAAATCCGCCGATCGTCAGGCGAATCCGGCAGGTCCAGCTCGATGTTCAACGCGGTAATAGCCTGTGGGCCGCGAAGATCAACAAGCGATGTTGACTTACCTGCCCCTGCGACCACGCCACCCCGGATGGTCCGCTGTCCGGACCGTTTGCCTGCCGGGTCGGATCCCAGCCTGGCCAGTGCGTCGTTGACTTTCTCCAGTGCCTGTCGATCTTTTTCTGCCATGGGCAGGGTCATCGTCGGCACCTGTGTACCAACAGGAAAACGCTCATAGGTAAATTGATAGAACATGCCCCAACCATCGTGGTTGTAGGGCGGGATCCATTTGTCAGCGAGCACCTTGAACGACTTCTGAAATGGTATCGGAACGTAAGAATTCCATCCCCGTGATGTGCAGTGATAGAGCGCCGTACCGGTCGCCCAACCGCGCACGCCCACCGGCTCCGGACCAAAGGGAGGAACCGAAACATTGTTCGGCGGCGGCCAAAGTACCGGCTTTCCCTTCAGGGGTGGCCAGTTCCTGAAAGTTCCGTCGAAATACTGACGAAAAGGCATGTCGAGCGTGGGTTGCTCAGCTCCATCAAGATACAGTTGAAACGGACCTTCCTTGGGACCTCCCGACCACATGCGCCAAACACAACCCGGGCCCTTGATGTGGGCCACCACGAGGCGGTCTCCTTCGAATTTATTTTCAGAACTGCCATTATCTACGTTGGCATCCCAATCAACATAGCGACCGGCCTTCTTATCGTAACGACTACGCCGGTCGTAACTCGAAACCTGTGCGCACTTCTCACCTGGCTCCGGTAGAGTGGCCAAACGCTCGAGGTCGGTGAGCCGCTCCAGGAGATCGGCATACGTGAGTCGCTCGCCAGCTGCCGGAATTTGCACACCGGCAAACATCAGCAACGCAAGAGTTAAAGACAAAAAAAATGTACTCCGAGTTACCATCTTCACAAGCTCCTCGCACCGTCGTGTTTTGCTGAGACAGTCTTTCCCTACCTCCGCTGCAAATACTATCACAACTTGGTCCGTTTACCAATTTAGGTGTCTCTGGGAAAACCGCGGCCAGCGAGTAATTTAATTTTCTAGCAATTTGACAAACAGACTCTTTTTTTGATGAAATGACTGGCCCAGGTGCCTACCCTGAATTAAGCTAATGATCAGCCGCTGACCCACTCACGGCAAACCTCCAACATAGAACCAACCAGAAAGTCGATCCATTGGTTACCTGCCACCCAAAGTCTGAAATCATCTTGAGACACTTCCGCTGTCTTATTTGCCTGCTTTGCTGTGTCAGCTTGACCAACGTGTCCCACGCCTCCACGGTACACCCCGAGTTGGTGGAGGCACATGTCACCGACCTTGACCTGATCTTCGAAATTTCCAAATTCCGCTCCGCCGCCGGACATGATTTCAGTTACATGCGAGAAGCCTTTCCCGCAACAGCCACCGAGGTCATCGCCGGAATCGAGAATTTCTTCGCTACCGATGAATCAGAACCTGAAAGCAGCATGAAGCATTACTACTCGCCCTATGCGGTACACAAGCAGGAAAACGGTGACAACACGACGATTCCCGTTTTCGCGCCTTTCCCAGGCACCATCACCCGTGTCACCGAAGAAGCCCGGGAAGCCGATCCCTCCATCGTCAACCAACGTGTTGAAATAACCGCCGCCGCCAATCCCAATTACACGGCCGTCATGTTTCACCTGAACCTCGACGATGCCTATCCCCAGATTTTCAATGACTACCCGACGATCGGTGATATCTGGACACATCAACCAGATGACACTTCTTACAGCACCAGGACCGTTGCGGCAGGTGACTTGCTTGGCTATGCCGACATGAGATTGTCCAACGATTTTGACGTGGCCGTGCTTTTTAACAACACCACGGATGACCAATGGGTTTCTCTTTTTGAGCTGATGCCCGGTTCGTTGTTCGCCGATTACCAAATGCGTGGTGTTTCCCGTGCGGATACGATCATTAGCAAAGAGTATCGACAGGCCAACCCTGTTACCTGGGGCATGCGCAACGAAGACGACTGGATCACCCTGGCTCCCGTGCCCGAACCGGGCACGCTGCTGCTAGGGTTGACTGCCCTCACCTGGCTGCTGACTCGGCGACAAACGGCCTCAACAAGCAAGCCTCTCTTTTCGCGGAACACCCACTGCAGCGAATAACAGAAGTCTCCCAAGACAGAAGCTGCCCATGCCAGACGCCTAAAACGCACAACAGCGGCTCATCATAAATTGCCCGCGGTCGCGGCAAGATTGATACGAGGCGGTAAAAGAACCCGAATCAGCTTTTGCCGAATAGTAAAAAGTCCCGAAAAAAAAGCCCATATTTTTCTGACCTGACAACGTCACCGTCTCTCCCTCCTCTTGCACGTGCAGTGTCACCGAATATCGAAAGGGGATGATCTTGAAAAATCGTCCGCTAAAGTCGGCCTGGTAGCGGCTATCGTCAATCCGTTTCAGCGTACAGCGCAATGGTCCCTTATGTCCTGTTTTGGAACTCTTCCAGGTTCCAGACCATTGTCCTGACAGGTCGGTTGCTTCGGCTTGGATTGCCATTGAAAGAAAGAAAAACAACGAGATGCAGCCAATTTTAATCAGTCGGTTCATAGCGGGCCTTGTGTAGATAAAACCTTGTAGCAGCTTACAAAACGCCGTGACTTCCGTTTTGGCACCTCACCTTTGCCAAGACAGTGATCTGCGGTCGGGCTCGAAAACCTATTTCTCCTATAGAAATCTAGGTTACGATTTGCACCCTGGCAACTCAGCGGCCGCCTGACGCTTACAGCGGGAAAAACGGCTTTTCACGTGCCCGAACCCGTGATGTCCTGGCCATATTTCACATACAGTTCGAGTTTCTCGATCACGGTCTGGCCAAGACGGTCATGGGCACGATCGATGACACGAATGCCGACAAGATTATCACCCACCGCGACCTGGTCCGGCTTGACAGGATAGGTCAGCCAGCCGCCCACAGCCCCGCTCAGAGCGATCGGTGACGAACCGCGTCGAACAAATTCTTCAGTCTGGCCATCGCCCAATAACAAATTATTAATCCGTACTTCGAACTTTGTTGGGTCATGGCTTTCGGTGGCTGAATCCGACAACAGGATTTTCAGGTTGATCGCATCAACTCGCCGCTGATGGGCATGGACATCGTCGGTAACCGTGAGTGTTAGCAACGTGTCGGCCCGTCCATCGTTGGCCAATGGTACCGGCAAAGGGGCCAACATACAGGTCAGGAAATACATGTGTCGTGGCGTCGTCCAGTTTTCCGGGTCGCCGGTTAACTTTTTTCCATGCATCCCGGTGCGACGCTCAACAAAAAATACCTTATCTTTAAATCGCATCACCTCTGGATCGCCAATCTCGCGCAAAATCGGCGAATAAGCGTCGGTGGAATTAAAGGCCGAACCTGGCTGCCGTGCAGAGATGCCGGCGGGTAGGGCCGGCACAGTACCCAGGTTAAACACATGTACGCCGTCAGCACCCAGCGCCCACCATTTACTGTAGAGACCACGCCAAACCTCAATTTCGGGTACGCGATATCCTTCTGTGGGATGGATCGGATCCCAAGACGGATACACCTTGACGTGGGTGCCGGCTACTAACCGTCGAAAAGCGGGGATATCAATTTCAGCGGCACCACACCCGGGAACCAGCAGGTCCACCAGGTTCTCACCAACCCAAGTCTCCACATCAATTCCATCAAAATGGCAGCCAACAATATTTTCCGGAATTCGCACGGCCAGCAGCAAGGGGCGGCCTCGTTGGCTGGCAACTTCCTCCAACATCGATCTCAACTGACGCATGAAATTCGTCAAGTGACCTCGGTTGTTCCACTGCTGGCCGATAGCGAGAAGAATGGGATTTCGAGCAAAATCGATCTGCAAACCATCCACATCGTACATCTCGGCCATTTCGCGAAGAATGCTTACCTTATAGTCACGTACTCCTTGAAAAGTGAAATCCCAATAGTAAAAACCCCAGGGAGCTTTGATCAGCCAGTCCCGATGCTGCCGTTTAATGGACGATAATTTCCATTTGGCATATTCATTATCTCCTTCAACGTCCGAGCCGTTGAGGCGGTAAGTAAAAAACACTTCTCGATGGCGTTTTTTAGTTTCTCTAACCAGCACTTCCACTGGATCGATCCCTGCCGCCCACCATCTGGGGAATTCAACCTTCGCTCTGCGCACGATCTTGCTGGGCCACATCGCGGGATAACCCTCGCCCCATTCGTAAAAGACGCTGTCGACGTGTTCAGCAACCTCACTTTCGTAGGGCTGCATAAAATGGGCGACGATTTCATCCAGTTGATCAACAGGCTTTACCCAAGGAGTGCTTCGTACCGAGGGTCCTGTGATGTCGTGATGCAAAATGATCCGTCTTTGACGTTGGGCCGCCTCCAAGTGAGACTTTGTCAGCTGAACCTTGTTGATCGCGACGGAGGGGCGAACCCCCTCCTCGCAGTAAGCCGGTTGAGTCATCCACCACAGGATTCCAACAGCGACGATCGCCAAATTTTGGCCAAGGGCAGGATGAACGACGGGATGACAGTGTTTCATTTTTTTCCATTCCACCTGCTGCGGGAGAATCGTTCTTGAGTTCCTCGATCATAACTGGTTTTTCACTGGCTTTACACCCGTCGCGCCGCCGGATAGCGGAGAGAATCGGGTTGGGTAACCCCTGGAGCAACCTACAGCCCATTCCCTGTAAAAACGCAAGTTTGGCCATTTGTCATCCTGACATTAACAGAATGGATAAAAGTTTAATCGCTGACCACAGCCTGTCAATCTTCCAGAAAAGGGCTGTGGTAACAGGCTCCGATTGAACTTGATCCGAAACCTGTCGGGCAATGAAACCAACAAGCAATTTCACTCGCGGCTTCGACCGCCATAAGATCCGACATGGCAATTCATCGGCGCTTGTCTCATAGCGAATATATGAGAGGATGATGACAAACAACCGAACAACGCCAAGCGTGCTCCCTGTCGGTAGAACCCTGTGTCACACTTAACAGAGCTAAAACCATGGCAAACGTTTATCATTTTGGCGCCGTAGGAGACGGTAAGACCGATGACACGGCCGCCTTGCAACACACCTTGGAAGCAGGTGACGGATTACTGGATCTCCACAAAGGTACCTATCGCATCACCCGCCCGTTGGTGATGGATCTGACCAAACAGGGTTATGGAG
>Ga0310124_10003524_pt1 | contig 10496 bp, 6 predicted proteins | sample CB11b_AW_Bot5_MG_FD_203507 | JGI IMG/M metagenome (GOLD analysis project Ga0310124, IMG submission 203507) | Marine microbial communities from Western Arctic Ocean, Canada - CB11b_AW_Bot5 | ecosystem: Environmental > Aquatic > Marine > Oceanic | place: Canada: Western Arctic Ocean | collected...
GTCCGTCCCGCCTCGTTCGCGGACCTTCATCTGGTTGTCTTCCGAGGTGATGCTCTTCATGAACCTCTCGGTGTCTTCGGGACCGATCGGCTCCGTATCCAATGGGTTCAACGAGCCATTAATTCGAAGTACCGGCGGCAACCCCACCGAGAGGTGAAGGTCCGAGGCCCCCTCGTCTACGGCGAGTTGCAGCAGATCGCTCATTGAAACTTCGCTGGCTTTTGTGGTCATTTATTCGGAATCCCCCATCGTTACACGGAACACTTCCTCCAGCGTGGTGATTCCCGCGATGGCCTTTCGCAGGCCGTCCTCGCGCAAGGTCCTCATTCCCAGCTCCCGGGCCTTATGCCGGAGCTCTACGGTGGGTGCACGGCGGTAGATCATGTTCCTGATTTCGTCGTCAATTGGAAACATCTCGAAGATGCCCTTTCTTCCCTTATAACCCGTCATCGAGCAGGCAGCACAGCCTGCGCCACGATACAGGTTAGCCGCTTGCATCTGTTCGCTGGAGGAGCCGAGAAGGTGGAGATCCTGTTCTGATGGAGCATGCTCCGCTTTGCAGTTTTCGCATATCGTTCGAACGAGGCGTTGCGCCATGATGCCGCGTACCGAGGAAGCCACCAGGAAGGGTTTAACGCCAATATCAATCAGCCGGGTAATCGTGCCGGGGGCGTCGTTGGTGTGGAGCGTACTCAGCACCATGTGACCGGTCAGGGACGCGTTAACGGCGATTTCCGCGGTCTCCATGTCCCGAATCTCCCCGATCATGATGATATTGGGAGCCTGCCGCAGAATGGAGCGCAGGGCCGAACCGAACGTCAACCCAATGTCTGCCCTGACGTGGACCTGGTTAATTCCGGAAAGCTGATATTCGACCGGGTCTTCTACCGTGATGATTTTCCGGTCCGGCCTGTTTAACGTGTTCAAACAGGCGTACAGGGTCGTGGTTTTGCCGGACCCGGTGGGACCGGTTACCAGGAAGATCCCGTCCGGCATACCCGTTAACTTTTCGAAGGTCTCCTGATCGTCGGAAAAGAACCCGAGCTGACCCAACCCCAGCGCGAGGCTTTCCTTGTCCAGGATCCGCATCACCACGCTCTCGCCGTGATTGGTCGGAATCGTCGAAACACGAAGGTCGAGGTCACGGCCCATGACATTGATCTCAATCCGGCCGTCCTGGGGAATCCGCTTCTCCGCGATACTCATGTTGCCCATGATCTTCACTCGGCTGATGATGGCAAATTGAAGCTTGCGCGGGGGGCTGTCCACTTCGTGCAGCACGCCGTCAATCCGGTACCGAAGACGAAACTTTCTACCCATCGGTTCCAGGTGAATATCGGATGCGCGGTTCCGGAACGCTTCCAGTATGATCAGGCTAACCAGCTTGATGATCGGGGCGTCCTGCTCATTGACATCTTTATCTTCCTGCCCCAGGTCCTGTACTTCGGTAGGCAGGGCAACCGATCCTTCCGTGATCTCCGTGAGCATGGATTCCACGGTGCCTTCGGCGGCTGGATAAAAGATGCTCAGCGCATTCTTGATTTCTTCGGGTGGCGCGACCACGCCCTCGATGTTTTGCTTGAGTACGAACCGAAGACTATCGAGCGTCTCCACATCCAGCGGGTCGCTGATCGCGACGCGAATTGTGCTTTCGGTCTGGTAAACCGGCACTACGCCATAGCGCCGCGCCACATCCCCGGGAATGGAATGGATGACTTCATCGGGAATTTCCAGCGCCGACAAACTCACCATCTCCATGCCGAATTGGTTGGCGAGAGCTTTGAGAATATCCAACTCCGTGGCGATCCCGTCACGAACCAGGACGTCACTTAACCGCTTGCCCTCCTTCTCCGACCAGGCGAGCGCCTCTTCCGCCTGCTGGTTGGTGATGAGCCCGACACTAGCAAGAATTTCGGCAATATAGTCGTCGTTTGCAGTCAAAGATAATAGATCCTAGGAAAGTTACTTCACACTTGGTAACGGAGAGAGGCTACACAGAGCCCTTGGCGGTGTCAACGCACCGGTGAGCCGCAGCCGCCGGAAGTCGCAACATCCTACATCGGTCAGATTTGCAAATCCCGTCAATTCTTGAGTTTCTCGCGCAGCAGGAGCAGCACGACCTGGGGATTTGCCTTCCCGCGGCTGAGCCTCATGACCTGGCCCACCAGATGCTGGAGAGCCTTGTCATTTCCCTCCCGCACGTCGTTGGCGGATTTTTCATTCTCCTGGATTGCCTGGTCCACAAATGACTCGATCGCGCCCTCATCGCTCACCTGCGACAACCCCTTCGTTTCCACGATCGCGGCCGGATCGCCGCCCTCCTCAAACAGAACCTGAAATACTTCCTTTGCCCCCGCCATGTTCACCTTCTTGCCATCTACCAGGCCGATCAATCCTGCAAGGTTCTCCGGCGTAATCGACGAATCCGACAGGCCCCGCCCGGAATCGGATATCGCCCGTAACAACTCGGTCATGATCCAGTTGGAAATGGTCTTGTAGCTCGAACAGATTCCGGCCACCGCTTCAAAGAAATCGGCCACCTCCTTTTCCGCGACCAGCACCCCGGCGTCGTATGCAGGCAGCCCATACGACTCGACGAACCGGAGACGGCGCGAGGCCGGCATCTCCGGGAGTTCCGACCGGATGCGCTCGATGGCCTTCTCCTCGAGCCGCACCGGCACGAGGTCCGGCTCCGGGAAATATCGGTAGTCATGAGCATACTCCTTGGTCCGCATCGACTGTGTCACACCCCCGCCGTCATCCCAGCGCCTGGTTTCCTGGACGATCTCCCCCCCTCGTTGAACCTCGGTCGTCTGCCGCTTGATCTCATATGACAATGCGCGGTGAACCCCCTTGAAGGTGTTCATGTTCTTTATCTCCGCCTTGGTTCCGAGTTCCTCCGCACCTGCCGACCGTACACTGCAATTGATATCGCAGCGAATGTTCCCCTCCTCCAGGTTGCAGTCGCTGATCTCGCCATACGACAGCATCTCCTTAAGGGCTGACAGAAATGCCATCGCCTCATCCGCTGTCGACAAGTCCGGCTCCGTGACGATCTCCATCAGCGGCGTACCCGCGCGGTTGAAATCAATCACACTCCGCCCCGGGTAATGCGTATTCTTTGCGACATCCTCTTCGAGATGAATACGGGTCAGGTTCACTCGTTTTCGTTCGCCCTCCACTTCGATGTCCAGGCCGCCGCCGACACAAAGCGGAAGGTCGTACTGCGAGATTTGAAAATTCTTCGGCATATCGGGATAGAAATAGTTTTTGCGGTCCCACTTGCTATATCGATTGATGTCGCAACCCAGCAGCAGCCCCGCCCGAACCGTCAGCTCGACCGCGCGGGCATTCAACACCGGAAGCGCGCCGGGATACCCCAAGCACACCGGGCAGATATCCGTGTTGGGCGAAATCCCATACCGGTTGGGGCACCCACACCAGATCTTGGTGTTGGTTTTGAGCTGGACGTGCACCTCCAGGCCAACCGTGGGTTCGTAGCTAACTGCCTTCTTCATCCGTTCGTTTGCTCGTATGCATGAGCAACTTTCAAAATCGCCTGCTCGCCGAAATCGGGCCCGAGGATTTGAAGCCCAATGGGAAGTCCTTCGCCGGTGAGGCCACAGGGCACCGAAATTCCGGGAATCCCGGCGAGGTTTGCCGGCACGGTCAGCAAATCACCCAGGTACATTTGAAGCGGATTGTTCACTTTTTCACCGATCTTAAAAGCGGCGCTTGGAGCGACTGGAGCGACAATCGCGTCGCACCGCCCGAATGCCCCTTCGAAGTCCCGCCGGAGTAGCGTTCGAACCTTCTGGGCACGCAAGTAGTAGGCATCGTAGTATCCGCTGCTCAGAACGTATGTCCCAAGAATGATGCGGCGCTTTACCTCGTTGCCGAATCCGGCGAGGCGGGTCTTGCCGTAGAGCTCAATGGGATCGTCTCCGGAAATTCGCGAGCCGTAACGAACCCCGTCGAAGCGCGCGAGATTAGAGGAGGCTTCCGCCGTGGCAATGATGTAGTATACCGCGATGGCATATTCGGTGTGGGGTAGTGACACGTCCACGATCTCCGCGCCCAAATACGCGCAAACATCGACCGCATCCCGAACCGCCTTCGCCACATCAGGATCCATCCCGTCCACGAAATACTCTTTCGGCATCCCCAGGCGCATCCCTTTCAAACTCGTAGATGCGTCGGCGCCAAATTCGGGGACCGGCTGGTCAATCGAGGTGCTGTCCATCGGGTCATGCCCCGAAAGGTGTTCCAGCAATATGGCCGCATCAATCACATCGCGAGTGAGTGGACCGACCTGATCAAGGGATGAAGCGAAAGCGACCAGTCCGTATCGTGAGACACGGCCATAGGTCGGCTTGAGACCCACACAACCGCAGAAGGACGCAGGCTGGCGAATAGAACCTCCGGTGTCTGAGCCGATCGCCGCAACGGCAATCTCTCCGGCTACTGCCGCGGCCGACCCTCCACTCGAACCTCCCGTCACGTACTCGCTGTTCCTGGGGTTCCGGGCCGGTCCGTAAATCGAGTTCTCCGTCGATCCGCCCATGGCGAATTCATCCATGTTGAGCCGGCCGACAAAGTGAAATCCGGCGCGGCGCAGGTTTGCGATACAAGTCGCATCGTAGGGAGAACGATATCCCTTGAGAATCGCGGACGCACAGGTGCACGTCTGCCCCTTGATATTCAACACGTCTTTTACTGCAATGGGAATTCCCAGGAAAGGGCGAGTATCACCTTTCGCCCGCGCATCGTCCGCCGATCTGGCGTCGGCAAGCGCCTGCTCCGCGTCGAGAGCAATGTATGCATTCAATCCGTCATTGCGCGCATCCACCGCCGCCAGAACATCCGACGTGATTTCCGCGGCGCCACAATTACCCGACGCCAGCAAATCCGCCAACTCGTGTATCGTTTTTGCCTGTAGATCACCCATGCTCCGCGTGCTAATCGATGATCGAAGGAACTTCGAATTCACCCTGGAATGACGAAGGCGCGTTGTCTAAAGCGGCATCGTGATCCAGGCAGGGGCGAACCTCGTCGGACCGCAGCACGTTCTCCACCGGAATTGCGTGCGCGGTCGGCTCGATCCCCGTGAGGTCCAATTCCTGGAGCTTTTCCACGTATCGGAGCACCTCCCCCAGTTGATTTTTAAACTCGGCCACCTGCTCGGGGTCCAGGTACATGCGAGCCAGATGCGCCATGTGATCCACGTCCATGGCGCCTTCATTTTCTGATTTTTCGTTATTCATGCCGGAAGATTTCCTGAAGACCAGGGAGTATCCGATATCGCGGGGAGCCTCGCAAGAATGCAAATTCTACCGCCCTCCCGGTCTGCCTTACTGACCGCTTGTCAGCAGATCTATCAACTTTCCCAATATTTATCGCATTTTTACGCCTACATAAGCAAATACGCGTTTCGCAGCATTTTTCCCTCTTTGAACAATTCCCCAGCAATAAACAATTCCTCAAAATGTGACAAATGGTGTCTGGGGCAGGGTAAGATTAAGGAGACTATATCTATAAAAAAACTGGCACCCACAATCATTCTACTTCTCGCCGTTTCATCGACATCTGCGGAGATCCTCGATTCCTCATACTCCTACCAGGATGACTTCGTCGAATCATTTTCTGCTATGGGTACCGACACACTTGCACCGAATGTAAATGGCGACACAGCCTGGAGCATCGCAGTCAACGATTCGGAACGTGCGGACCAGTTGGTTGTCGTGGATTCCTCGACCGACGGAGACCAGCAGTCGGCATTCAACTCGATGGGAACTGCAACTGACCGCCACCTCAGTTTCGGAAAAAGAAAAGGGCAAGCGTGAGGAGAATCACATGACCATCCGGTTCCAAAACGACACGAGTACAACCCTCTACAAATCGAGCTCTATTACGATCTTGAATGCCGTTGGAGCCGGCACGCCTCATCGAAATCCCGAACCGCTTCTTTCGGCGTAACCGATTCCACCAACCTTGAGGATTGGAGCACGACGCCAGGTTTCGATGCGGCGGTTGACAACACAAACGTAACCGACGCACAAACCTGGTTTACCGACGAGGAAATGGATGCGCTCGCACTGGCCGCGCGAAGTGTCGGGGGAATGTTTCAACTGCCGGCCTCCCTTCCGCCCGGAAATGATTTCTATGTTCGATGGACCCCGGTCAAGGGAAAGAATAAAAAGGACATGAACTTCGGCATTGATAATCTTTCCGCGCGCCCGTTCAATCCATCCGGCGATCAGGATAGCGATGGGTTAACCGATTCCGAAGAGGAAGCGGCAGGCACCGACCGAATTGACCCCGACAGTGACGACGATGGAGCCATCGATGGCAGCGAAGTGCTCGCGGGCTCAGACCCGAACGATAATCAAAGCACCTGGCGGCTTCGAATGCGCAGAACACCGGATGGCGATGAGATTGCCTGGGATTCACTCACCGGACGCCGCTACACACTCTATCCATCGACTACCTTGGATGGACAAAACGGGTCGGAAGTTTCGGGTTGCGTCGATGTTCCAGGAATCGACGGGACCATGGTTTTCACCTATGGTGCGACGCAGAACGTGAGGTTTTACCGGATCGGACTCCAACCCCATTCGTGAGCGCCCGCCGCCCAGTGGATGCCTTGCGCTCCGCATGGTGATCCAACAGGCCCACCTGCAGCAGCTATCGCCGCGCTTCCGGCGCAGCACTACGGGCAGATGGCAAGGCCGACCCACGGATACTTTGGGCTCTGCTTGAGGATCCCACAGAGGTCGAAATTCAGCCCAAATATATTGTTAGACAAGGGGACCGATTTCGAATGAGCCAAACAGGATAAATTGTTTACGATTAAGCGCAGCACGTCTCGTGGCAATGGAGATGTCCGCTTGTCAGAATTAATGCACATCCGCAGAGCCCAAAGATCCGCGGATCGGCTTTGCCATCCGTGGGAGATTAAGCGTTGACCTTCCGGCCGCGTTCAGAACCAATCAATCCTGTCACGCCCACGGGACGTCGCTGGGATTATTTAGTCATTTTTTTCTGAGGGAATTGTTCACGAGAATTGTCCTCCGGGTATTCCCGTAGAACGAGCACTTTGAAACAAGGAGAAATTATGAACCATTGCCGATCCATTCTGTCCGCGCTCTCTATGGTCATGCTCGCGGCGAACACCCACGCCCGGGAAATCGGGTTTGTCGAGGAATTCAGCCTTTCGGAAGACCGCGCTGAGGCGCTCAAGCAACTGATTCCCGGTACGGAGGACTATTATTTCTACCACTGCCTCCACTACCAGCAAACCGGCGACGGGGACGCCTACGCCAAAACACTGGCCCAGTGGATCAAACGACACAAAACCTCGCAGGGGGTACGGGAGATCGTCAATCGACAGGCACTGCTGGACTACGAAAAGATCCCCGAAGCATCGCTGAACCACATCATCGACGAGCTTGACCTCCACTTCAACCACACCAGGCAAATAGCCGACCAGAAGCCCCATTTTCCTACCCGACTCGATCCCTCCCGCATCAGCATCGAAAACTTGCGGGACCGCGCGATTCGCAACCACTCCAACCTGGAAGGGATCGAAGACGCAGGTCTGGACATCGTCCCGTTCGCTGACCTGAACGCGGAACGGCTTCGGCACCTGCTGCAACGAGCCCGGCGCCCCGACATTCCCGGCCTGCCCAAGCTCGTCGTCACCGACTTGAAGAACAAGCACAGCGGCGGCTTCGGATCGCACCCCATTCATGAGCGGATGCTCCGATCTCAGCTCGACGAGTGCCTGAGCCTCATGCCCCGCCTTCGCGACAACACCGCGTTTGTGCACGCATATATCACCAAGCTCGCGCCAAGCGACGACGTGGATGCGATCCGCGACCCGGTTGCGCAACGAGAATACGTCGATCGCCTTCTCGATTATACCCGTGGACTCGCGCCGGCATTTACCTCGCTCAAGGCTCACAGCCTCTACCACAAGCTCCGGCTCGACCGCACCTCCGGCACATACGATCGGGAGCTATTCCTGGAGTACGTCCAACTACCCCGCGCCGCGCATTATGTAGATCAAGATCACCTGCGCTCGGCCTCACAAAAAAACATCCCTCACGCCAATCTCATGGAGAGATTCGGAGGCGTCACCCTGCTCCCGCACATCCAGGATGACGAACCCCTTGTCCGCGCCTACCTGATGCACTTCTTTGTCCGGGACAACGATTACAAGTCCTACGAGCCATTCGTCAAAGACCGGTACTTAAAGCGCATCTTTGCCGAAACAAAGATTGTGAGCGGAATCGGCGACATGGAGCAGTGGTACTCGCTCATGAATCCGGCGGAGTACCAGGCATTGAAAGAGCGGATCGATCTGGAGTTCAGCGCCACCAACCCGGAAGTCTTTACTGTAGACGACCCGGTTCAGCTCAAACTCCATGTCAAAAACATCGATACGCTGATCCTCAAAGTATTCCGAATCAATGCGTTCAATTATTACCGGATCAATCAGCGGCAGATCTCGACGGGGCTCGATCTCGACGGACTGGTGGCGGAGGACGAGACCGTGTTCACTTACGAGGAGCCGGACCTCCGTCGCGTAGAGCGGACATTTGATCTTCCCCAGTGCACTGAACCCGGCGTGTACGTGATCGAATGGATTGGAAGCGGGGTCAGCAGCCGGGCCATCGTAAGAAAGGGCCGGCTTCACATGACGGAGAGAATCGGCTCTTCCGGGCACCAATTCAGGATCTACGACGAAAACAACCAGCCCCACCCCAACGCGGTCCTCTGGCTTGGCGGCAAAGAGTACAGGCCGAATGAAAACGGCGCGGTGATCGTCCCGTTCAGCACGAGTCCGGGTCCGCAGCAGGTGATTCTCAAAGATGGAACGCGATGCACCATGGCGAAATTTGAGCACGTCGCGGAGTCCTACAAACTTCACGCGGGCGCGTACGTGGACCGGGAGTCCCTTGTGAAAGGAGAAGAAGCCGAAGTCATATTTCGTCCGACGCTCGAGTTGAATGGTAACCCGGTAGGGCTGTCGTTGCTCAAGGATGTACGCCTGCGCATCACTTCCACCGAACTGCAAGGCGTCTCCTCATCACTCGAGGTGCCCGATTTCAAGTTGGAGCTGGCCGACACGACGACGCACCGGTTCAAGGTTCCTGACGGCATTACATCCATCCAGTTCGACGTCTCCGCCAAGGTCGAGAACCTGAGCCTCCAGGAACAGCAGGATGTGGCGGACCAGGCACTCTTTCGCCTCAACGAGATAGACAACACCCTTTCGGTAGATTCCATTCATCTCTCCCGCGTGGCCGGCGCATACCGAATCTATGTCCTGGGAAAGAATGGCGAACCAAAGGCAGACACCCCGGTGAACCTTGAATTCAAGCATCGGTACTTCAAGCGGACCGTCCATCAGACGCTGCAGACGGACGACACCGGCATGATCGATCTTGGAAAGCTAGACGACATAACGTATTTGATGGCGAAAGCGTCCACCGGCGGCGGGCGGATCTGGCACATGATCCGGGACCTATATCCCTACTCGCCTTCACTGCATGCCGGCACGAAAGAACCGATCCTAATCCCCTACGCAGGCCCGGTAGATGGAGACCCCCGCCTCCTCTACTCCCTGCTTGAACTGCGCGGGAAAACCTACGTCACCGACCGCACAAGACACCTGCAGTACGATCGCGGCTTTCTCGTCGCGGATGATTTGCCGGCAGGGAATTACGAACTGACGTTCAAACACTCGAATCATAAGACCAGGGTGCGCGTCACCGACGGCACCTTGGATCACGGTTTCATTCTTTCACCGCAACGAATCCTGCAGCGCCGCATCCCCGATCCTCTCCAGTTGGCGGATCTTGAAATCGACAACAAGGAGATCAGGATCCGGGTGCTGAATCCCACTTCATTTACCCGCATTCACGTCGTGGCCACGCAGTTCCTCCCCAGGTACAGCTTGTTCGATCATCTGACGGCCGGTTCCCCCGGCGAACAGGCGTTCAAGCTATTTCCTCCTGAATCGCAGTATGTCGAGGAGCGCAATATCGGCGATGAGTACCGCTACATCCTGGACCGGAGATATGCGAAGCAGTTCCCGGGCAATATGCTGAATCGACCCGAACTCCTGCTCAATCCATGGAGTATTCGAAAAACGCAAACGGCGAAAGATGAGGCGGCTGGAGGGGAGGCGTTCGATGACGTGGCCATGCCCTTGGAAAGTTCCGCCAAGGAGGTTTTGCAAAGGAACCACTTTGGACTCGACCGGCAGGCCAACAACGTGAACCTCGACTTCCTGCAAACGCCTTCTCTTCTGCTGACGAACTTGAAACCGGACGAAGACGGCTTGGTCACGATCAAGCGAAACATGCTTGGACCTCGCACCCAGATTCACGTCGTCGCGGTTGACCCGCTGACGGTCGCCTATCGTGAATCGTCACTGGAGGGAAAGGCTCCGGAAGCGCGCGATCTGCGATTGCTTGCGGGACTTGATC
>Ga0310124_10003525_pt1 | contig 10494 bp, 9 predicted proteins | sample CB11b_AW_Bot5_MG_FD_203507 | JGI IMG/M metagenome (GOLD analysis project Ga0310124, IMG submission 203507) | Marine microbial communities from Western Arctic Ocean, Canada - CB11b_AW_Bot5 | ecosystem: Environmental > Aquatic > Marine > Oceanic | place: Canada: Western Arctic Ocean | collected...
CCCACCAGGATCGTGCGGTCCACGCGCCAGGTGAGGCCATAATTGTCACTCCAGCACCAGACGGCACCGACACTGCGAAAAGGAAACTCCCTTGGATGCGTCCAGGGTACACCGGAGCGCTCCGCCTCCGACTCGGGGAAGACCTCGTGGGCGGCGAGTGCACCGCCGACGCGGCCACCACCCAGATAGAGGAGACCGAACTCCTGGCCGCCACCGGCTGCCAGTTGCGCTGCCTCATCGACATTCCAAGTTTTGCCCGCGTCAGGAGAACGGATCACGGTAATGATGGACTTCGGATCCGTATGCCGCACACCCGCTGGATGACGCGGTGCCTGGCGGAATGCGAGCAGCAATTCGTCCCCCTCCAGTCGCACGACATGAGGGAACGCGCTGTACGACCGGGACTCGGAATAGATCCGGGTCTGCTTCGCCTTTGGGGCCTTGCTGAATTCAAACGCTGTCACGTCTCACTCCACTGACCGGAATTGGGTGGTTTTCAAAATGGCAACGATACAACCGAAACGACCGAACATCCTCTTCGCCTTCGCCGACGACTGGGGTCGTTACGCCAGTGCCTACGCGCAACGTGAGGGAGATCTCTCCCTCAATCAGCTCATCGACACACCGAATTTCGACCGCGTCGCCAACGAGGGCGCCCTGTTCAACAACGCCTATGTACCGGCCCCCAGTTGCACACCCTGCCGCAGTTCTCTGCTCTCGGGTTCCTACTTCTGGCAGACCGGTCTCGGCGCCATCCTGGTCGGCGCCGTGTGGGATGAATCGATCCCCACCTACCCCCTCGAATTGGAACAGGCGGGGTATCACATCGGCCACACCTATAAGGTCTGGTCCCCGGGGCGTATGAAGAACGCACCTTACGGCGGCGAGCGCACCCAGTACGAACCCGCCGGCAGCAATTATGGCCGCTTTTCTTTTTGTGCCACCGAGCATGTCGACAGTCACGGCGTCGATGGTGCCAAACAATTGCTCTACGACGAAACACGGGCCAACTTCGACGCCTTTCTCGAGGCTCGTCCCGACGATGAACCATTCTGCTACTGGTGGGGTCCGACCAATACCCACCGTCGCTGGCAGAAAGGTTCCGGCAAGGCACTGTGGGATATCGACCCTGATGACCTTGCCAGCAGACTACCCGAGTTTCTGCCCGATGTTCATGACGTGCGCGAAGACGTCGCCGACTACCTGGGAGAGTGTATGGCCGTCGACGCCGGTCTCGGCGTGTTGCTGCAGCGGCTGCAGGAAATCGGTGAACTCGACAACACCCTCGTCGTCGTCAGCGGCGACCACGGCATCCCCGGCTTCCCACGGGCCAAGTGCAATCTCTACGACATCGGTTGTGAAGTGGCGTTGGCGGCACGCTGGCCTGGGCAGATAGCGGCGGGACGCACGATCGACGATTTCGTCAATCTCATGGACCTGGCGCCGACCTTCCTCGACGCCTGCGATGTCGCCATCCCCGACTCGATGACGGCAGACTCCCTGCTGCCGCTGTTGACGAGCCCACACAGTGGTCAGATCGAGTCAGAGCGCACCTTCGTCGTCACCGGCCGCGAGCGCCACGTGCACAAGGCTCGTGATGGTTTTCTACCCTACCCGCAACGGGCGATCCGCACACGCGACCACCTCTACATCCACAACTTCGCGCCGGACCGATGGCCAGCGGGCGATCCTTGCGGCCTCGATGATCCCACAACGACGGCGCCCTCTTTCGCGGCGTTGGAAACCGACACGATGGTATGTTACCCCGACCTGGACGCGAGTCCGACAAAAGCGTGGATGGTTCATCACCGGGCCGAGCCGGATGTTGAGCGCGCCTTTGAGTTGGGTTTTGGCAAACGGCCATTAGAGGAGCTCTACGACCTAGGCGACGATCCACACTATCTGCACAACGTTGCCGGCCAGGCGGCCTACACTGAGGTTCAGGCCGAGCTCAAGGCCCGATTGTTCGAGGTGCTACGTGAACAGCAGGATCCGCGTGTTGTCGAGCAACCCTGCCGATTTGAAGCACCGCCATACGTCGGCCCCGTGGACGATGCGTGAGTGGTTGGAGATCGGTGGTCTTGTCGCCGGCCCGTCAATGGACCATCAGATCGTGCGGTCTCTGTAACCGACAGACCGCCAGTGCCGCTCAGGAGTTGGGGATTGATGGCGAACTGTGTGCCGAACTGCATGCGGCGGTCGCACGTATTGCTCCCAACCAGATCGGGGGCCACGGTCAGCTACAGGAATGGCTCGTCGACAAGGACGATCCGCAGGAGACGCACCGCCACGTCTCGATATGCTGGCACGGCAGTTACAACTCACCGGTTCGGCGCGCACCGAGTTCACCGGCGGTGGCACCTATCCGAATCTACTCGATGCGCACCCACCCTTTCAGATCGATGGCAACTTCGGCGCCACGGCGGGCATCATCGAGATGCTGCTGCAGTCCCACGCAGGCTACCTTGAACTACTGCCGGCACTGCCCCGCAAGTGGGCATCGGGCAAGGTGCTGGGTCTTCGTGCACGCGGTGGTTTCGAGGTCGAGATGCAGTGGGCGAGGGGTGAACTCCAGCGGGCTGTGATCTCGGCGTCACGGGATGGAATCTGCGCACTGCGCACGCCGACACCCGTAACGGTGCTGCGAGCCGACGAGATTCTGCCCGTGCAGCAGAGGGAGTCTGGTGTGGTGGAGTTCCCGACCCAGGCGGGAGATAGGTACACTGTCTCCACTCAGGCCATCAGCCCGAGAGCCTGGTAGGTATTGCGACCGGCGATCCCATCGGGCTGTCCTCGCCTACGAACGACAAGGGAAGCCGCGAGCACTTCGCAATGCTACGAAGACTTGAACTCAGCGAGCAAGACGCCCATTTTCCCCGGCAATTCAACCACCGGCCAAAACCAGCAGAGATGGAGAGTTGCAGCCATGACCGAACTACCTGCCAACACCTCGCGCTCGATCACGGAGGAAACGGTGGAAATGTCCGCCGATGAGAAGTTTCTCTTCGACCTGGTCGGATTTGTCGTCGTGCGAGATGTCCTGAGTAAGCAACAGCTGGAGCTCGCCAACGCCGCCATCGACTCGCTGGAGCTCACACAGAGCCCTGAGTATTTCGGCGAGTCGACTGCCCTGAAAGGGGAGAATCGTTCGACGCGACTCAGCTCAAGTGGCAGTCTGTTGGAATTGCCAAAACCATTCTGTGATCCCTTCAGAGAAATGCTCGCACACCCGAATACGATCCCCCACCTCAACACCATCCTCGGCGAAGGCTGGCGCTTGGATCACGGCCCCGGTCTGATCGCCATGGACAAGGGCTGCTCCGGCGGCATGCTCCATGGAAATTTCGACAACGCGCCCTATTTCTATCGCGAGGGCAAGATCTTCACCGGCCTCTGCGTTATCGAATACCTGCTCGCCGATGAGGGGCCTGGTGATGGCGGGGTATCGGTGGTCCCCGGCAGCCACAAGGCCAACCTGGCGTGTCCGAAAAAGATGCTTCGCTGGGAGCGGTATCAGGAATACGTGACGGAGGTGAATGCCAAGGCCGGCGATGCCGTCATTTTTACCGAGGCTTGCACTCACGGGACCCTGCCATGGAAGGCCGATCACCAGCGCCGGGCCATCCTCTATAAATACAATGCGGGACACATGTCGTGGGGCGGAGGCGGTATGAGCGGACCACTGCCCGAGTACTGGGACGATCTCACCGAATCCCAGCAGGCGGCGCTGTTGCTGCCCTCCCACCACTCGCGCCGGCCCAAACAGAGCAATGGCTACCAGGGCCTCGATGCGATCAAGGAATCTGCGTGAGAAGACGCGTGAAAGCTGGGTGCCGTGGGCAAGCCTGAACGGACTGGGCTGCTACCTGGCACAGCTGTCGCCATTGTGCAGAAGCATCACCAACGCAGCGGTCAGCTCACGGAGGGTGTCGTTCGGGATCTACTCACCAAGTCGGCGACGCATCCGCACGGGATCAAAGTGCGCCTGGAAACCGGCGAGGTCGGTCGGGTCCAAAACACTCTTGCGGAGGGTGAATCGTGAAGAGTTATCTGGAAGGTTGTGGTGTACCAACAGCCACCGTGGGTAATGCCGAAGTGCCACGCCTGATCATGGGCATCCACCCCTACGACGGTTGTTCATACCAGGATGCCAACCGCGACCAGGAGAACTTCGGTCGCTTCAGCCGTGTTGGGCATGTGACCGAAGTGCTCCGTTGCGCCGTCGAGGAATCGGGTCTCACCGTCGTTCAGGTCGATCACATGCTGCCCGAACTGGATCGGCTGCACCTGCAGGCCGTCTGGGAAACCCAGCAGCAGACGCAGACCGAACTCGGCATGGTCGCCTACATCCTCATCCCCATCATGCTCGACGGTGAACTGGTCTCGTCCTCCGAGCGGGCCCACTCGACATTCTATGGCCACAACGACAAACTCGCCGGTGCTGCTTTCCGTGAGCACATGCACAACGATGCCATCATCCGCTACAACCTTGGAGACGATCTGTCCAAACTCGTCACACCCGCGACCGTCGCGCCCTATTCTGCGCAGGATGCAGAACGCTTCGAGATCGACTACGGCGTCCTTGAACAGTATCTGGGATTCTTCGCCGGTTGTGATATCCTGATCGCCGATCCTGGTGCTGAAATCGACTTACTCGCCATGACCGGTCGGTTTGACCTGATCCGGCAATACATCGAGTTCCTGCGCCAGCGTTTCGACACCGTCATCACCAGCGTGCACCACGCGGGTATCACCATCCCATTGCTGGAAGCGGAGAACATTCCCGTCGACGGCTATCTCACCACCGTCAATCAGCCAGGTGTCTTCATGTTTCCCACCCCGGATCTGGCGCTCGACGCCATCCGCAATGCGACTAAGCCGATAATCGCCATCAAGCCCATGGCGGGTGGGCGTTATCTTGGCGAGAAGGCCTTCGAGTTCGTCTTTGACGAGGTCGGTGTAGCAGCTTCGATGTTCGGCATGGGCACATTGGACCAGGTGCGACAGACGACGACTGCCGCCCGTTCAGTTCTGGGTGTCAACTGACTGAGGATCGATGCGCATCAACCACAGACCTGGAGTTGCTGCAGACGCGCGTGCTGTTGGGCACCAAAAACATCGCGATCGCCGGGACTGCCACATAACAGATCACGTCTCACGGTGAACTTGATCGCCAGGGCTGGGTCATATCGGTAACTGCCGATCACCCGCTCTGGGTCGATGCCGAGTGCCGCCGCGACCCCGCGTGGACCGAACTCGCCCGACGCCAGGGCCACCTCGTAGGCCTCACGGGTTTTGAACAGGATGTCGTAGGTGATCTCGTTGATGCCCGCATTCTTGCTGCGGATCACCTTTGCCAGATCGATGAGGGGTGTCCGCTTACTGCCAGCACCCGCCATTGGCCGGTCTTCCAGATTCGCTCCGCCCTCGTCGATGACGGGCTCGGGGGTGGCACACGCCCTCGAATAGTCTGCCGATACGCGACCACTGGCCACCCACTCCCCACCGCGGAGTTTGCTCAGCTCCACGGGGAACAACTCGCCGATGATCTTCAGATCGTGCAGCAGGTGGTGCAGACTCCAGACATAGACATCGCCCACCTCGATGTTGCAGAAGGCTGGACGTGATCGATCGATTCGATCGGTCAGCTGATGCAGCAGCTTTTTATGTTCAGAGCGCGCCACGGATGGCTCATCGCGTACGGTCTCGACCACGCCAAGAGGACGACAGCCGTCACCTGTTTCGATGAGGATCTGAGTGGCGGCGTGCAGTTCGGGGTGTTGCTCCTGCAATGCTGCGCGCACGCCGGCGATGATCTGTGGCAGCTGTTGCTGCAACACAGGGTCGCGTGAGCCGGCGACAAACAACGCCGTGAAACAGCCATTCTGCTGAGCGGGAAATAGATCGCTCGGGGAAAAGGGAAAGGCGAGATTCCCCGCCGTGGAGACGCGACCCGCATAACCGAAGTGCAGCATTGTCGAGCGCAGAAATGCGAGGGCATCCTTGACTGTCTGCACGTCGGCGCTGGTCACGGCGACGACGATCCCGACCTCCGTGATGGGACCTGCTACTGGTTGCTCCTCTACGCCGTTGCGGCCATAGACACGCACGTCGGCGCCGAATGCCTCCTCGCCAGTGGTGAGGGGGATGATGGAGACGACGCGATGGCCCACTCGTCGACAGCCCTCCAGTTTGACGCTGTAGGGAACGGGGTGAAATGTGCTGCCCTCCACGGAGACCGCCGATCCCTCTACTGCCTTGAAGTGACTGTCACGGATGCTGAGCACACCGCCGGGTAGATGGAAGAGGTCGGGCCGCGGCTTCTCATACAGGGTGTGCGCGGCGATGGAGAGGACCGTCGCTCTGCGTTCAGGATTTGTCGGGCGAAAGGTGGCGACCCCATCACGTGTCAGTTCGGCGATCAGACAGTCGCTGCCGGAGCCCGGCTCACAGGCGATGGCGCCACACTCCAGGATCTTGGCAGCATGCAGTGCGACACCAGGCGGATACCCCTGTCGAATCGGATCGGCGGCGAATACGGCCGGGTCGTAGGCGCGGCCACAGAGGATGATCTGTGCCCCGTGATCGAGAGCCGTGATGATAGGCTCCGTCCCCATCTGTGCAACGATCTCACTCTGTTGCAATGCCTCTGGGGTCAGCGGCGGCATCTGGCCCAGTGGTGTGAGTGCATCGAGGACCGGCGCGATCGCCTGTGGCGTCACACCACTGGGGATTACGGCGAGTGTCACTTCGGCGGACGCCTTCTGTTCGACGATCTGACGGACCAGAGCCACCGTCTCACGCAACTGGGTGTCGCCACCGGAGAATCCGGCGCTACCAACAATCAGGGGGCATCCCTGTTGCAGGGAGCCGGCAACCAGCAATTCCAGATCACGACGAAGAGCGGACAGGCCCACATACTGGGCTCGAGCTCCGAGATAGTAGGGCCCAGCGTCCATCGATCCCGCGTCGACAGCGATCAGATCCAGATCGAAAGCCATGGCCCGCGCGAAGGAGGACTCGGGAAATCCGTAGCCGAGGATGGCAGTGGCCGAGAGGATACGATACACGAGACTACTGATTCTCCGTGGCGATCTGAGCCGTCACCAGGACAAAGATCGTCGTCGTGAGCTTCTGCTAGTAAACTTCCGGTACGCCATCCTGGCGACGACGATGAGGCGTGTGATGGTTACCCGCCAGCAGATCAGCCGCTGTCCAGCCCATCATGCCATGGCGGATGGCTCCGAATCGAACACTGCCTTCGTCGTCGAAGGGACGCACATTCGGCAGATCCAACCAGATGCGCAACAGGACCCGTTTCTGAGCTTCGTCCTCAATCGGTTCGTGTCCCTCCCGGCCATGGAACACGGTGTAGTTGTTGCAGAAGAGGATATCCCCTTCCTGCAGTGGCAAGGCGAAGCTGTTTGCCGCCGCCGTCTCAGCGATGAAGTCGAATATCTCGGACTCTTCGTCGCTGAGTTCCTGGTCCGCCTTCTTCATTCCCGCCCGAATCCAACCGGGATGGAAACGGCATGTCACGGTGCCGTCGGCGGCGCTGTATGCCGGTATGTGGAAATTCGAAAAGGGGGTTTCGCTCCCCTGTGTCTCGATCCTGTTCCAGACGAAACCTTCATACAATCTGGGCAGATATTCTGGATGCTGTCGGAGAATCTCGTTGTACACCTCCAAGGAACTGGCGACCAGGCTTTGCGGATCATCCGGTGCCTGGCGGATGCAGAAAAGACTGACACAGTCCGACAGATCGACGTGCAGCGCAGAGGGTCTGGGCCGGCCAAGAATGCGGGCGCCATTCTGTGGACGTAGCTGCCCGTCGGTGATGTAGTGAATCAGGCCAGCTTCGCTATTCTGTGTCACCCCCGTACCCAGATGGGTACACAGACCCCAGTACAGTTTCTCCAGATCATCGTACTCGTATCCCGTCGGCAGACCTTGCAGGAGCGCGAATCCTCTGCCTTGACGAAGCTCCTCTTGAATGCCTTTGAGAACTTGCTGCAGAGAGGGGAGTGGGAAGTCCTGCTGCAGGATCTCGGAGAATTGCAGTTGGCGCTCGCGTACCAACTGGAGCGCCTTTTCCAGCTCATCCGTCTGCTCACTTGTCAGAGCGAATCTCCAGGATGCGTCCTGTTGCAGATCCTCAGCGGTCCACACACTGGCATCCCTGATCGGTTCCATATGTGGAGTCATTCAATGCTCAGTCGCGCATAACGCAGGAAGATGCCACCCCCGGAGCGGCCAAAGGGACCATTCACGGCGAGCACGGCAATAACATGCGTGGTCCCCGGTTCAGCTCGTTCGGTCAGGCAAACCCGTTGTGGGTAGTTGAAGCCAGAGACGCAGCCACGACCTGTTTCGCCAAATGCCTTATCGCATTCGCCATCAATCCAGAGTTCGCCATAGTCATCGACGCACGTTTCAAAGAAGACCGATTTTCCTGCGATATTTTCACCGGCCATGGTTTCAGGTAAGGTGACGGATGTGCGATACCAACCAAAACAGAAACCTTTCGATCGGCCCTGTTGAATATCGTCGATGATCTCCCAGCCACTGTCATCATAGTCGCGCAAGCGAGCCGGGGACTCGGTCAGCTCGTTGACCAGCCCGCCGTTGGGTTCACCCGGCACAAGACCATCGGCATAACGCCACTGAGCATGCACCAGGCTTCTCTGCTCAACCTGCTCCAGATCCACTAGCTCCTTATTCACTCTGCTTCCTCCGAATAGAGTTGTGTATCGGGTCGATATCCGTGCCAGGCAAACCATAACGAGAAGGTGGAGATGACGCTCTGCAGTTGCCGCCCCTGCAGGGGACCGGCCGTCGCCTCCCCGGTCACGGGGTGCCAGCTCGACTCCGTTTCCTCATCCTGCAGCACCTCGTCCTCGGTCAGCGTGAAGTGCAGCGTCCGCTCATCGATGACACACGAGAAGATCCGTGCCGTGGCGTAATCACGGCTGAGATAGAGCAGAATGGGAGCCTTTTCGAAGGTGTCGTGTACGAGCCGCTGTGGTGCCAGACGGCGCACGAGATACGCCCGCGCCTGCACGTCGCCCTCGAAACCGAGGACGAGATCCTCCGGCTGAATCGGACCCCGTCCACCTTTGGCAATCTGGGCGAAGTGTGCGGCCGTGAAGCGCCGTGAGTAGGCCGTCGGTTTGACATACACCGTCGTTGTGGGATGCAACTGCCGCCACTGGCCCCACGTCGTCATCGTCGAGGGTACCTTCTCGAGACGTCGACCCGCCATCGGTCCCTCCATGGCCTTGCCAAACAACTGGCTCCAACGCGATTGCGTCTGCTTGTCGTAAAGCACCAGCGCCCCATTTACCGCACCGATCACACCAAATTGGTAGGCCTTGCCGTCAAACATGCGGTCGTACACGACGCCGCTGTGGTCGATCGGTCACCAGGTGGGCGCAATCGGCAGCCCACCGAGCTGATCGTTGACCACCTCATTCCGGGGGCCATTCATATAATTGACGGGGTACGCCCTCGCCTCGCCATTGATGACAACCCCCATGATCAGATCATCATCGGCGAGTTCTGCCTTGGTGGCGGTGACGATCTCTGGATTCACATTGAGCGGAAAGCCCTCTTTTTTGGTGCTGGTGAAGTCCGATCGATCCCTCGGTGTCCAGCTGCTGACTTCCGACTTGCCTGCCGCCATAACCGACGACGCGCCAATGCCGAGCCACGCCGTAGCGAAGATGGCAAACGCTGCTGTGCCACGGATCGGCGGTCGATTCATGATACGCTGCTGGGTTCGCTTACTCTTCATGGTTGCTCCTCCCCTTCGGGGCTGCGAAGGCAGATCACCGAGTGGAAAGGAACAATTACGACGGTCGTGCAAGCAAATGAGCTCTTATTTGCGAATGAGGCGTCGCAGATCATCCTCGCCGGATTCGTCGATCACCTGTGCCGGCGTCGCACCGGTTGATCCCGAATCACGATCGCTGGGATCCGCCCCCGCTATCGAGCAACATCTCCACAACCTCCGTGCCACCACGCACCAGCCCACTGCAAGCCACGTGAAGTACGGACTGACCACCGTGGAATCGCTTCCGGTCTGGCGTTGACATCCGCGCCTCGATCCAGCAACAGTCTCGCAGCGTCTAGTTGATGATTTGTTACCGCATACGCCAGGGCTTCGACGAGGATCTCACGCTCCGTCATCTGTGGCAGCTCCGCCAGATCGGTCTCATTCCCGGCGTCGCTGTTAGCATTCACACCGCGCTCATAGTACGGTCTCCGACCGTGGCTGCGGCGAGCGTCAGCCGTCGTCACAGCCGGCGTTGTTTCCTGGGTGGCAGACGGCACCATCCATCTCGTGGCGGGCGTAGGTGATTATCTGCGCACCTGCGATGGCGTGGACGCGGCACCGTCAGGCCTGACGCCACTGCACTTGCTGTTGCTGCACAGCGAGGTCAACGATGCGCTAGCCCATTCCACCGGGCTCGAAGAACGGGTCATTCTGCGGGA
>Ga0310124_10003526_pt1 | contig 10493 bp, 9 predicted proteins | sample CB11b_AW_Bot5_MG_FD_203507 | JGI IMG/M metagenome (GOLD analysis project Ga0310124, IMG submission 203507) | Marine microbial communities from Western Arctic Ocean, Canada - CB11b_AW_Bot5 | ecosystem: Environmental > Aquatic > Marine > Oceanic | place: Canada: Western Arctic Ocean | collected...
TGCGTGCGGATGCGTTGGGCGCGGATGCGTGTGGTGCCAGTCCATGCATAAAGATCGCCGTGCCGGCGTCACCGCTGATGCTCACCGCCTTCGACTCATCGACGCTTTCCGTCACCCGCCCCTGGAAATAGCCATCGATGCTGTGATTGAGCAGCGCTTGGTGATGTGCCCCCGGCAGAATCTTCAACGCACCATTGCTCTCATCTGTATCATCCAGATAGAACAACACCGCCAGGGAGTCGCTGTTCGTCATCGGATAATAGGACAAGTCCTGGTGCCACTCGACGACGGACCCGAGATTGGCGGGTTTCACATTCAGCTTGCTGTAATGGAACAGGATATTGGGCCCGAATAGCTGCTCTACACTGCCGATGAGCTGCTCCATGTCCGAGAGTTCTCGCGCCCGCAGGTAGTAGCTGCACGGTTCGTACAGCCGCCGGACCGCCGTGCCTTGGGGTGGCTGATCCGGCTCCATTTCCATACGCTCCGCGTCATGCTGGTCACGGGTGTTGCCGGCGATCACCTCGGACGCTTCCGCCAGTAGCCCATCGACGATGTCAACGTCCAGGAACCCGGGACAGACGGTGAAGCCATCGGTGTTGAATCCGTGAATCTGCTCCTGCGTCAGCATGTCTAAAAGTCCTCCATTGATGGTCTGTGCTGTGCCCATGGCGCCAGTTCTTCAAAGGCCCGCGCCGCACGCAGCACGGTGCGATCCTGGCGAAAGCCACCCACGATCTGCAAGCCCACGGGTAAACCCTCGACAAAACCGCAGGGCACACTCGCCGCCGGCAGACCGGTGACATTCATGGGATACGTGAAGGCCGTCCACCCAAGGTATGTCGTCTTGTGTCCGGCGATGGCGCCTGGGTGGTCATCACCGGCGGCGAAAGCCGTGCATGGCAGCGTCGGCGTCAGCATGATATCGTAGGCGTCGAACAAGACGCGCCAGGACTCGTAGTACTGGCTGCGTTCGATATACGCCTGAGCCACGTCGGTGCCAGTGAAGGTGAGTCCCTCGTCGATGACGGCGGCGAGCCCCGGCGTGAGATCATCACGCACCGTGTCGAAATCATCCCGGAAGTACGCGGCAAATGCCGTCGACCACATGACATGCACGAGCCGCCACGGATCCGCCGCCTCGGGGTGTGCCTCGACGACGGTACATCCCAGTTCCTCGAAACGTCTGGCCGCGGCAGCCGCCACATCCACCACCGCTGGATCGACGGCGGCATACCCCAGATCCGGTGACCATGCGACACGCAGACCAGCGATACCACCCTCGAGATCCGCCAGAGACACGGTTTCGGGTGTCATGGATGACCGATCGAGAGGATCCGCTCCCGCCATGGCAGCCAGCATCAGCACGGCGTCGCCTACACTGCGCGTGATGGGGCCGGCATGGGACAAGGTCTGCACGACACTCGCAGGGTGCTGCGGCACACTGCCCCACGTAGGCTTGAAGCCGAAGGCCCCGGAGAATCCTGCTGGAATACGGATCGAACCGGCGCCATCCGTTCCTTGCGACAGGGGTCCCAGGCCGGCGACGACCGCCGCCGCTGCACCACCACTCGAACCACCCGGTGTCCGGCCGTAGCGCCACGGATTGTGCGTCGGTCCTACGACGCGGTTGCCGGAGTCCCCCTTCCAGCCCAGTTCTGGCGTATTCGTCTTACCGAGCAACACCATGCCCGCCTGGTGCAATCGTCGGGCCAGGGGTGCGTCGAAGTCAGGCACCCAGTCAGCACTCAGCAGTGAGCCGCGCGTCGTGCGGATGCCCTTCGTAACCGTCAGATCCTTGAGCGATCCGGGGATCCCGGCAAGCGACGGCACGGGATCTCCAGAGGCATACTCAGCTTCCGCCGCCCGCGCCTGTGCCAAGGCCCGCTCCGCCGTCACCGTCACGTAGGCATTGAGCTTCGGGTCGATCGCCTCGATGCGCCGCAGTGTCGCCTCGGCGACCTCTACCGGCGACAACTCGCCACTTTTGAAACACCGCCGCAACTCGACTGCGGACAGATAGCAGATATCGCTGTCATTCATACGTCCTCGGGCGGTCTTCGTGGTGGCAGGGGTTGCATGATGGCGTGCTGATCATCGGTCAGGCTCGCCAACAGTCGCTGTGACGGTACATAATGGAAGCGCGTACGAATCCAGCGCGGAGAGTAGCGATACAGCACCATACGACGGCGCCCCTCGTTGGTACGTTGCGCCGAACCATGGGTGATGGCATCGGTGAACATCAGCACGTCCCCCTTGTCCATATACAGTTCCCTCATGCCGATGGCACTGCCCGCCGCCTCATCGCTTCGATACACGGCGTTGGCTTCGGCCTGTTTCGGATGGGGGAGTGCGGATTTGTGGCTGCCACGGATGATCGTCGTTGCCCCATCACCGGGGCCGATATCGGTAAGGGCGGTGATGACATTGATCTGGCCCACCATCCAGGCGCCGGTATTGGGTTGTCGGAAGGTCATATACGGAATCGACAGGTGGCCACCACTGTGGATGCCGATATAGCCTCCCTGTTTGCGAATGTTGAGCAAGGTCTCGTGCAGCGACAACCCGTTGCGATCCGAATCCACAAATCGCCGTACGTGATCCACCCATGAGGGATGATCGATATGCCGCTCAAAGACCGGACCGGCTTCGACGATGTTCTGAAAGTTGATGCCGTCAGGACCACTGTAGGTGTGGGTCTCCACGTGACCGATCCACTGGCTATCGACATGTCCCCGTTGCGGAGGTGTCTCGTCCATATAGTGTTGGTGGGCGTGGGCCCACTGATTCATCTCGGCAACGTCAGCCGGCGCCACCGCCTGCTTCAGGATCAAGTAACCGTACAGCTCGAAGAAGTAATCGATCAGTTGTTCATCCTCCCGATCCTCGGGCCGGATGACGGGGTCTTCACTCACAGTCGCGCCTCGTGGCTGGTATGGATGCGTGTGAAGCTATTGGGCCCAGCCTGTTCGCGCGAACCGATTTGACATGGTTCGGACAACCCCGACTCGATCAGCCTTCGCCCCATTACAGCGACCAACGTCTTCGATATCATCAAGCTGTCTCCTGCCTTGCTGCACGGACAGGACAAGTTCGTTGCCGCCAACGCCGTCTCGCTGGCGCAGGCGTACACGAACGCCAGAGCCTGGCCCCGAGGCATCTACTGCAACGAGGCCGCCGTCGGTTTCCTCATGTTCGATGATGACCCGAGCAAGCCAGAGTATTTCCTCTGGCGTCTGATCATCGGCGGCGAATTTCAGGGCAAGGGGTACGGCCGGCGCGCCAGGAGACATGATTCCGGAATGGACGGCGCTGTTGGATCGGGTCAGAGAGGTCTTCGACGCACATCTAGGAGATGAAGATACCGCGGAACTGGAGGAGAAGAGCCTCGCCATCTTCTGGCCAGTCCTGGAGCAAGCCACCAGAGCGCAACGACGCTGGCGCCCGACGTTCGAAGAGCGACCGTATGAATCGTGGTCATTCGACTATCGGGGAGAGGACCGGCTCAACATCCACATCGCCAATACGTACAGCTCCGAGTCTCCACTCAGGGATCGAATTCGCCGCGGCCCTCGTCCGCATGCTGGAGGACTCTCAGAGAAACAGGCCCGACATCGAGATAGTTGCCGGTTACTCTTCCGCCGTCAGTTCGTCGTAGAACTTGACGATGTCGCCCCGATCCTTGGAGGCGTTGAAGGCCATACCCGAACGGGGGTGCTCATTGCGCACACCCGTGATCATGTAGGGATAGTCGAACCCCCACATCAATTTCTCACGCATCGGTTCGATATGCTGCTGGATGCAGTCGAGCACCGGCCGCAGGTGGTAGGCGGGGTTGTGCAGGAAGCTGAGCAACAGTTCCATCTGGCAGTTGCCGGCGCCACGTCCGAGCCCGGCAAAACTGGCATCGAGGTAATTGGCCCCCTTGATGAGCGCCTGGATGGTGTTGCCGAATGCCAATTGACGGTTGTTGTGGCAGTGGATGCCGATCTCCTTGCCCTTGCCCTTCACCGCCGCCAGATGTTTCTCCACCAGCGCCTCGACCTGCTCGGAGTAGAGGAAGCCGAAACTGTCGACGACGTAGATGACATTCACCGGTGTCTCGGCGAGCATCTCCAGCGCTTCGTCGAGTTCGCGCTCGGGAATGGTCGATCCCGCCATAATGTTGACACAGGTCTCGTAGCCCTTGTCGTGAGCGTCCTTGACCATACGAATCGCCAGGGGAATCTGATGGATGTAACAGGCGACGCGGATCATGTCGAGGACACTCTGTTCCTTGGGCAGGATATCGGTCTCGTAGTCACTCTTCTCCGCATCGGACATGGCTGACAACTTCAGCGGGGTGTCGTTGTCGCCGACGATACGGCGTACGTCTTCTTCGCGGGAGTGACGCCAGGGACCAAAATCTTTGGTCGGAAACTGCGTGCGGCTGTTGATGTAGCCGATCTCCATGTAGTCGATACCAGCGGCAACGCAGGCGTCGTAGACACTTTTAACCACGGCATCGTCAAACTTGGAGTCATTCATCAGTCCACCATCACGGATGGTGGCGTCGAGGACTTTAATCTCCTCGCGGTAGGACAGCCAGCGCTCGGCTGCGGAATCTGGTCCGGCTTCAGTCATTATTGGCTCTCGTCAAACGGCTGGAAGTTCAATGTGAGAAAACCAAATAAGCCCACGACGGCCGCTTCGCGCCACCCCTTCTGCAGAAAGGAGGTCTCACACTGGGGGAGCACCGGCATGACCCCATCAGTGGCAGGCATCAAAACCTGCCGACGCCTTTGAGCAAGTGCAGCCTTTGAGGAACCGGATGAATCACATTGATAAGGAAGCCCTTGAACGTGTCGCCCGTATCTACAAATCGAACAAGGAGGCGAGCCAGGCAATTCGTGTGCACCCTCGATCTTTCGCCCGAATGTGCCGGGAGCACCCCAGCCACCGTCGACCGGAGAGAGGCCACCTCAACCTCCCGGTTCGCCAGGTCACTAGCTAGAAAGGCCCCCGCCGGCGCCAGGCCGGCGGGGGTCCCTCTTATGTTCACTGCAGCTGGTCGCGAACCTGCGCCAGGATCTGCAGACTGTGTAACCCCGCAGTCGGCTCGAAGACGCGCACCGTCGTCATGATCTCATCCGCCGCAGTCTCCTCGACCAACGCGGCCAACCCCGAGCCGATGGTTTCAGCGTCACCGACGTAGGAGTAGTGCAGTTTGTGCTCGACGACTCGTTTTTCCTCTGGCGTCCAGTACGAGTCGATGTCGTCGATGGCGGGTCCCATGGGCTCGCGAAGACCACGCAGCATGTCCACCGAGGCTACCTGTGTGGAGGTGAACAAGCGCCGCGCCTCCTCGTCAGTCGCCGCTGCGAGAGCATTCACGCCGACCATCACATACGGTTGCTGCAGTTGCGACGAGGGCCGAAAGCCCTCGCGATATTGCGCTAGCGCCTGGCTCAGGTAATCCGGCGCAAAATGGGAAGCAAAGGCGTAGGGCAACCCCAGCATGGCCGCCAGTTGCGCGCTGAACAGACTGGAACCCAGCAACCAGATGGGCACGTCCAACCCCGCGCCAGGCACGGCACGCACCGGCTGTCCTGGCTCGGCGGCGCGCAGATAGGCTTGCAACTCCGCCACATCCCGGGGAAAATCGTGGTCGTCCCCTAGACGGTCCCGGCGCAAAGCGTAGGCGGTGCGTTGATCGGTCCCTGGCGCTCGCCCGAGTCCCAGGTCGATACGTCCGGGATATAACGACTCCAGCGTGCCAAACTGTTCGGCGATGATCAGTGGTGCGTGGTTCGGCAGCATCACCCCCCCGGAGCCGACACGGATCTTCTCCGTGACACCCGCGACGTGGCCGATAAGGACGCTCGTGGCGGAACTGCCGATGCCACTCATGTTGTGATGCTCGGCGATCCAATATCGTTGATAACCCAGCTGATCGGCAGTTTTTGCCTGGGCGCACATGTTGGCGAAAGCCTGCGCTGCGTCCCCGCCCTGTCGGATGGGAGCCAGGTCGAGAATCGAAAATGGAATCAAGGAGGTTTTCCTCTTCTCACAGTTGAGATGCAACATTCCCACCAGCACCAGGAAGGCGACGACGAGCAATACGAGGCCGGTACAAAAAAAGTCGGTTGGCGCTGTCGGCTCTAAGCATCGAGTATAAGAATACTGAACAACAACCACGACAAGGAGTAACCGACAATGTGGGACGCGCCGATCAAGACATTGCAGGGCGAGGACACAAAGCTGGGTGACTACAAGGGCAAAGCGCTGTTGCTTGTCAATGTCGCCTCCGAATGCGGTCAGACACCCCAGTACACGGCGCTGGAGGCTCTGCAACAGCACTACGAAGATCAGGGCTTCAGCGTCATCGGATTTCCCTGCAACCAGTTCGGTGGCCAGGAACCTGGCTCAGCCGAAGACATCGAAACGTTCTGCACGACGAACTACGATGTCACATTTCCATTGATGGAGAAGATCGATGTCAATGGTTCGGGTGCCCACGACATCTACCGGGAGTTGACCCCATTGACGGACAACACTGGTCACAGTGGCGATATCCAGTGGAACTTCGAGAAGTTTGTCGTCGCCGCGGACGGCGAGACCATCACTCGATTTTCGCCGAAGACGACCCCCAATGACGATGCGGTGATCACCGCCATCGAGGACGGTCTGCCTGGTTAGCAAGCCGCTTACCCACCACCGGCCAGCTCTGCCCGGTTGATAGCCCACAGCGCGAAGAAAAACGCCAGTGTCGCTTCGAGTACGAGCACGACAAGGGGTACCACAGCGTTGCCTGCCCGGTCAGCAAACCGGATCGGTTCCGGCTCAAAACGGGGAATGTGACTGGCCTCCAGTTTCTTGCTCGACATGAATTGCCGCAAGAAGAGGATGTGAGGCGAGTCCGGGTCGTCTGCGTCCCGTCCCCGCAGGAACTGCCGCAACTGCTCTCGATACTGCATGCCCTGCTGACCGAAGTTCTCCACCTGCTGCAGCCCCGCGCCGAGGAAGGCCTCGACGGAATACTGAAAGGCGAAGTCAGGGGACAGCAGGTCGTAGCGTAGAAAGCGCATAGCTGTGACCATGATACCCGCCCCAATGTGAGCACCAGCACGGCCAGAGCCGGGGTCATCAACGCAAAACTCTCCCCCAGGGAACGTTGCCACCGGCCACCGAATCGTGGCAGATCGGTCAGATCGAGCTGGCGGCGATCATCCTCAACGGCACGCACCTGCTCAGCCTCGGCCCATGCCAGGCGCTCGAGCATGTACGGCGCATCCGGTGACAACATCTCTGCCGTCACCGACGCAGTTGCCACGGTGGAGACCATCAGACTGAGGGCGAAGATCTGCACCAGAAAAGCGCAGGTGAGTCCGTAGAGGATGGCCACGCGTACCCAGTCATCGGCACTGAGGACAACGTCGTCATTGGCGACCACGATCAGCAGACAGAGGAGGAAGGAGGTTAGCGGTACGCATAGCGAGATGACACCACCGACCAACTTGCCGAGCACGACATGGGCCCGGGGGATGGGATTGGTGAGCAATTGTTTGAGTGTACCTCGTTCGCGCTCGCCGCAGATCCCGTCAAACCCCAGAACGACGGCGAGAAGACTCAACAACACCGACGAAATCGATCTGTACCAGCGCCGCTTCATATACGAGCTGTCGCGATGGCTGGCGATCGCCTGAGGTGCCCGGGAGTCGGTCCCGAAGTTGTAGGCCATCGGTGCCAGACCGACCACACCACGGAAAAAAATCGCTAACGTTGCGGTGGTAGAATGATCCTTGGATTCACCTGCCGGTACACGGTGGCGCCATCGAGTCTCTCCCGCTCGTCGCGCAACTCGTCGTGGTAAGCGGCAACATTGCGTGAATAGTCCAGACTGCCGTCACGGTGGCCAGCACGGACAGCACGACGGTGAAAATCAGCGCACCGTCAGGCGGAAGGTGAGCAGATTGGCGAGCAATTCCTTGCGCACGAGCGTACCGATCACGGCGGCGACTCGCACAATTCCTCGAGACCCGCCTCTTTGAGAGCGCCGAGCAGATATGGCACGCCGAAGAACAGCAAGCTGATATACATCGGACTCATACCCACCGAACCACGCCGCTTCGGATCGTCGCTCCAGTCTTGGGTGGCGAGCAGCCGTGCCAGAATCTGTCGGCCAATCTCGAGGTATTGGCTCTGACCCGTGAGCCGCCAGGTGTAGGCGAGGTGGCGGCAAAGGATGCCACCGTAGTGCTGCTGAAGGGCAAATCGAGCCTCAAGAGGGGCCGGTGCACCACAGAACCAGTCCACTCCTCGCTGGTAGACATCGGCCACATCGGCACGACCCGTGAGTCGGTGCAACAGTTCGAGGCCGATCATCAGGTAGTGGGTCTGATAACCTTTCTGTTCGGCCAGTGGCAACACCCTAAGGATGTCCTGTTCCCCCCCACCTCTGAGTTCCAAATGCTCCTCGTCGGTGAAGGGTGGTGCGCCGAGTTCGACGGCAAAGGTCGTGCCCTCTGAGGCCATACCGTAGGGTAGCTGTTCGGGCAACCGATCCGGCGTGGCCACCTGAAAGCGCTTGTGCCAACTGCCGTCCTCGTTCTGGCCGCGAGCGATCACCTCGTAGACCTGCGTCGCCCGCTGCATCAGGGATTCATCCCCCGTGACTTCGTAGACATACAGCAGCCCCCGTAACACGTTGGCGATGCTACGCAGGCTGAAACTGAATCGTGGGTCCTCACTCCAGCGATAACGGCGTAGAAATTCCCCCGCCTCGCCAAGCACCTCGAAGGTGCGCAGATCACCGGTGAGGTAATAGTGATCGATCCAGTTGTCGACGAAGGTGTGCGAGGCGCAGGGCTCGTCACCGAAGTGATCGACACTGTGCCGGTAGCCACCGCCCACGAAGTATGGGCGAAAGGCGTGCCAGTGACAGGTGTCTACGTCCACAGAATGCCGGGTCATCCCCTCCCCCAGTCGAAACAGTGCTGGATCACCCGTGCGCAGATATTGAATCCAGACGCCGTGACGCGGGTCCCACTCACTGTTGCACCAACCCCAGCGGCCGCGAAAACGCCAGTCCTCGGCCGCTTCGTCCCAGTCGACAAGGGCATCCCCCCAGTCGAAAAATCCGTACCAACGGCCCAGGTGGATTTGCCGCGCGAGCCACTCGACGAAACCAGACAGCAGTCGCTCGGATTGAGGAAACTCATCCGCTGCCGGGGCGAATCCGCCGGTAACTTCGCAGCGCGCCATGTGACCAGAGTCGATGGCGACGTGAGGCGAATCCAGCCATCGACTCAAGATTTCAATCGAGTCAGACGCCTCCCCGGCTGCGAACCAGGTGACGGCCATCTCCGTCGTCTTCGCCGTACCCGTACCATCGGCGTAGACCCCCTCCCCTTCGTGCCAGGCGACCTCTTCGGCATAACGCGCCAGACTCAACCGCGATCCCTGTGGATCGTGCCAGGGCATGACGTCGAGGCCACCGACGGCGGCCTGTGCTCGGAGCGCTTTGGGATACTCTTCGGCCATATGCTGCATGGCGACACCGATCCCGCCGGCGCCCTGCTCGCGTGTCAGCCAGCCGGCCGTGCGTTCCCCTTTGGCGACACGAGTCTGGTCACCCTCCGTCGATTCAAGCCGGTAGTGGTCGTCCTCGTATTGTGCCAACAGAAGTTGTCCACCTGGCCCCAATTCGACGGTTCGGTTGGACTCTTCGGCCCGACATTCGCAACGTCCCTCCCACTCGGCCAGCGGCAGACGCAGACCGAGTTCTTCCACTTCGGTCTCACGCGGGTTGAGACAGAACACGACGGTATATTGCAGACGTAGCAAGGCCTGACCCGCAAAGGCGTGGATCCTCAGCACGAACTGCAGCGGGCGGTAGCCGGAATAGTGATGCATCGGGGCGGACATCTCCAGCGCCCCTCGGCAGGTCAAGACGGTGCGCAGCGGCCCGGACTCTTCGACCTCCACCGACCAGGCGTCGGAGGCCAGACTCGCCCGGCACTCGCCACTCATGCCATAGATGCGGCGTCGCGTACCGACGGGCGTATTCGCTTCGCGAATGCGGGCCCAGAGTTCAGCGCCGGTGCCATCGGTGAGTAAACGGTCGCCGAGGCGCAGATCTTCGAACAGACCGAAGCGGTCACGGCGCACGGTGAAACGCAGAGGCCCCGTGCACACGTGCACGGCTGCGGTCGTCTCCTCGACCTGAATCTGTGCGTCACACTGGGGTGCAACCCCCGTCAGCTGCGTCAGTTCATACACCGACGCCGATGCTGAAAAATCGGCGAGCACCCACTTGAGGGAGCCATCCCGCCAATGCGCCAGCGGTCTGAGTTGCACCGGTACCGGCCGACCTTCGCCATCCAGTAGAGCCAACTCGTCGACCTGCTGAACCGCGCCTTCCGGCAACGGCACGCCCCGCGTCAACGGCCATGCCGCCCCGGCGGGATCGATCCCCGTCACTTGCAGTCGAATCGGCGCCATCGGTGTTGCTG
>Ga0310124_10003527_pt1 | contig 10492 bp, 9 predicted proteins | sample CB11b_AW_Bot5_MG_FD_203507 | JGI IMG/M metagenome (GOLD analysis project Ga0310124, IMG submission 203507) | Marine microbial communities from Western Arctic Ocean, Canada - CB11b_AW_Bot5 | ecosystem: Environmental > Aquatic > Marine > Oceanic | place: Canada: Western Arctic Ocean | collected...
AGTCGAATCCGCGACTTGCGTCCCCGCATCACCGTCGATCGTCTCGATAACACCGCCGAAGCCCGCAAGGGCGCCATGTACCAACTGTATATGTCGGGGGGCACCATCGCCGACCGTGGTCTGTTCAAGTTGCGCCTCGCCGATTCCAACGCCGTTCTCGGCGAGTTGGACGAGGAGTTTGTCTGGGAATCCTCCGAAGGCCAGTCCTTCACACTCGGCACACAGAACTGGACGATTCAGAAGATTACCCACAACGACGTCTTTGTTACGCCGGCCTCACCAAAGGCTGTCGATCTACCATTCTGGAAGGGCGAAGGGGGCAACCGGGACTTCCACTTCTCCGATGCCATCGGTTCTTTTCTCGAAGATGCGGAGGCCCACCTCGAATCTCCCGAGTTCCGGGAACGGCTGCTCACCGAACACCACATGGAGACAACTGCCGCCGACCAGTTGCTGGCTTTTCTAAGCCGCCAGCGTGAGGCCACCGGCGGACGGCTGCCACACCGCCATCACCTCCTCGTCGAAAAGGTCACCTCCGGGCCTGCTGGACACATGGGCAGCCAGGTCATCCTGCACACCTTCTGGGGTGGCCGTGTCAATCAGCCCTATTCTCTGGCTCTCGACGCCGCCTGGGAGGAACGTTTCAACAGCCGCCTCGAAGTCTACCCCGCCAACGACTGTATCATCATCGTTTTGCCCGACGACACCGGCGCCGACGAGATCCTGTCGCTGGTGCATTCCGGTCGCGTCGAAGAATTGTTGCGCACAAGGCTGGAGGCATCCGGCTTCTTCGGCGCCCGCTTCCGCGAGTGTGCCCAGCGAGCGCTACTGCTGACGCGGCGCAGCATGACGGAGCGTATGCCTTTGTGGCTCAGTCGACTGCGCTCGCAGAAGTTGCTCGACGCTGTCATGCGCTACGAGGACTTCCCCATCCTCGTCGAATCCTGGCGCACCTGCCTGCAGGACGAATTCGACATGCCCGCACTGCGTCAGGTCCTGTCCGAACTCGAGACTGGCACCATCGAATGGTCCGAGGTGCGTACCTCCCGACCGAGCCCATTCGCCACCGCCGTCGCCTTCGGTCAGGTCAACGAATACATGTACATGGACGACGCCGCTTCGGGCCGACAGACATCGAAGCTGCGCCCCGATCTGTTGCGTGAGGTCCTGTTCACCCCCGAACTGCGACCGACGGTGCCGCCTGCAATCGTGCAGCGTTTCGAAACCAAGCGGCAACGCCTGCACGAGGGCTACGCGCCGACGGAGCCACGCGAGCTCATCGATTGGGTCGATGAACGCCTGCTGCTGCCTTGGGACCAGTGGCAGGCGCTGAAAGACGCGGTCATTCGGGACACGGCGGCTAGCGAGATCGACGAAGATCCCATCGCGGTCTGCGGCGACCGACTCGTGCGCATCGAGGCGCCCGGTCTGTCACAGCCCGCCGTCGCCGCGCTGCAGACCGTACCACGTCTTGCCGCCGCACTGCCCTGGTGGGACCAGGCGGTGGCAACCCTCCTGGATGGCGGCGAACCGATCGCCGTCGAGCCAGCACCGATCGACGAGGACGGCCTGCCCCTGTTCACCCTCCTCGCCGATTGGCTCGCCTACTTTGGCCCCATGGACAGTGACACCCTCGCCGCTGCTCTGGGTCTGAGCAGCGCGCAGTTGTTGCCAATCCTCGACGAGTTGAGCGCCGATCAGGCCATTGTCGTTGGCCGTCTCGTCGATGGCGTAGATGCCGATCGGTTGTGCGACGCGGGCAACTTCGAGTCCCTGATGCGCATGACCCGCGCCGACGCCTCCCCCGACTTCCAGACACTGCCCATCGAACAACTGGCGTTGTGGTTGGCTGTCGCCCATGGACTGCATGAACCCGGAGACAACAGTGAAGACTTGCGTCGACGCCTCGAACCCCTTCTCGGGTTCAGCGCCGCTGCCTCGTTGTGGGAAACCGAGATTCTGCCGGCGCGCATGCAGAGCTACACCGGTGCCCTCATCGATGGGGTCCTGCAGGAAAGCGTGCTGCGCTGGGTGGGGTGCGGTCGCGAGCGCCTCGCATTCTGCTTCGAGGCCGATCTCGACTTGCTCGGCGCCGGTGACACGGAACCTGAGGAGACCGACAAGAGTGCGGTGCGCTCCCTGTTCCCCGACCCTGATGGTCGATACGACTTTGCCACCTTGCAGACGGCGACAGGCCTCGACACCACGGCCCTTTCCCAACGTCTGTGGGACGCGGTCTGGAGTGGTTCTGTCACCAACGACACCTTCGCTGCGGTACGCCGTGGAGCCGCGTCGAAGTTCAAACCTCCTGCCACGCCGCAGGCGCCATCGCGCCGCCCGGTAGTCTCTCGTCGCCCCGCCGATGGACGCTGGCAAGGCAGTACAATCTATCCTGGCAGTTGGCGTCTCTTGCCCGATCCGGTTTCGGCACAGGACCCGTTGGAGGAAGAGGAACGGAACAAGGACCGCGTGCGCCTGTTGCTGGATCGTTACGGTGTATTGTTCCGCGAACTGACGCAACGCGAACTGCCCGCCTTCCGCTGGAGCCGCCTGTTCCGCTCCTTACGGTTGATGGAACTGTCGGGCGAAGTGCTGGCGGGCCGCTTCTTTGACGGCATTCCGGGGCCACAGTTCGCCAGCCATCTCGCCTCTTCTGGATCTGTGCCGTCGACCCGGCTTCCGTCTGTGGGTTGGCACTACCCGAGTTGCGCGGTACGATGCCGCGGCGCGTACCGAGTACCCACCTGGTGTATCGCGGCACACGGCTCGTGCTGGAGTCGATCCGCAATGGCAGCCAGCTCACATTCCACGTAGCCCCTGATGACGTGGACCTGACGCGATACCTGGCTCCCCTCGATCACCTGCTGAGACGGCCGACAAACCCAATACGTCAGATCGACGTGGAAACAATCCAGGGGCAGCCTGCCTCAGCCAGCCCCTACGCAGACGTCCTGCGCACATTGTTTGAGGTCCGTCGCGACCACCACAATCTGATCCTTCTGCGCAGCCCCTGATTCTACGTTGGAATGAACCAGCCGAAGTCCTATCTTGGCCGCCACACCTTATACTTAGAGGCTGTCATGGCGTCTGAAGAAAAGACGGCACAGCAGATTCTTCAGGACAAGGGCGGAGATCTTTACACGGTGGCGGGGCACCTGCTGATCGAACAGGATGGCGAGTTCATTGGCCTGCTGTCCATCGGTGACGTGGTGCGTAGCGCCTTGCGTCAACGTACGCGCGAACTCGAGGAGTTGCAGCAGGTCGCCAACTGGGAGTATTACGCCGAATGGAAACCACGGCAGTGAGCGCAACAGGGTGAGTGTCGACCTCGTATTGATCGGCGATTCGATCCGCATGGGGTACCAGAGCAGGGCCCGGGAATGCCTCGACAGCATCGACATCTGGAGCCCCGAGGCCAATGGCGGCGACTCCGCCAACATCCTGGGGCATCTCGACGAGTGGGTTGACACCCACACCCCGTATCTGGTGCATCTCAACTGCGGCTTGCACGACCTCAAGAAGCCCTTCGACAGCGGTCTGGCGCAGGTGGGGTTGGCCGCCTATCGCCACAATGTGGAGCAGGTCTTCGAGCGGATTCTGCGTAGCGGTGCGCAGCTCGTATGGGCCAACACGACCCCCGTCGATGAGGATCTCCATCACCGCAACAAAGGTTTCGACCGCTTTGGTGCCGACATCGACGCCTACAACGCAGCGGCTGCTGAAGTGGCGGTGGCGCACGATGTCCCGGTGAACGACCTGCATGCCGTCATCGAGCAGGCCGGTCGATCCCGGCTGCTGCGGGAGGACGGCGTGCACTTCTCGGAAGAGGGTAGCCGTCTGTTGGGCGAAGCGGTCGCCGCCTTCGTCAGCCCGCTACTGAAGCGCCGATGACCCCGCAGCAGGACCTGCGCCAACGCGCGGGTCTGCTCGTGATGCGGGGGTTTCGCGGCTTTGCCATCGACGATGACGATGCCGTCGTCACCGACCTGCGCGACCGCGGCCTGGGCAGCGTCATCCTCTTCGACACCGACGGACCGAGCGGCTCGAAAGAGCGCAATGTTCAGTCACCACAGCAGGTGCGGGCACTGACAGACAGTCTGCGTGCTGCTGCCGGTGGCCTGCCCCCCTTGATCGCCGTCGACCAGGAGGGTGGTCTCGTCACCCGCTTCAAGGAACGGCACGGTTTCCCCGCCGTCCCAGGGGCACGACAGTTGGGAGACCGCGGTGACCCCGACATCACCGAAACAGCGGCCGGCGCGCTGGCCGACGCCCTGTTCGCCGCAGGCGTCAATCTGAATCTGGCGCCCGTCGTTGATGTCAACGTCTGGGACGACAACCCCATCATCGCCGGCAAGGGACGCAGCTACTCCTCGGACCCCGAAGAGGTCGCCGTCCACGCCGGTGCCTTCATCCGTGCCCACCGCGACCGTGGCATTCTAACGTGCCTGAAACACTTCCCCGGTCACGGCAGTTCCCGTAACGACTCACATGTGGGCTTCACAGACGTGACAAAGACCTGGTCCCGCGACGAGTTGATCCCCTTCCGCCGGCTGCTGGAACATGGGCTTGTGGATGCCATGATGACGGCGCATGTATTCAATGGCGCCTTCGACGACAGCTATCCGGCGACCCTGTCTCCTGCGATGATCAACGGCTTGCTGCGCGACGAGTTGGGATTCGACGGCGTCGTCATCTCCGATGACATGGGCATGGGGGCCATTTCGAAGCAGTATGGATTAGAGGAGTCCGTCGCCCGCTGTCTTGGCGCCGGTGTCGACATTCTGACTCTCGCCAACCAGACATCGTACGAAGAGGACATCACCGAACGCACCGCCGATCTGATCGTCGACCTCGTCGCCAGCGGGCGATTGGCGGAACGCCGCGTCGATGAGTCGGCGCAACGAGTCCTGAAACTCAGGGCACGTTTGCCATGATGGGAGGATGAGATGGGTAGACTGCAGGACAGGATCACCGTCGTCACCGGTGGCGCCACGGGCATTGGCGGCGCCACCTCTGCAATGTATGCAGCAGAAGGCGCCGTGAGCATCATCATCGACTACAACAAGACCGAAGGGGAAGCGGCGGCCCAGCGGATCCGCGACACCGGTGGCCGCGCTGAGTTTCACGCCCTCGACGTACGCTCTGCCGAACAGACGGCACAGGTCTTTGAGCGCATCGGCACCACCCATGGCCACATCGACACGCTGGTCTGCTCCGCCGGCGTACTGATGGGCGCCTACAGTGGCATCGCCGACCTTGAGGAAGAGGCCTGGGACACCACGATCGACACCAACCTGAAAGGCACGTATCTGACGACGAAATACGCCGCGCCGTGGTTACGCAGAGCGGAGCACTCGGTACTGTTGCTCATCGCCTCGGGTGCGGGCGTGCGTGGTGGTTCCTCGTCCTTCGCCTATGCTGCCAGCAAGGCGGGCATCCACGGTATGCAGTACAACTTCGCCAGCGATCTGAGCACCACGCGCGTGCACGTGATCTGCCCTGGCGGTATCGCCACACCCTTGAAGCTGCTCAACATCGCCCAGGGTGCCAGCGCTCGTGGTGAGGACTCCGACGCTGCGATCAAGGACGCACGTAAATCCCTCGGTGACCCGGCAGGCGTAGCTAAGGTCCTCACCTTCCTCGCCTCCGACGACGGCGACTACGTGCGCGGCACCATTTTCACGCGTTAGCCACGACTTACGGCAAAATCCCCTTCGACACCACCGCCCTCGTCGTCACGGGAAACTCACCCGGCTCGCAGCACTGACAGATCTGCACATCCACGGCGGCGCTCATCAGCATGTAGGCGTCTTCGAAGCTCATCTCCAGGCGCGTCTGCAGCAGGTCCACCATCTCCCCCGCCGCCATACGTGCCGCCCCTGCCAACGACTCGCCGTCCCCCGTCGTCACCCAGTGCTCGGCCGTCTCGATGAGTGGCCGCTGAAATCCGGCCTCTTTGAGCAACTCAACCCGGATCGTGACCTGCGCCTGAATCTCCAGACCGATGAAGGTGATCTCGCCATCCCCCATGGCGCCGTGCACGTCACCCAATCCCAACCCGGCGCCGGGAACACTCACCGGTAGATAGACCGTAGCGCCTACGCCGATGTGCTTGTTGTCCATGTTGCCACCATGGGCGCCAGCGTAACCGGTTGAGATCCCATCTCCGGCAGGGGCGGTGCCGATGACGCCTACCATGGGATTTGCGGGAAATCGAAGCTCACCGAAGTGCACGGTGCCATCGACGATGGGCACAATGCGCGTGGCGAACTCGGTGGCACGTGAGGCCAACAGACCTTCACCCTTTTTGACGGCCAGAAATCCGGATGGCGCCAGATCGATGGCCTCAATGTGAACGGCGAGTCCGTCGCCGGGTTCTGCGCCGCGTACACGGATCGGTCCCGTCGCTGGATTCGAGCCCACGGGATGGGGCCGCAACAATAGATCTGCTGTGGAGTTGATCGTGCCACTGCGCGCATCCCAGGTGTCGAGCAGGACGCGGTCTCCAGATTCAATCTCAAGAACTGGCTTGTGACTGGAATCCAGACTGTAAACGACGAAGTCGCGGGAGATGTGATGCACGGTGGACGAATCCTTTGCCAGGTGGGTGCCGCCCTAAGCTAAGGACTGGGGCGATCACGATCGAAAGTGCAACCCGCCGGAAGGGTGGACCGGCCTGGTTGTCTGGAATGCCGTGAAAAAAGCAACGGCCCGCCGCTTGCGAACAGGCTGGTCAGGCTCGGTGCGGCGCATGACCAAGGGAACGATTCCCACCACCGCGCCGGCGGCAGACCGTTACGATCTTCATGACGTGTCCCCGCCTTTACCGAAGGGGAGAAACCTCAACATCGTCGAGAAGACGATCTGCAACTGGCGTACCAGCCGCCACAGACACCGAAATATGGTGGTTATCTTATTGTTTTATATATAGTTACCTGCTGACACGGAAACCTACATAGACATCGTCAGGTGCCGTATTATTGCGGCAGTCATCGTAGATATATTTCATAAATAAATGTAGATCGATGCATGCCGGAAGCATGAGCAGCGTGCGATACGTTGCCACCACTGCGCCGTAGAAGTCCTTCCAGATACTCCCGCTCAAAGAGACGACGGGCTTCCTCAAAATCGTCAGGAGAGCCCCGCCGAGGACCGGTGAGGCTAGCGAGAATACGGCCGGGCAGATCGTCGGGTTCGATCATGGGTCCACGGCACATCGCCTCTTCGAGACTCTCGTTCGCCGCACTGACCAGGCGGAAATCCACATCGAAGTCCTCTTGTCCACCCAGACGCCGGACCCGGCGCTCCTGCAGGACCCAGCTTGACCTGCAGATCCAACGACAGATTGGCGACTTCGTCGAGAAAGACCGTACCGCCCTGGGCCGATTCCAACAGCCCTGGCGTCGGTGAGGCCAATGCCGGCGAAGGCCGTGTCGAAGAATACACGATACCGCTCCTGGCTCTGGTGCAGTTCCTCCAGGATTCGGGCTCGTTCCTCTTCGAGGACTGTGCCCAGCTTTGTTCGTGATCCGTCAGCCATGGTCCAGTGCCTTTAGCAGTATATCATATCCTTTAGCAGTATATCATATGATGAATAGGTGCCCCCCGGGGAGCGTCAAGATCGGCATAAGGTCGTTAGCTCGTTGCGCGTCGCCCTGTCTCATCGTATTCAATAGGGATGAGCATCGAACGCAAGCCCCAGCGCATCATCCACAGCGTCGCGCCAATCCGCATCTGCGACAACGGCGGTTGGACGGATACATGGTTCGCCGAACATGGAACGATTTTCAACATCGGCGTCTACCCCTACGCCGAAGTGCAGATCCAGATCTTCGACCGCGCCGAAGTAGAAAACCGCATCGTCATTCATGCCGAAAACTACGGCGAACGCTTTGCCGTAGCCCCCGTGGGTGGTACGTGGACGCACCATCCATTGCTCGAAGCGGCGGTGGAATACATGACGGTCCCCGACGACGCCGCCTTCGAGCTGACGATCTATTGTGACGCACCTGCCGGCTGCTCCACCGGAACATCAGCTGCCGTCACCGTCGCCGTCATCGGCGCCCTGGACATGTTGTCGCCAGGACGCATGACACCATACGAAGTTGCGTTGACGGCCCAGCGAATCGAAACGGAGATGCTCGGACAGCAGTGTGGCATCCAGGACCAACTGTGCTCCGCCTTCGGCGGCATCAACTACATCGAGATGTTCCAGTATCCGCACGCCGCCGTGTCGCAGATCCAGGTAAACAACAACATCTGGTGGGAATTGGAACGACGTCTCGTGCTCATCTTCCTCGGCAAGGCACACTCCTCCTCGGCGGTTCACGAAAAGGTCATCGCCGAGCTGGAAGGCGCGGGCCCGGACAACCCGAAGCTGGACGCCCTGCGCAACACCGCCCGTACGTCACGCGACGCCGTTTATGCTGGGGATTTCGCCAGCCTCGGTCAGGCCATGAGCGACAATACGGCGGCGCAGGCTGACCTGCACTCTGAGCTCGTAGGCGCCGACGCCCAGATCATCATCGATCTGGCACGAGCCCATGGGGCGCTGGGTTGGAAGGTGAATGGCGCTGGCGGGGACGGCGGCTCGTTGACCTTGCTCACCGGTAACCTCTCATGGCAGAAGCGCGAACTCATCCGCGCCATCGAAGCCGCCAGTCCCGGCTTCAAGAATCTACCCATCTACTTGAGCCGCCACGGGTTGCGACTGTGGGAAGCGGCTTGAACCCGACTCTTCCAGAGCCTATATGAATGGGATTGCACTGCAAGTCCAGTGACACCTCATACACTGTCAATCTGGAGATTTTTTTGCCTGACCGGAGCCCCGCTCGCCCCTGGTATCCGGGCCGTACGCCTCCGTCGGAAGAGGTGTTGTCCATATTCGACGAGGTCGGTGAGCCCGAGGTTCTGTACAACCAGGCCAATCCCGAAGACATCGAGGGCGAATTCGCCAGCCTGATGCGGTCCGTCTACAGCAAGATGGACATCCTCAAACGATCTCCGGACGATTTTCGCACGAAGGAACGAGGAGGACGGCTACGCCACATTCTTCGAGGCGCTCCTTGATATTGCCCCGTCGCATATCAAAACGCGGGTCGGTATCCTGCAGCGGTTGGGGACCTTCAAGTGCCGCTCCGCCGCCGCCACGCCGGACGACAAAAAGAAACTGATCTCCGCTGTCTTCGAGCCACAGCAGGAGGGCGAGAACTCCAACCGCGTCACCTCCAGTCGCTCACGGCGTTTGTCCCAGGTTTGGTCCCCACAGGTCGACTCCCTGTTCGATTTTATTCTCGCTCGTCCAGCCCAGGCAGGGTCGGGTACCGTCGGACCAGCTCAATCTTACCAACACCGAACCTTTCCGCCTCATCGAGACCTTGTTGCTCCACGAGCTCATCGAACTCGTCATGCACGAGCAACATCCCGAGTTGGCACCGATCTGCTGTCACATCGTCGCAACGACCTTTGAGCGTTATCTCAAGGCCGATCTGCTGACAGTGGCCGTGGAGGATTTCTTCTTCTCCTGGCCGGAGTTGTCGGAGGACGAGGAAGCGGAACGCATGGACCCCGCGGCTCCACCGCCGAAAAAAGAAGAAATAAAAAAAAGCCGTCGCCGACTCCAAGAAAAAGGTGATCGCGAAAAGGAAAAAGGGGTAGGCTTGTTAGCCTACCCCTTCTTTTTTCACCTCGAAGTTTTTTTTGTTCGTTGGTCAAGTCCCCAAAGGGGCCTCCCGCTCCGCGTCGGTCGTATCCTCGTCGTCATCCGCCTGCAGCTTGCGACGTACGTGCTCGAATTTCTCTTCCGAAGCGTTCAACGTGACGACGGCCTCACGGATTTGGTCGCACAGAGCCCGGATGTCGGCGTCCTCAGCGATCGCACTCCCCTCGCCGGCCTCCAACCGTGTGAAAACGTCGGCACCCAGCTCGCCTTTCAGCCGCATCAGACGTGTCTTCGCTGCCGCGATATCGAGGCGCGCCCGACCGACTTGTGTGAGCCCTTCGGCCTTGTCGAAAGCGATGGCGGCGCCGTCCTGAAGGCTGCGTTTGATCGAGTCCCACATTCGTTCCATACTGCTATCTCCTGTCTGCATCCGACGCACCGCGAGCGGCGGCGCGTAGCGCTGCGAGAAGCTGATCCTTGTTAGCCCGCGAGATCTGTCGTCCTTGGAGAAGTACCCCAGGCGTCTTGCGTGCCAGTTGCCTGAGTCGCGTCACGGGAAGAGCCTCCAGTTCTGCCACGGAGGAAGGTGCCTCCGGGGAGACCGGGGGTGCAACCGGTTGTGAAGAAGTGGTAGCCAGGGCGGCCTCCACATCGATTGCCGGAGAGGGAATGACGTGGGCGCTGACGAGCTGAGAGACCTGCCGAACCGCCTCGCTTGCGGCACTGACGGCAGCCTGCACCGAGGCGGTATCACCCCGAAAACGCACCGAAACGAGACCGCCGCCAACACGCTCGACGCCCAACAGTTGAACATCGGCCGCTTTGGCGGCG
>Ga0310124_10003528_pt1 | contig 10492 bp, 3 predicted proteins | sample CB11b_AW_Bot5_MG_FD_203507 | JGI IMG/M metagenome (GOLD analysis project Ga0310124, IMG submission 203507) | Marine microbial communities from Western Arctic Ocean, Canada - CB11b_AW_Bot5 | ecosystem: Environmental > Aquatic > Marine > Oceanic | place: Canada: Western Arctic Ocean | collected...
CCAGCGGCGCGGTCGTCGCAATCGCCAGCGGCTCCCAGACCATGTAGTTCCCGGATGTGCCTTCGTTTGTTTGGCCAAATAGCTGATAGCCTAAATATTTATCTCCGTTAAGATCCTTCAGGCTCGGATTCTTCCACCACAGCCCGGCCCAACCCGCATGCCCGGTCGGGCCATATTGCAAGAGCTCGATACGATGTTGTCCATTTTCTATTTTCAAATTGAGAAGTCGCCCCGATCCTGACCCGGGCGTCGAACTTCCATCTCGAAACGAGGCGATCAAGTGGCCGTCGAGCAGCACATAGCCTCCAGGTCCGGACAAGCAGAAGAACTTGTAAGAATCGGTTGCCGGAATATGAAAGGTGCCGCTGATTCGCCTAAGCGTTGCCGACTGGGAGCCCACCACCTCGTGCAGGGTGACCGGCTCCGAGCCGGTCTTTCCAAAGGAAGGAGAGAAGCTATGCATGACGCGTGATGGCCTGAGCCACCCCGTTCGAGTGGCATGCCCCCCCACAGCACGCGACTTCGGAACGCCTCTTCCGACGATTTCAGCGGATCCCCACAGTTTTTCAAAGCCGGCGAGTGTTTCGAGCTCGGGATTGTAGCGATCGAGCTGGCGGGCCTCTTCCATAATTTCCGCCTGCGCCATCCAAACGAGTGGCGCCGGTTTCTTTGCCTCGTCGAGCAGGTAGACCCAATAGTTCTCGGCGCCGCTGGACGAGTCGAACATGATCGTCATCGGTATCGATTTGCTAACCCAGACAACGCGGCAACCGACCCGCTCGCCGTTTGCTCGAACCACGACGGGAATCAGCCGGCCGGGATCACGCCCGGGGAGACAAATCGTCGCGCGTGCAACCTTGGGGTGTCGGGTAATGAAACCCGCTTGACCAAGGTTTTTGCTGTGAGGACTAGGAGTCACTTCAAATTTGAGCGTCTTGGCGCCGGACGGGATGGCCACCAAGCTGGAATGATGGTCCGCGAACTGCGCGTTATGCCCGACAACTTCAACTCCCTCTTGAATGTCTACCTTTCCGTCCTGCCAGTCTATCTTCCCCTCTTGCCAGTACCTTGCGAAGTTATGTTCTGGCCTGGCCGGCTTACCGTCGATGAAGACCTTGGTGCCGCCGCGCCCCCTCCAGGTGAAAAAATTATACTCCGGTTTCAGGGCAACGGTCACCGAGCCCTTGAGCCGCAACATCGGGCCGCCCTCCTTTTCCGTCAGTCCACCGTAGGCATTTGCGGACTTCTTTTTGTACGCCTCCCATGCGGCCACTGAGAGAAAATGTTGTGGCTTTAATTCTGATTGCTTCAACTTAGCGATCGTCGCCGCCTTCTCTTTCGGAGCGCGGACGTCGGTCTGCATGACCTTTTTACTCAGCGGATCAAAGGCAAGCCCGTCCGTGGTTTCGAGCGGCTTCAAATCGGCGAGATACACCTGCGGCGGCATCCGCAGCAGCGCGCCCTTAACATCCACCTTGACCGGCGCGCGCAGCTCCGCGTTCTGCACATGCCAGGCAACCGGCTTAGCGTCCGCCGCCGAGAGTGGCTGCAAGAGTGGTGCCGCGCAGCACAGCAAGAGTGTGATTAGAAGTGGTTTGATTTTTTTTGGCAAATTCATGAGTTAATCTCGTTTCTTAATCACCGCCGCCTTGATCAGTTCGCGGGCTGCGATGGTTTCCTCACTCTGCGGGGCGAGCTTCTTAAGTTTCTGGTAGACCTTGCCCGCGCCGGGCAAATCGCCTGCGTTGAGCTTAATCTTGACCTGGGTCATGATAAGCAGGCGGCGCTGTCCCTCGTTCATCTCTGCTTCGAGCATCTGCTCGGCGAGAATGGCTGCTCTCGGGTCGCCCATACTGGCGTAGACGGCGATCACGCTGACCATGAACTCCGGATCGAGGCGCAACATCGGATGGGTGGCTAGCGAGGAATCAATCAGACCCAAGGCATGCGACCGGTCGTTGGGGGAGGTGGTTCGGGCCATTCTCCGAATCCGCATCCGTGCCTGCTCCACATGCTCTTGTTCCTCCTCCGACAGCGGCCATCCGCCGCGGTGAAGACGGACAAGTAGCGCTTTTGCTTCCTCGGGCTTCCCCTGCGCCAACAGTGCACCCGCCATCAGACGGCTGCTGTCGATCTCGCCCACCGTCAACGAGCGGACGAACTCATTGGGGAAGGTGACGTCCAGCCAGCGATGATGCGGGTCCCCTGCGCCGGAATAGGTTAGCACGAACGAATGAACGCCCGGTTCGAGATGTACGCCGCCGCGCTCTCTTGCCTCCCTGTCTTTGAGACCGTCGGTCTCGATCACGGTTTCCGAACCCACCACCAGCCGGCTAGGGCCATTCGACTTCAGCGAAAACGCGTAGTCGCCTGCCTTCTTGACCTTCAGATAGCCGGTGAGCTTTAGAGCCGAGGGGTGCTGTGTCCGATGATTCTTGCCGTCCTTTTTAACGGTCTTGTGAAAGGGAAGCACAATGCCCTTCAAATGCTCTCTGTCGATGTGTCTGAGGACTCCTTGCTTGACCGGTTTCAGCGCCTCGAAGTCGGGCAGCTTCTCCCACTTGCCATAGTAGCTGGCATAGTTCATTCCCTGCTCTTGGCAAGCCTTCGTCGTGTAGAGCTCGACCGGAAAGTTTTCAAAACCATCCACCAGGCGGTTCGGGCCCTCCCGAGGGCCGTGCCACGTCACTTGGGGAATTCTGGGAGCATCCAACACGCCAAACTGCTCGCCCCCGCTGCCGGTGTCACTATTCCATTTTTTGGCACTCGCACCACCGAGAGAAACCAGTTGTTTGCCGTCGAGGCTGTATAGAACTTTGGTGACCGCGGCATCTTGGTATCCTTGTTCGGCCCCATGGCGGCTCGTCGTCAGTTTCTTTCCCGATTCCAGATCCCATTGGCTGACGAGGGATTCGCGATATCCTGCAACAAGCTGCTTGCCATCCGGCGAGAAGGCCAGCGACAACACCTGGCCCTGTTGACCATCGAGCGTGCGCAGCGCTTTGCCGGTGGTCGCGTCCCACAGCCTGATGTGGGCGTTGTCAATTGCGGTGGCGATGCGCTTGCCGTCCGGAGAGTAAGCCACGGCATGCACAGGCCCGGCGTGCCCGGTGAGCGTCAGCAGTTCTTTGCCGGAGGACGAATCCCAGATCTTCACCGTCCGGTCATGACTGGCCGACGCCAGCCGCTTGCCGTCCGGCGAAAAGGCCAGCGCGACCACAGCCGCTGCGTGCCCGACGAAGGAGCGGAGCACCTTCCCGCTGGCAGTGTCCAGGATGGTAATGCGATAGTCCTCGCTGCCTGCCGCCAGACGCTTGCGATCAGGCGAAAAGGCGAGTGAAACGATGCTGACTGCACCGATGCTAATGTCCGTGTGCACAAATGCCCGTCGCTTGACTCCCGGTTTCAGAGGTTCCATGGATTCTTCTTTGCCCTCTAATATCCCGTCGACGTCCCACAAGCGGACGCTTCCGTATTGGTGTCCCGAAGCAAGTTGCTTGCCGTCAGGTGAGAAGGCGAGCGAGCGGGGCGAATCGTAGAGCACTCCCACCATCAGCTGTTGACCCAAGTCGCGATGCGAGTGACGGCCTTTAGTACCCCTTACTAGCTGAATACGGTGGTCATGAGAATAGGCGGTATGACTCAAGTCGGCAGATACAGTGGGAGGCGACTGTGGCGCCTGCAACGGCCAGGGATAGGGCTGCAGCAGCCAAGTGATGCGGTTCTTGCCGCCTTTTTTCAGAAGTTTCGCCGGGATCACAATGTTTTCGTCCTGCCATTGCCACATGCGACCAAGCGGTTGGCCGTTCATCCAGGCGTGCTCAAGCTGTGCCCCGGGGGGCAGCCCGGCGTGGAACACCAGGTCGTTGCCCTTCCAGCCGGCAGGCAGATCGAAGTCCCGGGCCAACCAGAACCCCCTGTTATTTTTGAAAGGGATTGTCAGCATGTGGTCCCTATCCCAGTGGCGCGGCCGCGTGATCGGTGACCAGTCCAACCCGGCTGTCAGGCCCGCGAGCTGATCGGTGTCCGCAAGATGATGATACTTGCGGGCCTCGGCAAATTGCCAACGCTCGCTCATGTCGACCGTCGGTTCGGTCTCTGAAAATTTCTCGAGCAGCGCCGCCGCCAATTCCGTTTCGCCGCGGACGGACAGCTTGATATCCGAGAGCGCCAACGCGGCCGCTCTCCAGTGAGAGCTGCCCGCGGGGGCACGTTCAAGCACGGTGGTCAGGAGTTTTTCGGCGGCGGCGTAGCGAACGTCGTTCGGCCCGTTGACCGTGCGAGTGAAACTCTGCGCGATCTGCAGCAGTTGGCTGTACGGATACGCGGCAATCAACTCATCGACCCGCATCGCCAGCATGTCACCGACCTGTCTTCGAGCGAGATCATGGGCTTCACGGAGGGCAAGTGGTACACGGACAAAATCCGGTACCCCTTCGCCGTCGTGCAACTTCCAACTCGCCCGCCAGTGCTTCAAGGGATACGACCACTCGTAGAGGTTCACGAGATCGTCCAGCGGCAACGGCTCGAGCCTGTCTTCCTCCATAAACGCCCAAATCATCTCCTGCAGAGGGCTGCCGGCACGCTTATCGTGCTTGATGCTGAAATTGTTCCAATCGGCCAGCTCCAACTGAACATTGACCGAGCCGGCGGCGCGGGCGATCACCTTGCCGTCCGGGGCATCCAGCACTTCTAGCTGGACCTTCCTCATGCCGGGCCGCAAGAAGAGCTTCATCACCTCTTTGCCTTCGGCCGTGCGGCCGTCGTCGAATCGCCAGCGGTAGACGGCCTCTGTGGAAGCGCCCGGAGCATGGGCGCTGAATCGATACCAGTTGAGATCATGCCCGGGAGAGGCGGCCCAGAGATGGGCGGAGTGAGACCAACGAAACGAGGCTCGCGCTCCTGTCGTGCGATATTCTAGCGGCGCGGGCGTGGCATCCGCCCGCGGCTCCCAGAGCTTGTAGCCGCCGCCGTAGACCCCGCCGAAGGCCGGCCATCCCGAAGAATATTCCCCGTTGTAATCCTTGTTGGTTGGATCCTTCCACCACAGCGCGGCCCAGCCGACCTGCCCCATGGGGCTATATTGCAAAAACTCTATGCGATGCTCTCCTTGGTCGATTTCCATCTCGAAAAGTCGCGCGATTTTGGCTCCCCGAAACGTCGCGATCAATTGGCCGTCGAGCAATACATAGCCCCCAGGTCCATTCATACACAAAAGCCGGTAAGAACCCGTTGCCGGAATCTGAAAGATCCCGCTGATTCGCTTGAGCTTTACCGGCTGGGAAAGTGCCAGTTGGGCGAAACTCAACCCGTCTGCGGCTTTCGACCGGAACTGAACCGTGCCTTCATAGATCACCCGGTTCGGCGAAACGCCCCTTCCGAAGGTTGCTGCAGATCCCCATAGCTTCTCAAAGCCGGCGAGTGTTTCGAGATCGGGATCGTAGCGATCGAGCTGACGAACTTCTTGAATAAGACCCGCCTGTGGTGCCCAATCCAGTCGCGCCGGTTTCTTCGCCTGGTCGACCAGGTAGACCCAATACTCCTGGTCGCCGCTGGACGAGTCGAACATGATCGACATGAGTTCTCCTGCCTCTGCCCAGACCGTGCGGCAGCCGACCCGCTGGCCGCTTGCTCGATGCACGACGGGAACCAGCCGCGTGGGGTCATGACCGGGAAGACTGATCGCCGAGTGAGTGACGCGAGGGCTGCGGGTAATGAAACCTGCCTGACGAAGATGCGGGTCGCGGGCCTCGATCTTAAGCGTCTTGGCGCCAGTGGGGATGGTCACTACGTTGCGATCTGGGCGAACCGGCTTACCATCGATGAAGATCTTGCTTTGAAGGTAGAGGGCTGACCAGAAGGAAAAGTATTTGTACTCCGGCTTGATGGCGTACGTCGCCGAGCCGGTAACGCGCATGATCGGGCCGCCTTCTCTTTCGTGCAATCGACTGTAGGCTTTAGGGTCCCACTTCGTCTTCGCCTTTTTGTAGCGTTCCTTCTCCTTGGCAATGCTCGCCGCTTTCTCTTCCGGCTTGCGGACATCACGCCGGATGGCGCTCTTGGTCTGCGGATCGAAGGCCAGTCCGCCCGTGATTTTGAGCGGTTTCAAATCGGCGATATGAACCTGCGGCGGCATCCGCAGCAAGGCATTATTCACCGCCACCTCGACCGGCACGCGCAGCTCTGCGTTCGGCACATGCCAGGGGACCGGCGCTGCTGCAGGCTTGACCGCGGGCTTGACGTCCGCCGCCGAGAGTGGTGCCGCGCAGCACAGCGAGAGTGTGATTAGAAGTGGTTTGAGGCAGCGCTTACAATTCATCTCGATCATCTTCGTCTTGCCACCACCGCGGAGCGAAAGGCGACTATGTAATTTTATAGCCCCTTCGCTTTTTCCATGGCGATCATCTCGGCGGCGAGTGCGTTGAGGTCGAGCTTGCCGGCTTGGCCCGTCATCTTTTTCGGCAGGTCGACCTTGTAGATGAGTGAGTAGAGGATCAGCCCTTCCAGGTCCTTTAACAAGGGACCCGGCAAGCCGCCTTTTACCGCAAAGATTCCCCTGGGGCCGACCAGCTGTCTAACCTGGGGCAACTTCCCTTCTTCGTAGCGCCGCCGCAACTCAGAGTTCACGCGCCCGGAAGACCAGAAGATGATCTGGTTATCCGGATACAGCGCCCGCATGGGCACCACGACCTCCTTGTAGAAACGGGCACGTATCGCATCGCCGGTTTTGTTGAACAAGCGGAGATCACGACTGACCGGGTCGAAGGAAGCCGGCAGATGAATCAGGAGCCGCGCCTCCGGGTTATGCGCCAGAACAAAATCAAACCACCTTTTGTAATGTCGGAGCCTGCCCGTATCCTCCATGTGATAGGTCAGGCACACGAGATCATACTTTTTAGCGGCGAGATCGAGTTGTAATGGGTTCCCCTTTTTATTCGGCATCAGAGCCAAGGCACCCACACCAGGCCCACCTTGAAAAGGCTTGTGCACATGAGCCTTTATCGTTTGGTCGTTAATCCCGCTTTCTTTCGCGATTGCAGTTGTCGCCTCAACAAGCGGAACGAAGAATTTATGCCCCCACAAGACGGCCTCGACCCCCTTCTTATCGGTCTGTGCGACGGTATAGCCCCACGGTGGATCCCAGGTTTCCGGGGTGAAGACATTCGGTCCCGGTCCCTCAAATGGCTCTGGAACGTGCTTGCGATGCTTGGCCTCGAACCGCAGAACGGTCTCGAGCATCGGCCCCAGGTTCGCCTTGTATCCCAGCCCCAAATCCTTCTGCGTGAGATCGACATCGTAAATGATCGAGGCCGTTATCATGGCATTGAAATCATCCAGCACAGGCCCGGGATTTCCCGCCTCGTCACGGAAGACACCCTTCTCCCCGACCAGCTCCGTAATACCCGGCAGGTCCCCATCGTCAAAGCGTGTTTTCAGCTCCGACCCGGAGCGCCCATAATAGGCGCAGAGTATGCGGTTGCTCGGATAGCGAGCACGCATCTTCTCCACAACAGCCTCAAAGGCCCTCTTATGATATCTATCACCATGAAATCTGAGCTCGCTTACTTTCCGCACCGGGATGTTTACTGGACCGGGTACCAAAATAAGGAACTGCATCTTCGGATTAATCGCCAAAGCCTGATCCATGATGGGGATACACTGCGATGCCGTGCCCAGGATTCCCGGGATCTTATTGCCCCCTCCTAGCTTTTGGTCCGCGGAAACGGTAAGCGCGAGTAAATCGATGGGCCCGCTTGACAGCGCGGCTGTAATTTCGGCCGCTCGTTTCGTGTCATCCCGATCGAGCGTCAACTCCACCTGCGAATGACCCGAAATTCCGGCTTTCTTGGCGATAACGGGAAGGCGTTTATGGATGCCCACCAGCGACGACTCAAACGGAGCGGGAACACGCGGCGAGAGGAACACACACTTCAGCCCTTTCACGGGCGGTATTGGCTCAGCCGCTTGGATCTGGGCGCTCAGGAGAATGAAGACGGCGGCGAGAATAGTCTTGAGCGTAGCAGCGGCGCCGTGGTTCGTTCCGCGGATCATTCGGACGTGAGACTTCGCCTTCTTAGTAGCTGCCGAGAGCTCTCCGCAGACCTGGAGGTCTGGGGCTACTTTCTTACTATTGTCTCTACTTCTCACTTCGCTTCCTCCACCAACCGGTACAACAAGGCTCCGCTCTTGGCGAAGTAGGAGATGCCGCCGTCTTCGCGAACGAAGAGCTTGCCGCCATCCCCCATCCAGATCGACCTGTATTCTCTGCTGAGCCTGCCGTTGAACGACAGGGCAAAGGTTGTCTTGCCGTCGGAGATGAAGCGGCCGACGTAGGCCGGTACCGAGGCGCCGGGGGCGAAGGTCAGTTGACTGACGACACGGTCGCATCCGCTATCAATCGGCTTGCCGTCGGCGAACACCTGCCAATTGCCGTCCGCCGCGAAAGCCGCCCAAGCCGCAACCTTACCGTCGGGGCTGAATACCATCGACTTTGGCTTGACGTCTGCATACGGCCCCCAGGTTTTATCGCCCACCACGACAAAGTATTCCGTCCCGCGTCTGGCGCGGTAAGCCAACACCGACTTAGACGAAAAACGTAAATCGTCGACTCCGTCAAAAGCGGATCCTTCGATGCCGTCGATGACGACAAAATTCTTATTTCCATCCCCGGCAACGTAGGCCATGGCCGTCTTGTTGGGACTAAAGAGAATGCTGTCGCCGCGCACTTGCGCATAGGCCTTTCCTTCTTTGCCGTCAACAATCACACGGGCGGGGGTCTTGGAGTCGGCAAGCGTTGTTGCGGCAAAAACGACACGCTCATCACCAGCAGGGAAGAGGCTTTCTCCATGCTGGATTTCTGCATACGCCTGGCTGGCTACGCCATTCACCATCATGACGAACTTGCCGTCAACCTTCGCCGTACTGGCCCAGGTCTTGCCGGATGGCGAGGACATCAAGCGACCCATGGTGTCATAGGCCGGCCATTCTTTTTCGCCGATGACCACTTGCCACTTCTTATCGCCAGCGACATAGACCATTTCGCCCTTTTTTGCGGACGACACCTGCAACATATTCCGGGCAATAAATTTCCAGCTCTTCTTTGTGATCGGCTTCTCGCCGGGCAATGTCAGAATCCGCTCTTTTCCCGGGCCATCTTTGGCAATAAAGGCAAATAGGTCTCCGCTCTTTTCATCAGATGCCCCCCCCATCCACACGGGCGATCCGGATCCGATGGAAAGATATGGCTTGCTCTGGACGAGACGCACCTCGTCACCGTCGATGTGCCCTCGGCAGGCCACCATCTTGTCGCCGACTTTGGCGCGATAGGCGAAATAGCTTCCCTCGAAATAGAAATCCCAGATCCCGGGCAGTCCGCCTTTGATACTGTCGTAAGCACCCAGTTTTTGGCCATTCACCACCACAGCATGCTTATCCTTCTCTGACACCTGGTAGGCCACGTGAGTCTTGCCGCCGTCCGCCCCGAACATCAAGCCCGTAATGGGCCAGCGATCTTTAATGATGTCATAGGTGGGCTGTTCCACCCCGTCCACCACCACCATGCATTTGCCGCCTCGTGTGGCGACGAACGCATGGTGCTTTCCATCCGCACTAAAAAAGGGCGTATCTTTGGCGATCGCGTCATAGGCCCCCGGCAAGAGGTGCCCATCAAGGTTAACTCGGCGCTTCTTTGTCTGCGGGACAACGGTCACGCAGATCACGTGGTCGCCGTTGGGGCTAACCCAGATCGTCGACGGCACGACGTTCTTGACCAAGCCTATGACGCCGGCCTGGGCAGGGAAGGCCCCACAGAGAGTCGCCACCACCAGCCAGATTGACAGGTATCGATTCATTTGGCGCCTATGCCACCTTTTCTGGGGATGCGGCAGATGCCTTTTCAGGGACGTGCTTCACCAGCATATCGACCACATCATCGGTGCTCTGGCCTTCGCTGACAGCTGCAAAGTTCAAGCCCATGCGATGTCGGAGCACGGGGTGCACGAATCTTCGCACGTCGTCGAAGGTGGCTTCATTGCGCCCGGTTAGTCCGGCGTGTGACTTGGCTGCCAGCAGCAGGGACTGTCCGGCTCTGGGCCCACAGCCCCAGCGAACCCACTGATTGACAAAGTCCGGCGCTTCGTCGAGGCCGGGTCGGGTTGCGCGAGCGAGGCGGGCGGCATAGTTGGCCACCTCACGACTCACGGCGACGCGGCGCACGGCGTTCTGCATGCGGACGATGGTTGGCCCGTCAATAATCTGATCGAGCTTCGGCAGCCCATCCAGCGTGGTCGACAAGAGAATCTGTTCTTCTTCGCTGAGCGACGGATAATCGATCCGCACCAGGAAGAGGAAGCGGTCCAATTGCGCTTCGGGGAGGTTATATGTGCCTTCCTGCTCGATGGGATTCTGCGTCGCCAGCACGAGGAAGGGCTCGGGCAGTTTGTAGGTCTCGCCGCCGACACTCACATTGCGCTCCGCCATTGCTTCGAGTAGC
>Ga0310124_10003531_pt1 | contig 10484 bp, 8 predicted proteins | sample CB11b_AW_Bot5_MG_FD_203507 | JGI IMG/M metagenome (GOLD analysis project Ga0310124, IMG submission 203507) | Marine microbial communities from Western Arctic Ocean, Canada - CB11b_AW_Bot5 | ecosystem: Environmental > Aquatic > Marine > Oceanic | place: Canada: Western Arctic Ocean | collected...
CGGCAGCCCCGACCACCACGGCAGCCCCGACCACCACGGCAGCCCCGACCACCACGGCAGCCCCGACCACCACGGCAGCCCCGACCACCACGGCAGCCCCGACCACCACGGCAGCCCCGACCACCACCACCACAACGATCGTGCTAACGGACTCGTTCCGAGGCGTCACGGCCGAAGCCATCGAGGTCGGCCTCACCTCCATCGACTTCGAGGGCCTGAACCGGGACTTCGGCCTGTCGCTCGGCTACGCCAACTTCGGCCCCATCTTCGAGGCACTGGTCGCCGACCTCAACGAGCGGGGCGGGATCCTCGGCCGGAGGGTCAACCTGACGACGCGGACCTTCTTGCCGGTTGGCCCGGTCACGGCTGACGCCGCCTGCATCGAGTTGACCGAAGACGAGCAGGTGTTCGTCGTCCTCAACGGCTTCGCCGGCCCCGGAGCAGAAAGCGTCAACGAGTGCCTGACCGACATCCACGCGACAAACCTCATAGGCGGCCACCCAGCACCCGAGCAACTCGAACGGGCCCAGGCGAGTTGGATCGCCTACGACATCAGCTTCAGTCGCCGCGGCATCGCCTTCATCAACCTTCTCCGGGAGACCGACTGGCTCGACGACCTCGGCCCCTACATGCTCTACGGAGCGAACCCGGACTACCAGTTGGTCCTCGACGACATGAAGGGCGCCCTGGAGGCGGAGGGACAGTCCGTCCCCATCGTCGCCGTCAACGAGGCGACTGGCGACGAAATAGCGACAATCGCTTCCCTGGAGGTCCTGATAGAGAGGGCTCGAGTTGACGGCGTAGCGAGCATCGTGGTCGTCGGTGAGGCGGTCTACGCCATCGAATACATGGTCAGCCTGGGCGACGAGTTCGCCCTGCTGATCCACAACGGTGACTCCCTTGGTGGCTGGACGCAGGAGCCGCCGCCCGGGATCGAGGACGCCGGGCTGATCCTCACCAACAGGAACTTCCCCTCCCGCGACGACCCGTCATGGGGTCGCTGCATCGAGATCGCCGACGCCGTAGCGGAGACGGAGGTCAAGCCACCCGACGACCTGGTCGGCGACGAAACGAACTACTGGGCGGCCATGAGCAACGCCTGCCAGTCACTAACGCTGTTCGAAATGATCGCCACCGCAGCGGGCCCCGACCTGACCAATGAGTCGTTCGCTGCCGCCGCCGCTTCACTCGACAACCTCGAACTCCCCGGCTATGCGTACGCCTCGCTGGGACCCGACAAGTTCGACGCCCGCGACTCGCTCACGCTCACCCGCTGGGACAACGACCTCATGGGCTTCGAGGCGATCTCCGAGCCGACCGACGTCAGCGACTGACGGGGAACGGCAGGGCGACATGGCCGACCCGGTTCTCGCGGCCGACGCCGAGTCGTTCCGGCGATTCCACACCGTCGACCTCCCGGAGCGGATCGCTGCCGGAAACGGCACCCTTGCCTGGGCCGACGTCGAGCCGCTGGGCTGCCTCGGCCTGCGCACCCCGGCCGGCAGTTGGACCTTCGTGCCCCGCAACGGCACCGTCGAACTGGTCGAGGGCGAGGAGCCGGCCGACACGGTCGTCGGCATCGACCTCGAATCATGGCTGGGGCTGGTCTCGGACCTCGACACGCCGCCGGCGATGCTCTACACGGACCGCCTCGAAGTCGTCCGCGGCAACCCGCTGCGGTTCATGCGGTGGGAACCGGGGCTGCGTGCACTGTTCCACGGTCGCCCCGTCTACGACCCCGACACCGTCGACCTCCGCGGGCTCGACGACCAGCCTCTCGACACCGACCATGGGTTCACCCTCGACGAACTCGAGGGCAAGGCCACCGATGCCCGGCACTTTCTCCGCACCACCGGCTACCTCTACCTACGGGGTGTCTTCGCCCCCGACGAGGTGGCGTCGATGCTCGACGACGCCGCCGTCCTCGCCGATGAGGCCGTGCCCGGTGACCAGGAGTCCTGGTGGGGACGCAACGCTGCTGGCGACGAGATCCTGACCCGGGTCCTGCGGGCGGCCAGTCGACCCCGCCTGGCCGCGCTCCACGGCGATGCCCGCGTCCTGCGGCTCGTCTCGATGGCGGACGAGCCTCTCGCCGCCGAGGTCGACCAGGGCACGGACCGGGTCACCGTGCTCTGGAAGCACCCCGACATGGTGGACGGCCTTGGCGACCTTCCATGGCACCGGGACTGCGGCATGGGCGGGCACGCCCTCAACTGCCCGTCGGCCGTGGTGACGATCTGCCTCAACACGGGCGTTCCGGAAGCCGGTGAGTTGCGGTTCCTGCCCGGCTCGCACCGGGCGTCCTTCCCGTTCATCGACGGCACCGACGTGGCCGCCCCAGAGGGGGCATCCCTGCCGATCACCGCCGGCGACATGACCATGCACTACTCCGATGCCATGCACGCGTCGCTGCCGCCGACCTCCGCCGACGGCCCCCATCGCATCTCGGTCCTGATGGGGTTCAGCCCGGAATCGGCCGGCCACCACCGCGGCAAGCGCCACTACAACGACGCTCTCCTCGGCGCCGATGACGGCCAGGTGGAGAACATCGGGCGGCGCCTGCCCACCTGAGCTCGACCTCCAGCGCCACAACCCATAATGAGACCCTTGACCGGCCCTAACCGTCACCTAACACCACTCGGCGAGAGTTTCTCGTAGCGTTGGACTGAAGGGTCCGGCATCGATCAGGGGAGCACCTGAGCAAATGGCGATTCACAGTGGCAACGAGAAGACGGCTTCGAGGATTCGAACGAAGGCAGGCACGATCACAACCGTGCTGCTGCTGGCCGGCGTTGTCACAGCCGCGGTGGTCTCTGCGACGCCCGGACCACGGCCCGAGGTGGAAGAAAACGAGCGTTCCAAGGCCGCCGAGCACGCCAAGGGCGCCGAGCACGCCAAGGGCGCCGACCGCGACGGCAAGCCCTCCAAGGCCGACATGGAAGCCCGCAAGGCCGCCTTCCTCGACGACCTGGACGCCAAAGTCGAAGCCGGCGAACTCACCCAGGCCGAAGCCGACGAGACGATCGCCCGCATGCAAGCCCGCTTCGCCGAGCACGCCAAGGGCGCCGACCGCGACGGCAAGCCCTCCAAGGCCGACATGGAAGCCCGCAAGGCCGCCTTCCTCGACGACCTGGACGCCAAGGTCGAAGCCGGCGAACTCACCAAGGTCGAAGCCGACGAGGTGATCGCCCGCATGCAAGCCCGCTTCGCCGAGCACGCCAAGCAGATCGACAGGCCCTCCAAGGCCGCCTAGTCCGATCGGGACAGTGCGAGAACCCAATGCCTGTCTGGAGCCGCTCGGCTACCCCTTCTGAACGGTTCCGGGCGGGCCAAACCCGATGATCGACGGCCCCCTCGTGCTGGTCGTCGAGGACGACCCGAACATCGCCGACCTGGTTGACCTCTACCTCCGGAAGAGTGACTTCCGGACCATTCGGGCAGCGGACGGCGCCACCGGACTCGCGGCAGTGCGTAATCGAAGGCCCGACCTGGTCCTCCTCGACATCGGCCTACCGGGCGACCTGGACGGCTTCGACGTCTGCCAGCGACTGCGTACCTCCTCAGAGGTGCCGGTGATCTTCATGACCGCTCGAGACGACGAGGTTGACCGGGTGATGGGACTGAAGTTGGGTGCAGACGACTACGTCTCGAAGCCATTCAGCCCGCGCGAGCTGGTCGCCCGAGTCGAAGCCGTCCTTCGACGGACGTCGGCGGACAAGCCTGACGGTCCGAGAAGACATGAGATCGGCGATCTCGTAGTAGACGAGATGGCGCATGAAGCGAGCGTCGGCGGGCAACCGGTGGAACTGACCCGACGCGAATACGACCTCCTCCTCGCACTGGTCGAACATCGCGGCCTGACCCTGTCCCGTCGACAATTGCTGGACCTGGCCTGGGGCACAGACTGGGTCGGGGACGAGCGCACCGTGGACGTCCATGTCCGACAACTGCGTGCGAAATTCGATCACCACCTCGACCTCCGTACCGTTCGTGGCACCGGTTACCGAATGGCCTGACCATGCGCCGCCGCCTCCTCACCACGCTGCTGATCGTCGTCACCGCTGGCCTCCTGTCCTCTGGTCTGGGCACCTTTCTGATGGCCCGGAGTAACGCCGGGAGCCAAGCCGAACAGCTTGCGACGGAACGGGCGCAAGCCCTCGCAGACGCCCCGACACAAGGCACTCCGAGGACGCTCAAGGAAGCCTTGGAAACCCTCGCTTTCCCCCAGGATCGACTCAAGGACATAAGCCGCTCCTTCGGCGTCCGTCAGATCGGCGTGCTCTACGTGCAATTCGATTCGTCCAGGGAAGTCTCCTTCAAAGTCATCTCGCAACTGCCTGAGGGTGTCGAAATCGACGACATCGACCCGGTTCGCCTCTTCGAGACCGGTTCGGTGGGAGGCCGCCGCGGCGACATCGCATTCGGTGCAGCGATCAGCCGCTTCGGAAGAGATCGGAAAGTCGGGGGCGAAGCGCAACACGTGGTTTTCGTCGTAAGCGTCGAGACCTCCACCGACCTCGGTCCGGCCGCCGGTTGGTTCCTGTTGGCCTCGGCCGGAACCCTCCTGCTGGCAATCGGGGCATCGACCTGGTTGAGCCGTTCCCTCAGCCGCCCGGTATCCGATGCCGCTGCTGCCGCCCGCGGGATCGCCGGTGGTGACCTGGGGGTCCGCCTGCCGGAGCCGGACGACGAGCGAGACGACGAATTGGCGGACCTGGCGCGGGCGATCAACGAGATGGCCACAGGCCTTGAGCGCTCTCGTGGTTTGGAGCGCCAGTTCCTTCTCTCGATCTCACACGACCTCCGCACGCCCCTCACATCGATCGCCGGCTACGCCGAAGCCCTCACGGACGGCACAGCCGACGACTCGGCTGCAGCCGGTCGAATCATCGGAACCGAGGCGGAACGGCTGAACCGCCTCGTCCGCGACCTGCTTGACCTTGCCCGGCTCGACGCCCACAGCTTCGAACTCGACCTCGCTCCACTCGACCTGGTCGAGTCCACGCGTCAGGCCATCGAGGCCCTCTCCCCGACGGCTGGTGACGTTGACCTCGTGGCCGACCTCCCTGGCATCCCGGTCCGATCCACCGCCGACGCCGACCGATGGGCCCAGGTAGTCGGAAACCTCATCGACAATGGGCTCCGCCACGCCTACACGTCTCTCGTGGTCTCGCTCCGAGAGGAGGAAGGTCGGGCGGTGCTCCGTGTGGTGGACGACGGCCAGGGGATCTCCGAGGCGGACCTCCCCCACATCTTCGAGCGGCTCTACGTGTCCCGCTCCCAACCGTCGGGTAGTGAGTCGGGTTCGGGCCTGGGCCTCGCCATCGTGCGCGAACTGGTCGACGCCATGAACGGCGAAGTCCACGCCGAGTCGACGCTGGGAACGGGCGCCACGCTCGTGGTGTCACTCCCTCTGGCCTGAACGACTCAGAGTGACGGCGGTACGAAGCCCCCGGTCGTGAACCTCTCGGCGACGTCGGTCACCGGATCTCCTCCGCCGGCACGGGGCGGGGCTGGGTGGCCTTGCCCTGGCCGATCCGCACCCGGGTGCCCTCGCGCTGCTGCGCGTAGGTCTCGTCGGGAATCCGTGCGCCGAGTTCGTCGAGTCGGAGCCGGTGGGTCAGGGGCACGATGCGGTCCTCGTCGGCGATGCCCCGGTAGCGCGCTGCGACGGCGTACTTCTTGTTCACCTGGTGTGGCTGCCAGAGGCTGAGGTCGTCGGGTCCTACGTCGCACTCGATGGTGAGGGCGCCGTCCCGCTCGGCCGCCTCGAGCAGTTCAAGGCCGACGGCCGTCCGTGCGATCACCCCGTTGGTGCCCGGGTCGTCGTCGCCGTCCTCGCGGGTCGGCGAACCACCGGGCCAGGTGTCGGCGGCTGCGATGTCGGCAGACTCGCCGATCCCGTCCGGACACACCTTGCAGCGCCACGGCAACTGCCACATACTCGCGTCGTCGCCCCAGAGGTCGAGGTAGTGGGCCTCCCGGACCCCGTCGGTGGTCTCGATCCGGGTCGGACCGGGACAGCCCCGGCCCCGGTAGCGGAAACCGGTCACGGTGGAAGGATCGACGTCGACCCGGTCGAGGAAGGCATCCATCGAAGCGGGCGGAAAGTAGCCGCCGCAGACCGGGGTGAGCCAGTAGCGGACCAGTTCGTCGACCCGGGGATCGTGGCGGGCGTGGTTGCGCAGGGCGGAGATGTCGCAGGGCTTGCCGATGAACGCGAACGGCTGACCCCGGTCGAGCACGTCGTCGACGTCGATCAGGGGAGCCGTCGGGCCGTAGCGGGAGCCGGCGGCCTCCATGACGTCGGCCTGCGTGAAGCTCAGGTGGCGCTCGCCGAAGGTGGGCGTTGTCGTGGACGCCTTGGCGTGGAGCACGAACTCGACGCGATCGCTTGCGAGGAGGTAGCCGGCGAGGGCGGTCAGCACGCCACCGGTCGAACCCTCGTGCCGGACGACCGGGTCGGCGGCCCAGGCCCGCACCATCCGTAGCCAGGTCCCCCACACGGGATCGAGCGAGGCGTCGGCATCGACGAGTCGCTCGGGGAGGCCGTCGATGCGGGTGCCGGGACAGGTGTCGTAGATCCGATCGACGGTGGCGTGGTCGAGGTCCCCGACCACGACGGGCTGCTCGTAGCCGGTGGTAGTCCTGACGACCCGGACGACGTCAGGGCCTGCGACCGCCTGGCAGATGCCGCAGCCGATGCAGAGCCCCTGCTCGACGATGGCGTACAGGCGATCCTCAGGACTCGACACGCGCGCAAACTAGGCGAGTTCTGGACGCCGGGACACCAAATCCGGGCGACTCTCAGGCATCCCCGGAGAAGTTCTCCTCTGGTGTGGCGATGTGGACCGCGAGGGTGCAGCCGTTCATGGTCCGGGAGTTGTGCCGGGTGCCGCGGCGCAGCAGGACGAGGTCGCCGGGGCCGTACACGAAGCCGTCGTGGTCGACGAGGTCACCGTCGAGCACCAGGTACTGCTCGTCGCAGGTGTGCTCGTGTGGGGTGGTCTCGGTGCCCGGGGCCATCCGGTAGACGTGGAAGCCGACGCCGAGCGGCTGCGATCGGTCGAGTTGGAGGATGGTCTCACCCGGCGATGGTTCGCCGTCGACCTCGAAGGTCTGCCAGCCGTCGCCGTCGAGGTTGGCCACCAGGCGACGGTCGGGGCCGATCGGTTCCATGGCCCGTGTCAAGCCCCGACCGGTCCACGGTCGGCGAGGTACCGCTCGGTGAACTCGACGCACAGGCTGTCCCGCTCAGCGAAGTAGCCATGGTCGAAGGAACGTGATGCGACTCCGCGCTGGGTGCGTTCGCACACAGCATTGTCCTGAACCAGAACCAGTTCGGTGAAGTCGACGACGGCACTCGGGTCGAAGTCGTCGGCCGCCACGGCATCGGCGTCGAAGAGGTAGTCGACGTCGATCTGTGTGCAGTCAGGGCCCTTCGGGATGAGTTGCGTGGCCAACACGCTGGTGCCGGTGATGTCGATGAACATGTTCGGATAGAGGCACGACGCCTGGTATGAGTTCGCGTCCTGTGCGGTCATCGTGTCGATCACCGGGAGAGGTGCCCTGCCGTCGAGCGAGAAGCTGTCGGCGCCCTCGGCGAGCCAGGTACCGCCATCGGTACGTGTGGGATCAATCACGTCGCCCTGCCGGTGGAGCGGAATGATGTTCGAGAGTTCCGGGTGCACCTGGGGGCAGTGCAGGCACTCGGCGTAGTTCTCGAGGAGGATCTTCCAGTTCGCTGCCACGTCACAGGAGGTCCGGCGGCCGATGCGCAGCCGGTCCATCTCAAGTCGCTCGAAGGCCAGGGCAACGGGGTCCTGGTCGGCGATCCAGTCCCGGACCGTCGGGGGATCGTCGGCGAGGTTGACGAAGAGGAAGCCCTGCCAGTCCTCGACAGCGACGGATCGCAACGGGAACTGGTCACGGTCGAGCTCGTCCTTCCCAACGTGGGGCGTGGCGACGAGCCGTCCGTCGAGCGCAAAGCTCCAGGCGTGGTACGGGCAGGTGATGGCGGCACCGAACCCGCTGCCCGAGGCATCGCAGAGTTGAGAACCACGGTGCCGACAGACGTTGTAGTGGGCATGGAGTTCTCCTTCGCGGTCCCGGACGACGAGGATGCTCTCACCACCCACGTCCACGAGGAGGCGGTCGCCGACGTGGTCGACGCGCTCGGCCCTACCGGCGTAGAACCACTGCCGGTGGAAGATCCGGTCGCAGTCCAACCGGTAGATCTCCGGCGAGCAGTAGTCCTCACCCGTCAGCGTCGGCGTCATAGCGATGGCCATTGCACGCCCCTCGTGTCTGGGATGTCGTCGGATGCTCGTGGATGAAGACTGACTGGCGCGTCAGTCAGCGGGTTCACTATAGTGCTGGCCGACAGCGGGGCGCCATTGTCAAGTTCAATCAACTAGGGGGAACCATGACCGATCGCTACGGATTCAACCGACGTCGTTTCCTGCAGGGATCTGCAGCCGTCGCAGGTGGGCTGATGCTTCCTGCTTCACTCCTGTCGGCCTGTGGCGACGACAACGTGTCTGGTTCGGCACTGACATTGGCCCGGCCCGACCGACCGGTCACATTGCCGACGGCCGTCAATCCGATTGCCGGCGGCCTCTCCCACGAGGGCGGCACGCTCCAGATCCTCAACTGGGTCGACTACCTCAACCCCGACACGATCGCCCGCTTCGAAGAGCTCTACGGCGTCAAGACCGCGGTCACGACCTATGACACCGAGGAGATCGCCCTCAACAAGCTCCGCAGCGGGGCCTTTCAGCCGGACCTCATCATCGGACTGACCGACTCGGTGCTCCCACGACTCGTCGCCGCCGACCTGCTCCAGCCCCTCAACAAGTCCTACCTCTCCAACTTCAACAACGTCATCGCCGGTCTGCGCGACCCGTACTACGACGTGGGTGCGCAGTACACGGTGCCGTACATCATCTACTCGACGGGCATCGGTTACCGCGCCGACATGGACGTCGACACCTCCTACTTCGACAGTGGCAACGGCTGGGACATCCTCTGGGACCCGGCCTACTCGGGCCGCCTGGGCATCCTCGACTCGTACCGTGACGTGATCGGCTCGGTGCTGCACCGCAACGGTGAGGACATCAACACCGGCGACCAGAAGGTCCTCGACGCTGTCCTCGAGGACCTACGGGAGATGGCGGCCGCCACCAACCCCAAGATCGACATCCTCGCCTACACCGAGGTCCCCGCCGGCACAAGGGCCGTAAACCAGTGCTGGTCTGGCGACATGCTGCTCGGTGTCTGGTACCTGCCCGAGGACGTCGACTGGAACGTGCTCAGCTACTGGCAGCCCGACGACATGGTGACCGGCAACGACTTCTTCTGCATTCCCACCAACTCGGCCCGACCGGTGCTGGCCCACGAGTTCACCAACTTCTTCCTCGACGTCGACAACGCCCTCGAGAACTTCGGGTGGACCGGCTACCAGCCGGCGCTCGAGGCGCTCCCGGCCAGCACCCTCATCGAGTGGGAGTACGTGCCGCCGAACCTCGAGAACGCGCTGATCACACCCGAGCAGTACGCCGCAGGCAAACGAGCCGTCGCCCTGGAACCCGAGGTCGACAACCGCTGGACCGACGTCTGGGCCGCCTTCAACGCTGGCTGATCCGGCAATGGGCCATCGGCTCATGGTCCGGGCGCCCAACCGATGAAGAAGAACGAGGGTCAGTGGCTCTGGGGGCTGCTGGCGGCCCCCGGCACCATCTGGCTGCTCCTGCTCTTCGCTCTGCCGTTCTACGGCCTGGCGTGCGTGGCATTCGGCGAGATCGACCCGATCTTTCGCAACGCCGTCGCAGCCTGGAACCCGTTGGAATGGCGGTTCGAGAACTTCGGCGAGGTCATGGGAGAGATCCTCACCGGATCGCTGCGAAGGGTCTTCGTGCGCACCTTCGGCTATGTGCTGGCCGCCGTGGTGCTGTCATTCCTCATCGGCTATCCGGTCGCCTACTACCTCGCCCGCCATGCTGGACGGTGGCGTGGACTGCTGCTGGCCCTGATGATCCTGCCGTTCTGGGTCAACTACCTGATGCGGATGTTGGCCTGGGTCAACCTGCTCCAGGTCGACGGTTGGGCCACGAAGGCGTTCTCGGCGTTTGGCTTCCAGTACAACTTCCTCGACGGCAAGGGGATCACGGTCATCCTCGGCCTCGTCTACGGCTATGTGCCGTTCCTCGTGCTGCCGCTCTACGCCTCCCTCGAACGCCTCGACGTGCGACTCCTCGAGGCGGCCCGGGACCTCGGCGCCAGCCCGGGCCACGCCTTCCGCATGGTCACGGTGCCCCTGTCCCGTCCCGGCATGATGGCCGCCGGCGTGATCATCGCCCTGCCGATGTTCGGCGACTACTACACGAACGACATGCTGTCCCGGTCACCTGCCACGGAGATGATCGGCAACCAGGTCGACTTCTACCTCAATGGCACCACCCAGCCACAGAAGGGCGCCGTCCTGG
>Ga0310124_10003532_pt1 | contig 10483 bp, 7 predicted proteins | sample CB11b_AW_Bot5_MG_FD_203507 | JGI IMG/M metagenome (GOLD analysis project Ga0310124, IMG submission 203507) | Marine microbial communities from Western Arctic Ocean, Canada - CB11b_AW_Bot5 | ecosystem: Environmental > Aquatic > Marine > Oceanic | place: Canada: Western Arctic Ocean | collected...
AAGTGATGAAGTGGATTTATCACTTCGGTGTCGATGACTTCGAACAAATGAACAACATCAACAAAAAATTACGCGAGAAACTTCTGCATCGCTGTGAGATTGTTGCACCTATCGTTTCTGAAGCTCAGCACTCTGCAGATGGCACCATTAAATGGGCGATGAGCGTTGGTGACCAAGACGTTGAGACGGTATACATCCCAGATGGTGACCGTGCGACGCTATGTGTATCTTCACAGGTTGGTTGTGCACTAGAATGTAAATTCTGTTCTACGGCTCAACAAGGCTTCAACCGTAACCTGAAAGTTTCAGAGATCGTTGGTCAAATCTGGCGCGCTGCACGTGAAATCGGTTTAGAGAAAGATACGGGTCGTCGTCCAATTACTAACGTCGTAATGATGGGTATGGGTGAGCCTCTGCTTAACATGAAGAACCTAATTCCATCATTAGAGCTGATGCTTGATGATCTAGGATTCTCACTGTCTAAGCGTCGTGTGACAGTATCAACATCTGGTGTTGTTTCTGGTCTTGATCAGATGACAGACAACATCGATGTAGCGCTGGCGATTTCTCTACACGCACCAAACGATGCACTACGTAGCCAAATCATGCCAATCAACGATCGTTGGGATATCCAAGATTTCCTAGCATCGGTTCGTCGCTACATTGCTTCTTCAAATGCTAACCGCGGTAAAGTAACGGTTGAGTACGTTCTATTGGATCATGTGAATGACGATATGGACCACGCTCGTGAACTTGCTGAGCTAATGAAAGAGACGCCTTGTAAGATCAACTTGATTCCATTCAACCCTTATCCGGGTTCGCCTTACAAGAAGCCAAGCAACTCTCGTATTGATCGCTTCCAAAAAACGCTGATGGAATACAACTACACAGTAACGGTTCGTAAAACACGTGGCGATGATATTGATGCCGCATGTGGTCAGTTGGTTGGTGATGTCATTGATAGAACCAAGCGTACTAAAATGTTGAAAGCCGCCTCTGAAGCTAACTTAATCGCAGGTGATGTGATTCAAGTAAAAGCGGTTTAAATACCATTTAGATCTAAACAAGCCAGAAGGATTCCTTCTGGCTTGTTGCTTTTCTGGAAGGTGAATTTCCAAAAATTGGATTTTTTCCCCACGCTTTCTTACATTTTTCGTTAAATTTTGGACAAAACCATGAGCTGACGGTAAATTTTGTCGAAAGTGTTTTTGCCTTGTAATGGCATTAGCTTATGATTAAATAATCTTAAATTAATTTAAGTGCTCGCTTGTTACCCGATAATCGTCAATGTGTCTATTTAGGTTGGCTACTTGATAAACTAGCTTCCTGAGAAAGTCGCTCACCAACAGTGTGTGGTTTTCTACTTTAAGGGTTGATGAACCGGGTGACAGGAAAAATTCCACATAGTAGGTTGTAAGATTGAGCTTAAACGAAAATAAAAAATGCTCTCATCAACCTGCAATAATACTTTAGAAGTTCACTCTCTATGAACACAGAACAAGAAACACAAACGCAAGAAACTGTCGCTCCAGCAATTGAAGCGGGAACGTTGCTCAAAAATAAACGAGAATCTCTTGGTTTAACACAAAAGCAGATCTCTGATCGCTTGAAGCTACGCGTTACGCTTATCCAGCAAATTGAAGAAAACCAATTCGAGTCAGATCAGGTTGCCACCTTTATGCGTGGTTACATTCGTTCATACGCGAAATACGTCAATCTTGATGAAAAAGTCGTGTTGAACGCGCTTCATCATTCTGGTGATGCCCAACATCAAGAACAAGAAATGTTGAGCTTCTCTCGTAAGACTAAAACCGAGAAGCACAACAGCCGTATTATGCTCCTTACTTGGAGCATCTTTGCTGTGATTGTGGGTATCTCCTCACTTTGGTGGTGGCAGAACCAACAGCAAGACACCTTATCTCAATCTTTAGCCAATACTGAAAGCTCGGATGAGCTAGTGGTAGAAGAGTCGCTTGATCCTGAACTGACTTCACTCGAAGTGATTGAAGCAGAACAAAACACAGAGACATCTCCTGTTACTGAAAATTCTGATGAGCTTACTGAAGTGAGTTCAGCTGAAGATTCAGTAACTCTTGACCCCGTTGAAGTCATTGAAGAAGCACCAGAAGCAGCAGACGTTGCTTCGGTTACTGCGGAACCAGAGACTGTAGCGCCTGAAGCTGTGGTTAACGAGCTAGTGATGCAGTTCTCTGCTGATTGCTGGATCCAAGTGAAAGATGCTTCGGGCAAAACGTTATCTACCGGCATTAAAAAAGCAGGCCAGACATTAAATCTTTCTGGAACTGCACCATATAAAGTGATTCTGGGTGCGCCTGAAGGCGTATCGATGACATTTGCAAGTGAACCTGTCGACCTTTCTGGGTATACTTCAGGCAAAGTAGCTAGAATAACCTTACCTTAGAGTTAATATGCAACACGAATCTCCTATTATTCGTCGCAAATCAACCCGTATTTATGTGGGTGATGTGCCGATCGGTGATGGTGCACCAATTGCTGTGCAATCCATGACCAACACAAGAACAACAGATGTCGCCGCGACCGTCGCTCAAATTAGAGCTTTGGAAAAAGTGGGGGCAGATATCGTTCGCGTATCTGTACCGACTATGGAGGCCGCTGAAGCTTTTAAGCTAATCAAGCAGCAGGTCTCTGTTCCTTTGGTTGCTGACATTCACTTCGACTACCGTATCGCTCTTAAAGTGGCAGAGTATGGGGTTGACTGTCTGCGTATCAACCCAGGTAACATCGGTAACGAAAGCCGCATTCGCTCTGTTGTGGATTGTGCTCGTGATATGAATATCCCGATTCGTATTGGTGTTAACGGTGGTTCTCTTGAAAAAGAGATCCAAGAGAAATACACAGAGCCTACAGCAGAAGCGCTAGTTGAATCTGCAATGCGTCACGTCGATATCCTAGACCGTCTGAACTTTGATCAATTCAAAGTCAGCGTGAAGGCTTCTGATGTATTCCTAGCCGTCGGTTCTTACCGTTTGCTTGCTAAGCAGATTGACCAACCACTTCACCTAGGTATTACTGAAGCGGGTGGAGCTCGTGCGGGTTCTGTGAAATCGGCTGTAGGTTTGGGTATGTTATTGTCTGAAGGTATCGGCGATACGCTGCGTATCTCGCTAGCAGCAGATCCAATCGAAGAGATCAAAGTTGGCTTTGATATTCTTAAATCTTTGCGCATTCGCTCACGTGGTATCAACTTCATTGCGTGTCCGAGCTGTTCTCGCCAAGAATTCGATGTTATCAACACTGTTAACGCCCTTGAAGAGCGCTTGGAAGACATAGTGACTCCAATGGATGTCTCTATCATCGGTTGTGTCGTTAACGGCCCTGGTGAAGCTGAAGTGTCTCACTTAGGCCTTGCGGGTAGTGCTCGTAAGAGTGCCTTCTACGAAGACGGTAAGCGTCAGAAAGAGCGTTTTGACAACGATGACCTTGTCGACAAGCTTGAAGCGAAGATCCGAGCAAAAGCATCGGTGCTTGATAAAGCAAATCGCATTGATGTAGAAAACTTAGAAGATTAATACAACGCGATGGGGTGTGTTTGTCTATTCGCACTAACACCTGATCGTGAGAAATTACGGAATAAATACTGTGGCTAAAAATATCCAAGCAATTCGAGGCATGAACGACTGCCTACCAACTCAATCACCACTGTGGCAGAAAGTAGAAAGCGCAGTTAAAAGTGTGGTGAGTGCATACGGTTACAACGAAGTACGTATGCCTATCGTTGAAGAAACGAACCTATTTAGCCGTGCGGTTGGTGAAGAGACAGACGTTGTTTCTAAAGAGATGTACACCTTTGATGACCGTAATGGCGACAGCCTAACGCTGCGTCCAGAAGGCACAGCAGGTTGTGTACGTTCATGTATTCAAAACAGCCTTATCAACCGTGATGAGCAGCGCCTATGGTACATGGGTCCAATGTTCCGTCACGAGCGTCCTCAAAATGGTCGTTACCGTCAATTCCACCAATGGGGTGTTGAAGTGTTTGGCTTAGACGGTCCAGACGTTGACGCAGAACTTATCATGATGACAGCACGTCTATGGCGTGAACTAGGCATCGATAAGCACGTTCGCCTCGAGTTGAACTCAATCGGTTCTCAAGAAGATCGCGTAAGCTACCGCACTGCGTTAGTGGCTTTCCTTGAGCAACACATTGATGTGCTAGATGAAGACTGCAAACGTCGCATGCACACTAACCCTCTACGTGTACTTGATACTAAGAACCCGGATGTTCAAGCGATCTTAGGTGACGCACCTCGACTATCTGAATATTTAGGTGAAGAATCGAAGCAACATTTTGCTGGTTTGTGTGAACTTCTTGACGCTGTTGGTATCGAATACCAAGTTAATGAGCGTCTAGTACGTGGCCTAGATTACTACAACCGCACAGTATTTGAGTGGATCACTGACAGTCTTGGTGCTCAAGGTACAGTTTGTGGCGGCGGTCGTTACGATGGTCTTGTTGAGCAACTAGGCGGCAAAGCAACCAATGCTGTTGGTTTTGCTATGGGTCTAGAGCGTCTGGTTCTTATGATGGAAACGCTAGAGCTAACAGAAGTTCGCCGTAGCGTTGACGTATACGTGGTTGCTGCTGGCGAAGGTACTATGATCGCGGGCATGCAGTTAGCGAATCAATTACGCGACACCGTTGAAGGCGTACGTGTAATGAACCACTTCGGTGGTGGTAACTTCAAGAAGCAATTCAAGCGTGCTGACAAAGTAGGTGCTGTTGTAGCACTGGTACTTGGTGAGAACGAAGTTGCTGACAATACAGTTGTGCTAAAAGATCTGGTTGGCGGCGAGCAAGAAACCGTGTCTCAAACGGACGTTGCAGAGAAAGTTGCTGCGCTAATCTAATTAGCCATTGAGCAAACGCTCATCATGAATATCAACGTCAGCACTATGCTGGCGTTTAAAGAATTAAAGAGGACAGGAAGTGGAACTTTACGATAGCGAAGAGCAACAAGTTGAAGCCATTAAAGATTGGTGGAAAGAGAACGGTAAAGCCGTAATCTTTGGTGCAGTTATTGGTTTAGGCGGTCTATTTGGCTGGCGCTATTACCAAGATTCAGTCGTTGAAGCGCGTGAAGTCGCTTCAGAAGGCTACACCTCTGTAATTTCAGCTCTTGATGCTAAGGGCGTTGATGCTCAATCTGATATTCAAGCTTTTATCGACGCTAACAAAGACGCTGAATACTCTGTACTTGCTGCTATGCAATTAGCAAAAGCGCAAGTTCAAGCGGGTGACCTTGCAGCTGCACTTGAACAGCTTGAGTGGGCAAAATCGGCAACTAAGGATGCGGCACTTACGCCTCTACTGACTTACCGTGCTGCACGTATCAAAGCTGAGCAAGGTGAATTTGACGCAGCATTGACTGATCTTGAAGCGATGACTGACGAATCTTGGACAGGCCGTGTTGCTGAACTGCGTGGTGATATCTCACTTCGTAAAGGCGATACAGATGCGGCTTACAGTGCTTACTCTGAAGCACAACAAGCAGCTGATGCGAGCCAAACGCTTCAAATCAAACTTGACGACCTAGCTAAATAAGGCGCTTTGAATGAAGAAGATGTTTCCAAAAGCGGCGTTGTGTGCGATTGCTCTTGGCCTATTGGCTGGCTGTGCGGGTGAAGAAGACACCGTCATCATGGCGCCAGTACCAACAGTAAATAGCGAGTTCACTCCTAGTCAGGAATGGTCTACGTCGGTTGGTGATGGTGTTGGCCACTACTTTTCAAAACTAACGCCAGAATTGGCTTACGACAAAGTGTTTGTTGCGAGCCGTGAAGGTATGGTTAAAGCGCTGGACCCTGAAACAGGTAAAGAGCTGTGGAAAGTCGATCTTGAGAAAGAAGTACTGGCTCGTTTATCGGGTGGCTTAACGGCGGCTTACGGCAAAGTATTTGTTGGTTCTGAAAATGGCGAAGTGATCGCGATGGATGAATCAACTGGTGAAGAGCTGTGGCGTGTATCAGTTAATGGTGAGGTGCTTGCATCCCCAGCAACTGAAAGCAACATGGTTATTGTTCATACCAGTCGCGGTATGTTGATCGCGTTAGATCAAGAAAGCGGCGAACAAAAATGGACGATTAGCACTGAAGTTCCAAGCCTAACACTTCGTGGCGATAGCTCGCCTGTTGCGGTTTCTGGTGGTGTATTCTGGGGGACTGCAAATGGTCGTTTAGCAGCCGCTATTGTTGAGCGTGGTCAGCTTATTTGGCAACAGCCAGTAGGCACACCAAAAGGTGCAACGGAAATCGATCGCTTGGTTGATGTTGATGCATCACCGATTGTTCTTGGCGGAACCCTGTATACCGTAGGTATCAATGGTCAGCTAATCGCTATCGATCTTCGTTCTGGTAAGCCAATTTGGAAGCGTAACTACTCGTCAGCGATTGATTTAGCGAGTGATGGTAGCCGTTTGTTCGTTGTTACCGACAAAGACCATGTGGTTGCGGTTGATGCGCGTAGTGGTACTGAACTTTGGAGCACTCCATTGTTAGAAAACCGCTTACTGACAGCACCTGCTATTATTAATGGTTATGTAGTTGTTGGTGATACAGAAGGTTATCTGCACTGGTTAGATCGTTCATCGGGTGAGTTTGTTGCTCAACAGCTCGTCGATGATAGCGGCTTTGCGGTTGCGCCAATTGAAATGCCTGAAGGCTACTTAGTGACGACTCGCAATGGCGATGTAAAGAAACTAACGATTAGCCAATAAAAGCGTGATACAATTCACAGTCGGCTCCTGGTTGGTAACAGCTAGGAGCCGTTTTGTTGTTATAAATTAATAAACCGTGTGGTTATAGGTAAGAGTTTAAACTTGCGATCAAGTGCTTACCTATAACTACATTTAGAGAAGAAATTGTAGAGGTTGTTATGGTACCTGTTGTTGCTCTAGTAGGGCGTCCGAACGTAGGCAAATCTACGTTATTTAACCGATTGACTCGAACTCGTGATGCATTGGTTGCGGATTTCCCTGGCTTAACGCGTGACCGTAAATACGGTCATGCTCATTTTAGCGAGCATGACTTTATTGTTATTGACACTGGTGGTATCGACGGTACCGAAGAAGGTGTTGAAACTAAAATGGCTGAACAGTCGCTAGCGGCGATTGATGAAGCTGATGTCGTTCTATTTATGGTAGATGGCCGTGCGGGTCTAACACCTTCAGACGTGGCTATTGCTAAGCACCTTCGTCAACTAGAAAAGCCTTCAATGCTAGTAGTAAACAAGGTTGATGGTATCGACCCTGATGCTGCAAGTGCTGATTTCTGGCAACTAGGCGTAGAAGACATGTACCAAATCGCTGCAGCGCACGGTCGTGGCGTAACAGCGTTGATTGATCTTGCTCTTAACCCGTTCGCAGAAGCGTTAAAAGCTGAGAATGGCGAAGTAAGCGATTTAACTGAGTTTGAAGACGAAGAAGAAGAGCAAGTTGATTTCACTGAAGAAGAAGCTGAAGAAGAATTCAAGCGCCTTCAAGATCAACCAATTAAGCTAGCGATCATTGGCCGCCCTAACGTTGGTAAATCAACACTAACTAACCGTATTCTTGGTGAAGAACGTGTTGTTGTTTACGATATGCCAGGCACAACTCGTGACTCTATCTACATTCCAATGCAGCGTGATGAGCGTGAATACGTTCTGATTGATACTGCAGGTGTTCGTCGTCGTAAAAATATCAACGAAACAGTAGAGAAGTTCTCAGTGGTTAAAACACTGAAAGCAATTGAAGATGCTAACGTTGTATTGCTGCTTATTGATGCTCGAGACAACATCTCTGATCAAGATTTAAGCTTGTTAGGCTTTGCGTTGAATGCTGGTCGTTCAATTGTTATTGCAGTAAACAAGTGGGATGGTCTAGACAGTGATGTTAAAGATCGCGTTAAGAAAGAACTAGACCGTCGTTTAGGTTTCGTTGATTTCGCACGTATTCACTTTATCTCTGCACTTCACGGTACAGGTGTTGGTCACTTGTTTGAATCTGTTCAAGAAGCTTACAAGTCAGCAACGACTCGTGTTGGTACTTCTGTGCTAACTCGTATCATGAAGATGGCGACTGATGATCACCAACCGCCTATGGTTCGTGGCCGTCGTGTTAAATTGAAATACGCGCACGCAGGTGGCTACAACCCACCGATTATCGTTATCCACGGTAACCAAGTACGTAACTTGCCAGATTCATACAAACGATTCTTGATGAACTACTACCGTCGTTCACTAGAGATTATGGGTACACCTATTCGCATTCAATTCCAGAACAGCGAGAACCCATTTGAAGCTAAGACAACCAAGCTGACAATTTCTCAAGAACGTAAGCGTAAGCGTATGATGAGCATGGTTAAAGGTCGTAAGTAAACCTTTCCAATAGATTTGATACCCGAGCCTGTCTCGGGTATTTTTTTAAGCAAAATTCACGTTAAGCCATAACCTCATATCTCCATATCGTGATGGGTTAACGAATTAGACTCAATTTCAAAAGAAGAACGATATGACCACTAGCGATCCAATGACACCAGCGACATCCATGAAACCAATAATAGTTATCACACCAACCATTATTCAATTTTGTCATCAGGCTTGGCAGATCAATGCAAAGGCGTTGTACGTTGAAAACGATGACAGCAAAACCTACCTGATCACCGACATGACGCCTTTCCACCCAGTAAGTCATATTTGGCCAGACCACCCAGCAGACCAAGGTTTTGTGAATGTTGGTGACGTGCAATATCCAGTTGAAGACTGTCTTGTTGGTGCAATAGAACAATCTACTGGCAAGCTTCATATCGCAGAAGATATCCCTGTTAAGCGTGATACGGAAGGGTGGGCGTTTGTGGTTGTCCACCAGCTCCCCGCATCTGCTTCTATGATTAAGGTTAGCGACGAAGTCCTGTTGTCGGTTGATAAAGAGTATCAAGCTAGTTTGAGCCGTGGTCACAGCGCTGGCCACATCGCTTTCCTAGCCTTGAATAAAGTATTGGCTGAGAGCTACTGGCGTAAAGATGCAGATAGAAAAGATCCGCTTGGCAGTTACGACTTCAATAGCTACGCGCAAGTGACTAGCTTTGTGACTCCAGAGTTGTGTACCGATAAGTATCGTTTGGGAAAAACCCTCAAGAAGCGCGGTTTGAACGTTGCAGACATGCTAACCAATCTTGATGGTATCGAAGCCGACATCAATCAGATGATTAAAGGTTGGCTCGCAGACTCAACGCCAGTAGCAATGAGACTGGAAGGTGAGGCATTAACAGACTCTCGCTATTGGGAATGGCAGTTGGATAGCGACACTTTAGTGTCTATTCCGTGTGGTGGTACTCACATCGAGAATACGTCAGAGCTTAAGTCTTTATCGGTTAAGTTAACCCAGTTAGATGACCAGCATATTGAAATGCTGACGCATGTAATACGATGATTTAGACTACAGATCGAAATGGCTTGTGCTGTTTGTTCTATTTTTACATGTAACTTTTAATATAAATGACTATTTAAAATTGAAATGCAGCACATGTAACTTATGCTTTCGGTGTGTGGTGATATAAATATTCTTTTTGGGGTAGATCGCTGATCAAAATAGATAAAGCGAAAGATCAACCTATGATCTTCGATTGTGTGTACGGCTTATTTAGTGTGTTATTATTAACCAATAGTAAGCTTGCATAAGAACAAGCTGTACCCTATTACACAATTGAAAGCTTTAGTGAATGGAACAACAATTTTTATTAGAAGGCCACCGAGCCGTCAATAGTTTGCTGCGCAAGCTTGCTCTTGGGATGGATCGCAAAGATTTAAACCATAAGATCATTCAGCTTACCGAGCAGATTTTTGGGCAGCGTATGGCTTCAATTTTACTGCTCAACTCAGAGTCTAAAACTTTACACCTTGAATATGCCCCAAACCTGCCTGATTTTTACAATCAGCAGATAGAAGGGGTTGGGATTGGTGCAGGAATAGGTTCTTGTGGCGAGGCGGCTGCGCTTAAGAAAGCAGTGATGGTCTCCAACATAAATGCACATCCAAACTGGGCACCTTTTTTAGCCCTCACCAATCAAGCGAATCTGCATGCCTGTTGGTCGGTACCTATCATCTCATCGCACGGTCATGTACTGGGTACCTTTGCCATTTATAGCCAGTACATATCTGAGCCGCATGAATTTGAGCTCGAGATTTTAGAACTACTGGCTTCTCTGTATTCGGTAGCACTAGAAAAGTTCGAGTTGGAGAATCAGCTTAACTTTTTCGCCAATCGTGATTCTCTTACCCATTGCTTGAATCGTCGCGCATTGTTTAATGAAGCTGAGAAAGTGTTGGCTAAGCGATGCTTTTCAGAAAAGGTGATGGCGTGTTTGTTTGTTGATGTCGATAAGTTCAAATCGATAAATGATACCTATGGCCATAGTTTTGGTGATGATGTGCTGTTGGCGGTTGCCGAAGTTCTTGATGAGGCAA
>Ga0310124_10003533_pt1 | contig 10483 bp, 3 predicted proteins | sample CB11b_AW_Bot5_MG_FD_203507 | JGI IMG/M metagenome (GOLD analysis project Ga0310124, IMG submission 203507) | Marine microbial communities from Western Arctic Ocean, Canada - CB11b_AW_Bot5 | ecosystem: Environmental > Aquatic > Marine > Oceanic | place: Canada: Western Arctic Ocean | collected...
GCCCGCAGACTTCGTGTGCTTCTTTATTTTACTTAATAGCATTACACAACTGTTGTAAAAATAACAACAGTTTCAGAGTGAAGCGCTACAGTATCGCTACTGTTTCAAATCCTGTTTCAGTCCCCCTTCTCCTAGTATTTGACGTGTTCCATATTTTGGCAGTACGGGCCGATTGAGCTCTGTATATTGAAGAAAAGGCATATTTCTGCTATAATAATGTGATTTGTCGATGTAGCACAACGACAAGCAGAATAGACATGACACCAAACAAGCACACACTTCTGGCACTTCTCGAGCGGGCACACCAAACTGGTGCTCGCAGTGAAGTTGTAGAACGTTTGCGATGGTTTGTAGATTTTGCAGGTCACCAGACAGTTTCGAAGACCTGTAATACGTTTGATATAGCACGAACGACATTTTACAGGTGGTATAACCGTTTAGACCTTAATGATCTCTCTACACTGGAGAATGCACCAAAAAGTGCATTACTGAGCAAGAATAAGCAGAAAGATCACCACTGCATGCTGTGCGGGTTACGCAGTATGCTACAGGTATGGAGAGGGTATTTCTCCAAAAAGACCAGAGTCGCACTGGCTGTGGTTGTTGCTATTATCAATATATCAATACTCTTCCTTATAGCAATACCAAATACAGTAAGTGCAGCTAGTAGCTGGGCACCTACTCTTATTGTAAATACAGAGGCATTCCAAGTTATCGATGACACGGATAGCAGTGCAGACTTGTACTTGCAGTTTGGTGGCTCACTTAATAAAAGACTTACATACAATAGAACACTAGCTTCTTTTATCTTTGATGATGACCTAGAGGTTATCGGAACAATTTCTGGAGCAACGCTTCATGCACAGGATAACCTTAGTACTTCAGGATCCTTGAGTATCGAAACTAGCATCTTCGGAGCAGGACTCGCAGATTGTGATAATACAACAACAAGCAAGTTGCTCTGGGATGCTACGACTGGGGTGTTTAGCTGTGGAACAGATACGGACACTACTATCGCTGATACGAACACCAACCAACTCACAACATTCAACCTTACTGGTGACTCTGGTACTCCAGAAGAAATAGGTCAGGGTAATACATTGGATATTGCTGGTGGAGATGAGATTGAAACGGCTGTAGGCGCAACAGATACAGTCACGATCAATATAACTGATGACACTGTGGACTTCACTGAGCTCGAAGATACCTTAGATCTCGATGCCTCTACGACGCTGAACTTTGGAGGAAGTAACTTTATTTTTGACCTGACTTCTACTGGAGACTTTATGGTCCGAGATAATGGCTCAGCGGCATTCTTTGTAGATGACAGTGGAAGAATCGGTATTGGTACAGAAGACCTCGTCTCAAACATAGAACTCGATGTAGCAGCAAACGACACATTGGTAGATCTGTACTTGAAACGAATAGATTCGACCATCTCCAACGGAACGGGTCTTGGATTCATACGGTTTGCCGGTACCGATGGTGGTAGCGAGTCATCTCCTCTTATAGGTGCAGGTATCCAAGGACAAGCAGCAGGTACGTGGGCTACAGGAGATAGTCCTGCAAACCTTATCTTCTGGACGACTCCCGATAGCAGCTCAACTCTTACGGAACGTATGCGTATTAGACCAGATGGAAAGGTTGGTATTGGAACAGCCACTCCAAATGCAAAGCTTCACGTAACTGCTCCTGTATATCAAACAGGTGCATACATCTACTCTTCAGGAGCAACAGTACTTGCTCTTGATAACTACAGCGGAACAACTGGTAGTGGAACGAATGCTCACATTATGTTTGGATACCGAAATGTATTCGATACAGAGCTCTACCGTCATGGTGATACCGGAAGCGGTGGAATCGTGATCAAGACGCAGCAGACAAGCACATCAGACAATGCATTCCGGATTATTACACAGAATGGATCTGCCAATAACACAGTGTTCAAGGTTCGTGCAGATGGTGCAGTGACTGCTGAAGGAAGCTTCACTGGTGGAGGCGCCGACCTTGCTGAGTGGTTCCCGACAGCAGACCCTGGGATGACACCTGGAGACATCACCTGTCTAGACCCGCGTAGGCCGAAGCACGTGAAGCGATGTAATAGCAGACAGCTTAAAATGATTGGTATTTACTCTACGAATCCGGGGTTCATTGGTAACTCTCAGATGGGTATGGATGGTCCATCAGCACTTATAGGACTTGTTGGACAGGTGCCAGTAAAGGTTATTGGAAAAGTAGACATTGGGGACAGCATTACCCTCTCCAAAACAGATAGTGTTGGTAAGCGTGCAGGAACATATGACCAAACCATTTGTATAGCGATGGAAGAGCACAGAGGTCGTGAGATAGGGGCCATTACGTGTCTACTATCCCGTAACACTGGATCCTCTGCTCCGATCAATGAGAAGTCTGTAGCGAACTACTTACTGAAGACTTTTAAAGAGAGTATGAGGCTGGATGACTTCTAAGCTACCTCTCCCCTGTGTATGACAATGTATAGCTTTTGCCATACACAATCACTTACCTCACCCCCTAGCCCCCTCTCCTTCCCACGGCACTTTCCTACCAGGAGAGGGGTCGGGGGTGAGGTCTTTTAATGACTTATAGCCTGTCACGAGTTATTATAACTGTATGGACACATACAACTGGTATCAAACATTGATCAAACATTCGTGGGCTCCTCCTGCGTATCTTTTTGATAAATGTATGGTTTATGGAAGTACTTGTTCAATCAAAATAGCATCAGCAATCACATACCCATTAGTTATTCCATGCTCCGACAGAGGTGTAGCCTGCATCGTCATTATCGAGGATAAAATATGGTTGCTGCGCCTGTGCAGCAGCAGATTGCGAGAGTGCAATCACTTGCGTAAGTACGCTGATTGATTTAAGGGTTGAAATAACGAATTTTTTTGAAAACATAAGAAGTGGTGTAGTGGTATAGCTGTACAGTAAATCTTAATTAGTAAATGTTGTCCACCCGACTATTCCCTAAAACGAAAATAGTGCAACGCAAAGCATTTCATTATAAGGAGTAAAAATTGGTACCCTACTTCTAGTATGGATTTTTCTGTAACACTGGCCAAGATAAAGTACGCGGGACTTGCACTACTACTCGTCGCTGCACTTGTTGCGAGTGTGGGTGGAAAGCACGATGCACTACAAGGAAGTGTTGGTGATGGAGGAGTGTCAATTCCAACAGAGATGTCCTGCGCAAATGGAGCGCCTGAGGATGATATGGGTATGTGCCCTTGCTCCAGTGACGCACAGTGCTTTGATTCAGATAACGATTATTGTTTACTTGAAGAACCTAGATTTTGCATGAATGGACCTCAGGTTTCTTGCATTGGTGATTGGGAAAATGATCAAGATGGTAATAATTGTAATGATGCCCCATGCTGCGATGGTCTGATATGTGATACTTCACTTGGAAGCTGCATTATTAATCCAGTGTGTGGTAACGGATATCAAGAATTTGGAGAGGAATGTGATGATGGAAATACTGTTGGTTTTGATGAGTGTGCCGCTGATTGCAGTGGATATGTCGCATGTCCTACCTCAACTGGCTACGAGGGGTTAGTGGATGAAGGTGAAGTATGTGGATACACATGCGAATACGGTGGTGCAACATCAGATGCTCGATGCCTTGGAGATCCAGGTCCTCTCGAATGTGTATTAGCAAATGAATCTTCGTTAGTTACTACTTGTGAGCTCATAGGAGACATATGCCCTGGCAATGGAACAAGAACTGAAGGAATTGCAGGCGATGAATGTGGGCAATGGTGTGCATTCAAAGATCAAGGTGTAATTTGGCGACATATCAGCGAGGTAGGTAGTGATACATTTCAATGCGACCAAAATTTGGGACTTTCTTGTTTAAATGGAACATGTGTCGGAGGGTCTTGTGGTAATGGACTTCAAGATGAAGGAGAAGAATGTGATGATGGAAATACAGCAAGCGGTGATGGATGTAGTTCTAATTGTAAACTCGAAAGTTGTGGAAATGGAACGTGTGATGACGATGAAGACTGTAATAGCTGCCCTCAAGACTGTAACAAGGCTTGCTCTGATAATTGCGATAATGACAATGACAACAAACGAGATGAAGAGGACTTTGGTTGTTATGGTTGTTCGGAATGTACTGCTGATCTTTTTAGGGAAGAAAATCGATTTCCTAATGCTAGTGAAGGGCTGAATGATCCTGATAGCTCATACTTTTATGATAAAGATAAGGATAATGAAAAAGATTGTGAGACAGTTGCCTTTGGTTTCTGGCACAAGGTTTTTGCGTTTCTTATTGCAGCGGATCCAGATCCGAACTGTCTCAAATGTGGAAATGGAAAGATCGAAAACGATAGCATAAGAGGCCATAGCGAGCAGTGCGACGATGGAAATAATCAAGATGGTGACGGATGCTCTGCAGAATGTATCCAAGAACCATGTTGGACATGCCTCCCTACGCCAGATTCCGCTCCTCTTTTCCTGCCTGATGGCAACCAATCGACTTGTACACCAAGAGGTTGTGGAGATGGGGTCTGCTTAAATACAAATGGCGAAAATTGCAATAATTGCCCCAGTGATTGTGGAGAATGTTCTGACAATCCAAGTGATGGAGCAGGGTGTTGGAGTAGATGTGCCTCTGCTGCAACACTACCTTCTGATGTATTGCTTGCCGATTATAGTCCTTGCATGTGCCAATGTGGCTCGGGAAGCACAGTTGAGTGTGGAGAACTCACTGAAGCTTCTAACTGTGGAGCTTGTAAGCCGAACTCCTGTCCTAACGGAACGTGTGAGCCTGATAAAGGCGAAAGTTGCCGAAACTGTCAGCAAGATTGCGGACAGTGCCAATGGCAACAGTTACAAACACTTGGAGTCACAGAATGCACTATGAACGATATTTGTGCCTGCCGTCCGAGACAGGGAATTAGTGATTTTGAAAATTCTTGCAATGACGTACTGTGCCTTCCCTCAGGAGATCCAGTACCAGATGATGACGGCGAGCTTGGTGACAGCTTGGGTGGTGACAATGGTGGTGGTGACGATGACGATGATGGCGGTGATGCGTGCTCCGAGGATGCTGATTGTTTAGGGGTAACGCTGCGCGGTTCACTATCAAAATGCGGTAATTGCCTTAATGGATGCAGCAGAACAGTATGTTCCTGTACTGACGGAAAATGTAAAGCTTCCACACTAAACAACGATCCAAGTTGTACCACAGGAGATTGTAATCTTTGTCAGGAGGGTATCGATCTCATAGAGCAAGGTGAATACATCAGTAACTGTGGTCCGTATGGAGAAGTGGTCAATGGCACCTACTGGAAATGCAGTCATTGCTGGCTTGGAAGTTACAACACGCCAGTCACCCCTGCAGATGCTGCAAAAGTAGATGAGTGTCAGCCGTATCCTAATGCTGCAATGCTCTGGCCCAGCCATTGTGGTGCAAGTAGTGGTGGTCAGCAGGGAGGGCAACAAGGTGGTCAGCAGGGAGGGCAACAAGGTGGTGATCAGGGAGGAGACCAAGGTGGTGATGATGGAGGTGATGATGGAGGAGACCAAGGTGGAGACACTGGTGGAGACACTGGTGGAGATGACACTGATCATTATTGCTGTCTAGGTGAGTGCTTACCTGTCCTTGAGGAATGTCCTGATAATGCTGTAACTGCTGATCCTACATATTCTGATCTATCGCTTTGTGAAGAAGAATGTGGTGGCAATGATGACCAGGATGACGACGGAGATGGAGACCAAGATGATGGAACTCCAGATAACGATGATGGCGATGGAGTAGATGATGATGGAGTCCCAGAGAATGATGATGGAGATGATGGAGATCAGGATGACGACGGAGATGGAGTAGATGATGATGGAACTCCAGGAAACCAAGATGATGACGATGATGGCGATGGGGACAATGACGATGGCACTCCTGGTAATCAGGATGACGACGACGATGGCGATGGGGACAATGACGATGGCACTCCAGGAAATCAAGATGATGACGATGATGGTGATGGGGACAATGACGATGGAATACCAGGCAATGGCGATGATGATGTGACAGATGATGATGGAGACGGTATCGATGATGATGGCACTCCAGGAAATCAAGATGATGACGATGATGGTGATGGGGACAATGACGATGGAATACCAGGCAACCAAGATGATGATGATGATGGCGATGGGGACAATGACGATGGGACTCCTGGTAATCAGGATGACGATGATGATGGAAATTCAGATAATGACGATGGGGTTCCTGGTAATGATGATGATGAGGATGAATCAGATGATGATGAATTCGATGATGACGATGAGTTTGAAGAAGATGATGATCGATTCGACGATGATGAGGATGAATCAGATGATGATGAATTCGATGATGATGAGTTTGAAGAAGATGATGATCATTTCGATGATGATGAGGATGAATCAGATGATGATGAATTCGATGATGACGATGAGTTTGAAGAAGATGATGATCATTTCGATGATGATGAGGATGAATCAGATGATGATGAATTCGATGATGATGATGACGGTGAAAATTCCTACTGCTGCACCCAAGGCATTTGCAACAATCTTGTATCGTGCTCGGCCCAAGAAAATCTTGCTGAGTGTCTCTTCTCTTGCAATCAACAAAGTTCTAGTTCTCACTCATCCTTTGGAAGTTTTGGCATTTGTAACGAAGATTCTGACTGCGGCTCTTCCTATTGTGACGCTTGCTTTGTTCAAGGAGACACGTGCTTAAAACATTGTGTGAAAAATAGTTGTATTCAAGGAATCTGCAACAGAGTTCGGGGACCTGCGACCTGTACAGAAAATGAATGCGCAAAGACTCCATACTGTTGTAGTGATGATATTTGCAGCCTAGGGAATGATTGTGACGATCAGATACCGTTAGAGCTATGCCTAACAACATGTCTAGGTAGTTCTAGCTCTAGTTCTATTGGATATTCCAGTATTGGATATTCCAGTAGTAGAAAACCTTGCACTAGCAACAGGCAATGCCAGGGCTTGTCATGTGGCTCTTGTGAAAGAGGACGGAGTAACTGTACAAAAACCTGTACCACAGAAAGCTGTGTATCTGGTTTCTGTCGCACCTATCAAAATAAAGTACAGTGCTCAGGATTAGAATGTGGCTTTGGCTTTAGTAGTAGAAGCTCTATAGGTTTCTCAAGTACTGCTTCTCTTATCCAACTCCCCTCTTGTGGGGATGGAAAACTAGATCTTGGCGAGCAATGTGATGAGAATACGAATTCATGCATAGGAAGTCGTGCGTGCGACCTTGATAGTTGTACTTGTTACCCTACATACCCACCGTTGAGCAGCTGTAGAAATGGTCGCCTTGACTCAAATGAACAATGTGAATTGGGCTATCTCGACTGTGGCGAAGGGCGTATATGTGACACCAGTATCTGCACGTGTATCTTAGGAGAACTTAGCGACGACAATGGGGATGGAGACGGGGATGATGGATTCTTTAATAATAACCCTGTCGTAAGACCTCTAACAAACAATCTTGTTGCTGCAGCTGTCCTCTGTGGAAATGGCATATTGGATGATAATGAAGAATGTGATGACCGCAATGCTTTAGATAATGATGGATGTAGTTCTGACTGCTTGCTAGAAATTGGTATATGCGGAGATGGCATAGTCCAGTCTCTTCTTGGGGAACAATGTGAAGCCAGTAGTCATAACCCTGCTCTTTCGTACTTCTGTAACAGATGTAGGTTCTACTCTCTTACCTGTGGTGATGGAAATGTGGATGCTGGAGAACAGTGTGACGATGGAATACTCAATTCTGCTTCACCAGGTGCTGCGTGTCGACCAGACTGTAGCTTGGCTCGCTGTGGAGATTGGGTTATCGACCCTAGTGAAACCTGTGATGATGGGAACAGGGTAAATCTCGACGGATGTGATCGCTATTGCAGAACAGAGGGCTCCATGATTGCATCGGATAGGACAGGAATCAATTCGCAATTTTCTGCCTTTGGTAACCTTCCACAAGTGCAGTTCCCAAATATGCAACAACTCGGCTTCCCGCAGTATCCAAACTTTAAGCAGCTTCCGAATCAACTTCCTTTAGCTCAGTTGCAACCACTTATTCAGTCTCAAGCACCAATCGGTGACACAGGGCCTGCGGCAGTTGCTGTTGTAGCATCTGGCATGGCTGCGGGAATGGGGTGGATGAGGAGGAAGAGGAAGTAGGACTTCTCCGCTAACCTAAGCCATTTCCCCATTTGAAAAAAGAGTCAAAGACCCTATTGATTTTCTAGGTGTATTTTTTCAAATGCTTACGCTCTTTACTGAGACCTAGTAGCCCAGTTGAGGTTTAGGAATCCTGCATGTGCCTCTCCGGTATTTGTTGTTCTTGCTTGCATTGCGATAATAATCGTTACGTAACTTCCCGGGGTATATGTTCCAGCGGACTCTGGCCCTGTGATAGTCGCTGTAGTCCAAGAAGTGTTTGCAAAGTTTACGCCTCCAGTAAGGGATACTGCAGACCCCGCAGTGTCTAGCATAGTAATATCCATCTGGTTGTCATCAGCACTCGCTGCATTCGTTCGATATCTAAATTGAATCGGTGTGGCACCATCCCAGTGGGTAAACTCATCTGGAATCTTTACACGAATTGAAATGTTGTAGTCTTGCAAAGTAGACACTGTAGAAGTCCACTTGTAGTAGTTTTCTTTATTAGTAGAGTCATATGCAAGGACCATCTGACCAACATTATTTGCTCCATCACCGTAGTATACAGCTCCTGCATACTCTGGACTTAAGCTTAGTTGAGCACCACTACTGAAGTCTTGGTTTACGATAAAGGTGTTGTTGGTATCGTCGTAACTTAAGGATATACCTGAGCCTGTTTTAAAGAGAGCATTGATTCGGTCATCCGTACGCTCATCTGTGAAGTATAGATTTGTAGAACCTTCCGTTAGGCTATCTGAGTTATCATTATTTGTAAGTACATTTGTAACATCTGCTAGAAGACCTTCCAATTCTGATTCTGAATTGATCTCTCCAACATCAATAAGGTTTGTAGCATCCGTAAGGATAGATTCAAGCTCTGCCTGTGTATCGATCTCTGTTTCTACTATAAAGTTAGATACGTCTGTTATCTGTGTTTCGAGATGAGCCTCAGTTGTAAGCTCTGCTTCTGTAATATAATCGGTGTTATTACAAGAGAGAACACCATTTGAATCTGTAGTAAGGTTTGTACAACTTGTTGTGTTTGCCAGTGTTACCTGTCCTTCTACTATCAATGTTCCAGATGATGTTAATCTATCTTGTGCATGAACAATACGTCCAGATGCAGTTCCAAGAACTTCAAGAGACGTTCCACTAAGGGCTGCATTACGTGAGAACACAGTACCAGCCAAGCTGATCCCCTCACCTGCTGAGTATGTTGTATTCGTATCTGTTGCTGCAATGGTAATTGTATCTGTACCTGCAGCCGTTGTTATTGTTACATTGCTACCTGCTGCAAAGGTTAGCGTATCCGAAGCAGCATCAGAAACAACATCACTCTGGCCTGCGACACTTAATGTTTGGAACACATTTGGCGTAGCACCTGCTGCTGTCCATGAAAGGTTACCTGCACCATCTGAAGCAAGAATCTTACCAGTAGAAGCAGCATCTCCAAATGGGAATGTATATGTGACTCCATTAAGCGTAACAGTAGAATTGAACCTAACTGCTCCTTCTACGACCAATCCACCAGAAGACGTTAGAGTGTCTTGTGCGTGGATAATGTTTCCAGAAGCTGTTCCATGAACCTCAAGAGATCCATCAAACTCAAACTGAGTATCTGTTACGTTCCATCGGAGTTCTTTTCCAGAAGTTCCAAATCGCAATTCAATGTCTGAAGCACCATCACCATCATCAATAGCTTGGAAGGCTTCTGTATTAACAAGCAACGTAGGACTCCAAGAACTCGCTGCTGCGATAGTTGGAATCATACACACAATGAGTGCCACCGCAGTATTTCGCAGTAGTGTAGTGCCGAGGAGATCGCTTTTTTTGTTGTTTGGAAGCATTTTGTGTTATTTCGAATTATTCATATTATTATACCAAAAAACCCACCTTTTGGCTTCTACAAGGGCTTGACCAATCTATACGTTTATAGTGACTACTTTCTGGCTACTATAAGCCATTTTTTCTTATTCTGAAGGTAATTCTGTGTAGCGAATCTTCATATGTCCGAGTTGGACTTCTTGGCTATCCTTAGCAAATGAACGGATTTTAATAAGGAAACCGCTTCCCGTAGTCCATGTTGGTGTGCCACTGAATCCTACGTCTGCAGTCGTCCATTGCGTATTTGTGAGGTCTGATGAGTCTCCTGTAAGGGTTACCTGAGTTCCTGCTGTATCGTATACTTCGATATCAGCCTTCGAGTACACAGTGCTTCCAGATGTTGTTCTATACTTCAGGCTTATGGGATTTGTACCCCATCGGACAAAATCTGTAGGAACCTCTGCAT
>Ga0310124_10003534_pt1 | contig 10479 bp, 10 predicted proteins | sample CB11b_AW_Bot5_MG_FD_203507 | JGI IMG/M metagenome (GOLD analysis project Ga0310124, IMG submission 203507) | Marine microbial communities from Western Arctic Ocean, Canada - CB11b_AW_Bot5 | ecosystem: Environmental > Aquatic > Marine > Oceanic | place: Canada: Western Arctic Ocean | collected...
ATGTTGCCGGGCATCGTCTACGAACCGCGCGACCTCCGGTTGAGCCTGGTGGAAGCATCGCGCCGGCAGATCGGAACCATCATCGATAAGCTTTCATTGATCTGCTTCCGGTACGACCACGTAACCGGAGAGTATTCCTTTTTCATCATGAATATTTTGAGAATCGCGAGCGCAATTACCCTTGTCGCCCTGGGATCTTTGATGTTCGTCCTGCTGCGACGGGAGAAACGGGCGATGCGCACGATGGCTCTGAAACAATCATAACTTGTAAATAGCCCAGAGAATGAACGAATTCGAACTATTTCCTGAAGCCGCATCAAGCTTTGCCGGTGAAGTCGATCTGCTTTATTGGTTCCTAACCATAGTGAGCGTGATCTTCACGGTGGGGATTGCGCTGGCGTTACTTTATTTAGGGATTCGATATCGCAGGAAAAGCGAAGACGAGCCGGCGCCCGAAGAGATTCATGGAAGCAACCTGTTGGAAATCGTATGGTCAGTCATTCCCCTGATCCTCGCATTTGTGATGTTTTTCTGGGGTGCCCACCTGTTTTTCAAGATGCGGACCGTTCCGGCTGACGCTATGGAAATCCTGGTGACTGGAAAACAATGGATGTGGAAGCTTCAGCACCCGAATGGGAAACGGGAAATCAACAACCTCCACGTTCCACTCGGTCAGCCGGTAAAGTGCACCATGACGTCGGAAGACGTGATTCACAGTTTTTATGTCCCGGAGTTCCGGGTGAAGCAGGATGTGTTGCCCGGTCGGTACACTCAGCTTTGGTTCACCCCCACGAAAATCGGCACCTACCATCTCTTCTGCGCGGAATTCTGTGGCACAGAACACTCCCGGATGGGCGGCAAGGTGTATGTCATGACGCCGTCCGATTACGAGTCCTGGCTGGAGGGGGGCGCCGACGCGTCACTCTCCCCGGTGGAAGCGGGCGAACTGCTGTTTACTTCCCTGGGCTGCGCGACCTGCCACCATGACGGAAAGAATTCCCAGGGGCCCAACCTGGCGGGAGTCTTCGGCACCATGCAGCCACTCGATTCCGGAGGGGAAATTCTTGCGGATGAGAATTATATCAAGGATTCGATGATGAATCCGCAAGGCCAGATCGTGAGGGGATACCCCAAGGTGATGCCCAGTTTCAAAGGGATGGTCACGGACGCACAGATAACGCAGATCATCGCTTACCTCAAATCGATCGCCGGCACCGAAGAAGCAGATTCAACAACCGACGAGGAAACCCCCGAATCACCGGAAAGCGCGTTATTGAACGACGCCTTGGAACCGGATACGACCGGTCAACGGTATGTGAGGATGGAACAATGAGTGCGCCAGGTGTTACGGCGAATGAAGTGGCTCCCGAGGAACGTCGGATCCACTACCTGAATTGGGCAACCACGGTTAAATCGTGGCTGTTAACCTTGGATCACAAGCGGATCTGCATTCTCTACCTGTGCACGATCACCTTCTATTTCCTGGTGGGTGCGGTTGCGGCAACCCTGTTCCGCATCGAGTTAATGACCCCCCAGGGTGATTTCCTTTCCGCCGAGATTTACAACAAGATGTTCACCATGCACGGCGTGGCGATGATTTTCTTTTTCCTCGTGCCCTCCATTCCCGCCACGCTTGGGAACTTTTTGATTCCATTGATGATTGGGGCCAAGGACGTCGCGTTTCCACGGTTGAATCTCTTGACCTGGTACCTCTTTTCGATCGGGAGCCTGTTCGCGCTCTTCGCTATCATTAACGGCGGCGTCGATACCGGGTGGACATTCTACACGCCATACAGTTCGACGTATGCCAACGGGCATGTTATCGCCGCGACCTTCGGCGTATTTGTCGCAGGCTTCGCGTCCATTCTCACGGGCCTGAATTTCATCGTCACCGTCCACAAAATGCGCGCGCCGGGAATGACCTGGTTCCGGCTGCCGCTCTTCATCTGGGCGGCCTACGCCACCAGTATCATCATGGTGCTCGGCACACCGGTCATCGCCATCACCATGTTGTTGATCATCGCCGAGCGGGGGTTGGGAATCGGGATCTTCGACCCGGCGCTGGGTGGGGATCCGGTCCTCTTTCAGCATCTCTTCTGGTTCTATTCCCACCCCGCCGTATACATCATGATTTTGCCTGGGTTCGGCGTGATCAGCGAGGTGATCGCCTGCTTCTGCCGCAAGCGCGTCTTCGGGTACGAGTTCATCGCCTTCTCCAGCCTTGCCATCGCCATCATCGGCTTCTTCGTGTGGGGGCATCATCTTTTCGTAAGCAGCCAGTCCGTCTACGCCGGACTGATTTTCTCTTTCCTTACGTTTTTCGTCGGAGTTCCCACCGCAATCAAGATCTTCAACTGGGTGGCCACGCTCTACAAGGGGTCCGTCTCGTTCGAAACACCCATGCTTTATGCCCTCGGATTTATCGGACTGTTCACCGTCGGCGGCCTCACCGGGTTGTACCTGTCGACGCTGGCAATCGATATTCATCTTCACGACACCTATTTCGTGGTGGCGCATTTCCACTACGTGATGGTGGGTGGGATGGTGCTGGCGTTCCTGTCGGGCCTCCATTTCTGGTGGCCCAAGATGACTGGGCGCATTTACAACGAGACTGCGGCAAAGTTTGCTTCCGTCATTGTATTTATCGGATTCAACCTCACCTTCTTCCCGCAATTTATCGTCGGCTACCTGGGCATGCCCCGGAGATATTACGAGTATCCGGAACAGTGGCAACTCCTCCAGTTGCTCTCATCCGCGGGCGCGTCCGTCCTTGGGTTCGGTTTCCTGATGGTGCTGTGCTATCTCCCGTTCTCCCTCGTGTTTGGAAAGAGGGCAGGCCCCAATCCGTGGCGGGCCAAGGGCCTGGAGTGGGAAGAAACAACGTCCCCGCCGATAGCGCACAATTTCGTGAAAGACCCGATTGTCACGGAAGAAGCCTATGCGTACACCAAGGGATCCCGCCATGTCTGACGCGCATTCATCGCCATATCTTGCGCATCACTTCGATGACATGGAGCAGCAGTCGCAGGCTGCCTCCCTCGGCATGTGGATTTTCCTGGCCCAGGAAATCATGTTCTTCGGAGGCCTCTTCTGCGGCTACGCCGTCTACCGCTTAAAGTTTCCGGAAGCGTTTTCCGCCGGTAGCTATTCGCTGGCGATTGGTTGGGGTTGCTTTAATACCGTGGTGCTTATCGGCAGTAGTTTGACCATGGCCCTGGCGGTTCGGTCAGCGCAGCTGGGAAGAAAGGCGGGAATCATTAAGTGGCTGGTGATTACCATGTTCCTGGGATGCGTTTTCCTCGGTGTCAAGGTGGTCGAATACAGCGCGAAATTCGAACACAACATGATTCCCGGCCGCCATTTCGAATTCCACGACGATGGAAAATTCGTGGTTGCCGGCCACGGCGACCACTCCGCTGCAGTCGGACATGACGAACCCGTCCACGCGGAGGCCGGCGAGCCGGCGGATCACCATGCGGCCGAGGCCGCGCACGGGGAACCCACGGAACATGCCGAACCCGCCGGCGAGGATAACGGTCACGGAATCGTCGAGATCAATCAGGGCGAAGTTGAGCTTTTCGTCGGATTCTATTTCATGATGACCGGGATGCATGCGCTGCACATGGTCATCGGGGTCGGGCTGATCATCTGGCTCCTGGTTTTAACGGCGAAGAATCGGTTTGCCACCGAGTATTATACCCCGATTGAAATGTTCGGCCTCTACTGGCATTTCGTCGACATCGTATGGATTTTTCTTTTCCCGTTGTTGTATCTTATCGGTAGACACTAGGAAGCCACGCTCATGTCAGACACAGAACATCATGTTTGCCCGGTAGGGCTGTACCTCGCGATCTTCGGAGCGCTGATGGTTTTCACTCTTCTCACCGTGGGAGCGGCCTATCTCAACATGGGCGTAATGAACAATGTGGTCATGCTCGGCATCGCCATCGTCAAGGCGGCGCTCGTCATCAGCATTTTCATGCACCTAAAATACAACCCTAAGATCCTGTGGGTCGTCGCTATCGGTGCTTTCGTCTGGCTGGGAATCATGCTCGCCCTCACGCTTAGCGATGTAATGTCCCGGGGCTGGATTCCGAATCAGCCGGCATCCTGGTTGTAAGGGAAGCAAAATCTCTTCACTCTCTTGTCATGCGCGCAGTCGCAATATGGCTCATTATCGTTTGCTGCCTCATCGTTGCCATGGTGGCGGGCGGCGGCATTACGCGATTGACCGGATCCGGTTTGTCCATGACCGACTGGAAGCCGATTCTGGGTTCGGTGCCACCGCGGGGTGAAGCCGAATGGCAACAGCGATTCGACCTGTATAAGGCTACTCCGCAGTACGAATTGCTGAACCAGGGCATGGCGATTTCAGATTTCAAAACGATCTTCTTCTGGGAGTACCTTCACCGCCTGCTTGGCCGCGTGGTTGGTCTCGCTTTTGCTATTCCATTCGTGGTGTTTCTGTCACGTCGCCGGATCAGAGGACGACTTGCGGTCAAGCTGCTCCTCGCATTCCTCCTGGGCGCCGGCCAGGGATTGCTGGGTTGGTACATGGTTCGGAGCGGATTGGTGGATAAGCCGTACGTCAGCCACTTCCGCCTTGCCGCTCACCTGGCCCTCGCGTTTGCCCTGTTCGCCTATCTGGTCTGGATACTTCTGGATCTGCGCAGCGGAGAAGAGGCGAAGTGTGGGCGTTCGATGGTCGCCGCATCCCTGATCTTTCTCGTCCTCCTGTGCTGTCAGATTGTTTACGGCGCGTTCATGGCCGGTCTGGACGCAGGCTATCAGTACAACACGTTCCCCAAAATGGGTGACTACTGGGTGCACCCGAACCTGTTTGCGTTCGAATCCTGGTGGGAGAACTTCGTGAGCAATCCCGCCATGGTCCAATTCATCCACCGGGGGTTGGGATTGGCACTTTTTGCGAGTGCGTTTGCCCTGATTCCGGTCGGGCTCTTCAATCGGATGTCCGGTTCAGTGGCCGTGGCGCTGTACGGCGTGTGCGGGCTCACCCTTTTACAGTTTTTGCTGGGCATCATGACTCTCCTGCTGAAAGTGCCGGTGGGGCTTGCGGTCATGCACCAGGTCACCGCATGCCTCCTGCTGGGCTTTGCCGTGGCGCTGTGTCACGAAAGCCTCAAGGGCCGAAAACAGGATGTTTGCAAAAAGATCTCTACGGGCTCCACTCCCGCATGGTAAAAGATAACGATGTATAGAGGCGCCAGAGAGGTCTTCAGCGCGTATAAGGAAACCGCCAAACTCCGTATTGTAAATATGGTGCTGGTTACGACGACCCTTGGCTACGTACTGGGTGCCGGCGAATCGTTTTCCTGGATCCTTCTTCTCTTCACGCTGATCGGTACCGGCGCTGCCGCGGCGGGTTCCGCAGTGCTCAATAATTACTTGGAGCGTGATTCGGATGCTCTCATGGACCGGACCCGGGCGCGTGCGCTGCCTTCCGGCCGAATCGAACCGGCAGGGGCGCTGGCGGTAGGGGTGCTCCTGGTGCTCGGCGGCGTTGTCTTTCTCGCCACTCAGATCGGACTCCTCTGCGGATTCCTTGTTTTGCTGACCGCGTTTCTTTACGTCGTGGTATACACGCCACTGAAAAAAGTGAGCTGGATCAACACCCCAATCGGGGCGATTCCCGGCGCCATGCCTCCGCTCAACGGGTGGGCGGCCGCCGCGGGCGTGATCGAGCCCGGCGCCTGGATCCTGTTTCTCATCCTCTTTGCCTGGCAACACCCGCATTTTTACGCCATCGCATGGATGTACAAGGATGACTATGCGAAGGCGGGTCTGAAGATGCTCCCGGTGATCGAACCGGCCGGCGACCGAATGTTCCGCCAGGTGGTCTGGTTCTGCATCGCCCTGCTCTCCCTCTCCCTGGTTCCCACCGCAATGGGCCTCACCGGCACACTCTATCTTTTGGGCGCGCTGGCGATCGGATTCATGTTCCTTTGGTACGGCATGGTGGTCGCGCGGACCCGGACCATCGCCGACGCGCGCAAACTTCTCCGGGCATCGATTATCTATTTGCCCGCCCTGCTCGCGCTCATCGTTCTCGATCTGGCGATTTGATTCCCGTCGCATTCCGGTTCGGCTCGCGAGTTAGAGTGAACCTAATCGTGAGCTATATCGAAACTCATACACGGAAGTGAGAATGTCCATATCGAGTGTCCAAGGGCATCCTTCAAAATTGAACATTGAGCATTCGATATTCGATATTCCTGCCGCATCCTGATAAATACTTCGAGGAGGAATCTCGAATATTGAATCCAAATACTGCACTCCTTCCAGTCATCGCGGCGGCGGCGATCACGGTCCTGCTTATGTTCGGTTGCAGCCGGCCCGAAAATGCCGCGCCGGCAGGCAAGGCAGTTTCGGAACCCGCCGCCACCGCCGCCATAGCGCCCGAACCGCTGCCCGGCCCCGAGTTCCTCACTGCCGCCCACGACGGAAAGTTGGAAGAGGTGCGAGCCGCAATCAAAAATGGAACCCCCGTGAACTGGGTGGACGAGAGGGGTCAGACCGCATTGATGCTCAGCGCATTCAACGGCCACGCTGAGATCGTGAAGTTGCTGTTGGACGGCGGGGCGAAAGTCGAACTGCGTGACGGCACGGGACGTACCGCGCTCATGTTTGCATCTACCTTCGACAGTACCGATACCGTCGGATTGCTGCTAGCGAAGGGTTCCGATGTGAATGCCGTCGACTCGGGCGAAAAGTGGACGGCTCTGATGTTCGCAGCCGCGGAGGGTCACCAAGGTGTCGTAGTCCGACTCCTGGAGCACGGCGCCAATCCCCGGACTTTGGATGTTGATGGAGACGATGCCGCCGCATTTGCCGTGCAGCGCGGTCACCGCGATCTGGCCCGGATGCTTCAGGAAGCCGGGCAGAAAGACTGAAGCAAACAAAATCGATGGAGGCTACGAAGATGAAATTAGTAATTCCCAATTCTCCTCATGGCGTCGATGGGAGCTAACGCCGGTGCAGCCTCGACCGCTAAAGCGCCGATCCCTTCCGCAACCATTGAAGTGACCGCTACCTACATTCAGTTCGAGCGCGCCACCGTGGGAAATGAGAAAAAGTTTCGCGAGGAAGGCAGGCTTTCTCACAAGCATATTCTTGAAATGTGGAGGGCGGACAAAGGGTCATTGCTCACCGTGATGTCCGTGACCACGCTGGACTCTGTGGCCGCGACCGCACGATCAGGCCGCGAGATCATCTGTCCGACCGAGCATGCTGCGCAGGCGTTTTCGCTTCTTGGCGAAGATCGGGAGGCGTTCACGATCACCGTGATGATACCGGAAAATTTTGAAACGAGAGAGACGGGCAATTTCTTCTCCGTCACTCCTCATTTCGATCGCAAAGAAGACGTAGTCACGCTCAGTCTGCACGCTGCGGTCACTGAATTTATTGAATGGCTGGACTTCGACCTGACCAAATCGAACCGCCACCCATGTTCGACTCATCCCGGCCGGTACTCTCAAACAAGTTTTCAGTACTCATAAAGTACTGGCGGGTAGCGAGTTCCATCCTGAAGTCTGACGCCAATTTCAGCTCTCACAGTTTTAAAAAGCTGGCTCAGCCGGAGGCCCCACTTGTTTCTGAGCACAACTCAGTCACCTGTGAAAACTCCGGCCCACGAACACCGATAACCGAGAACCGGGACCGGAGGCCGCACTGAACACCGAACCGTGTACTCTTCAATCTTCGCTCTTCGCCATGGGCGGGTGGCCGCGGATGAATTCCACGACTTCCTCTTCATCATCGGTCAGCGTCAGCATCCCGCTGTACTTTCGGCCGGCGGCTTCTTTCTTGATCAGGTCATACAGGCCGGTGCGCTCCGACCATCGTTCCTGCCCGAGAAAGACCATGGGGCTGATGAAGCCGAACGTACCATAATGATTCTGGCACGCATCCATGAAGATCTCCTGCATCGTTCCCGCCGATCCTGGAGCGTAGATTACGCCGTGCCGTGCGATTGCCAGGAGGCCGTCCTCGCGAATGCTGTTGGAAAAGTACTTTGCGATGTGGCTGGCGAAAAGATTGCTCGGCTCGTGGCCATAGAACCAGGTTGGGATGGCGAGGCTTTCCGCGTCTGAGGGGAAGGAACTGAGGACCTCGCGTGCTTTTTCTACGTATCCCGAATCCCGGTAGGTGTCGCTTTGGGACAGGATTCCGATGGCGTGATCCAGTGCGCCGTCATCCGCGGGCGCGAGGTAGGCGCCCAGGTTGGCCGCTTCCATGATGCCGGGGCCGCCACCGGAGGCAACGAAGTAGCCGGTGCGCGTTAGCGCGCGCGCAATTTTCGCCACCTTGCGGAAAAACGGATCCGATCTTGCCGTTCCGTGGCCCCCCATAATCGCCACCACGTTCCTCTCCGGCGAGGTGTGGAGCAGGTCCTGCAATGCGTCGTCGATTGCATGGTCGTGGAGGCGCTGCGACAGGTCCTCCATGATGTCGTGCCCGCCGCTACGGGCGGCCAGCGCATGATTGTAAACTTTCGAATCCAGGCTGTGGTCCTCCTCTTCGTTGTACCCTTCCATCAGCTCCCGCCAGGTATACAATGCGGAGCGATATGGATTGTAGGGGCGATCGGGGAAGGCCGGGAATACCCGTGCGCCGCGGCCCTGCAGCAGGTGGGGCGTCTGCTCGTCGGAGAACGAGCAACCGAGAAAGACCGCCCCGGCGACCGAGGCGTGCTCCGGGTCGAGACGGATTCCTCTAAGATCGAGTCCCTGCAATACGCAATGATCAAGAGAGCCTCCGCGGTTCAGTACGCTTCGCAGATCCTCGAGTTCGGTGAAAGTTCGCGGTTTGTGCTGTTGCATGACAAGTAGGGTAGGGCCTTCGGCCGCGGATTTCTCAGTGAACTGAGTTCTATGCAGAAAAGAGGTTAAAGGGAACCGATTGTCAGAAAATGTCGAATATCGAAGTTCCTTGGACATTCGAAATTGAGCATTGGAGATCGGAGGTTTTCCTTGTTTGAGAGTACACAGGATTCAGTGTTCGGTGCGGCCTCTGGCCCAGCCAGAACCGGGCTGGACTACTCCGACGCCTTCGTGGCTGCCTTCTTCTTAAGTGCATTGATCATGGTGATCGCTTGTTCCGGCTTCAGGTGAAAATCGTTAAACCGGACGACCCCGTCACGGTCGATCACGATGGTCCAGGGGGTTCCCCCGGTCCGATATGCCGTCATCAGGGCAGGCCGCTCGGTTTTCGAACCGGAATGGCCGATGGGCATGGTTAATTCGTACTCCTTCGCGATCTCCTTTGCGTGGTCCAGCGTGTTGGCGTGAAATCCTTCAAACACGGTCTGGATCGCTACGAATGCCACCTCTTCGTCGCCCTTAAATGCCTCGTGAACGGCGCGCAACGAGGGAAATCCGGAGGCGTGGCAACCAGGGCACCATGATTGAAAGCAATAGAGATAGACGATCTGGCCCTCAAAATCGCCGATGTCCGGACGCGTGGCGTCCGATCCGACATTGAACCATTCCTCCACGTTCCATGCCGGCGCCGGCTGACCGGTGATGCCCCGGCTCGCGGCTTGAGCGGAAAGTGACATGGCGAAAATAATGACTCCACAAAAGATCCAGGTTTTCATATCTTTCACCTCGCTAAGTCGGCTGGGACGAGTATCTCTTACACCACGGGTTGGGCCGGTGGGAGGACTTGCAAAACCATTCAGGAACGGAGTCTATTTTTCATGACATCGAAACGCAATGACGTAATTGACGAGGCGCGGGCCCTGAACCACCTTATGGATTTGTTGCGTGTCCCCGGATTGAGCCGGCAGGAGCGGAAGGTGGCACGCGCGGTCTCACGGAAACTCCGGGATGCCGGGTGCAAGGCGGGTTGGATCTCATACGACGACGCCCGGTTGAGAGTTGAGGGCGAGTTGGAAGTGGGGAATCTAATCGTTCAACTTCCGGGCACGGTGCCGGGCCCGCGACTTCTATTCATCGGGCACTTGGATACCGTTCCGCTCTGTCGTGGCGCCGTGCCGGTTCGACGCGGAAACCGGATCGTTTCGGCGGGCAATACCGGGCTAGGCGCTGATAATCGAACCGCGGTAGCCTGCCTGGTCACCTTGGCGGAGACGCTTCTGTCCGGGGACATTCCTCATCCGCCCATTACGCTTCTTTTCGCGGTCGCGGAGGAAATTGGGCTGCACGGGTCAAAGGCCGTACGGAAAAGCGATCTGGGAAATCCGAAGATGGGATTCAACATCGACTCCGGTCCTCCCGCCGATTACATCACCGCCGCGCTGGGAGCGTATCGGTGGACGGCGGACATCCAGGGGATATCATCGCATGCCGGAGTTCATCCGGAGGACGGCATTTCCGCGATTCTCATCGCGGCAAGAGCCATCCGCGACATCGGTCATAGCGGTTATTTCGGGAAAGTCCAAAAAGGCAGGAACCGGGGCACCTCCAACGTGGGGATGATTGAAGGCGGAGAAGCCAG
>Ga0310124_10003535_pt1 | contig 10478 bp, 5 predicted proteins | sample CB11b_AW_Bot5_MG_FD_203507 | JGI IMG/M metagenome (GOLD analysis project Ga0310124, IMG submission 203507) | Marine microbial communities from Western Arctic Ocean, Canada - CB11b_AW_Bot5 | ecosystem: Environmental > Aquatic > Marine > Oceanic | place: Canada: Western Arctic Ocean | collected...
TCGAAAACGACTTTGTAATTCGGAAACGAATCGAGGCGGCGGAACACGTGATCACGCAGCCATCGCGGCACCGTCTTGCGGAACTCCCAGATCGGTCCCTGGTAGAAGCCTTTCTCGGCCCAGCGGTCCATCAGTGTGGTACCGCCGTGATAACCATTGACGAAATAAAGCTTCATTGCATCCTGAATTGAGGTCATGGCGATTTGCCAACAATCGTCGCCGGGACCAACGGTGTCTTGACGCCCAAGGCGTTGTACATCATAGCCCACGGCAAGCAAAGCGCCACCATGGGGTGCGGATGAAAAGGAATTTCAACCCCATGGGGTTGTACATGCCGATTAACAAGCGCTTCCAGGTGTGCAACCGATCATGGGCAGCACGAGCGTGAAATGGGGTGGGGTGGCATGGATAGTGTTGAATAGCTTGTCGTGTTGAATGTCGCGGCTCGTGGCAGGACTGTGCTTAGTCAGGAAATTGATTGAAAATCAGTAAAAAGGGAGAAATTTGGAGTTCGACGTAATTTGCTCCACCAACGTCCCCCATGAATGTCCAACGCACGTTGCAGCTTTAGGAAAAAGTACACGCCGGCGAGGCGCCGGACTCGATGTCTTCGCCCGGGAACCGGCGGATCCGTCGCTGCCGGTTTATCAACTGCCGAATGTCGTTGTGACCCCTCACACGGCGGGGTGCACGGACGGCACCACACAGCGGCGGGCGAAGGCGTGTGCCGACAATATCGATCGCTTCGCACAGGGGCTGGACCTGCTTTACCGGGTGGATTGAGAGTGGGCCACAATAATTGGCTGGAAATCGATGTTTGCTCGAGGAATAAGGAGTTAACCGTATGATATCGACAGAAGAAGCACGAGCCCAGGGACGCAAGGCTGCCGAAAAAGCCTGTGACGGGAACAGGGCTGGCGGCGACGTTTGGCGAAAAATGAAGAATTTGTTCAAGTGGGCGACGACCAGTTACCCGGCCCTTGCAGGCCTCGACCTGAAGAAAATGATGCTCGAGTTCTCCGAGAAACGGATGAATGACGACCTGGATCTCGCCAGGTACCCCGAATGCCGCGGCTTGCGCGAGGCTGTCGAAGCCCGGCGCCGAGGTTTCGCGGAGATCATCGACGAGCCCATTGCGGCTGCCATTGAATTTGACTGGAACTGGTTCTGCTCCCGCCGGCTCTCCACCCGGTTCGTCAGCGTGCTGCCGCCAGAGTCGAAGTGTACCTCGTTCTGGTTCAGCGACAGCAAGGAGGGGGGGGCGGTTCAAGGCGACAATGGCGATGACGTCACTTTCTTTTATGAGGATGGCTTTGCCCCGCCTCCCGAGACTGGACCGAGTGAGACACGTTTCACGAAAGTCACGCAGATAGGCTGTGTGTCGTCGGCTGTCTTGTGCGACGAGGAGCCCGAGAGCCTCTTTCCCGTCGAGCTCGACTGGGTCAGGCCGGATTTCACCGACCTGACCGAATTCATCGCCTTCATGGAGCGCTATCGCGAGTTCTGGGGTCCCGGCAATTACCTCTTCATTGACCCCGATATGAACCTGGCCGCCGTCGAAAAGGCCAATATCCGCATGGGGGTCCGCTACTCCCGCGGCTGGGCTGCCATCACCGCCTGTGCCTATCTCATCCCCGAAATGAATGACTTCCATCACGAACGGGCCAGGCGTTCCTTTGAGGCCCGAGGCTGGGGCGAGGACAATCCCGATGCCGCTTTCTGGGCCGGTGCCGAAAAGCGGTATCACCGGCTTCTCGAGCTTGTCGAGAAAGAGTACGAACGCGGCGCCACAGTCCTTGGCGCGGCCCAGATCGCCCTCGACCACGCGGTGCCCTTTCCCGATCGTATCTGTCTCGAAGGCCAGAAGGGCCATCCCGATCTGCTCTATGCCAACTGGACGATCGTTTCAAGCGCCGCCTGTATCTCCGGACCCAATCGCCGCGAACTCTATTGGGTCATCGACCCGACGAACCCGCAGCCGATCTACACGACACCGTGCCACGTGATCCCCGGCGAGGGGCTCGAGGCGCGCCGGGCCGAATGGGAACAGGAAGTCGCGCAAGCCGGTGAAATTGGCCTGAACCCGCCGCCATACGAAAAAGAATGTTGTGAACAAAACCCCTGACGAATCGCGCCTTTTACCCATCGACACCGCCCACGGGCAATGAGGCAGCTCGACGCACGCCGTTTGCCCAGGGTAAAGGTTCAAAAGCATTTTACGCTTATTGAACTTTTAGTGGTGATGGCGGTGTTGACAAACCTGTGCACACCAACGTACCGTTGACGGTTTTCGTGGTGCAACCCGGCCGAACCCGATCGCCTGCGGCTCTACCGTGGCTCAGGGAACTCAGTGTAGGCGCTGTAACGGCCGTCGATGTCGTCACCGACATGACGCTGACCACTGGGCGCCTCCGCTGCCGGCTCGATTATCGCCGCCGGCTCTGATGCTTCCGCTTCGATTCCCGGCGTTTCAAAATCTTAGCATAAAGCATGACAACTTCAACCAATCCGATCCCCGGACAAGTTGACAGTACAGGTGTGGTCCAAGTGCCCCGCAGTCCGCCTCCGCTCCCGAAGTCAGCAGCCACATCATGACGGGTCGATCGCCTGTCTCTATCGCCGTCATCACCGAGCAATCTTCAATGAACACATCGGGATGTTATATTGCAGGGCGAGAAAGAGAGTCAGTCAGAAGGGTCCTCAGTGTTACCCTGAAAGGAACCAGGCCAGATCAATGAATAACCCACCGACCTACCGTTCGTGGCAGCCGGGCGATGACGACATGCTCATGCCGTTAATCGAGAAGAGCGGGTTCCTGCCGGACATCGAGTGGTATCGCGACAAATTCGAAGACGCCGGCGTGATGCCCGAGGGCATCCTGCTGGCGCTTTGTGACGGGGCGCTCGCCGGGCATCTGATGTGTTACGATCGTCGCCTCATGATTGGCGACCGGCAACGCCGCATCGGCGGCCTCGGGCTGGTCTACGTTGAAAACACCTGCCGCGGGCTCGGCATTGGCAAGACGCTCACCCGGCAGGCAATCGCCTATCATCGTGAGCGTGGCAATCATGCGGTGATGCTTTTCACCCTCACGACTCTGCTGCCGGCGTATCCGATGTATCAAAAGGAGGGATTCGATACGGTCGTCGTTCGCGAGACGTACCGCCGACAGCTCACGCCGGTCGGGGGATCCGACCCCCCATTCCGTGCCTATGCGCCCGGTGATCGCGACCGAGCCCGGCGCATGGTTCACGATTACGCGATCCTGCAAACCGGCTACACAATGGAATACATCGAGGCTTTCCCTTCGGCGGACATCGCGGCAGGGCTGCGGGTCGTCGAAATCGACGGCCGGTTGAGCGGCATTTACCGGCGCGGCGGCACCGGCGCGGAAGTCCGCATCTCGAACCTGGCGTTTGTTGAACCGATCACCGCCGCCGGCATGCTCGAGATGATCATTGCCGACCTGGCACAAACAGAATTCTCGACTGTCGAAATCTGGGTGAACAACGGACACGTGTTGAGGCCGGCACTGATCAAAAGCGGCTTTGTCGAGGGTGAACCCGACCCCGGTGTCCTGATGATGAAACCTTTGCAGGACAACGAGATTTTTCCGCCCGACGCCCACATAGAGATGGAATGCTGCAAGTTGTGGTAAGCGTGGAGCGACCAAGCTATACTGAAAGACAAATTACCGGGAGACCCCTGTGGCAATCAACAACAAAACGCTGAAGTGCTGCCTGCAGTTCTGTGCGATGGGCCTGATGTCCGCGGCCTTGTTTACTGCAAATACGGCATCGGGACTGTCGCTTGTCGAGGATGGCAAAGCAGTTGCCACAATTGTCATCCCCGAACCGAACGATTCGGATCCCCACGACAAATGGTGGATCCTGGGCATGCCGGTGGGCTACCTCAAGGATTACGTCAGGAAAGCGACCGGCGCGGAATTGAAAGTCGTGACGGAAGGGCAGCCCCTGCCGGACGGCGCCCTGATTTCAGTCGGTCATACGAACCTCGCCCGAAAAGCCGGGATCACGACCGATGACCTGAAACTGGACAGCTGCAAGCTGATCGTCAAGGACCGGACATTGTTCCTGATCGGTCGCGACGGGATCGAGAACAAGCCGTACACACCACGCGGCACGGCCCGCGCGGTCGTCACATTTCTCGAGACGTACCTTGGTGTGAGATGGCTGATTCCATCCTGGGACACGGATTTTCCGGAAGGCGAATTCGTGCCGCAAACAACTGCTCTCGCGGTGCCCGATGACCTGCAACGCACGGTTGTTTCCAAATTCGCATACGTCTACAAGGAGACCGAACCATACTTCAATCCGAGCAGTCCGGCATATGTCGCCAACAACTCGAACACCTCGATCAAGATATGGACCGTTGGCGGTCATTCCTGGGATGTCTGGGTGCCGGTCGAGAAGTACTACAAAGACCATCCGGAATACTTTGCGCTCATCGACGGCAAACGCTCGGACAACGCCCTCAACCACCTCTGCCCGTCGAATCCCGAGGTGCGCAACATTATGCTGCGAGAAATTCGCAAACTCTTCGACGAGGGGTACGACTGGGTACAGCTCGGCCAGAGTGACGGTGTCAGTTATCGCAATGTCTGCCAGTGCGAGGAATGCGAGAAGCTCGACACATTTTCGGAGATGGGCAAAAGCAATTTTCCACTGGCAAAACTCAAGGAGCATCCTTGCGAACGCATTCTCCTGGCGCACAAATGGATCGTGGACGAATGTCGGAAATCGCATCCCGACAAGACAGTGCATCTCTTGGTCTACCAGCCGACGCGAATGCCTTCGAAAATATTCGACACCTTCGGCGACAATGTCATTGCAGAAAATGCCATCGGCAATTTCAAGATGTTCAAGTATGTGAACGAAGCCTGGAAAGGCAAAGTTCGTGGCTTCACCGCATACATCTACTGGGAGACCACCCGGATCAAGCCGCTGGGCATTCTGACCAAACTTACGCCGTCGTCGGCTGCCGATCAGATCCGCTATTTCCATGAAAACAATGTCGTGGGCATCTATTACTGCGGCGGCCGGTTCGGCCGCAACTGGGGGCTATGGGGCCCGGTGTACTACACGTTGAGCCGGTTGATGGGCGACCCCGATCGTGATCCGGATGCCATGGTCAGCGAGTATTGCGAAGGTGTCTACGGCGAAACCGGCGACATCATGAAGTCGTTCTTTGACCTGCTCTATAATCGCATGGACGGGATCCAGGTCGACCAGGACAAGATCGCGATGAAGGATCATTTCCTGGCCTACTATCCGCCCTGGGTTGTCTGGGAACTCGAGCAGCTGTTGGTGAAAGCCGAGCAGACCGCGACAACCTCGAAAAGCAAACACTGGTTGAAATTCAGCCGCGACTATTTCGACTACATGAAAACCGTCTCGAATATGTTCGCATCCGAAAAAAACTATCAGGCAAACCCGAACCGGGCGAATCTGCTGATGGTCAAGGAAAGCGTTGATGCATTCGAAGACTATCGGACGCGAATAATCGCCTACTCGAGTGAGATGAAATACAACGATCGCAACCGCCCGCGATACGCCGTGTTGAATCAATACCTGATGAGCGATTATAATAAGCTGCATACTGAAAACGTCCGCGGAACACCCGCGGCACTCGGCTGGATTGTCGAGCCGCTGAATTGGGATTTCGACAAGTTGTTGGCGGCAACGCCGTGAACAGCAATCAAGCGCGCGTTCCCGATGAGCCATCGACGGCAGCCGCTCTGACCGACAATTTCCAGGAGCCGCCCGCCTGGTTTCGCGCCAAGCCGTTCTGGGCCTGGAACACCAGGCTCGACGAGGCTGAGCTGCGTCGCCAGATTCGCATATTCAAGGAGATGGGATTCGGCGGCTTCTTCATGCACGCCCGCGTCGGCCTCGATACCCCCTATCTCGGCAGCGAATGGTTCGACCTCGTCCGGGCGTGCATCGACGAAGCGCAGAAGACCGGCACCGAAGCCTGGCTGTATGACGAAGATCGCTGGCCTTCCGGCGCCGCCGGCGGCCTGGCCACAGCAGACCCGAAGTACGGCATGCGCACCCTCTGGGTCAGCCGTTGCCGGCGCGACGACAACTACGAGTGGCCACAGGACGGTGACGCCGCCTATCTTTTTGCCGCGGTTTTCGATGACGACAAACTCGTTTCGTATGAACCGGTTTCCAGCGCCGCAGATCTTGCCGCGCAGCCACTCGGTACCGAGCTCATCGAGTTCGTCCTCAAACCCGCGCCCTGCCGCCGGCGCTCCTGGTTCAACAACAGGAGCTACCTCGATACCCTCAGCGAAGAAGCCGTCGGCAAGTTCATCGAAGTGACGCACGAGAAATACCGGCAGGAAGTGGGTGAGCATTTCGGCAAAACCGTTCCCGGAATTTTTACCGACGAACCGAACCACGGCGGGATGTTTCGAAACGTCTGGGCCGTCGATGGCTGCCTGCCGTGGACTGCGGGCCTGCCGCGGCGTTTTCAGGAGATGTTCGGTTATGACGTGATCGCGCGTCTGCCGGAACTGGCCTATGATCCGGCCGACGGTGGCAGGCCATATGGCCAGGTGCGATATCACTATTGCCGCTGCAAGGCACGTATGTTTGCGCAGGCTTTCGCAAAAACGATCGGTGAGTGGTGCAATGACAACAACCTGTTTCTGACCGGCCATGTCCAGGAGGAACGGCCGATCAGCAACAACATTTCAATGTGCGGTTCGACCATGCAGTTCTACTCGCACATGCAGTTGCCGGGCATCGACATTGTACGCCGCTTTCGCATGGAGTTTCTGATCCCCAAGCAGTGCGCGTCGGTGGCGCGACAGATGGGGTGCAAGTGGGTGCTTTCCGAAATGTACGGCGCCACGGGTTGGCCGACGACCTTTGAAATCTACAAACACAACGGCGACTGGCAGACGGTCCTCGGCATTACCATGCGCTGTCCGCATGTGTCCTGGTACTCGATGGCCGGAGAGGCGAAACGGGACTATCCCGCCAGTATCCATTTCCAATCGCCCTGGTGGCGCCAGTACCGGCATTTGGAAACCTATTTCTCACGCCTCCACGTTGTCCTCGGCGCCGGCGATCCGGTTTGCGATCTCGCGGTCATTCACCCGGTCGAAAGCTACTACGTGCTCATCAACGCCGGTTGGGTCGACGACACGATCGAGCCGGCTGTTGTGCAGAACGAGCGCATCAGTGAAATGGATGAACAGGCCGAGCTCCTGGTCGCTTGGCTGACCGGTAGCCACCTCGATTTCGACTTCGCTGATGAAGAGCTGATCGCCGACTTTGACGCGAAAACCGGCGAGGATGAACGCGGGGTCTACCTGCAAATCGGCCGCATGCAATACCGCGCCGTCCTGGTACCCCAGTTGCTGACGCTGCGGCGCTCCACACTCGACCTCCTCGAGCAGTTCTCGCAGCTCGGCGGCCAGGTTGTTTTCATTGGCAAACCGCCCGGACTCGTCGATGCCCTGGACTCGAACGAGGCCAGTGACTTTGCCCGGGACAAGACCGTCCCGTTCGATTCAGAAGCCGTTGCCGCCGCCCTCGAGGACAAGGCGCGATCTGTCAGCATACGGGATGCCGCCGGCAATGAGGCAACCGACATCCTCTGCCAACTCCGCCGCATCGGCAACGACCTGACGCTGTTCCTGGTCAATAACAGTCGCGAGTGCGCACACGACTCGCTGCGCGTTCGCATCGATGCCGTGCCGGACAGCGATTCCCATGTTCAGCGCTGGGATCCAGTCACTGGCGAACGCCTTGCGTATCCGGGCAGGGCAACCGCCGGCGCGGTTGAATTCGATGTTGACCTGCCGCGCAGCGGCTCGGCCCTCTTCGTCGTTGCCGGTTGCAATGAGGTATTGCCCGCGTGGCATCGGCTGCAGCCTGCCGGCCCGGCATTGAAACTTGATCCGGGTAAGTGGGCGTTCGCGCTCGATGATCACAACGTCCTGGTCCTCGACCGGCCCGACTGCCACGCGACGGCCGATGGGATGAAGGCATTCCGCCGTCGCAAGATGGAGATCCTGGAACTCGATAACGAGCTGCACGACTATCTCGATATTCCACATCGCGGCGGTGCCATGGTACAACCCTGGGTAGATCGCGACCAGCCGCTGGGCCCGACAGCAGAGACGACCCTTGCCTACAGTTTCAATGTCAGGTCGCTGCCGACCATGCCCGTACTGCTGGCAGTAGAGCAACCGGAGCGCTGGGCGATCGAGCTCAACGGCAGGCCGCTCTTCACCACCATGATAACCGGCTGGTGGGTGGATCCTGCGATCAAGACCATCACCATCGACCCGGCACAATTCCGGCGTGGCAGGAATACATTGTCATTGAAGGGGCAGTTCGATCGGCTCACGGACCTCGAGATTGTCTATTTGCTCGGACAGTTCGGGGTGCGGGTCGATGGCGGGAAGGCCGCAATGACCCGCCTGCCGGCCAGGTTGACCCTTGGCAGCTGGCTGCCACAGGGGCTGCCGTTTTATGCCGGCGGCGTCGTTTACCGCACGACTTTCCGGCACCAGAAGACAGACGGCCGCCGGTACTTGCTGAAGCTCCCGGGCTGCAATGCTACGGTGATGGAAATGTCGTTGAACAACGCTGAACCGGTGATCATTGCCTTTCCTGATTTTGAGCTGGACATCACCGAGCAGTTGCAGGACGGCCGCAACGCCATCGCCATCAAGCTCATCAGTTCACGGCGCAACGCGTTCGGCCCCCTGCATATGACCGAGGACGAGCCATACGGCGTCGGTCCCGGCACCTACCGTCCGGTATGCCCGCAACAGGGCGCGTTTAAGTTGGTCGAGTATGGTATGCTCGAGCCGCCGGTGATTGTGGAATGCTGACTCGGTGACCTCGGCGATCATCGTAACTATCCGGGTACCTGACAAGAGACACGCGATTATGGTTACTGCGGGCGTTGCAGGTAATCAGATTTGTTTGCGGCTCGTCAACCACCTGAGCGGGAATCACTATCAAGTAGAGCAGTACTATGGTGAGACATCGAAAGGGGTTCACGCTCATCGAACTGCTGGTGGTGATCGCCATCATCGCCATCCTGGCGTCGATGCTGCTGCCTGCCTTGAATCAAGCCAAAGATAAAGCGCGGCAGATTTATTGCGCAAACAACCAGAAGCAGTTGGGTCTGGGATGGATCATGTATGCGGATGACAATGAAGGCTGGTGCCTGAACTCACAGCTCACCTGGGGCGACAACTATTCGTTTTATCCGCGTTTCCTCAACCCGTACTTCAACGGTGGACATCCGACTATTCCCGGCGGGCAGGTGCTGAACCCGGACAGCCCCTGGAAATGCCCCTCGGACAACGAATACTTCAACTGGAATTATTATAGCAGTGGTGATTCGCTCAATCCGAGCGACAACCCGTCCTATGGCTACAACTACTGGAACCTCGGCGAGTTCGCAGTTTGGTTGAAAGTCAACGCAGTGACTGAGCCTACGGCGACGATTTGTTTCATTGATTCCCTGCACCGCCTCGAGTCTCCCGACTCGGCAAGCTCTGCCAAGTCACGTGGCGACCCGCCGGGGGCGCCAATAGTCATCCAGAACATGGGGGACAGGCATTCCGACAGTTGCAATGTCCTGTGGATTGACGGGCACGTCTCCTACGCACCCCCGCCTTTACGGGCGATTTTCCACTTGGATTTCGCCTGGAGCTCATATTGGCAGGCGGTACGATGATTCCGTCAAATCGCCGCCGATCATGAACGCGCCCGCAGTGCCGGATTCCGGACCGTCGCCGGAGAGACACCTTGAAGGGAATTGGTCACAGGGAGGATATGCGATATGCTGAATGGAGTGGAACAAGACGAATGGCGATTCCAAACTACAAGCTGTCTACGGCGCAGATAGAGCGGTACAACACCGACGGCTATCTCATTTATGGAAGCCTGTTTGAGCCAGACGAGCTTTCTGAAGTCCGTGACTATATCTGCGAAAAGATCGTAGAAAAAAAAGTACTGCCGGCTCTGCACCCGCACATCGAAGACAAGTTTCTGAGGCAGTGGTGCAGTCAAAAGCGTTTGCTTGATCTGGTTGAGCCGTTAGTCGGTCCGAACATTGTGTTATGGACGGTACACTGTTTCCATAAAGAGCCGAAAACAGGCCCGCGTACCCCGTGGCACCAGGACGCCCGATACTGGATAATGGAGCCGATCGTCACGGCGTCGATTTGGCTGGCACTGGAACCGGTCACGGTCGAGAACGGTTGCATGCAGGTAATCCCTGGAACCCATACGGGACAAATTTATCAGCATCAGCGCCGGCTCGACGTGGAACATGTGCGCACCGGGCTGAACCAGGAAATTATCGAGGGTGAAATTGATCTGGACCGGTCAGTAAACATTGAACTTCGAACGGGCGAGTGCTCGATCCACCATAGCCACATCGTGCATGGTGCGAACGCCAATGAATCCGGCCTTGCA
>Ga0310124_10003538_pt1 | contig 10474 bp, 6 predicted proteins | sample CB11b_AW_Bot5_MG_FD_203507 | JGI IMG/M metagenome (GOLD analysis project Ga0310124, IMG submission 203507) | Marine microbial communities from Western Arctic Ocean, Canada - CB11b_AW_Bot5 | ecosystem: Environmental > Aquatic > Marine > Oceanic | place: Canada: Western Arctic Ocean | collected...
GACACCCCCTTGCCCGTTCCAGGGTCGAGCTTGAGACAGGCCTTTCCATAGAGCACGTAGATCGCATCGCTGGTTGAAACATAATTGCTCCCGATCGCGTTGGCACCGGGCTGGTGAGCGGTATTGTCATAGGGCTTTCCGAGCCCGGGGAGTTCCGCCTCCCAGAGCTGCCGGCCCGTGTAGACATCTAGAGCCCTGAGAATATCCGGCCCCTCGATAACAATCCTTCCTCCAACCACATGATGGCGGGGTCCATGCCCATGACGTGGCAGCAACCTCGTATTGGAGGCGCCTCCGAACCAGAGCAATCCGAGAGGCGCCTTGACGAGGGAGTCGCGGGAAATGTTACTGTTGCTACCGTCCCCATACTGGTGGGTCCAGCTTCCTGTCCGTGCCAGGGGACCTGGCCTGGAAACGTCAAGGGAGCCTCCCCTCTGCCTGACCTCAGCCCCCTCCAGGGCCCCGGCCTTGATCACAGCGTCAACCTGCGCGCGGCTCGCCGAGCCTTGAAGGAAGCAGGCCATCCCTCCATAGGGCCGAAGGGATCTGAATACAGCGGTGATGGCGTCTGGGGAGATCTTCCCTGCCGCTGCTCCCCCTCCAACACAGGCGAGATTGGCGAAATAGGCAGGCAGATCCCACTCCTCGACGGCTCCCAGGTGCACACTTACCCGGCTGCCATAATGTCCCGACTGGACCAGCTTTTCTCTGAGGCCTGCGACCCTCGCAGGATCCTTTTCAAGCACAAGCAGGCGCAATTTCGTACGGGACAGCAGGGCCTCTACTGGCGCAGGCTTCGTCCCGCCCGTCACCAGGCCATACCCTTCCACCGGGGAGAGGCCTTCCAAAAGCTCATCCAGCTCGTCGGGAAGAGCGGAGCCTCCCGCGAGCTGGCCCCTGCCCTCGCTTCTCACAACAGGCTTCTTCTTCCTCGCAGCTCCGAAGCACAGAATCGAGCCCTCCCTGGTCGCCACCAGGAGGCGCCCACCGGAGCAGCCCAAGCTCCCGGGAACACCCGGCAGCTTCTTCTTCCAGGCAAACTTTGGGCGTTTTTTCGCGGCGACTCCGCCGCGAGGCATGTCAAAGGCGAGCAGGTTTCCCGCGCAGGCGACATAGATCCTGCTCCCACACCGGATCGTCAAGGTATCAAGAACCTCACCCCCCCCCTCGTCCTTCAGAAGGGGAAACAGAGCCTTGGAAATTCTCCAGGATGCGCCAAGCTCCAGCTGGCGTTTGAGACCGCGCGGAAGGGTCCTGGAGAGAGTCCGTTTCGGTATCTCTCCATCAACGTTACGCAGCTTCTCTACCTCGACAAGTCTTGCCTTCGAAGAGACCAGCTCAAATTTTGCTCGGGTTGGGAGGCCTCCAGGGCCGCCAAGCCCGGACTTCGCGCTGGCCGCCTTCCCCTTTCCATGGAGAGGAATCCGGGTCTCCGTGAGACAGGTCCAGTTAGCCGGAGTGGGGTAGATGGCCGTTCTGCAGATCGTCTCAACAGCCTTCGCTCCCTCCTTCCCCAGGGAGCTCGAGGGGACCACCGAATCCTTATAGCTGAGAACACCGGCAAGGACAGTCTTCCCCTTGCTCGTCTTGTATTTATTCGGCAGGAGGTAGCTGATGCTCTCGAGCAGTTCCGGCTCCGCTCCCCGGATCGACTTGCTGAGTCTCTCGACCTTGCCCCCCTTTATCGAGATCTCGTAGTCTGCTCCACGGGCCTCATCTTTCCAGATGGCGTGGAAATTCTGCCTGTCAAAACGAACCCTCTTGCCAAGTCGCATCGCTCTCAACCGCAGGAGATGCGTATCCTCTTCCTTCACCACAGCAGCTGAGTAGGCGGCGGCCGAATCAAGAGCCGTGTCAACGCCCAGCGCGCCCTTGATCTTTTCCCCTCCGGCCAGGCCGTATAGTATTCCCGAATTCAGGAAGACGCTCCCTGTCGCCGAGACATGATAGGACTCTTTCTTCGCGTTCTTGGCGAGCCTGTAATAGAGCAGGCGACCGGTGCCCTGGTCCAGGCAGGCGGGAATGGCGCGGCCATTGGGGACAAGCAGCCTGTCACCAACAGCCGCGAGATAACCCTGGGGCGCAAGTCCTCCGAAGGCTGGGCTATTGTGCGGCTGGTCAATGAAAAGCGCTCCGCCCGTATCGTTCGTCCACAACACCTTCCCGGTGGCCGCGTCCAGGCAATGAACGTAGGTCCCCATAAATGGCCAGATACTGGCGCCGTAGTATACCTTTCCATCTTTCACCACAGGAGCCCCCCGCGCCGGCCAGCTGGAGATCACCCTCCCATTGCCAAGAACCTTGCGGTCCGAGGGTCCTCCGCGATGCCGCCAGAGCACCTTGCCGGAGCTCGCCTCCAGGCAATAGAGATAGCCGTCATCAGAACAGGCGTACAACCTCCCGCCTGAAAAAAACGGGGCAAAGCGCACGGGACCGTCAGTGAAAAATCTCCAGAGACGAGCTCCATCCTGCAGGCTGTAGGCACTCACTGAATCGGTGAGCGACGAAGCGACAAAGACCTTCCCCCCGGCTGAAACCGGCTGGTAGCATGAATCAAACTGCAGGCGAGGCTGGTCGGGCCAGGCGGGAGCCAGGGCAGGGAGCTCGAGTCTCCAGTGAAGAGACAGCTTGCCCGGCAGCTCTTCGTCGGTGGTGGCGCTCCTGCGGGCGTCCCCTCTCCAGGCGGGCCAATCAGCCCTGGCCCCCGAGAGGAAAGATAACGACAGGGCCAGAACAGCCAGGGCGCAAGGCCCCCTCGACCTTCCACGGCCGCCTGGCAGACCCACCTGCATATTCAGTATCTCGGGTTTCACCCCTTTTCTCCGTTCGCTATCCAGGGCCAAGAGGCCTCTCTGAGACCGCCGGAATAGTATCCTGTGAAAACGCCTCCCGCTCAACCATCCTCGCCTGATTTTACCCATCGCAGGCTCCTGAATTCCGGGCGGCCGCCCGCCCAGCGGGTGCTGCCGAGGACCTTGTCTCCCCGATCTCCATAATAAGCCCTGAAACCAAGCAGATCGGCAACCTCCCAGGACTCGAGCCGTTTACGCGTCTCCTGATGGATAAAATCACCCGGGGCGAGCCAGATCGTATGCCAGTCGCCCCCCCCCGGCAATTTGACAACCGTGACCGAATCACCCTTGCGGCGCCCCCTGTAGCCTCTGAAAAAGTTCTCGGTGATAACGACAACCAGCTGGTTCGGTTTTTCCGTTCGTACCTCGAAGACCAGGCGCTCACCGTCTCCTCCTCTCCACTTGGGATCGGTAATCTTACGGGTCCAGAGCTGCCAATGATGCGGATTGTCGGCTGACAAGCGATACCAGTCCTGGAACCCACTGGAAAAATCATCGATCAACCGGCTCGGCCTGTCCGTCGCCTGCACCCCACTCTCTTTCAATTCCCCGGGAGAAGCGACCTTCAGCATCGAGCTGATCGCGAAAGTGGAGGTCGGAGGTGCGAATGGGACCTCCTCCGGCTGGTCCAGCCTGTAGTGGACGTTGGCGAAGGCGAACAGTGGCTGTTTGACTGAAAAAATCGGCAGCTCGGCTGTCCAGGAGACTCCTTCCCGGGAGGTCATCGCCGTACGCCAGAACCGGGCGGGTGGATCGGGATCCACGGAGTACATGATATCGACCTTCGCAACCGGGCGGGAGCGCCCAGGGGTCACGATAAACTTCGGGACCGTGTCGAGAACCAGCCGCGTCGCGGGAATCTGGGGAAACCTGAGGCCTCCCCTGAGATGCTGGTCAAGCCAGAGTGGACGGGTGACCGAAAACTCAGGAGTGAAACGATGATTGAGATGAGGAGCGAAGGAGTACCGTACGGCCTTGTGCGGAATCAGCGCGCCGGTACGGTAGGTGTCATCCATGATCCCATGGAAATCATTTGTCGAGCCGAGCCAGAGGAGCGGAGCCTTGATTCGAGGAGCGTAGGATTGAAAACCGAGGGTCGCCCGGAACAGTTTCACGTCTCCATTCGGAACCTGCCTTCTCTGCTCGGGCAAGAGCTTCCATCTCATCGTCCGAAAGCCCTGTCCACCCACGGAGGGAGCGGCCACCTTGACCCTGTCGTCGGTTCCAGCCACATAGACCGTCAGGTCACCTCCCATCGAATGCCCATAGACGCCGAGACGTTCCCGGTCGACTCCGCGCTGCCGCTCCAGGAAGGTCAGCCCTCTCCTGCCCGCGATGGTCAGCAGATACCAGTTGTTGTTCCTTGGGGACTGGAATGCATCGAGGTACTTCTCTCCCGGCAAAAGATTGGAATACCCAGCGACGTTCTCTTGTGTAGGATCAACCGCCCCCCAGTCCGTGTTGGGTTCGCCCGGTATCGCACCCTCCATTTCACGCCCTCCCCAATTGATGGAGAGGCACGCGTAACCTCGACGAGCGTAATACCTGACCTCATGAAGAAAGGCCCGCTGTCCGCCTCCATGCAGGTGTAAAAGACCCGGCAGCCGCTCTACGTCCTTGGGACGCCCGTAGAAGGCGGCTATTCGAGCTGCCCGGGTCTTGAAGGTCCCGATGTGAAAGGTAACGTAGCTCAGGACCAGGCCATCCTCTTCCCATTGCCGGACAATCCGGACATCCAGGGGCTCGACGGACGGATCGATCTCCGCCCAGAGAGCCTGCACGGATCCCGGGGCAGCTTCTTCCGCTGGAGCGAAACCGGGGATGAGCAAAAGACAGAGGAGTGCCAATACGGGCGCTCTGCGGCCTCCTGTCCTCTCAACTACTCGGCCAGGTAAGTAAATTTTCATTCCTCTGGCTTGGATTGTGTTTCGGCGGCGATACACGGCAAGATAGAACCCTTACCTCCAACGGATCCTCCTGTTAAACTGTTTTAGTAGATATTGCCTTTTGGACCAACACCAGAAAAGAAACTACTCACGGAGAAGCTTTACCCATGAGGTTCGAATTCTATTCGCTGATGGTAGCCGCCCTGATTTCTCTGGTTTCTGCCACAGTGCTAAACGCCTGCTCTGTACCGGTGTTTCGCTATGCTCTCGAACGCTGGCAACCTGATACATTCCAGGCCCTCGTCCTGCACCGCGGCAGCCTCAGCGATGAGCAGAAAAAACTCATCGACACCTTCGATCGAAGTGAAGGAAAGAAGAGGGCCAATGTTGAGCTCGTAACAGTCGATCTCGATGCAGCCCCTCCCCCTGAGCTGCTCAGCCTGCTCGAAAAACAGAAGGAAACTGCGCTGCCCAGGATTCTCCTGATGCCTCCTCCCTTCACCGGGTCAGCGACGCCTCTCTGGTCCGGGGAGCTTGAAGACAAGACCTCACTGGCCGGCTTTAACGCACAGGTAGATTCACCTGTCCGCAGGGAAACCGTCAAGCGGCTGCTTGCCGGAGACTCGGCGGTGTGGATCTGCCTTGAATCAGGTAATAAAGAGGCCGATGACAAGGCCTTCAAGCTGCTTGACGCCCAACTGGCGAAGCTTGGAAAAGAACTGAAGCTCCCGGAGCAGACACCAGAAGATCTCGAAGATCCCGACAGCCAGGTTCGATTCGAAAAACTCCCCGTCCGCATAGCTTTCTCAACGATACGCGTATCCCGCGGCAACTCCCAGGAGAAGGGCCTGATTGACCAGCTGATGAGAACCGAGGATGACCTTCTGGAAGAGAGCGGGAAACCGATGGTTTTTCCTGTGTTTGGACGTGGGCGCGCCCTCTGGGCCTATATCGGAGCGGGAATCACTGACGAGAACATCGCAGAGGCAGCCCAGTTCCTGATTGGACCATGCTCCTGCCAGATCAAGAGGCAGAACCCGGGCTCTGATCTCCTCCTGACGGCCGATTGGGAAGGCTCCCTCGAGGGTCTCATCGAGACAAAGGATGTGGAGCTTCCTCCGCTCAGCGGCCTCGAGGGTTTCACGGTTGACGTTGACGACAGCAGCAATAGCGAGGGCGAGACCGTCGCCGACGTAAAGCTTGTCGCTAAGACCCCGGAGCCCCCCCCCATCCCCCCAGAGACGGAATCCCCCCCAGCGCCGGTTCCTCCTGCTGAGGAGACCAATTCGCCTGCCGAGGGACCGGGCCCTGTCGAGGCCGCAGATGAAGCCAACCCGCTCCAGCGCAATATCATTCTCCTTGGGATCGCCGGATTCACGCTACTGGCAGGCATTACCCTGCTCGTACGCAAAAAACAATAAACTCACCGGCCAAGCGGAACGCTCCAATGAAGCTCCCACACCTGATTCTTCGCGAGATCGCCTTCCGGAAAATATCTTTCGCCGCAAGCCTGCTGGCGGTCTGCGCCTCAGCATGCTGCGTGGTCGCGTCCTTCGAGCTCTTGAGAGACCATGATCTGCGTACTGAGGAAATCCTGAAGGAAAAGAACCTCCAGGAGACCGAGCGGCTGAAAAAATACACTCTGAGACTGACAGAGCTCACTCGCAAACATGAAGACGAAACCCGAAAGACCATGAAGAACCTCGGGTTCAATATCCTCATCCTGCCCCGGGACCAGAACCTCGCTGATCTCTACGCGGAAGATTTCGCCTCAAAGTACATGCCCGAAGAGTACGTCAAGCGCCTGGCCAACTCGAAGATCGTCACGATAAACCACCTCCTGCCAAGTCTCACCCAGAAGCTCACCTGGCCTGAGAAGAAGCGCACGGTCCTCCTGATTGGAGTGCGTGGCGAGGTACCCCTCATGCACAAGGACCCCAAGAAGCCGCTTCTTGACGCGGTCCCCAGGGGAACCGTCGTGCTTGGACACGAGCTCCACCAGAGCCTTGGCCTGAAGGAGGGAGACAAGATCACCCTGCTGGGAGAAGAGTTCAAGGTGCATAAATGCTATAAGGCACGGGGGAACAAGGACGACATCTCGGTCTGGGTAGACCTCTCCAAGGCTCAGCAGATGCTCAAAAAAGAAGGGCTGATCAACGCGATCCTGGCTCTTGAATGCAATTGCACTGCAGATCGGCTACCGATCATCCGTAAGGAGATCGCCGACATTCTTCCCGAGACCCAGGTCATCGAGAGAGGAACCAAGGCGACCGCCAGGGCCGAGCAGCGCATGGCCGCCCGGCGGCTGGCGGAAAACACCCTAGCCACAGAGAAAAAACGGGCAGTTGAAACCCTCGCGGCCAGCAGAGAAGAGAGGATCTACCACAAGGCCGAGCTCGAATCCTTTACCGCAACACTCATTCCACTTGTCCTTGCCGGCTGTGCCCTGCTCATCGGCCTGCTGGCATTCCTCAATGTCCGCGATCGACAGGCAGAGATCGGGATCCTGCGCGCAATCGGGCTGAAGAGCTCCCAGGTCTACGCGGTCTTCCTCGTCAAGGCGTTCTTCATCGGCGTCATCGGTTCCCTGGCCGGATTGCCCCTGGGACACCTTATAGCCAGCCAGGCAGCAAAGAGTTCGGCTGCGGCACAGGGTGAGCTGCTGACAACTGGCGGAAATCTATTCCTGCTCGTGCTCGTGACGACCCCCCTGGTCACCCTGCTGTCAAGCTGGGTCCCCACCCTGATCGCAGTGCAGCAGGACCCCTCGAGTACCCTGCGTGAAACATAGGGAGCTCGGGGGATTCAGACTGCTCGGCGCACCAGGCCTCTCTGATTGAGATAGTCGAAGAGGAAATCGCCCATACCCTGGCTGGTATCGATAAGCAAGCGCTCGACCTTATTGGCCTGGCAGATCTCCTCGAAGCGATCATTGAAACGATGAAGCGCCGCGAGATAGGCCTTCCTGAGTTCGGAGGGCTGCATGAGAATCTCATCAGGAACCTCGAGCCCGATGAACTTGATCATGCCATCAAAACGGAAGGCCAGCTCATCATGATGGAGGATCTGGAAGAGAACCACCTCGTGCTGTTGATACCTCAACCTCTGCAGCACCTTCTCCAGAGCATCAAGATCGGTGAAGAAATCACTGAAGACCATGATGATCTCTCTTCGTCCTGTACGACCGGCTACCTCAGAAAGGCATTCGGACATATCGGTCTTTTCCTTAGGCTCGATCTCATCGAGATGCTCAGTCATACGCTGGATCTGGGCCATCGAGTTGCCGGGCGGAATATAGCCGAGGATCTTTTCATCAAAGGTCGAGAGGGATACACGATCACTCTGCTTGATGATGGAGTAGCCCAGGGCCGTCAACATCTTGGCGGCATAGAGCATCTTCTGTTGCTGCTCCTCGCCGTAGCGCATCGAGGCACTGACATCCAGCACCAGGTGGGCGGTGAAGTTGGTCTCCATCTCGTATTGCTTGATGAAGTACTTGTCCCGCTTGTAAAAGACGCGCCAGTCGATGTGACGGATATCGTCGCCGATCACATATTCTCTGTGACCGGCAAACTCAACGGCAAATCCATGCAATGGAGATTTATGCGCTCCAGCCAGGTTTCCCATGACCAGACCGCGGGGCTTGACCGGAGTCCCCTGGATCTTCCCCAGGACCTCCGCATCGATATAGCGTGATAGTATGCTCTTTGCCATCGTTACCCGTCTCAGGCTGCCGGCTTCTCATAGGTTTCCTGGGAAGAGATCTCGTCGAGCAGCATGTCTATCAGACTCTCGTTATCGAGTCCCTGGGCGTGGGCCGCGTAGTTGCTCGCGATTCGATGGCGCAGTGCAGGTCTCGCCACGGCGTCGACATCATCTACGGTGGCGTGATACCGGCCATAGAGCAATGCCCTTGCCTTCGCGCAGGTCACCAGGGTCAGTATTCCCCTGGGCCCGGCTCCCCAGTCGATCCAATTATTGATGAACTCGGGAGCACCCTCCGCGCCCGGGCGAGAAGCCCTGACAAGGGCGTGGGCATAGCCAAGCACCTGATCACTGACCGGCACCCGAAGCACGAGATTCTGGATCTCAATCATCTGCTTATCACTCATGACGGGCTTGATTTCACCAAGATCTCCAGTCGTTACCCGCCTGGCAATTTCCCATTCCTCTGCACCGGTGGGATAGTCCACCTTGATATAGAGGAGGAATCTGTCCAGCTGCGCTTCGGGAAGAGGATAGGTCCCCTCCTGCTCCAGTGGGTTCTGGGTCGCCAGCACAAAGAAAGGATCCGGAAGACCATGAACCGTTCCTCCCGCACTCACCTGCCGTTCCTGCATCGATTCAAGCATGGCGGCCTGGGTTTTCGGAGGGGTCCGGTTGATCTCATCGGCGAGAACCATATTCGCGAAGATCGGTCCCTGCAGGAACTTGTACTCACGGCTTCCGCCCTTGGATTCCTGGATAATGTCAGTTCCAGTCACATCACTGGGCATAAGGTCAGGCGTGAACTGGATCCTCTTGAAGCTGAGCTTCAAGGACTCCGCGATCGAGCTGATAAGGAGGGTTTTCGCCAAACCGGGAACGCCCTCGAGAAGGGCGTGTCCGCGCGCGAACATGGAAATCAGCACCTGCTCAATCACCTCATCCTGACCAACGATGACCTTGGAGAGCTCATCCTTGATCTTGTTATATGACTCTTCACATTTTTTTACCGCAGCTACATCCTGGCTGGGAATCTTCGCGTCAGCACTTGCCATCATTCTATCTCCTGATACTCCGCCCTAGAAACGCTCGTTTACTTCAACAATGCCCCGCCTCAGTCGATACTCTCGAAATAGCGGCGAAGCCTCTCTCTGTACCCTCTCGGCGCAGGCTGACGCGCACGCGCATTGATAGCCTTTCGCAAAGAAGGAGGCAGCTTGCTAAACCATGCTGCCGTTTTCAATTTCCTGTTTTGATTGTTTACGTCGCGGGCACCGGCATTCGGAGTCCGACTGTCAGCCTGCTGGATTTTATCAATGACCTCGAGAGGCCCATCCTTGACACCCTGGTTCTCCGCGAAGCTACCACCCTTTGAGCTGCCTCCGCCCTTCCCAGAAGGAGAGGTCTGTCCCGGTTGCTTACCCTGGCCCTGGCCCTGGCCCTGACCCTGCCCCTGACCCTGACCCTGACCCTGACCTTGGCCTTGACCTTGACCTTGACCCTGACCTTGACCCTGACCTTGACCTTGACCTTGACCTTGACCTTGACCCTGACCTTGGCCTTGACCTTGACCCTGGCCTTGACCTTCGCCCTGACCTTCGCCCTGGCCTTCGCCCTGGCCTTCGCCTTGACCTTCGCCCTCGCCTTCACCCTCGCCTTCGCCCTCGCCTTCGCCCATGCCTTCTTCACCGAAGCCTTCTTCACCGAAGCCTTCTTCACCGAAGCCTTCTTCTGCTTCTTCTCCAAATCCTTCAGCGAAGGCTTCGCCAGCGACCAATTCGGCGGTCGCTGCGGCTGATTCAGAAACAGTGCCAGTCCCTAAAGGCTGGTCAAAAGCAGCTTGTCCTTCGCCGCCTTCAGAGGCTTCACCGCCTTCGGAGGCTTCACCGCCTTCGGAGGCTTCACCGCCTTCGGAGGCTTCACCGCCTTCGGAGGCTTCACCGCCTTCGGAGGCTTCACCGCCTTCGGAGGCTTCACCGCCTTCGGAAGCTTCGCCGCCTTCAGAGGCTTCGCCGCCTTCGGAAGCTTCGC
>Ga0310124_10003540_pt1 | contig 10471 bp, 7 predicted proteins | sample CB11b_AW_Bot5_MG_FD_203507 | JGI IMG/M metagenome (GOLD analysis project Ga0310124, IMG submission 203507) | Marine microbial communities from Western Arctic Ocean, Canada - CB11b_AW_Bot5 | ecosystem: Environmental > Aquatic > Marine > Oceanic | place: Canada: Western Arctic Ocean | collected...
CCCCGGATCCGTTCGCCGGCATGATCGACAAGTGCCCGCGGTTCGCCCCAACTCCTGCCGGCATCTTCGGAAACCTTCAACATGATCCCACCGGACTGTTCGAAAATCAGATAGAGCTGACCCTTCGCGCCATGAAATATAGTTGCCTCCAGGCTGGCCGGTCTGCGCGGCTCAAGGGCATACGACAAATGGAATCTATCTGCGTCCAAACCAGGCTTGCCGCGCAACGCTTGCAGATTCGCAGCGTTCAATTCATCGTCCGAGAGGGTTGCGCCGGTTTGGCCCACCGCCTGCCCTGCAGATACCCACAGTAGCCCGACGGCCAGGCAGCCCACAAACATCGCCTCAATCGTGCGTCTGGTGTTCGTCATCCCTTTTACTCCTATCGGCTGTCACAAATTTTCGAACACGAAGCATTCTAGTATACCCGGTCGGCAGGGCGACGGAGCGCGACGCCTCCCCCGCATCTTCGAACCCTGGTTGCAAGCGCCGAACCCCATAGTTGCGCGAACACGCGGCTTGAATAACTGTGCAATTCTCGAACATAAGGTACAATAGGGACGCTGTGGCTGCCGGGAGGGGCTCGGTGGTTTCAGCCTGTTTGAAGGCGAATTGGCGGGACGTAACCTCGGCATTGGGAACGTCTCGACAATTGACGGCGGGCGAGTGACTCCCAATGAATGTATAATAGAACAAGGCCACGTCAAAAACGAAGTGAGTTCCCTTAGAATCCATTTACAACCTGATGCGATGGGCGACAAATAAGATGAATGCGACGCATATTTGGCAACGATCGGGATGGGCTTTCGCAGCAATGTTCGTCGGCGGGGTTATCGGCGGAGCGTTGACGCTGGCGCACGTGCGGGCGGCGCCGGTGGAAGTTCCGAAGGGGGCGAACACATCGCCGGAACCCGAAATCGAGTCCGCCGTCTATGTGGCGGACACGCTGGCGCTATACACCCTCAGGGGACCGTCAGGCGATGGATCCAGCGAACCAGCTTACCTGCTGACAGCCAAGGTAAAACTGAGACAGCTGGACCCCGGCAAACGGGTTCCCCGCGAGATCGAAGTTTTCGGCCACATGTATCTCACAGATAAAGAGCTGGACGCGGTCCCCGGTCCCATGACGATGATCAACGCCGAGGACGACGTGCTGTGCCAACCGATCAGCGTCGACGACGCGGAACTCGGGATCCTACAGTTTCGGCAGGCATTGAACCCGTCGTCTGACAGTGTTGCGGAGGAATCGGGCGCTGTGAAGGAATAGGACGCTGCAGAGGAATAGGACGCTGCAGGCGCCTTCGGTTACGATGTCGTCAGAAGTGGACATGCGCATCAAACGCGTGTACGAACCATCCGAGCCGTCGGACGGTGTGCGTATCCTGGTCGACCGATTGTGGCCTCGAGGTCTGAGCAAGGAAGATGCAGCTATCGTCATCTGGGCGAAGAATTGTTCGCCGTCAAGCGATCTCCGCAAGTGGTTTACCCATGACGCAGAGAAGTTTTCCGAGTTCACTCGACGCTATCGCCGCGAACTTGACAGTGCAGTGGACGCAACGGCTGAGCTGCTGACTCTTGCTGCCGACAGGCCGATCACGCTCCTGTATGCCGCCCAGAACACGCAATGCAACAACGCAGTCGTACTGCGATCCTGGCTGCAAGGTCGTTTGGATCTGGACTCCCAGCGATGATTCGCACCAAAAGGAAGTCGACGTGCGACTGACCGTTGCACGTTGAGCACACCGCAGTGGATGCCATTGCTGCCAACGTACCTGGATTCAAAGGGACGATCGAAGTCAGATGCGCGTCAGCCTTGCAGTATATCGTGGACCACCCTGGCCGGCTCGACGCCCGTCAACCGCATGTCCAGTCCCTGAAACTTGAACTTGAAACGCTCGTGATCGATGCCCAATTGACGCAGCATGGTCGCATGCAGATCACGGATGTGAACGACGTTGTCCACGGAGTTGTACCCCAACTCGTCTGTCGCGCCGTAGGTCATGCCGCCGCGAATCCCTCCTCCCGCGAGCCAGCAGGAGAACGCTTTGATGTGATGGTCGCGCCCACTCCCACGTTGCGCCATTGGGGTGCGACCGAATTCGCCACTCCATACGATCAGCGTATCATCCAGCATGCCGCGCTGCTTGAGATCGGTGATCAGGGCCCATGTTGGCCGGTCCGTGTGTCCGCAACTGATGTCCATGAACTTGGGTAGTTCGCTATGGTGATCCCATCCGCGGTGATAAAGATGGATGAACCGTACTCCCCGTTCCGCTAGGCGGCGAGCTAACAGGCAATTACCGGCATACGATCCGTCACCGGGTTGAGCGCCGTACATATCCAGAATCCACTGCGGTTCGTCCGACACGTCGATCAGTTCGGGTATCGAAGTTTGCATCCGAAACGCCATCTCCATCGCGGCAATGCGTGTTTCGATCTCGGGATTACCCACCGTCTGATCGCGGAGGCGGTCGAGAATCCCCACCGTCTCCACCAGCCGCTTCTGTTGCGGACCGCTGACACCAGCGGGGCGGGACAGGTAATGAACCGGGTCTCCCGTCGATTGAAACTCAACGCCCTGGTAACGACCGGGCAGAAACCCGGCCGCCCACTGCCGTGCCGCGATGGGCTGCGGGTTCCGACCGCCTATGCTGGTCATCACGACAAATCCAGGAAAATTTTCCGCTTCGCTCCCCAATCCGTAATTGAACCAGGACCCCATCGATGGGCGGCCGTTGATCGCCGTGCCTGTATTCATGAACGTGTGGGCTGGATCATGGTTGATCTGCTCGGTGACCATCGAGCGCACAATACAGATATCGTCCGCCATCCTGGCGTGCCAGGGCAGGAAATCACTGATCTCCTGTCCGTTTTCGCCATAGCGACCGAACCGGGACATCGGTCCACCACAGGTCAGCTGTTGGCCCTGCAACTGCGCAATCGGTTGCCCCTCCGTGAACGATGGAGGCATCGGCTGGCCAGCCATCCGTGCCAGTTCCGGTTTGTAGTCGAAGGTCTCCAGGTGCGACGGACCACCTGCCATGCACAGGAAAATGACGCGCCGCGCCCGCCGCGCGAAATGCGGCAGCCCGGTAAGGCCGCCAGGCGAACGAGAACCGTCGGCTGCGATTCCAACCCGATCCAGCAAGCTGGCCAGCGCGACGGACCCCAGGCCGATCCCGCCCGACAGGAACGTGCGCCGGTTAGATCTTGCGATTTGCTGTGCGGACAATTGTTGAATAGCATTCATGTGACTAGAAATTGCTGAACCGCAAACAGGTTTCGATGCTGGATGCTGAATTCTTCATTCAATTCCTCGCCATCGTTTCGTGCGCGGCCAACAGCGCTCGGGCGACGTTCGTCCACGCTGCCAACTCGACGGCGTGAAGGTCATTGGCCACGACTGCCTGGCCCACCGCGATCAATTGTCTGGCGGCCTCCTGATCCTGCTCGTATTCTGCCAGGTTAAGGGCTAGCATGTCGACCAGCAGGTGGCGCTCCTTATCGTTCGGGCGGCGTGAAACGGCCCTTCTCATGGCAAAATCAATACGAGACTCGGTCGTATCCCCGCCGTCACGCACGATCCGCTCAGCGAAAACGCGAGACGCTTCGACAAATGTGGGATCATTCAGGATGACCAGGGCGGCTGAGGGTGTTGTGGAACGCGTGCGACGAGCCGTGCACTCTTCGCGCCGAGGAGCGTCGAACGCGCGCATCATCGGATGCACGAATTGTCGTTGCCAATGCACATAAACGCCGCGTCGCCACTGCCGCCGGTCAAGATGAGCCTCGTAGGTCCGCGGGGGGAAATTAAGATGCCGATAATATCCTGCGGGTTGATAGGGACGAACGCTTGCCCCACCGTAGTCCATCACCAGCAGCCCACTGACGGACAGCAGATTGTCGCGAATCATTTCGGCCTGTAAACGAAATCTCGACTGTCGCGCAAAGAGATGATTGTACGGATCGCGTTCCATCAGGGCCGAGGAAACCGCTGACGACTGCCGGTACGTGCGACTCATGACCAGCAACTTGATAACGTGCTTGACGTCCCAACCGCTGGTGACGAACTGGACGGCCAGATTGTCCAGCAGTTCCGGGTGGACCGGCACGTCTCCCTGCCCGCCGAAGTCGTCCAGGCTGGGCGCGATCCCGACACCAAACATGAGATACCAGAATCGATTCACCACGGCGCGGGACGTTAATCCGCCGACACCATCGGTCGGATCGGTCAGCCAATTCGCCAGGTCGAGCCGCGTTGGCCTGCGATCACCAATGTCCAGTTGTCCGAGGAATTCCGGCACGGCGGGCGTGACAACGGGCCCACTTTCATCCAGCCAATTCCCGCGCGGCAAGATCCTGACCGTCCGCGGATCGACAGCTGACGAAACCATGGTCAACCGTTTTCCTGACAGCAGCCGTTCTCGTTCGCCACGCGCTTCCTCCAAATTCGCTTCCAGGTCGGCAACTGTGTTAGCGTGATCCGGCGGAACAGCGGCCAGTTCGTTCTCGAGTTCTCGAACGCGTTCTTCAAGGTTGGCGACTCGCTGGCGCTCACGTCGGGAAAGGACCTCGATTTCGGGACTGCGGTCGGTCGGCAGTGCGTCCAGACCTCGCACCAAATCCACTTTAAACAGATGCCTCGCGTCATCCAGGTCGGCGAAGAACGCTTGCAGCGAGTAAAAATCCTGCATCGTGTAGGGATCGAATTTGTGATCATGACACTCGCTACAGCCCATGGTCGCGGCCATCCACACGGCCGACAGATTGCGAACGCGATCAGCGCCGTACATCGCCAGGTATTCCTTCGGCTGCACCCCCCCCTCGTGCGACGTTTGCAGGAGGCGGTTGTAGCCCGACGCAATCTTTTGATCGATATCCGAGTCGGGAATCAAGTCACCAGCCAGTTGTTCACGCGAAAAGTCATCGAACGGAAGATTGTTGTTGAAGGCGTCGATGACATAATCGCGATAAGGCGAAATTAGATGCTCCTGGTCCCCGTGATAGCCCACGGTATCGGCATAACGGACCAGATCGAGCCAATACATGGCCATACGTTCGCCGTAGCGGTCGGACGCCAACAGCTGGTCCACCAATTGTTCATAGGCCCGTGCGTCACCGTGGCTGTCAACGAACTGATCCACTACGTCGGGTGCCGGCGGGAGGCCGATCAAGTCGAAATGGAGCCGTCGGATCAGTGTGGTCGGGTCGGTGTCGTTTGCAGGTTCAACCCCTTCCCGCTTGAGGCGCATCAGCACGAAATTGTCGATCCAATTCCGTGGCCAGGAGGAATCCGCGACTGCGGGCACTGGGTGTTTTTCAGGGGCGATAAAGGACCAGTGTCTGCTCCAACCCGCACCCTCAGCGACCCATTGCCGCAACAAATCGATTTCCTCCGGCGACAGATCCTTCCCCTCGTCGGGCGGCGGCATGCGCAAATCGTCATCGTCTGACGTGATCCGCTGCATGATCCCGCTCTCGGCCGGACTGCCCGGAACGACCGCCGGCTGCCCGTCCCGGGCGGCTTTGGCGCTCTCTTCGATATCCAGTCGCAAATCGGCCTGGCGCTGCCCGGCGTCCGGCCCATGACAGGCGAAACATTTATCGGTCAGAATAGGTCGCACGTCAGCCGCGAAGCTGACTGCATCGTTCCCGATGGCAGCCGCTGGAACTGTTGCCAGGCCAATTGCAAGGCAGAGGAATAAGACGCCTGGTTTCCACTTCATCTTAGGGCTTCGACTGGAGGTGCAAGGGGATCTCCTAGAGTCTATCGTACCAGATCGGAGAAGGTCGTTCTGAGGTGGCAGGACCGCCTGGAAAGACGTTACAGACGACTGCCGGTCACCTTTTGTGGCCGAGTCATATTTTCTGCTGTTCAAGATGTTGGCAATCGGTCACAATTGCGTCCACCATGGGACCGGTCGTCACGCGATCACCAGGAATGTTGGTGGATCTCGAAACAACTTACGGACGAGCACACGAAGGAGCGGACCGATGGCCAAAGCACGGAATCGAAAGTGACGGATTGGGATTCGGGACCGATTGAGGCGGCTCACCTACCGCGGTGCCTGCCGGTTGATGGCCGACGGCGAAAAGGGGATGACGTGGCTGCGCCAGGGCGGGCGGTTCGAAATCAATCTTCCTCGCGACATCTATCTAGGCGGTCGTTTCATGCGTGCCTGAGTACGCCATGCGAACCGTACCATCGGGGGATTCATACGAGGCGAAGGAATGCCAGTGCCCCAAGCCGAGGTAATCGAGTCCGGCTCGCGTTGCTGCATCGCGGGAAATCGGATAATCCAATTCGCTTTGCGATACGCCTTCCACCGTCCCGTGCCCAATACCGATTGCGATGTTCTTGTCGTCGTTCGCGTTGATCCATCGCGTGGGGTCTTTGAGCGAATGCTTTTCAGACAACGGGCACGGATAGAGCGTCGCGCCGTCAATTGCGAGCGGCTCTGCCTTACGTAACAAATTCAGATTCGAATATGATTGCCATGCGGCGTGATCCCAAACCGAACCGGGAACGAGTGGGTCGTGATTCCCCGAGATGATGTAGACCTTCCCGGAGAAAGTTCCGAGGATATCGGCGATTTGTTGAACCAGAACGCGATCGACTGCGTTGTCTTCGAACGTGTCGCCGGCAAGCATGATGAAGTCGGCACGATGGTTCGTCGCGGCTTCGACAACTCGACTCGCCGCCTCCAATCGCTCTGCCCGCACTATCTGCCCTACCGCACCCACGTGCGCTGCCTTCATGCCAATCTGCCAGTCCGCAGTGTGAATGAACCTGAGCATTACAATTCCTCGACAATTCCGGCATCAACAAACAGTAGCTTCGCGGACATTTGACTCGAATCAAGCCGGAAGATCGAGCCTACAGCGCTGCGGTAGGCGACAATCTGTGGCCGATAAAACTTCACTTTTTTCGCAACGACTTTTTCGTCGCCAGGCGGGATCGAATCGGTCTTGAAGTCGAGTATGTCAGCAGCGATCGGCCGGTCGCCGTCGTAGATGGTTACCAGGCGGTCGATGTTGCCCACCAACAGGCGATCGCCGTCGCGAACGGCAATGGGCCGTTCCGTTTCGACTTGGATCCTAGCAGGAGCGAATTCCTGATACGCTTCCCGGCGCAAACAGCCGGCGACGTGCGGGCGATCGAGCATGGCGTGAAAGTCCGCCAGCAGACCAGCGACATCCTCGGGAGCCACGTTCGCGTCAGGCAGGCTCGCGGCGACCGCACGCAGCTGATCGTCACTGGGCGGACCGCTGTCCAGCCACGTGATCTGCTCGAACCAGGCGTGCATCAGCGTACCGCGGGCCATCGCTGCGGCACGATCCCCGCCGCCATCGCTTCGCTGATCCGACAACCGCACATGCGTGCCGCCCTCCAACCCCGAGGGGCTAACGCGCTGCAGACCCCGTGCTCGGCGCTTGGCCGGCGCGCCCAGCTTGACCTCTAGCGGGTCCAACTCTTCGGCCGGGGCCGGGGCCGGGGCCGCCGATCGGGGTGAATCCACAACCGGATCTCGGAACCAGTCGCGATTGCCCGTCTCATAGCCGATTGCTTCGGAACCGAGCGGGCTGCCGTCAGTCAACGCCGCCCGCAACAAACCGCCAAACGTCTTGTGCAATGACCGTTCATTTTCGGCCGAAGGTTCGACGATCATGTGCAGCGCGTGCACCGCTCGAGTCACGGCCACATACAGCACGCACAAGGATTCCGCGATGTCCTGATTTTCGGTGTCGCGGAACAACCGTTGCCACGTGGCCGGCATCAGCTGTTGAACGTCCTTCGCACACCGACGGCAGACGCGATCGATCGGTTCGGTAGGCGACGGGCGGCCGACGACCAGGTCGCCGCGCTGGCCGATTAAATCCGCTTCCAAGTCCGCGAGCACCACGATGTCGAACTCCAATCCCTTGGCCTGGTGCACGGTCATCACGCGGACGTCGGCAGCGATGGGATCACGCACCTTGGCCGCCTCGACGTAGGCGAGGAAATCTCGGGGCCTGGATGTGGCGCTGTCGTCGTACTGGTAGGCCAGACCGATCAGTTTTTCCAGTCGGCGGAGCTCACGGCGATTGCAAGAAGAGGCAAGCTGTCCGGCCAGCGTGTATACCGTCGGACCATAGCCATCGTCGACCAGTCGGTGACGGGTCCTCCGCGCGAGGCGTCCGGCCGCCGCATCGTCCGGGCCGATCTCTGGCGATTCACCGTCATCTTCGCTCAGCGCGACAGCCAGCGGTGATGTGGCGATATGAAATCTGGCGACGGTGTCCCCCGGATGATCCGCCAGCTGCACCAGTGACAGGACGAGTCGGACCGCTGCAGAATCATCCAGCGAGCTGCCCCCTTCCTCGCTGGCCTCAACACCCAGTTCACGCAATTCATAGATCAACCGTCGCACCGCGTCGTTGCGTCGTACCAGCACACCGATTTGATACCCGGGGGCCTTCTGTTTCCACTCGGCAACCTGCTCGGCGACGAATCGGGTCGTAATTTCCTTTTTCGAGTCGAATTCATTATCGTTCGCTGTGCGGGCCGCTTGCAGGCAGACGTATCCGTTCAGTCCTTGTTTGGTTTTCGCCGTTTTATGTTCTTCGAATTGCTTCTGCCAGTCGGTTACCGCGTCGGACAAGTGCGCCAGATTCGTATGCTGATGTAGATTCTGAAAGATCTGGTTGACCGCTTTAATGACGTGCGGTGACGAGCGCCAACTGGTGTCCAGCAGCCGCTGCTGGATGTCGTTCAATTCGCTGTCGACCGCGTTGAAAATCTCCGCCACGCCGCCACGCCAGCCGTAGATCGCCTGTTTCGTATCGCCCACACAAAAGAACGAGTGGTCGGATTTCGCGGCGCTTATTCGCTGGGCGAACGGGCGGATGACTGACCATTGAGCCAACGATGTATCTTGAAATTCATCCAACAGCAGATGCTGCAGCTGGCCGTCGAGGCGGAAGGCGAGCGAGTCGGCTGCGGCAGTTACCGACTGACCGTGGCCTCCGTCCGCAGGATTGTCGACCACACCTGACTCCCCCCCGGGGCGAAAACGTTTGGCAAGTTGAAACGTGATGTCATCGAAACGGAGCGCACGGGCTTGCTGTTTTAGTTGCTGATACTGGACGTCAAACTTCTCGAGTAGTTGATAGGTTGCCTCCGTCTGATTGGCCAGCTGGCTCAACTCCACTGCCTTGGCGTGCTCGATCAACGTTTGGTAGGCCTCTGCGACGGCGGCATCAATTGGTTTGCGGGCATAGGACTCCTCGCCCGCCGCAACTTTGCCCGCGATGCCACCTTTGACAAAAGCGGCCCAGTCACCAGAGGCGGCTGCGTCAACATCCTTCACGTGGTTCGTTTCCCACGTCTTGTGCGCTGGTAACGACAACTCGCGTAGCGTTGCTATGGCCACTTCGAGTTCGGGTGCGGCCAGCTCGGGCAGCCTCGGCACGCGATGCCAGGCGTCGCGGCTACTCTCACGATAGACGGAGTACAGAGTTCGTACCTTGTCACGTACTTCGCGTTCCAGGCTGCGGGTCGTTTCGCCCCGTGTCAGCGCATGGACCAGCGTCAACAGGCTGGCCGGGTCTTCGTTGTCGAGCACCGCGTCAATCGCCCGCGCCCGCAGCGCCGCGTCCTCGTGCTCGTCCGCAATCCGCCAACCGGGGGGCAAACCGAATTCCAGCGCAAACGCGCCTGCCAGCTGGGCGAAGAAACTGTCCAGCGTTCCCACCCGCAGCCGATGCAGCCGGCCGGCGGTTTCCGCCAGGACCGTCAGGCACTGATCGCGCGTCAGTGAGGCGTCGCCCAGCGCGGTCTGCAATTCCGCCAGCCGCGCATCGTCGGTCGCGGCCTGTGCCAGGCGCGACAGCACGCGGCAGAGAATCTCGCCGGCCGCCTTGCGGGTAAACGTCGTTGCCAGAATATCTTCCGGCCGCTCCCCGGCGTGCAGCAGGTGCAGGTAGCGGTTGGTCAGCTCGTGCGTTTTCCCCGTCCCGGCCGACGCGCGGATCAGTTCGTGGGGGAGTGTGGGCATTTGGTAAAGTCTTACAGAATTTGAAATCCGGTTACAGCTTAGCCGTCTGCAGCAATTCTCTCGATCAGAAAAACTGATCTTCGTCAGTCGACAACCTTTCACTACTTGCCAAACACGCCGTCCATACAGATGGCGGCGAATTCTTCGCTGTACTTCGGCGGTGGTTCGGTCGGCGGCCAGAACTTTTTCGCGCGGACCTTGCGGACGATTTCACGGGCCGTCTCGTCCGCCGTCTCCAATTCCTCGGCGGACCAGGCGGCCAGTGAAAGTCCGACGGCGGTCGTATTCTTGGGCGGCAGAACGTAGCCCAACCCGACCGGCCCGTCGATGTCGAATTCCCGGGCCAGGTGACGGTACAGCGGCAACTGCAAGTCGACCCAAGCGCTGGACCGCCTCCGGTGCGTCTTCTCCGGCGAATCGCCCGCATCCGATGT
>Ga0310124_10003544_pt1 | contig 10466 bp, 7 predicted proteins | sample CB11b_AW_Bot5_MG_FD_203507 | JGI IMG/M metagenome (GOLD analysis project Ga0310124, IMG submission 203507) | Marine microbial communities from Western Arctic Ocean, Canada - CB11b_AW_Bot5 | ecosystem: Environmental > Aquatic > Marine > Oceanic | place: Canada: Western Arctic Ocean | collected...
AGATTGGTGATTTGCCGGCTGCTGTGCTCACCTGGCAGCCAATCGTACAACTGATCGATTTCATCTGGCAGAGCATGTTCAAACCGAATGATCCACTCGTCCACAGCAACATTCTCCACAGCAACATTCTCCACAGCAACATTCTCGACCGGGTCGACCCAGGAATGGTTAGCATGGAAAGGACTGGTTGCCGATAGCACGATCCGGGACTCTAAGAATTCGAATTGAAAACGTGAAAAACCATCTGAACGGGATCGCGGCATCCGCCGATCCATACTTCTGAAACGGCAAGATGGAAGCCAGGTTTTCCAACTTTGTTTTCTGGTCATCGGGACAAACCCCCGCAAGGTTAAGGATGGCGGAGTTACAACGACACGCTGGTCGGTTCCTGCGATTGAATGACGGTTTCCAACCGTGCCTTCCGAAGGCGCCTGTACGATACCCTGATTAACACGTTGCTGCAATCATAAACCGTCGTTTCAGCGACCCACATGAGGTGCGGTGTGAAACAACTGCAAATAACGGTGCTTTTTTGAGGCTGACAAGTATCTTGCTGGAGGATAGGATCTTTGACTTCCCGAGAAGATCAAACGTTCTGTCTTTTTCACGATCGGTGAACCCACAGCCCATTGAAAACTTCAGGCTCTGTCCCAGCGGCAGCCAACACCCCTGACGTGCGAAAGCGGACATTCAAGAAGCTCACGGCAGATCAACAACGCGCCTCGCCTGATCCGAGTATTTTGGTTGTTTAATATTGTTAATATTGATGGTTAATTAATATTGATTGTTAAGCGGTGGAGAAAAGAGATATCATGCGTTGGATGGACAACCGATCTACCCCGACTCAACACGATCGCCAGCATCCGTCCCGGAGGCAGTTAATGGCTGCCGGAACTATCGGCCTGGCCGGTTGGGGCCTGGCCGCCATTGGCAAGGGGCGCGGTGAAAGTCCCGACCAACAACCGCAGCCGACAGGTTCCAGGCCGCCGTTGGGAGACACAGCAATGCTGACAACAAGTGAACCCGAGTCTGTCGGAATGTCGACCGAGCGACTCAGTAGAATTGCCGATCGACTTGAAACCGAAACTCACACGGGGCGTGTCACCTCGGCATCGATTCTAATCGCCCGCCATGGCAAAACGGTCTTTCATCGTGGATTCGGAAAACTGCATTCTCATCCCCGCGCACCAGCCACCCAGCCGGATACCATTTATTTACTGGCTTCGATTTCCAAGCCAGTCAGTGTTTGCGGATTGATGCTGTTGGTGGAGCGTGGCGAAGTTGTTTTGACCGATCCGGTTCAACGTTACTTGCCTGAATTTCGGGGTGACCAAAAGGCACAGGTAAAAGTCTGGCATCTACTGTCCCATGTTTCTGGACTGCCCGACATGATCCCCAACAACAGCGCGCTACGCAGGGCCCACGCACCCCTCAGCCAATTTGTAAACGAAGCGCTACGAACCCCACTGCTGTATGAACCGGGTACACAATTCGCCTACCAGAGCATGGGAACCCTGCTTGCTGCCGAAATCACCGAACGGATTTCAGGAATGCGGCTGCGAGATTTCCTGCAGCGCGAAATCTTCAAACCACTGAAGATGCAGCACACGACTCTCGGCCTGAACGGTCTTTCCATCGGCGAAACAGCCATCTTTCAAGAGGAGAACGGTGACAGCGAAGACGCTAAAAGCTGGGGCCCCAACTCACCTTACTGGCGGGACATGGGACATCCCTGGGGAGGCTTGCACAGTACGACGGGTGACCTCGCCCGGTTACTGCAGACGTTTCAGAATGGCGGACGCCTCGGAAATTTTCAATTGTTTTCACCAGCTACCACCCAGGCCATGACCCGTAACCATAACCTGAGCATCCAGGCTCCCTGGGGATTAGGATGGGCCTTGCGCAACTCTCCTGTTTGGAACTATTTTGGTGGTCTGGGATCCGCTGCTACCTTTGGTCATGTAGGTGTTACCGGTACCGTCGCCTGGTCGGACCCACGACGTCAGCTGCTCTGTGTACTCTTGACCACACGTTCTGCCACTGAACAGGACGGCTTCCTGCTCAACAGCATTTCCAACATGGTGCACTCTGCAGTGGTCCAAGCGTAACGATCCGGCTTGTCAAACGTTTAAGAATCAGTAGCCTTAGTCGTAATCGTAGTGGCAACTTCTCTGCTGCCGACACGCTACTGTGGGGAGATAGTGATGGATCGTAGACGTTTTCTGGCAACCGCCGCGACGGGGGTGATCGGTGCAACTAACATCTGGTCTCAGGCCGCCGCCAATGCCCCCCGTAATCGAAAGAAAATCGCCGCCCTTTCCACAACCTACCACGTACGTTCGCACAGCGACAATTTTATTACTCGCTTTCTGGAAGGCTACTGGATCAACGACCAGCACTTCGCTCCCCCCTGTGATGTCGCATCACTGTACGTGGAACAGGAACATACTGCCGATATCAGCGAACGACTAGCCAGCAGCTGGGGTGTTTCTAAATACCCAGCCATTCAGGAAGCCCTCACTCTCGGCGGAAAGGAGCTGGCAGTCGACGGTGTTCTCCTGATCGGCGAGCATGGCGACTACCCGACCAATGTCAAAAACCAAAAGCTCTACCCTCGCCATCATTACATGCAGGAAATTGTTAACGTTTTTCGTCGTTCTCGGCGCGCGGTACCCGTGTTCAACGACAAGCATCTCTCGTACGACTGGCAACAGTCAAAACAAATGTATGACTGGTCCAAAGAACTTCAATTCCCGCTGATGGCCGGATCCTCGGTTTCAGTAACGTTTCGCCGGCCGGCTCTCGATTTCCCACTTGAAACCCGGCTCGAAGCAGCCGTCGCCGTGGGAGGAGGCTGGGTTTCCGATGGCGGGCTGTTTCATTTACTCGAAACGCTGCAATGTTTTGCAGAACGGCGGGCGGGTGGTGAAACCGGTATCAAGGCGGTTCAATTGCTCACCGACGATGCAGTTTGGCAAGCCGCCGACCGCGGATTCTTCAACCTCGACCTGGTCGAGGCCGCCCTCTCACGAGGCCAACAGGTGGCTCCCGGTCCCGTGCAACAAAAAGCCGAACAACCGGTGGCTTGTCTCATCGAATATCGAGACGGCTTTCGTGGCGCCGCTCTGGGACTTGGCGGTAAAACCAATGAGTACCTGGCTGCTGTCAAAATCCAGGGAGAACGCCAACCCCGGTCGACACTGTGTTATATCCCCATTGAAAATTCGAACAATTTCAGCCCACTGGTCGATTCCATCGGTCGCATGTTCACTGATCACACGCTCGACTATCCAGTCGAGCGAACCCTGTTGACCAGTGGTGCCGTCTCCTTTCTGATGGAATCGTGGTATCAAGGGCAGGTTCGTATCGAAACGCCGATGTTGGATATCAGCTACCGAGCCCCTGCCAAGTCCTATTATGCACCTGGTGAGGGTTCTTGAAATGCGAGCCTCAGGAATCTATGCCAAACACACCGACCTGTTTCACCTGGTCGATCGTCGGGCTGCGATCATTCAAGTCGCTGGTGGATTCGGATTAACCGCCGGTCCCATTTTCAGCCGCATCGGTTTTCTGCTTTTCACAGATGTGAAAAGTGGAACAATTCATCGTTGGCACATTCCAAACTGGGAATCGCAGCCCCGCGGCGGCAAACTTTCAGTCTTTCGGGAAAACTCCAGTCGTCTCCACGGTTTGACTTTCGATCACCAGGGAAGGTTGCTCGCCTGCGAAACGAACCCCGGCCGCGTGACGCGCACCGAAAAGGACGGGTCCGTCACCCTCCTTGCCGATCGTTACCAGGGCCAACTCCTGCATTCTCCCCACGACCTCATCTACAACATCGATGGTTCGGTCTATTTTACTGACAGTCCACCAGTAAAATCCCCTGGCGCAACGGCCGTCTATCGCCTGCCGCGAACACAGCTTCCCGGCACACTTCCTCTCCAGCTTGCTTCTTGCCAATGCAAGCAGGCCAGGGGGGTGGCACTTGGCCCCCAACATAACTTACTCTACACGTCCGACGCCGCGTGCCGGAACCTTCGTGTTCAGTCAATCCACCCTGATGGAACCCTGGCTGCTGGACGCATCTTTGCAGAATTTCCCAGCGACACACCGGGGCGACCCGATGGCCTCACCACTGACGAACAGGGCAACGTCTACTCGACCGGGCCGGGTGGAGTGTGGATTTTTCGTGAAAACGGCACGCACCTGGGCACCATCGTGACCCCGGAACCACCGACAAACTGTTGTTGGGGAAGAGGCTTGCAGGGCTTATACATCTCAGCACAGACTTCAATCTATTACGTCGAGACGAATATTTCGGGAACACGAACTTTCTAGCCAGGCTGCACGAACCGGTGAATAGAAAAAGGTTTTCCCTCACGCCCAGTTGATGTGACAACACCAACTCACCTCGTAAACAGGTGAAGGGCGTCTCCTTGTCGGAATTGATCTCACTTTAAAGTATTCTTTCGGGACGCTCCCCAGCAGTTCCAAAAATAGAATGTACGCACCGTCCATGTGCTTGTATACTGAACCGGTGTCTACGATTACAAACATCCGCTATGGCTTCCGCGTCCCGGTCATCATGCAACGGTTCTGCATGATCATTATCTTCCTGGGCCCGTCCCATCTTTGCGCAGAAGAAAACAACCGTGAAGGACTGGACTTCTTCGAAGCAAAAATCCGCCCGCTGCTGGTGAAGCATTGTTATCAATGCCACTCGGCCGGCGCCGCTGCCAAAAACAATCTCAAGGGTGACCTATTCCTCGATTCTCGTGATGCAAGTCGCCGGGGTGGCAAGCGGGGTCCGGCCATCGTACCGGGTCAACCTGGCACGAGCCTGTTAATCAGTGCCCTGAAACAGGAATCCTTAAAAATGCCTCCCCAGGGAAAATTGCCTGACGAGTTGATCGCCCACTTTGAAAAGTGGATTTTGCTCGGAGCACCGGATCCTCGTGACGGCATTTCCGTGGTCAAAACCTCAGAGATCGATGTTACCAGGGGAAAACAACATTGGGCGTTCCAGCCGTTAACTGCACCGACTCCAACAACGGTCAAGGACACACAATGGATTAATAATCCCATCGATCAATTTATTCGTGCTCGACAGGAAGCGGCGGGCATCATCCCGAATCCAACCGCCACTGCACACCAACTGATTCGACGAGCTTATTTTGATTTGATTGGACTGCCACCATCGACCCAAGAGGTTGACCAATTCATGGCTCGATTTGAAACCGACGCCAAAACAGCCTACTCGCAACTCATCGACGGCCTGCTTGCCAATCAACACTACGGGGAACGCTGGGGGCGGCATTGGATGGATATCGTCCGGTTTGCCGAGAGCAATGGATACGCCTTCGACGGCGATCGACCGGTTGCCTGGCGCTATCGCGACTTTGTCACCCGGGCACTCAACTCCGACATGCCCTATGACGAGTTTGTGCGATTACAAATTGCTGGAGACCTGCTAACCGATATTCATGTCAAAACGAAAGGCGAGGCAAAAATTGCCATCGACCGCATCGCAGCTACTGGATTCATTGTCGCAGGGCCGTACACAACGCAACAAACGCAAAACGAACGCGAACGGAGTCGTTACGAACAACTGGACGACATGATCAGCACGATCGGCACCTCCATTCTTGGCTTGACGGTCGGTTGTGCTCGTTGCCACAGCCACAAATACGATCCTCTCTCTCAATTCGACTACTACCGCATGGCAGCAGCCTTCGCAGATGTCGGTTTTTCCAATACGGGCATCAACAATCAGCCTCAAGCCTTCCAGGCCGCAAATAAAAAGCACGATGCGGCCCACCAACCGTTGGTCGCCGCGCGGACACAATACGAACAAGAACAGCTTCCCCAGCGCCTCGCCAATTGGCTGGCAACGAGAAAACCGCCCCCCCAGGCCGGTTTACCTTTAAACCTCCCGCCCTGGCACCACATCGGACCCTTCGCGGCCGACAACCACGACACGGCCTTCAGCGAGATCTTTGCACCTGAAAAGCAAATCAACCTCGATGCCACTTACCAGGATGGCAAGCTCAAATGGACAGAGCAACCGGAATGGAAGGATAACATTGCTCATAACGACAAGCTCACCGGCAACAACGTTGCCAATTATCTTTACCGGACCATTGAAGTCGACCAATCCCAAGTCGCTGCTTTGTCGCTGGGAAGCGATGACGGCATCCAACTGTGGGTCAATGGCCGGTTGGTGGTAGAGAAGAAGACTGTTCGTGACGAAGCGGCTCCTGACCAGGAGAAAGTCGATATTCAGTTGGCTGCTGGACGCAATCAACTCTTAATGAAAATCACCAATGCTGGTGGAAAGTCCGGCTTCTACTTTGCAGCTACGACTTCACAAGCTGCTGACGAGATTGCCGCTATCACCAACTTGTCGGCCGAGGCACGTGATCACGATCAAAACAAGAAGTTAATCGAGTGGTACAAGGGGTACGACCTGGATTGGCTGGCTTTCAACCAGATTGCCCTTCGCCACGACACCCTTCGCCCCAAGCCACAAGAAAGCCAGGTCTTCGCAGCCCGCGTGCGGGGCAACACTTACCAATTCGGTGATGACACCTACAAGGTTTACCAGTTAAGGCGTGGAAACCCCGACAACAAAGAAGAACAAGCCAATCCCGGTTTCTTCCAGGTTTTAATGCGGACCCAACAAAATGAACAACACTGGCTGACAAATCCTGAAAATGCGGAGCAGCCGGTCGCAGCCCGAATTGCCTTGTCCAACTGGTTGTCCGACATTGACCATGGTGCCGGACACCTCATGGCACGTGTGATTGTGAATCGGATATGGTATCACCATTTTGGTCATGGCATCGTAGCGACTCCAAGTGATTTTGGCACACGGGGTGAACTTCCATCCCACCCCCAGCTTCTCGACTGGCTAGCAAAACAACTCATCGAAAACGGTTGGCAACTCAAATCGATTCATAAGCTGATCATGAACAGCGCTGCATACATGCAGGCGGTAGAATTCAACGAAAATAGTCAAAAACACGATCCGGAAAACTTGTTGGTATGGCGACGAAATCCCCGTCGACTGGAAGCTGAGATCATTCGAGATTCGCTCCTTGCAGTCAGTGGCACACTGGACAAGAAAATGTTCGGCAAAGGAACACTGGATGAGAAGAGTCTACGTCGCAGCGTTTATTTCACCATCAAACGCAGTCAGCTGATTCCCTTGCTTCAATTGTTCGACGCACCCGACGCCATGCAGGGCATTGCGTCGCGTCAACAAAGCACCGTTGCACCACAAGCTCTGGCGATGATGAATTCGCCAATCATTCGGGATCTGGCTACCCGGTTTGCTGGACGGGTTCGTCCAGACGAACACACTCCTGTCCCCGCAACCATTGACCATGCCTATCGCCTTGCTCTTTCACGCCCTGCCACCGATCGTGAACATTTGACAATGCATGAATTTATCGAACGTCAAACGACTCTGCGAGGCGAAGATAAAAACGCAGAGTCACTTGCTGTGCAAGATTTTTGTCACCTGATGCTGTGTTTGAACGAATTCGTTTTCATCGAATAACCTGTCGATAACCGCCAACAAAACGGATACTACCTGTTGAAATTTTATTCTTGAGAAGGTGAATTTCCATCATGCACCCCTCCCTGATCACCGGACCACAACAACGACGTGATTTTCTGAAAAAAGCCGGCCTCGGGTGCGGTTCATTGGCGCTGACCAGCCTGCTGCACCAGGAAGGGGTCGTCAGCGCAACACCTGCCACATTCAATCCACTCGCAGAGCGAAACTCGCATTACACACCAAGGGCAAAAGCCGTGATCTGGCTTTTCCAAACAGGAAGTCCTTCCCAAGTAGATACCTTTGACTACAAGCCTGAACTTCAGAAACGAGACGGTACTTCACTGGCTGGCGCTGACCCAAAGACCGGGTTCTTTACGACCAGCGGTAAGTGTTTGAAATCACCGTTCAAATGGGCACAACATGGTGAATCAGGCGCCTGGACATCGGAACTTTTTCCACACCTTTCACAACACGTGGATGACATTGCTTTTGTCTACTCGTGTTACTCAAGATCGAATAACCACACACCGGCAATGCTGGAACTGAATTCAGGCATGATCCGCCAAGGATTTCCCAGCATGGGTTCCTGGCTGGGTTATGGCCTTGGCAGTCCAAATTCAAATCTTCCTGCCTTCGTCGTGTTGCACGGGATAAAACCCCGCGGTGCCGACCCGATCTGGTCGTCAGGTTTTTTGCCTTCCGTTTACCAGGCCACCTCACTCGACCCACGAGGCAAGCAGCCGATCCAGAACCTGGAACGGCCCAGTGAATTGAGCAAAGAGCAGCAACGCTCACTCCTGGATGCCCTGAAAACGGCCAACGCCGAACATGCTCGAAAACGACCTTTCGAAGGCGACTTGAACGCTCGTCTTGAATCTTTCGAACTGGCCTATCGCATGCAAACCTCAGCTCCGGAAGCATTTGATATCAGCCGTGAAACAGAGGCCACCCGTGAAGCTTACGGCTTCAACCGGGATGCATCCAAGGATTACGCCCGCCAGTGCCTGATCGCCCGTCGACTCATCGCGCGCGGCGTGCGGTACGTCCAGATTTTTGCAGACGTAGCAAAAACTCCTGGTGGAGGAGTCAATGACGTACCTTGGGATGCCCACAGCGACATCCGGGAAAACCACGGCACATGTGCTGCCTCGGTAGACCAGCCCACAGCAGCCTTGTTAAACGACCTCAAGCAACGAGGCATGCTTGAGGACACGATTGTCATTTATGGTGGCGAGTTCGGCCGCACATCCGATTCCCAGGGATCAACGGGTCGAGACCACAACCCAAATGCCTTCACAACATGGTTTGCCGGTGGCGGCTTCAAAGGCGGCTCACAGTACGGCGCCTCCGACGAATTTGGTTATAAATCCGTCGAAAAACGCGTCAATGCCCACGACATTCATGCAACCGTTCTGCATCTGATGGGTCTCGACCATGAAAAACTCACGTACCGTTTCAATGGTCGCGATTTCCGATTAACAGATGTCGAAGGTGAGGTACTGCACGATATCCTGGCGTAGAAGTCGGATCTTGTGGAGTGAATCGGCTGTCTTTCAGAAGCCATTTTTTCCCGGCAACGTCCCCGCTTGCTTGATGGCCTTCACTTCATAAAACGAACACGGGTTTTCAGCTTGAAGCTCAAGGCACTGAACACCATCCTGCGTCCCTGGCTTACATCTCGGATACTTAAGCATCCGCCACGTCGGCGCAGCAACACTTCAAGGCTATTGGCAAAGCCGCATCGATGCGGGCAATCCATCGATAAAACCGGCATAAAATCTTTTAAAACACGGGAAATTTTATTTTTTTGTCACAAAATCAAATAAATTTTTGGAATTCCAAAACTGATGAGTTTCTCACGAGCGGCTCTAAGCAAACCTTGTTGTGTTGGCAAATTGACCTTGCAGAGATGCCGACAGCAACCCTGCACTTCCATGTTTCTGAACCGTCCACTTTGATCACCATTTGAGTTGATTGTTACGAATGATATTTTATATTTTTAAAAAAATATACTTAGCTTATCTCGTCCGGACAGTGATGCTGTCTACCTATTTTTAATAGATAGCCAACCTATTTTCATCAAACCGTACAAACCCAATACGGGTTGGCGTGCCAGAACTACTTTCGGGCTTGGAATCCCGAGCGACTAGTTAGGAATTTTTTGGTTTCAAAACTGGCCATGGAATAGAAGAGTTCGTTCCATCTGAAAACAATCACAACCGTTTTCGCTGTTCAAATACGAGGGTTCTGCAAATGTGACGAGAAGGCATCTCAGGCCGATCTCCCAAAAAAAATATCAATTTCAACGTCGCTTTTGCCAATCGGACGGTTTCTGTTTAGGAATCTACTTGTTAGAATGCTGCGGTTTCAGATTCAGTACCCCGGGGCACAGTGATTCGGGAGTAGCTGTAAGTTTTTTTTAGGAGTTCATTGAAATGGCAGAAGGCACGATTAAGCGATTGACGGATAAGGGGTTTGGGTTCATTGATACTGGAACCAGTCAAGACATGTTTTTTCACTCGTCGAATCTTGATGGCGTGAGTTATGATGAGCTTCAAGAGGGTCAACGAGTATCCTACACTGAAGGACAGGGACCCAAGGGGCCAAGAGCTGAAAATGTTCGCCTGATCTGATCAGGCCCACCTTGAAAACACAATCTGTTTTCAACAATAGCTCTTATATATCGTTGATCAAGAACCTGGACGAATTGGTCGTCAGTTAGCGCGATGACCGAATTCATCGTTCACCGCATCGAGCGTTTACCACGCGAAGCTCCCAACCGGTTAGCTCGCCACACCAGATTGTCGTGTAGTGTGTGTTATCGGGATGGGAATAGTGCGACAACACGATGTCTTGCGCAACTAGTTTATCTGGAATTGCCTGCTGATTCCAGCGATGATCTTAT
>Ga0310124_10003545_pt1 | contig 10465 bp, 8 predicted proteins | sample CB11b_AW_Bot5_MG_FD_203507 | JGI IMG/M metagenome (GOLD analysis project Ga0310124, IMG submission 203507) | Marine microbial communities from Western Arctic Ocean, Canada - CB11b_AW_Bot5 | ecosystem: Environmental > Aquatic > Marine > Oceanic | place: Canada: Western Arctic Ocean | collected...
TTTCGCATGAGAGATCAGGCACGGGAATGGCCGCGGCGTCGCCCCCGAAACTGTACTGTGATTGTTCCCTGACTTTGTGGTCCAACGTATGCCAACCCGATTTTTCCCATATCGGGCTGGCACCAACATTGAGTTTAATTAAGTCCATGTGTCTCTCCGAGTGGTGCCCGTGCATCCATGCCGGCCGTAGTCGTTGTCATACCAGCGGATGATGTCTGTGATGTGGAAGTTCGGGTTGCGGGGGTACAGGTCTTCGTAGAGTTGTCGCGTAAACTCGTATTGTTTTTGAGTGTTGACGTCCAATACGAGGTCTGGACGTCGGAATTCTACAGGACACTGTACGGTGCTGATGGGACACCAAGCCGCATCTACCGCCGTCTGCATCGTGTAGTCGAAGAAATTCAAGTGCACGTGCTCACGTTGGCGCGGCGACGTGTGCCGTTCGCGAGCTTCGGCCAACAGAGAGATGTCGAACACCTCGGCGCCGATCCCATCCGGGTACCCCGAGTTGTTAATGACCGACAAGTTCGAGGAAAAACCCCGTCGGCCTAACGACAAATGGTGGTCGACGATCCGGTCAATTTCCGCTGGCTCCGGTGTGGCGTTGTCCGCTGGCAGTCTGCCCACCACGTCGGCATGGCTCGCCGTAGCCGCCTGGTAGTAGCGCTCGACCAGGTCATTCTCGGAACCGGCGAAGACAGTCACGCCATAGCCGTCACCCAGTCGCCCGAGCACTTGGTCATGGCGTGTGTCGGGAATGGCCAGGACGATCTCGTCGACGCGCTCGCAGCGTTTGACCCGCTCAAGAATACGACCGACCAACGGCGCTCCGGCCAAATCCATCAAAGATTTGCCGGGGAGCCGGGTCGAGCCCATGCGGGCCTGAATGATTAGGACAACTCGCTTGGCCATGGCCATAACTACCGATCGGGCACGTCCGCTCGCAACTTCTCTCGAACCGCCAGTTCGGCTGGAGAGATCGTCCGTTTGCCATCGCCCATGATGGAAGGGATGATCCGCATCGTTTCGACGAACCCTTTGAGGACATGGGCCTCAATCGAAGCCGCTTGGTCGGAGCCATACATGGCCCGATCCAAGGTGATGTGGCGTTCGAGCGAGGTCGCACCTAGCGTCACGGCCGTCACGCAGACCTTGATCAGAGAGCTTTCGTGGCCCGAGTAGCCCACATCACACCCGTAGCGTGCTTTGAGCATCGGGATGCAGCGCAGGTTCGCATCTTCCTCCCGCATCGGATAGGTACTGTTGCAGTGAACCAGCTCAAACGGGCAGTCGGCTGCACGGAAAAGGTTCACCACTTCGTCAATCTCGTCGAGCGTCGCCATGCCGGTTGAAATAAAGGTCTTCTTTCCCTCGGAGGCGATTTCGCGCAGCAGCGGCCTGTGGCCGAGCATGGCCGACGCGACCTTGTTGAACGACACGGCAAAATCGCGGATGAACAACTGCGCATCCACATCCCACGCCGAGGCGCTCCAGGAGATCCCGCGTACCTGGCAGTGGCGGTCGATTTCCTGGTACTGCTCGCGACCGAATTCCAGCCCCATCTTCTGGTCGCGCTGCGTCGTCCCCCAGGGGCTTTCGCGCGGGCTGTCGAGCAATTCCTTCGTGTAGACCTTCTCGACGGTGCGCTTCTGGAATTTCACCGCATCGAAGCCAGCATCAGCCGCCGCGTCGATGAGCTGCTTCGCGATATCTAAACTCCCGTTGTGGTTGATACCGATCTCAGCAATCAGATACAAGTTCATCGATCTCCTCCGAAGACAATTCGTTTATTTTGAGCAGCCGTTCGATGAACGCGCGGACGAATCCATCGCCGCCGGGACGCTCAATGATGAGGTGAGCGACGCTCCTCACCAAATGGTGGGCGTCGGCTGGCGCGACTGCATAGCCTGCGTGCTTCATCAACGGGAGATCGTTCAGATCATTGCCCACGTACACCAGGCCCGCAAACGCTGCCTGATCACCCGGGAACCGCTGGGCTAAGTACTCCTGCATAAAGGCCAACTTGTCGTGGACGCCGTGGTGGCAATCCAGCTTGAGCTTGCGCGCACGTGCCAGCACGACCGGGTTGGGTTCCTTGGACAAGATAAAGAACTCTGCGTCGAGACGGCCGCGTCGACAGAATGAGCGGACCAGGTCGAATGCGAACCCGTCCCCCCGATCGCAGCGCACGCTTTCGCGTCCGTCCTGGTCCACCCACACCTTGTTGTCGGTGAAAACACCATCGAAGTCGAAGGCGACGGTGTGGAGCGAGGACAGTTCGGGCAGGGGGTTAGGCAAGACCGAGTTCCTGCTTGACGAAGTTGTACATGATGTGCCTGAGAAGAAGGTGCGCCGTCTAGATTCTTGCCGACGTCAGAGAGAGAGAACGATCAGTTCGTGGGCCAGGCGTGCGATGGGCGCGGGCTCACAGCGAGCAGGCACAACAAATTGAGCCTTGTCGAGTCAGTCTCCATGCGGGCGAAGCTTGGATAAAGAGGAGGTGTTTTAACCGTTCACTCGATGAACATACTCCTTGGCGCTTACCCGTGTCAATCTGCGGTTGCTGCTCGGGGAAAGACCGGTGTGTGCAGACGGCCCCGCTTCGGTTGCCGTCTGGGAATTTTCAGCCCTTCTTGCCGCCAAATCCGTTCCACACGCTTGAGGTTCACGTAGTGGCCTCAGTGTAAGGATCATGGAGCTTTGAATCGCTACAATGTAGGACTTCTTTCGTTGATTTGGCGAAGTACCCGGTCGACTTGATCCACTAGCACTACACTGTTAGCACTACACTGTCGCCGTCGATGAACTCTGCTTTCGTCTTGACTCTGACGACCGAATCGACAAGCCCCAGGTTCCCCGTATGGCTTCCCTGATTCATGAAGTCCGGTTCTTCGATGCGATGAGGTTGCCGTTCACGGATGCGCTCAGACGGTACCAGGCAGTCAGGTGCCTATAGGGTCAATTGACCCATCTTTGAGATTGACTATCCTCAAAGGTCTTGCGGTTGAGCTTGCCATCTAGTGATCTTTTTCCGCCTATTCAATCGTCTTCAAGCGCGAGGTGTGCGCTGACGTTCGCTAATCCAGAAGGGCGTATATGACTGTAGCGAAGCCCGTGATTGGGGTCATCGGGGGTAGCGGGATCTACGATATTGAGGGGCTGTCAAACACCCGGTGGGAAGGGGTCTCGTCGCCTTTTGGCGAGCCTTCGGACAAGCTGCTGTTCGGCGACTTAGAGAACCAGCCCATGGTGTTCCTGCCCCGGCACGGACGGGGTCACAAGCTATCGCCCGACGGGGTCAACTACCGCGCTAACATCGACGTGCTCAAGCGGTCCGGCGTCACCGATATTCTGTCCTTGTCCGCCGTAGGCTCGTTGAGGGAAGCACTCGCTCCGGGTACCTTTGTGCTCGTGGATCAGTTCATCGATCGCACGATCCAGCGTGATCAGAGTTTCTTCGGCCCTGGTCTTGTGGCTCATGTGTCCATGGCGCACCCGGTGTGTGCGCGTCTTGGCAGCGCCCTGGCAGTGGCGGCCCGATCTGTGGACGTGACGGTGGTCCGGGGCGGCACCTACCTGGCCATGGAAGGGCCGCACTTCTCCAGCCTAGCGGAATCTGAGCTCTATCGTACCTGGGGCTGTGATGTGATCGGCATGACGAACATGCCAGAGGCCAAGCTCGCCCGGGAGGCAGAGATCTGCTATGCCACCGTAGCTATGGTCACCGACTACGATTGCTGGCACCCGGACCATGATTATGTCCAAGTGGCAGACATCATCCGCGTGCTCACCGCCAACGCTGACCATGTCCGGGCGTTGGTGAGGGCAGCGGCGCTGGACCTAGGCAATCGCCCTCCCGTATGCCCCGCCGGGTGCGATCATGCCCTGGAGACCGCCATTATCACGGCGCCGGAGGCCCGCGACCCGGCGATGGCGGCCAAGCTGGATGCGGTGGCGGGCCGCGTCTTAAACTCGTGACCAGGAAACGACCATGCCATTGAAATCGCGCATCCGTACGATCGCGGGTTACCCGAAGCCCGGCGTTCAATTCCGCGATATAACCACGCTGATGAAGGATCCGTTCGGGTTTAGGAAACTTGTGGACGATCTGGTTCAGCCCTTTGCCGGCAAGCGCATCAACGCGGTGGCAGGGATTGAGGCTCGGGGTTTCATCATTGGCGGTGCGGTTGCCCACCAACTTTCCACCGGCTTCATTCCGGTGCGCAAGAAAGGGAAGCTGCCTTGGGAAACCATCGGCCAAGATTACGAGCTGGAGTACGGCACGGACCGCGTCGAAATCCACCGGGACGCGGTAGCTCCAGGCGAGGCCGTGTTGCTGGTGGACGATTTGATTGCCACCGGTGGCACAGCACTCGCCACCCTCCATCTTCTCCGCGAGACGGGGGCGGAGATCGTGGGCTGTGCGTTCGTGGTGGATCTGCCCGATCTGGGCGGTCGTAAGCGTTTAGAAAACGAAGGTGTGAGCGTCCTGACGCTCGTGGAATTCGAGGGCGAGTGAACGTCGGTGGCAAGGCCTATCGCACTATCTGGCCGGGAGGGGACGGTCGGACGGTGGAGATCATCGACCAGACCCGTCTTCCCCACGAATTAGTCATCCTGTCCCTACGCACGCTAGACGATGCGGTCCACGCCATTCGCTCCATGCAGGTGCGTGGCGCGCCGTTGATCGGCGTCACCGCGGCCTATGGGGTATGCTTGGCGTTGGGCAGGGATGAGTCCGACGAGGCGCTCAACACCGCATGCGGGGCCCTCTTGGCCTCCCGCCCCACGGCCATCAATCTGAGTTGGGCGTTGAAGACGATGCGGGGGGTGCTGAGTAGAGGGACGCGCGACGATCGCGTGGCAATGGCCTATGAAGCAGCGGCGCAGATCGCTGACGATGACGTGGCGTCGTGCAAGGCCATCGGCGCACACGGAGCCCAACTCTTGGCCGGCCTCGCCAAGGCAAAAGAAAAGCAGAAAAACGCCGAGCCTCTCAACATCCTTACCCACTGTAACGCGGGCTGGTTGGCCACGGTGGATTACGGCACCGCGCTCGCTCCGGTCTACACCGCGTTCGATGCGGGATTGGCAGTGCATGTGTGGGTGGACGAAACCCGCCCCCGCAACCAGGGATCCTCGCTCACCGCATGGGAATTGGGCCAGCACGGAGTCCCCCACACCGTGATCGTCGACAACGCGGGCGGCCACCTGATGCAGCATGGCCGGGTGGACGTTTGCATCACCGGATCCGACCGAACCACCGGTACCGGCGACGTGTGCAACAAGATCGGCACTTACCAGAAGGCACTAGCCGCCCACGACAACGGGGTGCCCTTCTATGTGGCCCTGCCCCACTCCACCGTTGATTGGAGCCTCTCCGATGGCATTGCGGAGATTCCGATCGAGGAGCGGGACCAACGGGAAGTCACTCACATTTCCGGTCTGGGAGAAGACGGCTCTGTCATCACGGTCCAGGTGACGCCTCAGGGAAGCCCTGCCATGAACGCTGCCTTCGACGTGACGCCGGCTCGACTGATCAACGGCTTGATCACTGAGCGCGGGGTGGCGGTTGCAAGCGCCGAGGGGCTCGGGGTCCTGTACCCTGAGCACACCGGATGAAATCCACCTGGACCGATAAAGAAGCCGCTGAAACCGTGGCGCGGTACACCCACGAGGGGGTGAACGAGGATCTGGCGCTCCGCGTCTACACCACCCGCCTCCTGGGCCGGAACCCGCTACTGGTATTGCACGGTGGCGGTAACACGTCAGTGAAAACTACAGTCACCGATCTCTTGGGGGAGGATGTCCAGGTTCTATGCGTCAAGGGATCTGGCTGGGACATGGCCGACATCGAGCCTCCCGGTCTGCCTGCGGTGCGCATGGAACTCTTGTTGAAACTGCGCTCGTTGAAGATGCTGTCCGACGAGGACATGGTCCGCTTCCAACGCGGTGCACTGCTGGACCCGTCATCGCCGAATCCATCGGTCGAGACCCTGCTGCACTCATTCCTGCCCCACAAGTTCGTGGACCACACCCACTCTGCCGCGGTTCTGGCACTCACCGACCAGTGTTCGGACGAGCCACTATTGGGGGAGGTCTATGGGGACCGGGTGGCCCTCGTGGATTATGTGAAGCCGGGGTTCGATTTGGCCCAGACTGCGGCCCAGGTCTATGAGGCGCACCCGGAGGTGGAAGGACTGATCCTGCGCAAGCACGGTATCTTCAGCTTCGGCGCCACGGCACGGGAAGCCTACGAACGCATGGTGAATCTGGTCACGTTGGCGGAAAACTACATCACGGCGATGGGTGGGGGCGTTTTCCCCAGTGTTGAGCTGCCCACGGAGCTCTCTCCTGTGTCCGAGGTAGCCCCGATCGTGCGCGGGTTGTTGGCTGTACGGGGCGACGAATCGATGGTTGACCCGGTCCGCGTGGTCTTGGATTTTCGCGCGTCGGAGGCGGTACTGAATTACGTGACCGGGATGGAAGTTGGGCGTTATGCACAAATAGGCGTCGTCACGCCCGATCACGTCATCCGTACCAAGAAAAACCCGCTTATCGTTCCTACGCCTGAGGCAGGGCAGGGTAAGGCGTTCCGGGAGGAAGTGCGTGAAATGGTCGAAAGATATGTGGCCGACTACCGTGCTTACTTCGCCCGCCATGACGGGGTGCGCGAGCGGCCGAAGAAGGCGCTCGACCCCATGCCCAGAGTGGTTTTAGTGCCGGGGCTGGGTCTGTTCGGTGTCGGAAGCTCCGCTGCTGCTGCTCGTATTGCTGCCGACCTCGCGGAAAATACCGTGCGGGTTATCACGGACGCGGAAGCCATCGGAGCCTACCAACCGGTGGACGAGGCTGCCACGTTCGACATTGAGTACTGGTCCCTGGAACAGGCTAAACTGTCGAAGGATGCGGAAAAACCTTTGGCGCGCCAGGTGGTGATGATCACTGGTGGCGCGGGAGGCATTGGTGGGGCCACCGCGAGGGCGTTTGCCACCCACGGCGCCGAAGTGGCAGTGTTGGATTTAGATGGTGGTAAAGCTGAGGAAGTGGCGGTGGGGATCAACGGCTTGGGCATGAGGTGTGACGTGACCGACGGGGACGATGTGCGGGCCGCATTCGATGGAGTGTGCGAAGAGTATGGGGGTGTGGATATCGTGATTTCTAACGCCGGGGCCGCGTGGCAGGGGAAAATCGGAGAAGTAGATGATAGGACCCTGCGAGAAAGCTTCGAACTCAATTTCTTTGGCCACCAGACCGTAGCCCAGAACGCAGTTCGGGTGATGTTGGCCCAGGGCACCGGCGGGGCACTGTTGTTCAACGCGTCCAAACAGGCGGTGAACCCCGGATCCAGCTTCGGCCCCTATGGTTTGCCCAAGGCGGCGACGCTGTTTTTGGCCAAGCAGTATGCGTTGGAGTACGGGCACGCCGGCATCCGCTCCAACTCCATCAACGCCGACCGCGTCAATACCGGCATGTTCACGGACGGCTTCTTGGAGGAACGCGCCGGGGCTCGGGGCCTGAGCCCTGAGGAATATCTGCGTACCGGCAATCTGCTGGGACGCGAGGTCCTGGCCGAGGACGTGGCGCAAGCTTTCGTCGTTTTGGCCCTGGCTCGAAAGACCACGGCAGCGACGCTGACGGTCGACGGGGGTAATATCGAGGCGAGTCTACGGTAATGGTCCGTGTTCCCAACCCACCGGACCTCGAAGCACTCCCCCTTCCTATGCCAAACCAGCGCCGGTATGCACCCAGCTTCGACTACCTCGTCATCGGCGGCGGCATCGTCGGACTGACTGTCGCCCGCGAGATAGCGCAGCGAGGCATGGGTAGCGTTGCGGTTTTGGAGAAGGAGTCGCATCTGGGCGCCCACGGGTCCGGCCGCAACAGCGGCGTAATCCATGCCGGGATCTACTATAAGGCGCATACACTTCGGGCGAGAATCTGTCGTGATGGAGCTCGACGGATGCGGGAATACGCTGAGGAGCGCAACCTCCCATGGAAGAAGAACGGAAAGGTAATCGTGGCGACGGCTCCCGAAACGGTCGGGCAGATCGACGTCCTGATGCAACGCGCGCGCGCCAACGGCATGCGTGTCGAGAAGGTGGACCCCCACGATCTCCACCGCATCGAACCTGAGGCTCGGACGCACCAGGTCGCCCTCTATTCCCCAGACACCGCGGTCATCGATCCGAAAGCAGTGCTCGAGGAGGTGCACAGTGACCTCACCGGCCTCAGAGTCAAGGTGTTCCTGGGGCGCGAGGCAACGGGCGTCGACGAGACCGCCCGGACTGTCCGCACGACGGCCGAGTCAGTTGGCTTCGGGACGCTGATTAATACGGCCGGGCTTCACGCAGATCATGTCGCTCGCTGGATGGGTGTGGGTCACGCCTACCAGATCCTGCCGTTCAAGGGGCTGTATCGGGCCCTCACACCGGATGCGGCCTCACGCTTTCGCGGCCATATTTACCCCGCTCCGGACCTACGTTTGCCATTCCTAGGTGTGCACATCACACCCGACGCGTATGGCGGTGTGCTGGTAGGGCCTACCGCGATCCCGGCGTTCGGGCGTGAGAACTACGGCTGGATCAAGGGCATTGAGGCCAGCGAGGGGGCTCGAATGCTCCGGGCGCTCGGCGTGATGCTTACGCACAACCGCCAGGGGATGCGCGGACTCGTTCGTGCTGAGGTCGGACGCTACACTCCCGCAGGATTCCTGCGTGAGACTAACTTGCTCGCACCCGGTCTGCGAGCGGCGGACATCGGCGGCGTGTGTAAGGTTGGTCTGCGGGCTCAATTAGTTGACCGAAAGACCAAAGAACTGGTGAACGACTACGTGATGGAGCGGACGAAGCACTCGCTCCACGTGTTGAACGCCATCAGCCCTGCGTTCACGAGTGCGTTTGCGCTGGCGGAGGAGGTCGTGGGGGAGTTGTAGCCAACCCAGCTTTACGCAGTTGGGAGACACCCTGTGTTACACACCCTTTGATCCTAGCTCGACGGGGTCCGGCTAGGGTCCTTCCCGCTGGCCTCCTGCACAACCCGTCGCTCGGAGGCACCGTAGCACTTCGGTGCACGGAGGCTAGCAACCTTGGCGCGCGCTGCCTATCTTCGCCCCGAGATCCACTTCTCGACTCACCACTCGACATCCTCCCGGCCATCCATTTGATGATGAACGCATGAAACTGAGTTTCCAGAGGTTCTTCTTGCTGTTCGCTCTCCAGATGTTGGTGAGTCCTTCGCCTCCCGGCGTCCACGCCCAGACCCCCGCCCAACGAGAGATCCTCCGCCTCAGCGGCCAGCAGGTATCGGACCAGGACATCCTCAGCCGACTGGCTGAGTCCGGGCTCAGCCGCGCCGAGGTGAGGGCACAGCTGAGCTCCATGGGCATCGATCCGTCTATCGCCGGTCAGTACTTCGATCGGCTGGACGGTTTCGGTGCCGGGCCCCTCGATCAGAACGCGGACTTCCTCCAGGCACTCGCCGAGCTAGGCGCCTTCAACGAACCGCCCGCTATTGTTCCCACCGATTCCATAGGTGCACCGGAGGAAGGCCTGGCCCCTGTGCTCGAGCCCATCCCGGACTCCATCCTTCCGGTCTTCGGACGAAGTGTCTTCAGCGGTGTCACCACTGAGTTCCAACCCGTGGTGAGCGGCCCCGTGGATTCGGACTATACGCTGGGCCCAGGAGACGAGCTGCAACTCATCCTCACTGGTGACGTCGAGCTCGCATACCCGCTCCTGAACGTCACGCGAGAGGGCTTCATCGTGATCCCCGATGTCGGGCAGATCTTCGTAAACGGTCTGACGCTAGGAGGCTTGACGGAACAACTCTATGCGAGGCTCGGCGCCGTGTATTCGGGCGTCCGCAGGGGGGCTGATGCGGCCACGACTTTCCATGTCGCCCTTGGTCGCCTCAGAAGCAACTTGGTGTTTCTCGTCGGTGATGTCACGCGCCCTGCGGGGTATCAGGTCAGCTCCGTGGCGAACGTGTTCAACGCGCTCTACAACGCGGGTGGCCCGGGAGAGCAAGGATCGATGCGGTCCATCGAGGTTCGGCGTGGCGGGGGGCTCGTGGCCGAGGTAGATCTCTACGACTACCTCCTTGGCAGGGACACCCCGAACGGCATCCGACTTGAGCAGAACGACCGGGTATTCGTGCCCATTGTTGGACCTCAGGTCTCGATCGATGGGTTCGTGCGTAGACCGGCCGTCTACGAGCTCAAGCAGGGCGAGCAGCTGCGGGACTTGCTAACCTTTGCCGGAGGACCGGGGCCGGAGGCCTACCTGCGGCGAATTCAGATCGATCGGATTCTGCCGTCCGCGGCACGGACGCCGGGGCGGGAACGGTTGCTCCTCGATGTCGATCTGGAGACGATGCCCGCCGACGAGGACTTTGCACTTTTTGACGGGGACCAGGTCACGGTCTTGGGCATCGGAGACCGGCGAGACAATCAAGTCACCGTTGC
>Ga0310124_10003546_pt1 | contig 10463 bp, 10 predicted proteins | sample CB11b_AW_Bot5_MG_FD_203507 | JGI IMG/M metagenome (GOLD analysis project Ga0310124, IMG submission 203507) | Marine microbial communities from Western Arctic Ocean, Canada - CB11b_AW_Bot5 | ecosystem: Environmental > Aquatic > Marine > Oceanic | place: Canada: Western Arctic Ocean | collected...
CAAAAGTAAACGCCCGTGCCTTGGTGGTATCCCCAATGCCAAGCTGGCTGATGAAGCTGGTTTCGAGTGAGTTGGAATCATCGTCTGAAATAGGGATGCCCAGCATGAAGTAATTGCTCTGCTCGGAGCCGCCGGTGATCGTGGTGGTGACGGTCGTCTGCCCCACGTATCGGATCGCACCCTGATCGATGATGAAGACCGTATCGCTGCCTGAAATTGTGGCCGTGACGTCAAAGATGCCGGCAGTAAGGGCCGGTGCTGTAAACGAAACGCCAACGATATTGTCTGTGCCGATCACTTCATTCAGCACAAGGTCGGTCACCGCGGTGCCGTTGATAAAGAACTGATCGAAGCCATCGAAGCCATCGCCGACCAGCAATACCTTGCGGGTCTTGCCGGCGGGCACACGGCTGGGGATGGGCACGCTCTGGGTCTCAAGAACTCCAACCGCCTGATTGGCCGCGAGATTCTCAAACTGGTTCGCTATTCCACTTGGCCACAAAACGCTGACCGTCGCCGTCGTTGCGCTGCCGATGCCGATGAAAGGCGTGAGGTCATTCTGCGAACGGCCTTCACTGATGACTTCCCGGGTGGTGGTGGGATTGAAGGTGGTAAGGATGCGGGTGCCGATAGCGGAACGATTGGAGGAGGTGGGCTTGAGCAGCAGCTTGATGAAGTTGCCCACATTCTGGCCGTTGTTGAGCAGGAGGAGATTGCCGGACTGGTTGTCCGAACCGGCAAAGACATCCAGGTCGTTATCGTTATCAAAATCCGCCACCGCCAGGCCCTGGACATCGTTGGTCTGAGTGCCGAAACTGGTGCTGGCATCGGCAAAGGCGATTGAGCCGTTGGTCGTATTTCTCAAGACCTGGAGGTTGGTGGCGACTGAGCTGGGAACGATCTGCTGCAGGCCGAGGAGCAGATCGAGCTTGCCGTCAAAATCCAGATCGGAAAGCTGACACGAGACGACCCTGTCGCCGACTGATACCCCGGCTGCGGAGGAGACATCCGTCGCGGTAGCCCCGTCATTGCGGAAGATGGCTATCTGTCCAGGCCCGCCGACCACAAGATCCAGATCCCCATCGTTATCGATATCGCCGGAGCTGCAGCACTGCGCGTTCGTGGGCGTCTGGTCGACGCCGACGCTGGCGGCGATGTCGGTGAACGTGCCGTCGCCGTTATTGCGCCAGAGCTGGTTGGGTGTTGCGCCGGTTGATTGAGAAAAATTGCCGGCCACAAAGATGTCCAGATCCCCATCCGTATCAAGATCGCCCACGGTCACATCACTGCTTTCATGAAAGTCACCCGGCTCGATAAAACCGGCCTGGGTGGTGATATCGGTGAAGGTGAAATCCGGCGCACCGTTATTGCGAAAGAGGACGTTCTCGCGGCCGAAAATGATCAGCACGAGATCGAGGTCGCCGTCTTTATCGAAATCAGCAAACGCGGCCGAGCGATTATTGACGCCGGTAGAGGCGGTTGCCTGGGTGAGCCCCTTGGCCGCGGTGACGTCGGTAAATACTCCGCTGCCGTTATTCTGATAGAGGACGATTGGGCGAAAACCGACCACCAATCCTCCACCGATGAGGAGATCCGGATCCCCATCGTTATCAAAATCTCCTGCAATCGAAAAGGCTGTATCCCCTTCCTGTTCTTCTATAAGCCCGGCACCAGAGGTGACATTGGTAAAGTTGCCCCCACCATCGTTACGGAACAGCCGATCTGTATGGGACCCCTGAAAGATGTCCGGTCGGCCATCGCCGTTGAAATCAGCGATTGCCACACTGTGGGTATCCTCCGAGGCAATCGGGCCCGAAGCGGCATTAGTAAAACCAGGGAACGTCTCGGCCTGCACCGTTCCAATCAGCAGACAAAACAAGGGGAGGAGGAGAGAGGGGAGAGGGGAGAGGGGAGAGACAGACGTATCCGTACGTGTGGTTTGATAAAGCATCATGGCCCAGAAAGATGAGATTGGAGGAGTTGGCAAGGCAGCGGCGGGATAGGACAGGTCATTATAGACGCAAAAGTGTTTGGGGACTTTCAAAATGACGAAGCGTAATGAGTAAGTGCCCGGTGTTGTTCGGGGAACGGCTGTGGATTGGAGGCTGGCGTCAACGCTACGGCAAGGCCAATGAGCACAACTCCCGGATACCGCGAGACTCCTGGCTCGAGGACTGGGAAAAGCAAGCCATTCTTGACTTCTACAAGAAGCACTCCGACGAAGGATATCGTCGTCTAACCAGTTCAATTAAGAATCAAGAACCGCCATCACAGCAGCGCCGGAGCTACCAGTCTTAACTTGAACGTTGAACGTTTCTTCCCTCGCCGCCCGCCATCACAACAACCCCGGGACTCCTAGCCCACACTTACGTATTACGTATTACGTATTACGTATTACGTATTACGTGCGTCATTTCTTTCCTTCTATCTGCACCAATGCTTCTTCCGGTTTTGGTTCCGGTCTGGGCGCCAGATGCCCGTTTTCCAGCGGCAGGCTTGGCTTTGAGCCGGGTCGGAAGAAGTTGCCGAGGATGGACTGGTAGGCTTCGCAGGGGGTCCAGCATTGTGGGCATTGGAATTCCCATATCTCCTGCTGCACCTGTTTGGCGAGATCGCTTTCCCAGATGGAGGAGAGGTCGAAATCCGTATCGCGGAGGCTGCCGATCTTTTTGTCGTAGATGGAGCAGGGGAACACCTGCCCCCACGAATCGATGAAGACGGACGAGCGCAGCGCGTGGCAGCGCATCGGGGTGACGCCGGTCTCGAGATAGCGCTCGACGCGGCGAAGGTATTCATGCTCGAGGAATGAGACCGGGTCGAGCGGGAAGCCGCGCAGTTCGCGGTATTGATTTACTGCGTCGATGAGTTTCTGTTTTTCCACGTTCTCTTTGAGTTCGAGCTCGGTATTGCCAAAAAAGTGGTCGGAAGTGTGGATGATATTGACGTGGAAGTCGCGGTAAGTCAGCCAGGGGCATTCGGCCTTGGCCGCTTCGAACGCGCGGGGGAATTCGTCTACATTAAGCCCGCTGAGCGTCATCCCAAGGACGACCTTGACGCCTTCGATCTCGTGGAGCTGCTTGTAGGTTTCGATCTGCCGTTTCCAGCCGCCTTCGATGCCGCGGACGTAATCGTTCACCTCTTCATTGCCGTCGGTGCTGATGGTGATGATGAGTCGCTCGGGCTGGCTCTTTATGATCTCCTGGACACCTTCTACGATCTGTTTGGTCAGGTAACCGTTGGTGGGGAAGTGCAGGAGCAGCAGGTCCGGGCAGTTGTCGATGACGATTTTGCAGACGTCTACGAAATCTTTCCGCAGCCAGGGCTCACCGCCGGTGAGGTCGACCCAGAGGAAATCAGGGTTCTTTTTAAAGAACTTTTCGATCTCCGCGGTCGAGAGCTCGTTCTGAGGCTTCATGTGCCAGATGTTGCACGTCTTACATTTGTAGTTGCACCAGAAGGTCGTCACATACGTCAGCTTGAACGGATGTGGCGGCCGGGTGACGTGCGTTTCAATGAGCCGCTGGCTGAGTCTGGCGTATGGAGTGAGGTTCAAGGTTCAGAGGTTCAGAGGTTTAGAGGTCAGGTCTAAGGTCTAAGGTAAGGTTCAGAGGGTCTTTCATTAACCATTAAGCATCAACCATTAACAACCATTAAGCATCAACCATTAACCATCTCTTCCAGTGTGACGCAATGACAGGAAGTCAAGTTCGGGAAACTTTGCGGCCACGCCTTCTGTTCTTCCATGCCTCGGATAAGAAAAGCTCCGACCCGTCTGAGCCCTCCAAAGGCGGCTTGCCGTATCAAACATCCCTCCCAGCAAAGACAGTTGACCCAGCTGCGGCAGTGCCGACACGAGCATCCAGTATCGAATATCGCGACTTGCAAACGGTCATATATCACTAGAATCCCTCGGGTAACCCTCTCACCCTTTCACCTATTCCAAATCAAACCAATGAAACGTGCATTGATATTCATTGCCGCGGGCCTTCTCGCGCTGCCTACGCTGGATGCCGGGCGCCGCGACCGGAGTAAAAAAGGCGGCAAACGCTCCAGCCGTTCCTCTAAAAGCAAGAGCGACGAAAAATACGTAAGCGTCCCGAAAGCCCGGCTGAAATCCGATAAGCGCGCTTCGGCCACGACCGTCAGCGAGATCCTCCGCGGCACCAAGCTGAAGGTGCTCAATAAAGGCGACGGGCGCTGGATGCAGGTAGCCATCGCGGACAAACCGAACGTCACCGGCTGGATTTACTTCAACAAGCTCGTCGACGAAAAACCGAAGGACGTAAAGAACCATCTAGCGTTCGGCGGAGGCATCCAGACCTCCGACCTCGAGACCGGCGGCGCCATCCGCGGCCTCAAAAAAGTCTCGGCGAACTACGCCAGTGAAAAAGGCATCTCCAAGCGCGCCATCAGCGATCTCAACGCTATCCAGACCTTCCCGTTCAGCGTGAAGACCTTCGACAAAAACAAAAACGGCAACCTTGAAACAACCGAACAGAAGACCGCCAACACCGCTTACAAAAAATGGCTCAATTCCGAGATCGATAATTTCCTCAAGACCGGAAAAGTCGGCGAGTTCGCCAACTAAGTGTTCAGGTGTCAGGTTTCAGTGTTCAGGAAAGAGAGATCTCGCAACTCGATACTCCTTCGGCCAGCAAAAGAGGCCCAGTCTAACAGCGACTGCCTTCTTCCCTGAACACTGACACCTGAACACACTCCCTCTTAAACAGACATCCGAACACTGACCACTTTTATGCGCATCCTCTTCTCGCTCTTACTCATTATCCCGGCCGTCCAGGCCCAGAAATTCGACTTCGGATCTTTACTGAATAAAGCGTTCCAGAAGCCGGAAAATAAAAAGCCAGCCACCACCAGCGCCCAGAATGCGCCCAGCCAGGAAGACGCGCTTGGCATGTCCATCGTCGATCTGCTGCGCGCCTCCGGCAATGTGGGATACGACCAGGAAGCCACCATGGGCGAGACCATCGCGCTGGAAGCCCTGACAAAGTTCGGGCCAGTGGTGCAGGACAAGAACCTGCTCACTTACGTCAGCATGGTCGGCAACGTGGTCGCCCGCGCTTCGGATCGGCCGCACACGCCGTATTTCTTCGCGGTCTGCCAGAATAATGATCCTAACGCGTTCGCCGTCCCCGGCGGTTATGTCTTCATCACCACCGGCCTGCTGAAACTGGTCGCCAACGAAGAAGAACTTGCCGGCGTGCTCGGACACGAAATCGCGCACATCACGCAGCAGCATGCTATCAAGATGGTGCGTTCGGCAAAGTTCAAAGCTGCGGCCGCGCAGGGTCTGCTCTTTGCGCTCACCAAAAATAAAGCCCCGCAGAAACAGGAAAACTACGCCTCGCTCATTGGCGGCTTTACCGACGTCATGGAATCCGGTTACGGCCGCAAGCACGAAACGGAATCGGACAAGCTCGGCACTCTCTACGCCTACCGTGCCGGTTACGGCGCGCACGGGCTGCGTAACTTCCTCGCCACCCTCGCTCGAACCGAGCAGAGCAACCCGGCCTTCTCATTCTTCAAGACGCATAAGGACACCGGCAAACGAGTCCGGGATCTGGATAAGGAAATCCAGAAAGAGGGCTACATGGCGTCCACGCTCAATCCTAATCTGAGCGGCCGGTTTCAGACCTTTGTGAAGGCGCGGTTGAGGTAAGCATGAGCATCGTCGCTGAGAAACCGGTTGCCGAGATTCTGTCGCTGGTTCCCGGTGATCGATTGACGCGCAAGGAATTCGAGCGCCGATACGAGGTTATGCCACATGTGAAGAAAGCCGAACTGATCGAAGGAATTGTCTATATGCCCTCACCAGTCCGAAGCAAACAACATGGAAGGCCGCACTTTTAAATTATCGGTTGGCTTGGTGCATACACCGCGGCCACACCCGGCGTCGAAGGCGATGACAACAGTTCCCTGCGCCTGGATATGGATAACGAACCGCAGCCGGACGCGACGCTGACTATCGCACCGGAATGCGGCGGCCAGTCCCGCATCGACAGCGATGGCTACCTGACCGGCGCGCCGGAATTGATCGTCGAAATAGCCGCGAGCACGGCCAACTATGATCTGCACGACAAGCTCAATGCTTATCGCCGCAACGGCGTTAGAGAGTATCTCGTCTGGCGGGTGCTGGAGAACGAAGTGGACTGGCTCGTCTTGCGCGAGGGCAATTACGTGCATCTTGAACCAGACGAATCAGGACTGCTCAAAAGCGAGGTCTTCCCCGGCCTGTGGCTTGATGTTTCTGCACTGCTTGAAAGCGATGCCGCACGACTTTCTCAAAAACTGCAAGATGGCTTGAACAGCGAGGAGCACGCGGCATTTATGCGGAAACTGGCTGCAGTCAAGAAGTAAATTTTCATGCCTCTGAAATTTGGAAATGAATTTAGTCCATCCCTCAGAATTTCTGAATGATATCGCTACATACCTTACTCAAGGCATCGTAGACATCCCGTTATCCGTCGATGGTGAACATGAATGGAATGAAGTATTCAGCCAGCTTGAAGAATGGCGTTCAGCCCCGTCTTCCCTCGAAGACGATGGAGTAGAAGCGCCCCTGGAACGGATCATTCAGGGCGCGGAAGAAACCGGCCTGTCACTCAAGGAACAAGGGGTTTCATCGCCGGAAAGCGTGCTACCTGATGGTGACGGCGGAGTCGTCTTCAGGTGGAGCCAAGAGAACTCCTCTGGACTATCGAATTCGATTCTGATGGTTCAATCGAATCCTACCTGATGCATGATGGCAGGCTGGTTCGGCGGCATAGTCTGCACCAAGGATGACCCATGGCGCAGGGAGACGATCCTGTCGATCCCGATGAAATCAGCGGTCACTTTAATCGCCCCGTAGTTATCACCACGTCGTCGCCAAAGATTTCACCGCTCTCAGTTTTTTATCTTTGGTGATGAGCTTCGTTCGATGGCAGATGGCTGAAGCAGCAATGAGGCGGTCGGCGGGATCGCCCGGGAAATCATCGGGCAGGTTTGCGGCCTCGACGGCGATATCGGGGGTGAGGGGTAAAAGCTCCAATTTGGGCAGGGCCAGGGCCTGTCGCAGCCATGTCTGGATGTCGCGATCGAATTCAATCCTTCCTCTGGCTTCCAGCATGGCCACTTCCCAGCAACTGATGGTACAGACTCCAAGCTTATCGGCTTCATCAACAGCCTTCCGTGCTCTGACAGAAAGTTTTTTTGAGTTCGCCGCCAGCCAGATCCAGACGTGCGTATCCAATACAATCAAGAATCCGCCTCCCAGCCTGTATCAATCGGCGAGACGATATCTCCCTCGAAAACAATGCTGCCTTTCAGACTGGGCGGCTCATTTCCTTCCACCGGCACCACCTGCGCCACCGGCTTCCCGCGCTTGGTCACCAAGATCGGCTGCCCTGTATCGGCCACTTCATCCAGGAGAGCGAGGCATTTGGCTTTGAATTCACCCGCAGCAATCTGTTTTGATTCTTTAACCATGGTCATGAAACCATAGTCATTAAAGGAGGGGGTGCAAAACGAAAGCGTAATAAAGTAATGAGTAAGGGGGATGCGAAGACAACATTCAACGTTCAACGTTGAACGTTGAGCGTTGAATGTTGAACGTTGTTCCTTTTTTGCCTCCACATCCCCCCGTCATCACAACCGCGCCGGCCCTCCAAGCCCACATTACTCATTACCTATTTCGCCTTAGCCAACTCACCCGCCGCCTCCTCTTCACCCGCCTTACTCTTCCGTGCCACCTTGCACGCATCCTGGATGCTGGTCATGAGTGTGTTCAGATCGAACGGTTTGAGGATGTAATCGTTTGCGCCGGCTTTGAGGGAATCGACCGCGAACTGCACGTCCGCGTCCGCGGTGACCATCACCACGCCCAGGTGCGGCTGGACGACTTTGATGTCTTTGAGGAGCTCGACGCCGTCCGTGCCGGGCAGGTGGATATCGAGCACGGCCACATCGAAGTCTTCGTTGCGGATGCGCTCGATGGCTTCCTGCGGATCGTCGGTGGCGACGCCGTCGTATCCGTTGCGGGTGAGGACTTTGCAGATCAGGCTGAGGATGTCTTTTTCATCATCGACCACGAGCACCCTGGGGCGTGAATCCGCGATGGGTTCTTTGCCGGCCGTGGTGCGGCATTCGTTAATGGCGCGCATGAGGTCATGCTGAGCGACTGAGCAGTCGCATTCGGATTCGCCGCTACCGACCATGCGGCGGACGGCCATCATTGCGGCCTGGCGGCACGCGGATTCGAGGTCTGCGCCGCTCATGCCTTCGGTGAGGATGGCGAGCTTGGCGAGGTCGACGCATTTGGCGATGGGCTTGTTCTGAGTGTGGACTTTCAGGATCGAGAGTCGGCTGTCTACGTCCGGATTCGGAATATCGATGATTTCGTCGAACCTTCCGGAACGCAGTAGCGCCTTGTCGATGGTATCGGGACGGTTGGTGGCGGCGAGAATCAGGACGCCCTTCAACTCATCGATGCCGTCCATCTCAGTCAGCAGTTGCGCCACGAGCCGGTCGGAGAAATTCGAATCGTTGCCGTCACGTCTTGGCGCAATCGCATCGATTTCATCGAAGAAGATGATGCATGGCGCGGCCTGGCGGGCCTGGGTAAAGATGTTCCGAATCGCCTTCTCCGAATCGCCTACGTATTTGGAGACCAGCGACGGCCCTTTGACGGAGATGAAATTCACATTGCTTTCGTTGGCGAGTGCCTTGGCGAGCAGCGTCTTGCCGGTGCCCGGAGGGCCGGTGAGCAGGATGCCGCGAGGCGGGCTCACATCAGCCTCTTTGAAAAGCGCCGCGTGCTTGAGGGGCCAGATGACGGCTTCCTGGAGTTTTTCTTTGACGGATGCGAGGCCGCCGACATCGGACCATTTGACGTCGGGGATTTGCACCGTTACCGAGCGCATGGTCGATGGCCGGACGTCTTTGAGCGCCTTTTCAAAATGTTCCATGCGCACATGCAGGCGGCCGAGAAAGCGGGTCGAAAGCATGCCGCCGCGCTGGTCGACCTGCGGCATGACTTCCTGGATGGCGAGGATGCCGGCCTCCTGGCAGAGGCTGGCGAGGTCAGCCCCGACAAACCCGTGCGTGATTTCGGCGATCTTGTCGAGATTGATATCGTCGCCGAGGGCCATGTGCCGACTGTGCACTTTGAGGATTTCGAGGCGGCCATTCTGATCGGGAACCGGGATGAAAATTTCACGGTCGAAGCGGCCCGGGCGGCAAAGCGCGGGGTCGATAGAGTTCGGCAGGTTGGTCGAACCGATGACCATCACCTGGCCGCGCTGATCGATACCGTCCATTAATGTCAGGAGCTGCGTGACGAGGCGTTTTTCGCTGCCGGTGCTCTCGTCCCGGTTGGGAGCAATGGCGTCAATTTCGTCGAAGTAAACGATGCTTGGAGTGTTCTTGACGGCGAGTTCGAAGATCTTACGGAGGTTGGCTTCGCTCTCGCCATGATGAGAGCCGACGAGTTCCGGGCCGTTGACGAGCTGAAAATAAGCGTTGGATTCCGCGGCAATGGCCTTGGCGATGAGCGTCTTCCCGCAGCCCGGAGGCCCGTAAAGCAGGATGCCTTTGGGAGCTTCGATACCGAGCTTCTGAAACATCTGAGGATAACGCATCGGCAGCTCGATCAGTTCACGGATTTTGGTGAGCGGCTCTCCGAGTCCGGCGATGTTGTCAAAAGCGGAACGGGTGCGTGGCTGAAACAGCTGTACTGGCGCGCCCTGCTGCGCCGCGCTGCCGCCAATAGTGGCGGAATGTTTCATACTTGCGCCGGGTTTGATGCTATCGAGATGGGCAAATTTTGGCGTGCGAAGAATAGGTGGCGGCACTTGTGGCGCTGCGTGCGGCTGAGATGTCGGTGGGTGAATCGGCTGCTGCGCCTGGGCGAATGCCGGGCGGCGCAAATTGGCCTGATAGGCGGGCGCAGGCTGTGGTGCGGCCTGCGCCGTGCTGGCGACGGTGACTTCGACCATCACTCGTCCATCAGGGCCAGCCACTTCACGAGTGCTGAGAATGACGGCCGAGCCGCCGAGGTCTCTTTTTATTTTGACTAAAGCTTCAGAGATGCTTTCACAGACAAAGGTTTTGGTTTTCATTGCGACCTGGGGAGAGATGCCGGGGAGTTACTTCAGGTGACTGGAGGGCTGGGGGAATCCTTCCTATACCTCTCCGGGCTTTCCGCAGAGCAAACTTATAGCCAACCCTTGAAGTTTTGTGTGAAGATCGCCATTTGACTTCCGTCATTTTCAGACGACCCTCAACACTTGCTTTGTCGAAACTTGTAATCCGTTTTCAAGCAGGCTTTTAGGTTCATTTTGAAGGACGTAGATTTCTCTACTGTAATGCTTTAGGAAGGCTACGGATGCTCCAGAAGCTACTGGCATCCCTCCAAAAACTGTATGGTGCGTTCAGGCTGATCGTTTACTTCTAAGACGGGCTGGAAT
>Ga0310124_10003551_pt1 | contig 10456 bp, 7 predicted proteins | sample CB11b_AW_Bot5_MG_FD_203507 | JGI IMG/M metagenome (GOLD analysis project Ga0310124, IMG submission 203507) | Marine microbial communities from Western Arctic Ocean, Canada - CB11b_AW_Bot5 | ecosystem: Environmental > Aquatic > Marine > Oceanic | place: Canada: Western Arctic Ocean | collected...
GATCGATGGTGGAAAAGGCCTTGCCCTCCAAATGGGCGGCCATGGTCAGCAGGGCGGAGATGGTCACCACTCCGGTACCGCCAATACCGGTGATCAGAATGCCGTAGGATTGTCCATGAACCAGTGCCGGTTGGGTCGGTTCGGGCAGAAAGCGCAGTTTTTCTGGTGCTTCGGCCACCACCGCCGCCTTGCGTGGAATGCCGCCCACGACCGAGACGAAGCTGGGGCAGAAGCCTTCCGCACAGGAGTAATCCTTGTTGCAGGAAGATTGGTCTATTTTGCGCTTGCGGCCGAATTCCGTTTGCAGGGGCAGCACGGACATACAATTGGATGTCGTGCTGCAATCGCCGCAGCCTTCGCAGACCAGATGGTTGACGAACAGACGCCGGGCCGGATCCTCCATGTCACCGCGCTTGCGCCGGCGCCGCTTCTCGGCGGCGCAGGTCTGGTCGTAAATCAGGATCGTGACCCCTTCGACCTCACGCAGTTCCCGCTGTACCCGAGCCAGTGACCGCCGATGCTCGAACGTGGTGCCGGGGGCAAAATCGGCGCCGGCGGGATATTTGTCCGGTTGGTCGCTGACCACGACGATTTTGCGCACACCTTCGGCATGCACCTGTTGCGAGATCAACATAGGGTTCAGCTCGCCGTCGATGGGCTGGCCGCCGGTCATGGCCACGGCGTCGTTGAACAGAATCTTATAGGTAATGTTGACCTTGGCCGCGACGCAGGCGCGTATCGCCATCAAGCCTGAATGGAAATAAGTGCCATCGCCAAGATTCTGGAACACATGGCCGGCCTTGGAAAAGGGAAAATGGCCGATCCAATTGGCCCCTTCGCCGCCCATCTGGGTAATGGCATCGGTATCGCGATCCATATAACTTGCCATGAAATGACAGCCGACGCCGCTTTGTCCCCGGCTGCCTTCCGGTACCTTTGTCGAGGTGTTGTGTGGGCAGCCGGAGCAAAAATAGGGAATGCGCGTCACCCCCATTTCCTGTCGCTGTGCGGCGCGGCCCGCCTTGGCGTCCAGAAAGGCCAGGCGCGCCGTGATCTGATCACTGGTATGGAAATGCCGGATCCGGCCGGCCAGGGCGCGGGCTATCTCCTCGGCCCCGAACTCGCCGCAGCCGGGCAGCATTTCCCTGCCGTCCTCGTCATGGCGGCCAACCACCCGGGGCCGGCGGCCATCGGGCAGGTCATACAGCGCATCCCGTACCTTGCTTTCCATAAAGCGGCGTTTTTCCTCGACCACCACCACTTCTTCCAGACCGTCGGCGAACTGGCGCACGGTATCGCCATCAAATGGGAACGGCATGCCCATTTTTAACATTACGATGCCCAGGTCGGATGCCTGGGCCGCCGTGACGCCCAATTCCATCAAGGCCTGGCGAACGTCCACCGCCGCCTTGCCGCTGGAAATAATGCCGATGCGGGGGCGGGGGCTTTCAATCACCACCTGGTTCAGGTTGTTGGCGCGGGCAAAAGCCAGGGCGGCAGGCAGTTTGAATTGCCGCAGCCGTGTTTCCTGAAAGGTCCAGCGGTCGCCGGCCCGGATATTGACGCCGTCGTCAGGAAAGGTGAATTCCGGCAGGACAATTTGCAAGCGGTGTGGATCGCCATCGATAGAGGCGGCGGCATCCACGGTATCGGCGGTCACTTTAAAACCGGTCCAGGCGCCGCTATATCGGGACATGGCCCAGCCGTAGAGGCTGAAATCGACAATTTCCTGCACCGAGCCGGGATACAGCATGGGCATTTGCAAATCGGCGAACATGGTTTCCGAGGCCGCCGGCACGTCGGTGGACTTCATGGCGTGGTCGTCGCCCACCACGGCCAGGACGCCGCCGCGGGCGGCAGTGCCAATCATGTTGGCGTGCCGGATGGCGTCGATGGAGCGGTCCAGGCCCGGCCCCTTGCCGTACCACATGGCAAAAACGCCGTCGTGGGTGCTGTCACCGAACATGGCCGATTGCTGCGTGCCCAGACAGGCCGTCGCGGCCAGATCCTCGTTTACTCCGGGTACGAAATGAATGGCACGGTCAGCCAGAAAACGGTTGGCTCGCCACAATTCCTTGTCGATATTGTGCATGGGCGAACCGCGATAGCCGGAAATAAAGCTGGCGGTGTTATATCCAGCTGCGTTGTCACGCAAGTATTGCAACATGGCGGCACGTACCAGGGCCTGACTGCCGGTCAGATAGACTCGGCCTTGCTCGCTTTGATATTTATCATCAAGAGACACTGCTGTTAGCGTCATGGCTCATCCTCGTTGTGTCGCTGGGTCCATTGACCGATAGGTAGACCGAATGATCCATCTAATCGGCCGGGCTGGCAAGGGCGGCGGGGCGACAGTTTCTATTCCGCCGCGATCTTGTGCTTCTTATCATTCGGACTTTAGCACCGAATTTACCCCACAATTACAGTCGCCGGGTTTATTCATCCGCGAAGGCGCGGATCATCAAAGTGCAAGGTGGGCGGCGATGCCCACCTGTTCAGTTTTGCCAATTTTATCGATGCTGGGAATAAACTCGCATAGCATGCGGCCGATTTCGGAAACCAGTTGGTAGCCAAAGGTGCCCGCCTCGCCTCGAATATCATACACATTGCCTATCAACGGGGGCAGGTCAAATGTGCCGATGTCCGGCATCTGCACGAACAGAGCCTTCAGCGCACGCATGTCAGCTTTGAAGGGAGCCTCGAACTCTGGTTTGACTCGTTGCAGAACGCCATCGGCCAGCATCACGATGGAGCTGAAGATAGGTCCGGAACATTGTTTCGGGACTTTTCGGTGTGGTGGATATCTGGCCCAATTTAGCTGTGAAGTTTTGCGTATAACGGCGCACCAAGGCGGCGCTCAGATCCTGTTTCTGGGTAAAATGGTAATGCACGCTAGCACTCTTGACCCCGACCTCCGCCCCGATCTCGCGGAAGCTGACGGCATTGTAGCCGGCGGTGCGAATGCGCCGTTCCGCGGCGGCCAGAATACGTTCTCGCATGGCTATCGGGGCAGTCATCGCATCACTCCACGGAACTCTATCTATCCTTAGATAAACAATTTGATGGCAATACGTCAAAGGCAAGTGACCCGGTGTGGTTCCTAGGCTTTGGTCTCCAGTACATGGCCGGCGGCGAGCAATGCCTCGACTTCCTGCGTTGACAGACCGGCATCAGCCAAAATTTGGCGGCTATGCTGACCGATGGCAGGGGGGTCGTCACGGACCGTAAAACTGCGGCCGCCCATTTCCAGGGGTAGGCGCGGGGTCTTGGCCCGGCCACCGCCGGGCAAATTCATTTCGCGCAATTGGCCGCCCGCATTCAGGTGGGGATCATCCAGCAAATCCTCGGGCTTGTTGACCGGGCCAAAGGCCAATTGCGCCTTGTCACACAGGGCCAGCAAGGCCTCGGTTGACAAGTCCTTGCAGGTCTTGGCAATGGCGCCAACCAGCCAGTCCCGTTGCCCGACCCGGCCTCCGTTGGTCTGCAGGCGCTCGTCCGCCAATAGATCCGGCCGTTCAAATACCTCGCAAAAGCGCAACCATTGGGTATCCGTGACCACACCGACGAAAATTTGTCGGCCCTCGGCGCTTTCAAAGGTATCGTAAACGCCCCACGCCCGGATCGGTACCGACATGGGCACCAACGGTTCGCCATTCATGGCATGTTGCACCATATGCTGGCCGACGGCGAAGACCGCCGTTTCGAACAACGCCGCCTTGACCATTTGTCCCTTGCCCCCCGCGCCGGGCGCGTCCCGTTCGCGCAGTGCGGCCAGCACGCCTATTACGCCGGCCATGCCACCCATGATATCCACCACCGAAGCACCCGCCCGAAGGGGCCGGCCCGGCGGGCCGGTCATATAGGCCAGGCCACTCATCATCTGCACGATTTCATCCAGGGCCCGGCGTTCTTCGTAGGGGCCCGACAGGAAGCCCTTTAATTGCAGATAAACCAGGCCTGGATTCAGGACGCTGAGCGCCTCATAACCCAGGCCAAGACGGTCCATGGTGCCCAGGGCAAAATTTTCTAGTAATACGTCCGACCGGCGGACCAGGGCCTCCACAGCCGGGCGGGCACCCGACGCTTTCAGGTCAATGGCCAGGCTTTGCTTGTTGCGGCAGAACAGGGGGAAAAAGCTGATCCCGACGCCCTTTAAATGCCGCGTCCGGTCGCCGTCGGGCACCGGCTCAATTTTTGTCACCTGCGCGCCCAGGTCGGCGAGAATCATGCCCGCCGAAGGCCCCATCACCGCATGGCTGAATTCCAATACCTTAATCCCGGCCAATGGTAATTTTGTCGGATCGCTCATACCCACCTCGTTAATTTTCCTTGAGTCCACACCATAGAATAACGCCAAAGCCGCAATTTTCCCTTATGCAATATTGATCCGCAGTGATCCAAGCGGAATGGCGTATTGGCGCAATTCCGGTATAGTCCGAATGTGCACTGGACAGGTTTCATGCCGGGGCGAATAGAAAATTGAGCACAATAGCGACGGAGGGGCGACACCATGAAATTTGGTCTTGGGCAAGCCGCGCCGAGGGTGGAGGATCAGCGCTTCCTCAGAGGCGGCGGCCGCTATACCGATGACATCGACTTGGCCGGTCAGGCTTGGTCCTATCTGCTGCGCTCGCCACACGCCCATGCCCGCATCCGTTCGATCGACGTGGCGGCGGCGCGGGCAGCGGCGGGGGTGCTAGCCGTCTTCACCGGCGACGATGTCGCCGCCGAGGGGTTGGGCGACATGCCCTGCCTGGCGGCCAAGGCCGTGCCGCTAAAAAGGCCGGACGGCGAGCCCATTTTTCAGCCGCCACGGCCGGCGCTGGTCCGGGACAAGGTCGCTTTCGTCGGCGATTATGTTGCCTTTGTCGTGGCCGAAAGCCGGAGCCAGGCCCGGGATGCGGCGGAGCTTATAGAGATCAATTACGAGCCGCTGCCGGTCAACGTTCGCACAACGGAGGCCATTGGCGAAGGCGCGCCGGCAGTCTGGGAGGATTGCCCCGACAATATCTGTTTTCGCATGGAGCTGGGCGACAAGGCGGCCGTCGAAGTGGCTTTCGAAGCTGCCGATCACGTCACCCGGCTCGAACTTCCCATGCCCCGTGTCGCTATTAATCCCATGGAGCCCCGCGCCGCGCTTGGGGCCTACGATCCCCACGAGGAACGATACACGCTCTACTCCGGTAACCAGTTCCCACACGATATGAGAGGCTGGCTGTCGGAGGCAGTGCTCGGGGTCGCGGAAAGCCGGCTGCGTATCGTCAGTCCCGATATGGGCGGTTCCTTTGGTCTGCGGGCTAATATTTTCCCTGAACTTCCACTGGTGCTGTGGGCGGCAAAGACGCTCGGCCGGCCGGTCAAGTGGACCAACGAGCGCGCAGACGGCATTCTTGACGAACAGGCGCGCGACATGATCATGGCGGTCGAGCTTGCTCTCGATGGGAATGGCTACTTTCTGGCGCTTCGCGTTCGTTGCCGCGCCAACATGGGCGCCTACCTGTCCAATTTCGGCCCGCTGCCGGCCTTTGGCAACATTGGCGGCGTGGCCGGTGTCTATCTGACCCCGGCGATCCATGCGGAGGTGCTGGGGGTCTTTACCAACACCAGCCCGACCGGACCCTATCGTGGCGCCGGCCGGCCGGAGGCCACGTCCGCCATCGAGCAGACGATCGACCTGGCGGCCCACGAGCTTGGTATCGACCGCGTGGAATTACGCCGGCGCAATATTATCCCACCGACGGCGATGCCCTTTCAGACCGGCCTTAACTATAACTACGACTGTGGCGAGTTTGAGCGCAACATGGACCAGGCCTTGGCCATGGCAAATGCCCCTGGCTTTGAAGGGCGCCGCGCCAAGGCCCGCGCCGATGGCCGGCTGCGTGGCCTCGGTCTGGCCAACGCGGTTGAGCAGGCTGCTGGTATGTTCGATGAGGGCGGTGAAATTCGCTTTGACCGGCAGGGCAACGCCACCATCCTCATGGGTACCCATTCCCACGGCCAGGGCCATGAGACGGTATTCCGGCAATTGCTGTCGGATACCCTGGGGCTGGATTTTGAAGCAATGCGCTACGTTCAGGGTGACACGGATCTGGTTGGGTATGGCCATGGCACTGGCGGCTCGCGGGTTTCGGGGCTTGGTAGCGGGGCTCTGCTGGGCGCCGCCGTGAAAATCATCGACAAGGGCCGCTTGATAGCCGCCCACAGACTGGAGGCGCCGGAGGTCGATATCGAATTCGCCGACGGCCGCTTCATAGTCGCCGGCACGGACAGGTCCCTGAGCTTGACCGAGATCGCGGCCATGGCCTTCGAACCGACGCTGCTGCCTCCCGGGATGGATAGCGGTCTGCATGCCTTCGCTACCTTCAAGGCCGCTGGGCCGACCTTCCCGAACGCCTGCCATGTGGCGGAGGTGGAGATCGACCCCGAGACCGGGGTGGTCCAAATTCTGCGTTATGTCGCGGTCGACGATGTCGGCACCGTGATGAACCCGGCGTTGTTGAAAGGGCAATTGCATGGCGGCATCGTACAAGGCGCCGGTCAGATCCTGGGCGAACAAGTCCTGTGGGATGACACTGGCCAGGTTCTCACCGGCTCGTTCATGGACTACACCATGCCCAGGGCCGACGACGTGCCGTTTTTCGAGATCGAGACGAACGTGGTGCCGAGCCCGAGAAACCCGCTTGGCATCAAGGGCGCCGGCGAGGCCGGCACCGTTGGCGCCGTTGCCTGCCTGACCAGCGCCATTTTGGATGCCCTGGCGCCCCTTGGGATCCGCGAGTTGGAGATGCCGGCGACGCCGGAACGAAACTGGCGCGCAATTAGGGCATCTGGCGGTCTTTGAACGGCCTAAGGGCCGCAATGTGCTCAAGTGATGGGCCGCAACAGCCGCCAACAATCTGTATACGGTTCTTTAGCCATTCCGCCGCAAATTTATGTAATTCACCTGGCGGGATTGTGTCCTCGAACTGCCAATTGGGCGGTTTGAAATAGCTGGGGTCGGGATAAGCCAAAAGCGTCCGGGGAACCCGCCCTTTTTGATTTAGGATTTTTTCTGCGAATGTTTTCGTATGATTGGGGGCGCTGGTGTCCACCATCTTTGGTCTATACTATCTGGATTTATCGATGTCGGTGAAGCGACGAAAGCGGCGGATTTGGGATGCTGTTGGAAGGGATGGATTGGCGCATGCCGGATCAAATTTGGCTTGGTAGCTGTCGATAATTCGGACTTCACCGGCCAGAATTTGCGTGAACAGGATCGCCGTGTTGTCCGTGTAGGGACCGCGCGATCCACTTGTTTTTGGTAGTGAGTTTTATTTGTCGCATTGAGCGCTTTGTGATGAACTTAGGTAATCCTTTGCCACAAGATAGAAACCAAGGAATTGCCTATGTTAACAATTACCGCAATCATTCGCGCAATAAAGGGCCATGAAGAGACCATGCGTCAAGGGCTTCTTGATGTCGCGGCCAATGTCGAAAAAAATGAACCAGATACAATCGGTTTCTTCATTTCACAAGATTCGAGCGATCCCTGCGTCTTTGCGACCTTTGAGCGCTTCTCGAACCAAGCGGCGATGGATAGCCACAATAATTCAGACACTGTTGCTGAGTTTTTTGCTATCGCCGGACCGATCCTTGATGGGGAAGTGACCTTGTTGACCGCCGAAGAGATATCTTTCAAAGGTTAGAGTATTTTTATTCTTAAAATACCCAGATCCTTACGATTAAAGATTTATTTTCAGCAATCTATACCCGTTGCTCTCACACTTCATCTGCCACCACGGCCACGCCGAATTCCTGGCCGGCATCCACCAGGGAGCGCCAGGCATAGTCGGCGAGGCTGCGGGGGATGTGGATGTGGTAGGCGCCGCCCGTTTGCGGGTGGAGTAGCATGGTGCAGCGGGCCAGGAGGCTGCGGGCGCAGCGGCCCGGGTCGAGGTCCGGGCTGGCCAGGTCTAGGGGACAGAGTTTGGCCAGCACGCCGCGGGCCCGAGCGCCGGCCAGCGCGATGATCTGCTGGCCGTCGCCGTTGGGGACGATGGCGTGGTGGTAGCCGGCTAGATAGCCCGCCAGGCGCTCGCCGCCGCCCTCGCCCAATACCAGCCATTCGCTGGGGCCGAGCCAGAGGGCGGTGAAATCATCATGACTGCCGACACGATTAGGGGACAGGGGTAGCTCGAAGCCCAGGGCAGCACGGAATGCCGCCACGAAGGGCGTATTACCGCTGTCCCCGCGCAGGATGACCGAAGGTTGATGGGGTAAGGCGCGCAGAGTGACGCCGGCGGCCTGATCAGGCGTTTTAGTGCCCCGCGCCAGCGCCAAGCCAGCCAGGGGTTCGTGGCGGGGCGGGTTCATTTGGCCCGCTCCCCAGGTTCAAGAAAGCGCGGCTCGGTCACCGTGGCGGGTACGGCGTGGCCGTCGTAAGCGATGTGCACGGTCTGTCCATGACGCTCCCGCCCGCCCTGCAAAAGCGCCAAGGCGAAGCTGCGCCCCAGGTTCGGGCTGTGATAGCTGGACGTGACATGGCCGATGCCCCGTTGCGGCGGCGTGGCGTCGTTGCCAGGGATCAATTGCGCCCCTTCCGGTACCCGCAGGGCGGGGTCTTCGCTCAACAGCCCCACCAAATGCGGGCGGTCCCCCCGTGTGCTGTCGGCGCGGGCAAGCGAGCGTTTGCCCAGAAAATCCTTTTTGGAACTGACCATTCGGCCCAGGCCCAAATCGTCCGGGGTGACGGTGCCATCGGTCTCCTGCCCCACCATAATAAAGCCGACCTCGGCGCGGAGTACGTGCATGGCCTCGGTCCCGAACGGCGTGATGGCGTATTTTTCCCCCGCCGCCAGCAGCGCCTCCCACAGGGCAGGGCCATGGCCGGCAGGTACATTGATCTCGAACGATAATTCACCGGTGAAGCCAATCCGGAAGATCCGCGCTTCCAGCCCCGCAACCGTTCCCGCCTGCCAGGTCATGTGGGGAAAGGCCTCCCCCGAGAGGTCTAGACCTGGGCACAATTCCGTCAACAATAGGCGCGCGTTGGGGCCGCACAGGGCGGCCACGGCCCATTGTTCTGTGACCGAGGTGCAATAGACCGCCAGCTTCGGCCACTCGGTCTGCAGCCAACTTTCCAGCCAGTCCAGCACATGTGCCGCGCCGCCCGTGGTGGTGGTCATATGGAAATGGCCCTCGGCCAGGCGGGCGGTGACGCCATCATCGAAGATCATGCCGTCCTCACCCAGCATCAGGCCGTAGCGGCAACCGCCTAACCCCAGGCTTTTCCAGCCATTGGTATAAATGCGGTTGAGGAATTCCGCCGCGTCCAGGCCCTGAATGTCTATTTTGCCCAGGGTGGTGGCGTCCATCAGGCCCAGGCTGGTGCGCGCGGCCAGGCTTTCGCGGTCCACCGCCGCGGCCATGTCTTCGCCGCTTTTGGGGTAATAGTGGGGCCGCAGCCATTGCCCCACCGGTTCAAACACCGCGCCATTGGCCTGGTGCCGCTCATGCATGGGGGTCCGGCGCACCGGGTCCAGCAGCGCACCGATCTGCCGCCCGGCCAGGGCGCCGAAGGTGACGGGGGAAAAGGGCGGGCGAAACGTGGTGTGGCCGACCTGGGCCACGGGCACATCCAGGGCCTGGGCGACAATGCCCAGGGCGTTGATATTGGAGGTGCGGCCCTGGTCCGTGCCCATGCCGGTGGTGGTGTAACGCTTCACATGTTCGATGGAGCGGTAGCCTTCGCGGGCCGCTAGCTGCAAATCGGCGGCGGTGACATCGGACTGAAAATCGACGAAAGCTTTGCTGCTACGTCTACCCGTACCGGGAATAGACCAGATCGGCCGGGGCGGAGCGGGGACTGGTTCCGCTGCCGCCAGCGGCGTGCGCGGGCCCCGGCCCCGGCGCCGGTAGCCGGCATCGTTGGCGGCGGCATTGCCCGCAGCGGCGCCCAGCATCAGGCAATCTTGTAGGGAGAAATCGCCGTTGGCAGCACCCGCCACCCGCACCGCCTGGCCCGCTTCCCCCGCCGCGCCAGGCAAAAAATAGCCCCGCGCCTCATCCCAGCGCAGCCGGGCGCCGGATTGGGACAGCAAATGCAGGCTGGGCGTCCAACCGCCTGAAAGGGCCAAAAGATCACAATCGATGCGCCGCCCCAGGCCCGGAACAATGCCGGTCCCCGCTGCATTCAACTTGCCGATGCGCACGGCGGTTACCGCATGCCGCCCCTCCACGCCCAACACCGCCCGGTCCGCCATCACCGCGATGCCCAGGCGGTCCAGATCGGCACGCCAGGCCAGGGGCGCCCGGGCCCGCAGATCGACCACCGCCGCCACCGCCACCCCGGCCCGGGCCAGATCCAGGGCGGCCGGGTAGGCGCTGTCGTTGTTGGTGAACAGCACGGCCCGGCGGCCGGGGCGCACGCCGTAACGATTGATGTAGGTTTGCACGGCCCCCGCCCCCTTGACGCCGG
>Ga0310124_10003552_pt1 | contig 10456 bp, 11 predicted proteins | sample CB11b_AW_Bot5_MG_FD_203507 | JGI IMG/M metagenome (GOLD analysis project Ga0310124, IMG submission 203507) | Marine microbial communities from Western Arctic Ocean, Canada - CB11b_AW_Bot5 | ecosystem: Environmental > Aquatic > Marine > Oceanic | place: Canada: Western Arctic Ocean | collected...
TGATGATCGTCGCCCCCGGCTTCAAAAGTTCCAACAGCCTTCGATCGACAAGACCTCGCGTCCGATCGTTTTCGGGCAAATGGAGAGAGATGTAATCGGACCGCTCGAACAGACTCGGCAGTTCGACGAGTTCGACCCCGAGTTCACGGGCCCGCTCGTGCGTCAGGACCGGATCGTACCCGAGAACCGTCATGTCAAAACCCCTCGCACGCTTGACCAGGGTTTGCCCGATCGACCCAACGCCTACGATTCCCAGCGCTTTCCCGGTGATCTCCCGGCCCACGAAGTCTTTCTTTCGCCATTCCCCTTTGCGGGTGGAAATATCCGCCGCAACAACGTGGCGGGCGTCCGCAAGCATCATGGCGATGACCTCTTCAGCCACTGCGTTGGCGTTTGCGCCCGGGGTATTCATCACGTCGACGCCGCAGGTTCTCGCGTGCCTGACGTCGATCGTGTTGAATCCGGCGCCCGCGCGCACGATAACAATCAAGTCGGTGAACGCATCGATGACCTCCGCGGTGACCTTCTCACTCCGAACGATAAGAGCGTGGGCATCTGCGTGCCGGCGCGCAAGTTCCAACAATTCGGCAGTGTCCTCCTGGTGGACCTCGTATCCTCCGTGCGCCTGAAGAAGTTCAACCGCAACAGCATCAAGGCGAGTAGGAATCAGGACTTTTTTTTTCATTTTTTCTATAGTCCCTGGTGCGGGGAGTCCCCCAATAGGGAGGGAAAATCGTACTTCCCTATGGTACCGGACGCAAGACTCCATCGCGTGCATCCACGGGCGCGCTCGTTTTCCCCCTTGACCAGCAACCCGACCACTACGTAAGTTGCGCCGTATGCGATCTCTCTTCGCGCGACTGCGGGGGACCTGTTGGTTCCTGCCTATACTACTGATCGCGGCCAACTCCCCGGCCTCGGATCCCTACACGGAGGTCGACGGTGAAAGGAAGCCGTGGATCTCTGTCATCAAGCCCTCGGAATCAACTCCGGAGGGGCAACTCGCGCGCGCGGATGGGTTGTACCAGGACGGAAAACTGAAAAAAGCAGGCAAGGCCTATCACTCCCTCGTGAAACGTTGGCCGCGTAGTCCCGAAGCCGTCAAAGCAAAAGCAAGTTATGCGTCGGTCCTCGTTTCCCGCGGGAAAATCCGAAAGGCCTTCGATACCTATCAGGAACTGGTGGAGAACTATGCCGGCAGTTTCCCCTACGAAGAGGTCCTGGCGCAACAACTACGGATCGCGCACGAGGTAGCCACCACGAAAAAAGGGAAATTCCTCTTCTTCCCCGGATTCAAAGACCCTGAAACGGCCATCGAAATGTACTCGAAAATTGTGAGCAACGGCCCCCAATGGGAGTTTGCGCCACAGGCTCAGATGAGGGTCGGGCGGATCCAGGAGGAGATAAAGGAATACGATTCGGCAATCGCCTCTTACATGCAAACAATGATTCGGTATCCGGATTCCCCCTTTGCCGAGGATGCCGCCTTTGGCCGAATTCGCTGCCTTGTCGCCCTCTCGGACGCCAGCGTAAACGACATGGAGGTGACAGAGGAGGGGTGGCATGCCATCGGGGTCTACCAGATCAAATATCCGGATTCCCGATTTTCGGAGGATGTCTATCGGATGCGGTATCATTTATCCCGCCGACTGGCCCTTGCCGCCTACAAGATCGCCCTTTTCTACGACGAAATGGCGTCGAAACCAAGGGCAGCCCTGGAGGAATACCGGAAAATGGCGAGGCGCTTCCCAAAATCTGAATGGACGGGCAAGGCCAAACAGCGTATAGACCAACTTCAGATGGAACTGGAGGGCATGAGTGAGGAATAACACGATAGTACGGGTTTTGTTGGGAGTGGGGCTGGCCGCAGCCGCGGGATTTCAGTGCGGGTGTTCCAGCATGGGGTACAATCTCGGCTCCATGCTTCCGCCCGAGATTCAGACCATTTTCGTACCGACGGTCGTGAACAAGTCCATGCAGCCCCTTCTGGAGGCCGATACGACCCAGGCCATCATCGAGGAGATTCAAAGAGACGGATCGCTCGAGATTGCCTCTGAACAAAATGCCGACTCTAAACTGAAAGTCGTCATTACCAATTACCGGATCGTGCCGATCGCATTCGAAAGAGAACGGGCTACCGCCACGGAAGAATATCGAATATTCATCACTGCGTCCTTCGTAGCAACCCGGGCGGACGACGGTTCCGTAATCGCGGAATCAGCACGGGTTCAGGGGGACGCAACGACCGAGTTGATCGGAGATCTTACCGCGGCCAAGGAGGCAGGCTTGCCTCTTGCCGCGCGTGACCTCGCCCGCAATATTGTGACAAGTATCGTCGAGTATTGGTGAGATCCGCTGGAATTACGCTGACAGCGCCCGTAAACGGGCGGCGGCTCTTGTTTTGCTCCGGATGGCTGTGTTCTTTTTGATCACACCCTTTTTCGCCCCTTTATCGAGCGAAGAGCAAAAAAACCGGAATGCTTTATCGGTGGCATCCTTGTCGCCGGTCGAAACCGCCTCTTGGAATGCCCGCCGTGCGGAACGGATCCGCGTCCGAACCGGTAAATTCCCTATCCGCTGCGCCGAAGATCTACGCAGTCGCTTTTTGGCACTTTTAAGATTTGGCATAGTTTCGTCTCTTCATGTCCCTCATGGATCATCTGAAAAAGGGGGTCATCCTACCGCCCAGGCTGGGGAAGTCAACCTGCTTTCTTGAGAAAATGGCGAATCAACCCGATCCGAACCATGTGCTCCGGGATCCCCACCTCCTCGGAATCCGATACCGGCAGTTGCTCCGGACCCCATCCGGATCTGACCTCCGCCGCGGAAAAAACACGTATCGGCTCCACCTGACCGACGGACCGGAAAGCCCTTCATCGGAAATGTTTCTAGACGACCTGCTGCTGGCGGAGGCATCGCCGGATCGAATTTTCAAGAAAAGCGACGTAAATTTCGTGTTTAAGACCAGCTTCGGCGGTCAGCCCATTCTGGTGAAGCGATTCGATCTGAGGGGGATCGCACAGCGCATTAAGTACTTCCCTCGCAGACCAAGAGGAAAACGGGCGTGGGCTGCCTCACTCACGCTCGACGCCGCCGGAATTCCCACACCGCGGGCGGTAGGCTTCCTCTCCGTTACCCGCTCGGGACTCCCCCTGCATAGCTACGCGATTCATCCCTTTCTGGAGGATACGGTGCCGGCCCGGCGCTGGATCAAAGCCCAACTCCACCGGCGGCCCGGAACGGCGCGAAAAGAGTTTTCCGACCACCTCCTGAATACTCTGAAGGAACTTTATTCCCTGCGAATCTACCACGCCGATACCAAGGCCAGCAATCTGCTGGTCCGGTCGCCCGAAGATCCCGCGAATCGAACATTCTTCTGGATCGACCTCGATTGCATGTCCTTCGACCAGTCGCCGACACAATCACGAATCCTGAGAAACCTGGTGCAGCTAAACGGATCGGTCGGATCCAAGCTTTCGGACGAAGACCGGATCGTCTTCCTCCACGGTCTTGCGGATATCGCGCCGTGGGTAGAAGAACCCTGGGTGGATCAGCATATCAGGACCAGGACCCGTACCAGGCTGACCCGGGAGTTGCAAGGCGAGTGCGGTCCCTGAAGTTCATCGTTGGGCTGATGCTGTTGCCGGTGCTCTATGCTGCTGCGAGAGCCCTGGTGGACATCGCGGGAATGACGCGACCGGAATCGATTCGAGACGTATCCTTTGACACGTGGTCCCTGGTGGGGGGGTTCGTTTTCTGGCTCATCCTCGCCTTCCTGATGCGGCGTCCGATTCGAACCTATGTCCTGGGCCACGAACTGACGCACGCACTGTGGGGCACGATTCTCGGGGCTCGAGTTCAAAAGCTTCGGGTTTCCGTAAAAGGTGGCAGCGTACAACTCTCCAAGACGAACTTCCTGATCACCCTTGCCCCCTATTTCTTTCCATTCTACACGTTCCTCGTACTGGTCCTGTACGGGGTTCTCTTAATCTTCTTCGAAATGAGCAACTATCGCCCGTTCTGGATGTCGCTCATCGGTCTGACCTGGGGTTTCCACGTGACCTTCACGATCGCAATGCTCCTGGAAGGGCAATCCGACATCCTGGACAACGGCTATCTCTTCTCCTATGTCGTGATTCTCCTGGCAAACATCCTGATTATTTGCGTGGGCATCGTGATCGTGGGTTTGCCGGCGCTGGAAGACCTGGTCGGCAGCATCTGCGGCCACCTTGAAAGCGTCCGCGTCTGGGCCTTCCGGATACTTCCCATTGAAGCCCAACCGCCGTAGCTTGGGCTTCCAGCCCGAGTTCGCAAGGAAAGGACATGAATAGCGAGTGCATGGAGCATGCGCTCTTCCATTCTCCCTTCATGATCTCAACTTGCTCCGGGTCGGCATGGGAAGGCCAACCTGCGATTTGTTCCAAAATACGGAAAAATATTTCAGCATTTGGGAAAATATGGAAATTTTGTAAAATTCAGGGAAATAACATCCGGGCCGGCCCGTTGGTATAGGGTGGAAGACGGTAGCCGGCTGAGAATGGACACAAATGGAAGAACCAGAACGGGAATTACTGGCACGATACCGAGCGGGCGATGCCAGTGCGCTGGGGGAACTCGTGGAGCTTTTCCGTCGGCCTTTGTTCGGCTTCATTTTCCGAATGACAGATGGCAGGGACGATCCCGACGACATATTTCAGGAAGTCTGGCTGCGAGTGATAAAGCACCAGGCCCGGTATACGCATAAGAATTTCAAGAGTTGGTTGTTTCGCATTGCTCAGAACCTGGTGATCGATCGGGCGCGAAAACAGAAGCCCATCGTGGACTTGCAGAGTTCGGCGATGCGCGAGGAAGAAAACGTGTTTGAGACAAGAATAGAAGACAAGGGCCTTACCACACCGGCCCAAATCGACGCGAAGACGCTGGGTGAGCAAATCGTTGCCGCGGTCCGGACCCTTCCGGATGATCAGCGAGCCGTCTTCCTGATGCGTACGGAAGCCGATCTTCCGTTCAAAGAGATCGCGAAGATCCAGGGCACTTCCATCAACACGGCTCTCGCACGTATGCAGTACGCACTGGCGAAACTACGGGATGCCTTAAAATCGGAGTACCATGAACTCCAGGGGACGACGTCATGAGTGAAGAAAAACTGGAAAGACTCCTCCTGCTTGCCCAAACCGGCGAGCTCTCGGATGTTCAGCGGAAGGAACTCGATACCCTTCTCACGCAAACCGAATCCGCGCGCGCCTACCGGGACGACATGGAGGCAATGCTCTCCGCGGTACGGGATACGCCGTTGCCTCGAGACCTGGATCCCATGGTCATGCGCCGAATTGAAATCCAGGGTCGGCGCGCAATGAATACACGGGAGCGTCGGAGCCCCGTATCAATCCTGCTTACCTGGCGACCCGCCCTCGCCTCCGGCATTGCGGCGATCGCGCTTCTTTTCCTGGGGATTCGATTTGCTCAGCAAAATGAGGGAAATGCGGAATCGGCAGGGGTCACGGGAGCGGACCAGCCCGTCGAACGAATGGAATTTGCCTGGGACGTTGAGTTTGACGATGAGGTGGAAGACCTAAACGACCTGCTGGCGCTGGCAGAAGGGGACCTGGATGCGTCCCTAGATGCCGTCGGCGACAGTGAAGATGAACTGTTGCAGGAACTCTTGAAACTGGAAGGAATCAACATATGAAAGATTATCGCGACGCACTTTTTCTTTTCCTGACGATGGCGTGCCTCACGGCACCCGCAATGGGTCAGGGACCTCCCGACGACGTATTTCATGGGGACCAGGATCCGGAGCGCGGCCCGCCCCCTCGTCACGATGGGATCCGCCCCCACCACCAGGGGGAAGGCCCGCCCCCGGGCCGGATGCACCAGAAACGGGATGGCGGAGAGCATTTGGACCAGCTCATGGGGCACCTGCGGGAAAACGACCCGGAAGCATTTGAAGAGCTGCAACGGCTTCGAGAAGAGGATCCTCGCGCGTTCCGCCGTCACTTGAAAGGCCGGCGGGACAACCTGCGCAGGGAACAGTTCATGACCAGCCTCCGAGAATTCCCCGACCTCCATGAAGCCTTCGAAAAAATGACCCCGGAAGAGCGTGAAAGGCTTGGGGATCAGCTTCGCAACGGCATCGAAGGCAGGCGCCGCCGAATGGAAAATCGACCCGATCCGGTGGTTCAAGAACTCGAAAGAAAGTTAAGAGGCCTGGCCCAGGCCTATACCGAAGCACCTGAAGAAAGCCGGGGTGCGGCCAAAGCAGAAATTCGAGAGACACTCGAAAAAATGTTCGACGCGCGGGAAGTGCAGCGGTCGAACCAGGTAAAACAGGCCGAGAAGCGATTGGAAAAACTGAAGAGCGCCCTGGAATCACGCATGGCCAATCGCGATCAGATCATTGAGCGGCGCATGCTGGAATTGACCGAAGGGGATCCGCTGGCGTGGGGAAATTAGGGTTTTTGATTTTGGATTTGACCCTGCCCTTGCACGAAATATTGGAATTGAACCTCCCCCTGTAGCTTGGGCTTCCAAGCCCGAGTTGTGCAAGGGAAGGTCATAAAGCAGCGAATGGGGAGAGCTTGATCCATCATTCTCTTGCCATGATCCCCCCTTGCTCCGGGTCGGGCGTGGAAGGCCAACCTACGATTCCCCAGTGCAAAAGGGTAAAATCAGAGATCCGTTTGGGCGCCTGACGATTCGCTCATTCAAAAATCAATAATCGCAAATCAAAAATCACAAAGCACCTTCCCATCACTCCAGAGCTTCTCCAGCGCATAGTAAGCTCTGACCTCCTCGGTAAACAGGTGCACGACCACATCGACGAAATCGAGGATAATCCAGCCACTATCCGGGATGCCGGACCGCTTGTAGAGAACTTCACCGGCGCGCTTCAGCGGAATTTCGATCTCCTCCGAAAGCGCCCTCAGGTGCGGGGGGCTCGTGCCGGTCGCGATGACAAAGTAATCGGTGATGCTCGAGACGCCCCGAACATCCAGAATCACCGGATCGATAGCGCTCCTATCATCCAGTGTCTGGCGCAGCTGCGTAATTAATTCTTCAGTGTCTATGCTCCGGTCCTCCGCGTCAGCACTTGTACAACCCATGCTCGTAGATATACATCTCCACTTCTTCAGGCACAAGATAGCGGATACTCATGCCTTCCGCCAGTCGCATGCGAATATCGGACGAGGAAACGTCGATCCGATGGCCCTGGATCAGGCTTCCCAGCAGTTCTTCTTTTCGACCCGGACGAAGGCGGAAATCGAGAGATTCAAGGTCTTCGAACCGGAAACCGGGACGGACCAGCGATACGATCCGGAATTCATCCAGCAAATCCTCCACGCAGTGCCAGGTATGCAGCTCGGGAAGCGTATCGCTGCCGATTACGAAGAGAATCTCCTCATCCGGTGACTCATCCTGGAGCGCCTTCAACGACTCATAGGTGTAGGAGGTGCTGTCTCGCTCCAACTCCATGCCGGTCACTTCGAAGCGCGGATCGGTTTCGGCCACCATTTCCAGCATATTGAGCCGATGGTCGCCCGGCGCGTAGTCCGCGAGATCCTTGTGAGGTGGAAATCCGCAGGGAACGAAGAGAAAATGATCCAGTTCAAAGGATTCGAGAACGTCCTGCGCCAGAATTAAATGCCCATGGTGGATGGGGTTGAAGCTTCCACCAAATACACCAATTTTCTGTATCAACCATCCCTCCTTGCGCCATGACCCAGCCGGAGCACACTATAAGGTTCCTCGAGCGAGAAGGTCAAAACATCCCTCCACAATTGCCATTTTGATTCTACGATCTCCAACGTTGACGCAGTCCTGAAAGGTGTGCAAGGTTGTCGTCCCGAAGGAGTGAGGCATTTCACGACGTGCTCTTCGGGTCAGATCCTCCGAATCACCCCGTCATGGTGACTCGCACAACTCACTGCGGTTCAAAAGGATGGCGAAGTATATATTTATCACTGGCGGGGTCGTCTCTTCTCTGGGGAAGGGAATCACTGCCGCATCGATCGGTCGTCTGTTGATCGACCGGGGTCTCAACATTCGCATGCAGAAGCTCGACCCCTACCTCAATGTGGATCCGGGGACCATGAGCCCGTATCAGCATGGAGAAGTCTACGTCACCGAGGACGGCGCGGAAACAGATCTCGACCTCGGGCACTATGAGCGCTTTACCGGAATCAATACCACTCGCCGGTCCAACTACACCGCCGGGCGGATCTACTGGGAAGTCCTCCGCAAAGAGCGGCGCGGCGAATATCTGGGACGCACCATCCAGATGATTCCGCACATTACCGACGAGATCAAGGCGGCGGTCCGGAGCCTGGACGATGACGACGTCGACGTTATCCTCTGCGAGATTGGCGGCACCGTCGGAGATATCGAGGGCCTGACTTTCCTTGAAGCCATTCGGCAAATCGGATTGGAGGAGGGCCGGGAAAACGTGATGTACGTACACCTGACCTACGTGCCGTTTATTCGCGCCGCAGGAGAAGTAAAGTCCAAGCCCACCCAGCAGAGCGTCGCGAAACTTCGCGAGATCGGCGTGGTGCCCGATGTCCTGATCTGCCGGACAGAAGTACCCATCACCGACGAAGTTAAGGACAAGCTTTCCCTGTTCTGCAACGTTCATAAACGGGCGGTTATCGTCGAAGAAGACGTAAAAACCTCGATTTACGAAGTTCCGGTGGATCTGTCGGAGCAGGGGCTCGACGATATCATCATGGTTCAGTTTCAGTTGGCGCGTCCTTCCCGGCAATTGCAGGACTGGCGCGAAATGTTGCACACCGTCACCCATCCCGAAGGGACAGTCCGCATCGGCGTCATCGGCAAATACGCGGAACTCCAGGATGCTTATAAATCAATTTTTGAGGCAATCAGCCACGGCGGCATCGGTCACCGTTTCGACGTCGAAATCGTAAAAATTGCCTCCGAGGATCTCGAACAGGGACTTCATCTCGACGAACTGTCGCAACTGGGCGGAATCCTTGTTCCGGGCGGATTCGGAGACCGGGGGATCGAAGGAAAGATTGCGGCCATTCGGCTCGCCAGGGAAAACGGCATCCCCTTTTTGGGGATTTGTCTCGGCCTGCAATGCGCCGTCATCGAATTTGCCCGGAATGTCTGTGGACTGGACGGCGCAAACTCAACCGAAATCGACGGCGAAACGGCGCACCCCGTCGTATGTCTCATGGAGGAGCAGGAGGAGGTCATCGATTTGGGCGGAACCATGCGGCTGGGTGCCTGGCCTTGCCGGCTTACCCCCGGGCTCAGGGCGCACAGCGCATACCGGGAAACCGACATCTCCGAACGCCACCGGCACCGGTACGAGGTGAACAACTCCTATCGAAGCAGACTGGAAGAAAATGGATTGCTTCTATCCGGCCTCTCCCCGGACTCGAACCTGGTTGAAATCGTGGAACTAGGTGATCACCCGTGGTTCGTGGCCACGCAGTTTCATCCGGAGTTCAAGTCGCAGCCTCTGGATCCGCACCCGCTTTTCCTCGGATTTGTAGGCGCGGCCGTCGACCACGCCCAGGCGGTGAAAATTTGAAGGCGATCATCGCACTGGAGGACGGAACCTCCTTTGACGGAGAGGCGTTCGCTGGATCGGGGGAAGTTACCGGCGAACTCGTTTTTAATACTTCCCTCACTGGATATCAGGAGATTCTCACCGATCCTTCCTACAACGGGCAGATTGTCACAATGACGTACCCGTTGATCGGCAATTACGGAATCAACAAGGAGGATATGGAGTCCTACCGGCCTCACGCGCAGGGGCTGGTCGTGGGGGAATGCAGCCGCATCCCCAGCAACTGGCGTTGCGACACCAGCCTGCCCGACTACCTCGCGGAAAACGGGATCCTGGGAATCCACCGCGTCGATACCCGGGCCATCACCCTCCACATCCGGAACCAGGGCGCCATGAAATGCGTGATCTCAACCGAAGAAACGGATGCGGGCGCTTTAGTCGACAGGGCCATCGCGTCACCGGGGCTTGTGGGGCGCGATCTCGCCACCGAAGTCTCCATCAAAGAGAAAACGGAGTGGAAAGCCGATCCCGGCGCTCCGCCTGCAACACGCCGGGTCGCGGTACTCGACTGCGGGATGAAGTACAACCAGATGCGCATCCTCTCGGAGCTTGGGTGCGCACTCGACATCTACCCCGCCGCCGCAACCGCCGGTGAGATCTTAAATGACAAGCCGAATGGATTTTTCGTCTCCAATGGACCGGGCGATCCGGAAGGCGTTCCACGCGTCGTCGAAGTAGTCCGCGGTATCGTGGAATCGGGTATTCCCACGTTCGGCATCTGTTTCGGCCACCAGTTGCTGGGCCTCGCGCTGGGGGGATCCACCTTCAAATTGAAATTTGGTCACCGGGGCGGCAACCAGCCGGTCAAGGACCTGGACACCGGGCGGGTTGAAATTACTTCGCAAAACCACGGGTTCTGCGTAA